>Ga0118677_10001580_pt1 | contig 47920 bp, 20 predicted proteins | sample AliMusrvi5mmetaG_FD_86154 | JGI IMG/M metagenome (GOLD analysis project Ga0118677, IMG submission 86154) | reverse complement strand
ACCGGCTGTGGGCGCGGCTGCTCAGCCAGCCGGCCAGCTACTTCGACCGCTGGCCCACCGGCCAGCTCATGAGCCGCGCCATGAGCGACGTGCAGAACGTGCGCATGTTCCTCGGCTACGGGCTCGTCTTCTTCAGCACCAACGCCGTGATGATGGTCGCCGTCGTGATCCTGCTGTTCGCGCTCGACTGGCAGCTGGCGCTGATGTCGATGGCGTTCCTGCCGGCGCTGCTCTTCGTGACGCTGCGCTTCAGCGCCAAGCTGCGGCCGATCCTGCAGGACGTGCAGCAGAAGATCGCCGACGTCACGGAGGCGGCGGAGGAGAACGTGGTGGGCTCGCGCATCGTGCGCATCTTCGCGCGCGAGGACGACGAGCTGGTGAAGTTCAGCGAGCGCAGCTACCGGGTGTTCGAGGCCAGCGTGGCCGCGGCGCGCGTGCGCGCCGTCTATATCCCGCTGATCGCCTTCATCCCCAACCTGGCCGTGGCGTTCCTGCTGTACTACGGCGGGCGGCAGGTGATCGACGGCCAGATGACGCTCGGCGCGCTGGTGGCCTTCTACAGCTACCTGATGATGTTCGTGTATCCCGCGCAGATCATCGGCTGGCTCACCGGCCTCGCGCAGCGCGCCATCGCCAGCGGCAACCGCGTGTACGAGATCCTCGACGCACCGCTGGAGATGACGGAGCGGCCGGACGCGCGGCCGCTGGTCGCGCCGGCGGCCGCCGGCGCCGGTGCGGGCGCCGGGACAAGAGGGGAAGCCGGCGCCGAGGCCGAAGCGCCCGCCGGGGCCGTCACGTTCGACAACGTGTACTTCAGCTACGTCGACCGGCCGGTGCTCGAGGCCGTGAGCCTCGCGGTCCCGGCCGGCCGCACCGTCGCGCTGGTCGGCCACACCGGCTGCGGCAAGACGACGCTGACCAACCTGATCCCGCGCTTCTACGACCCGGGCGCGGGCCGCGTGCTCATCGACGGGCAGGACGTGAGCAGGCTGCAGCTCAACAGCCTGCGCAGCCACATCGGCATCGTGAACCAGGACCCGTTCCTGTTCAGCACCTCGATAACGGAGAACATCCGCCTGGGCCGGCCGGACGCGACCGACGAGCAGGTCCGGGAGGCGGCCAAGGCCGCGCAGGCCGATGAGTTCATCGAAGCCCTCCCCAAGGGCTACGAGACCGTCATCGGCGAACGCGGCTTCACGCTCAGTGGCGGTCAGCGCCAGCGCGTCGCCATTGCGCGGGCGCTGGTGATGGACCCGCGCATCCTCATCCTCGACGACGCCACCTCGAGCGTCGACGTCGAGACCGAGTTCAAGATCCGCCGCGCCCTCCAGGAGGTCACCTACGGGCGCACGACCTTCATCATCGCCCACCGGCCCAGCACCATCTCGCTGGCGGACGAGATCGTGGTGATGGACAAGGGACGCATCTCCGAGCGCGGCACGCACGAGGAGCTGATGGCCGCCGACGGTCTCTACTCGCGCATGTTCGGCCGCGCCGAGGAGGAGCACTGCGACTTCGACCGCGTCGAGGTCAACGAGCCGGAGGCGGACGGCGCGGGCGCTTCGGGGGCCGGGCGCCTCGCCGAGCCGGCCGGCGGACCGACGGGGGGCGCGGCCTGATGGCCACCTCCTCCCGCCACGCCTCAGGCCCGCACGGGTCCGGCGCCAGCCTCGAGGAACTCAAGGGATGGCGCGCCTTCGTGCACCTCGCGCGCGAGCTCAAGCTCGCCCGGCTGGCGCGCCTCGCCTATCCGTACCGGGCGCGCGCCATCTTCAGTCTCGTCGCCATGATCGTCGTCACGCTGAGCACGCTGGCCGTGCCGTACCTCATCAAGATCGCCATCGACGGCGGCATCGGCAAGAAGGACACCACCGTCCTCACCTGGGTGATCGTCGCCTTCATCGGCGTCAGCCTGCTCAACCTCGGCGCCAGCTACCTGCAGACCTACCTCACCAGCTGGGTCGGCGAGCACATCATCTACGACCTGCGCCGCAACCTCTTCGCGCATCTGCAGAAGCTCACGCTCGACTTCTTCAGCCGCCAGAAGACCGGCTGGATCGTGAGCCGGCTCACCAACGACATCGACGCGCTCGACCAGCTCGTCACCGACGGCGTCACCTCGCTGGTGACCAACTCGCTGACCTTCGTCGGCGCCATCGTGTTCCTCTTCATCCTCGACTGGCGCCTCGCCCTGGCGACGCTGAGCATCGTGCCGTTCCTCATCGTCGCCACGCTCATCTTCCGCGCCAAGTCCGCCGTCGCCTACGCCCAGGTGCGCAACAAGATCGGAGACGTGAGCGCGCACCTGCAGGAGTCGCTCAGCGGCATGCGCGTCATCAAGGCGTTCCGCCGCGAGGACAGCGACTACGCCCAGCTCGCGGTCGCCAACGCCGCCTACCGCGACGTCAACTATCGCACCGTGGTGCAGAGTGGCCTCTACTTCCCCTTCGTGGAGTTCATGTCGGCCGCCGCGGTCGTGATCGTCCTCTGGTACGGCGGCTCGCTGGTCAGCGGCAAGGCCCTGCAGATCGGCGTGCTGGTCGCCTTCATCGGCTATCTCAACGCCTTCTTCGATCCGCTCCAGCAGCTCAGCCAGCTCTACAACACCTTCCAATCGTCGATGGCCGCGGTTCAGAAGATCTACACCGTCCTCGACACCGACCCGGACCTGCAGGATGCGCCCGACGCCGTCGCCCTGCCGGACGTGCGCGGCGAAGTGCGGCTCGACCACGTGACCTTCGGCTACAACGCGGACTCCCCGGTGCTCCACGACATCGACCTCACGCTCGCCGCCGGCAAGACCGTCGCGCTCGTGGGCGCCACCGGCGCCGGCAAGTCGACGGTCATCAAGCTCCTGGCGCGCTTCTACGACCCCACCGAGGGTGCCGTCCTCGTCGACGGCCACGACCTGCGCGGCGTCACGATGGCGTCGCTGCGCGAGCAGCTCGCGGTCGTGCCCCAGGAGGCGTTCCTGTTCAGTGGCTCCGTGATGGACAACATCCGCTTCGCACGGCCGACCGCCGAAGCGGAAGAGGTGAAGCGTGTGGCGCGCATCGTGGGAGTGCACGACTTCGTGACGTCGCTGCCGGACGGCTACGACACCGACGTGCAGGAGGGCGGCTCGGCGCTCAGCACCGGGCAGCGGCAGCTGATCAGCTTCGCGCGGGCGCTGCTCGCCGACCCGCGCATCCTGATCCTCGACGAGGCGACCTCGAGTGTGGACGCCGAGAGCGAGCGCCGCATCGACCGCGCCATGGAAGTCCTGTTCCGCGGCCGCACCAGCGTCATCGTGGCGCACCGCCTGAGCACCGTCCGCTACGCCGACGACATCGTCGTGGTGGACGACGGCCGGATCGTCGAGCGCGGCACGCACGACGAGCTCGTGGCCGCCGGCGGACGGTACGCCGGGCTGTACGCCGAATGGGAGGCGACGGGCGAGGCGGTCTAGGACGGGGCTGAACGCGGCGCGTAGCCCTCCGCTCGACGGCGCGGCCTGTCAGATGGCGAGGGCCGCGACGGCCCCGGTCTCCCGCGTGGAGTACCCGCCCAGATCGTCCACCGACCGCTTGAATCCCTCGTCCTGTAGCAGCGCCAGGAGCGGCGCCATCAGGTCGCTCTTGTAGATCGGCGTCGGTGTCACGAGGTCGTAGCGCTCTTCCATGAGCGGCACGAAGCTGAGGCCCTGAGCGCCGGCGGCCGCGAAGATGCCGAGGGCCACGTCGGCCGAGCCGTCGGCCACGGCCCGGGCGGCTTGCTCGTGCGTCGCCACCTCGCGCTCGTAGCCGGGCACGCCCGCCGGGTCGATGCCGGCGACCGCCAGCAGACGGTCGAGCCAGACGCGCGTCCCCGACCCGCGATTGCGGTTCACGATGCGCGCGCCGCCGGCGACCGCCTCGTCGAGCCCCCGGAAGCCGCGCGGGTTGCCGGGCGGCACGATGAGCCCCTGCTGCCGGTGCGCGAGCGTGATCAGCTGCAGCTCGCGCCCCGGGAACAGCGCGCGGGCGTAGGAACGGTTGAAGTCGCCGGTCTCCGGGTCGAGCAGATGGCAGCCGGCGACGTGGCCGAGCCCTTGGCGCAGGGCGATGAGGCCCTCGAGACTACCCATGGCGATGGTCACCACGTCCGGCGTCCCCTCGCTCTCGCGCAGGCGCTGGGCGAGAAGGTCAAGGGCCAGGTCGTCGCTGCCCAACAGCACGAGCAGCCCGTCCTCCCCGACCTCCGGCAGGACCATGAAGTTCACCGCGTAGGCGCGGGCCGTGGCGCAGTAGAACTTCTCCGTGAAGTTCTTCGTGTGCCGCGTCTCCACGAGCTCGACGAGCCCGGCGTGCTCGAGCGAGAGCAGGTGATGGCGCACCCACGCGGGATGGTGCCCCATCACGGCTCCAAGCTGCGTGAGCGTCGCCGGCCCACGCATGAGCAGGCGCAGCAGGTGCAGGCGCTCGTCGTTGGCGAGCACGCGCACGCTGTCAACGGCCTCGATGTGGCTGATCTCCTCCAGCACGTGCTCCCCACGTTGAAGCCAGACTCGGCGTCCTGGAGAGTGGCAGCAGGCGCCGCCGGCGTCAACCAGGCGGCGCCCCCATGTCGTGCGGCGCGCGCACGTCACGCCAGGCGAGCTGGAAGACGCTCACCAGGACGGCCACGCCCGCGCTCACCCACAGCACGGTGGAGATGCCGAAGGCGTCAGCCAGCGGGCCGGCGAGCGCCAGGCCCGCCGGGTAGAACGCGAGCACCCCGAGGTAGTCGTAGGCCGACACGCGCGAGATCATGTCGGGCGCGACCTCCTTCTGCATGCAGGTCAGCCAGAAGGGATCGTAGAGGCCCCACTCGACGCCCACGACCGCGAGGGACAAGTACAGCGTCCACACCGGCGCCTCCAGGGCCAGGAACACCACGGGGAGCGCGGTCAGGCTCATCCCCGCTGCAATCACCAGCATCGGCCGCCGCGGGCGCCAGCTCAGGCTCAGCAGCCCCCCGGCGATCTGACCAATGCCCATCGCGGCCGACGTCAAGCCCCAGGTGCGCGCACCGTCGTAGGCGTCGCGCGCGACGATCGGGCCCAGCACCTGGATGGGGCCGTCGATGGCGAACAGGAACGCCGCCGCGCCGGCCACCATGACCCAGATCCACGTGTGGCTCGTGAACTCGCGCCAGCCCGCGGCGAGATCGCGAAAGAAGCTTCGCCCGCCGGCCACGGGCGCCGCGTCGACGGCCGCCTCCTCGCCGGCCAAGGCCGGGCCCATGGCGGTGACGCCCGTCCTGCCCGACGGCCGGCCCAGGAACGCCGCCGGCCGCAGCCGCAGAAGGAACCAGGCGCTGACCAGGTAGCTCAGTCCGTCGATGCCGATCGCCCATCCCGCGCCCAGAGCCGCGACCAGGATGCCGGCCAGGAAGGCTCCCAGGGTGATGGCCCCGCTGGACACCAGCCCCTGGAGCGCATTCGCCTGCTGCAGTCGCGGCGGGCTGACGACCTCAGGCACGAGGCCTGTGTACGCCGGGCCGAAGAACGCCTCCGCGACGCCCATCCCGACCTGCAGCAAGGCGAGATGCCACACGTGCGCCACGCCGCCTATGAGGAGCCCCGCGGCGGCGAGCTGTAGCACTGTCCGCACGAGGTCGGCGTCCAGCATGACCCAGCGCCGCGGCAGCCTGTCGGCCCACACGCCGCCGACGAGGACGAGCAGAGCCAGAGGCACGAGGCCGGCGGCCTCGACGATGCCGATGTCGGTGGCCGTACCCCCGATCGCGAGAACGGCGAAGGGGAGGGCCACCACCCGGAACATCGACCCGACCACCGAGATCGCCTGGCCGGTGAACAGCAGGCGGAACTGCCGCTCGCCGAGCGAGGCGAAGCTGTCGCCGAGCTTGCTCATCTGCGCCGCCGGGTCACTCTGCTCCGTCCCGCCGCTACTCGACGCGCGGCAGAATGCGCTCGAGCCACGGCGGCAGCCACCAGTTCCAGCGTCCGAGCAGGCGCATGAAGGCAGGGACCATGAGGATCCGGATCACGCTAGCGTCGAGCGCGACGGCGACGGCCAGACCCACGCCGATCGCTTTGGTCACGAGGATCGACGTGAAGGCGAACGACAGCCCGACGACCACGATGATGAGAGCGGCGCTGGTGATGATGCGGCCGGTGCGCGCCAGGCCGAAGCGGACGGCCTGGACGTTGTCGCCGGTCTCGAGCCAAGCCTCGCGCATACGCGTGAGCAGGAAGACTTCATAGTCCATCGAGACGCCGAAGACCGTGCAGAAGAGGATCACCGGCAGCTCGGCGTCTATCGCGCCGCTGCTTCTGAAATGCAGGAGCCACTCGAGATGGCCGTACTGGAAGATCCAGACGACGGCCCCGTAGCCGGCCAGCAGCGAGAGTACGTTCATGATCACCGCTTTCACCGGCAAGAAGACGCTGCGCAGCAGGACCAGGAGCACGAGCGCCGTCACGCACACCACGCAGCCGATGATCCAGGGGAACTTCCGGTACAGCACGTGCACGAAGTCGTGGACGGTCATCGAGGTGCCGCCGACGTAGAGCTTCGTGCCCGCCGGCGGCCCCTGGTCGTAGACGCGCACGGCGAGGTTTTGCGCCGCCACCGAAGACGGCGGGGCTTTGGGCACGACCTCGAAGAGCACCGTGCCCGGCGCCGTGGTGAGCGCCTTGAGGCGCAGGGCGGCGGCGCGCTGCTGCGCGCCGAGCAGGCCCTGGAGCAAGCCGGGAAGGCCGGCGCCCGCGGCCGGCGCGGCCGCAGCGGAAGCCCCTTGCGCGCCGCCGCTGCCCGTCGGCTGCTGCACGGCGCGCCAGAAGGCCGCGGCCGCCGCCGGCGTCTGCGTCCCCGGCAGGTTCACGATGCTGACGACCCGCGCCACGCCGGGCATTGCCTGCAGCTTCTGGCCGTAGGCGGTCAGCCTCCGCAGGTTCGCCGGCGCCAGCGGATCCTGCGCCCCCCGCCAGGTCACCAGCGTGTAGATCGGCGCCAGCGCCGAGACGTCGAAGCGCGACTGCAGGATGTCGTAGCCCTGGCGCGACTCCGAGCTCTGCGGGAGCGCCGTCGCCCCCGGGATCTCGCGCTCGATGTGCAGCACCGGCCAGGCGAAGACGAGGACGATCGCGAGCGTGCCCACGAGCACGACGACGGGATGCCGCATGACCCCGTCCGACCAGCGGCCCCAGAAGGCTCCCTCCTTGCCCGACCGGCCGATGATGCGCAGAGCGTTCACGCGCGGGCCGAGGATCGCCAGAAGCGCCGGCAGAAGGGTCAGGGCGGCGAGCACGGAGAACATCACGACGAGCGCGCCGCCGAGCCCCATCGAGCGCATCGACATGAACGGGATGCTCACCAGGCCGAGGAGACCGACGACCACGGTAAGGCCGCTGAAGAAGATGGAGCGGCCGGCGAGCGCCACCGTCGTGACGACCGCCTCCTCGACGCCGCGGCCGGCGCGCAGCTCCTCGCGGAAGCGGCCGACCATGAACAGCGAGTAGTCGATGCCGACCGCGAGGCCGAGCAGCGTCGCCACGTTCATCGCAAACACGGAGATGCTGAGGAAGTGCGACAGCACCCAGAAGCAGCCGAGGGTGACCGTGACCGCCATGCCGCCGCCGATGACCGGCAGGGCGGCGGCCACCAGCGTACCGAAGATGAGGACGAGGACGATGACGGCGACCGGGATCGTGTAGCTCTCCGCCGTCCGCAGGTCCTTGGCCGAAGTACTCTCGATGTCCGCGTAAACGGCCGGGTCGCCGGTGATGTACGTCGTCAGAGACGTCGGCTTCAGGGTCGCGCGGATCGCCGGGATCAGGCGCTGGACCTGCTCGGTCACGGCGTCGAACGAGAGCACCGCGAATGTCGCGCGACCGTCGCTCGAGACGAAGCCGCTGTCGCCCGTCGAGGCCGCGGTCTGGACCCCGAGGAGCCGGGGGAACCTCGTCTTGTCGATGCCCGAAAGCGCCGCCTTGACCTGCGCCTGGAAGGCGGAGCTGCGGGCGTCGAGCGTCGCGCTCGTGAAGACGATCGTGAGCTGGGCCGGCCCGAACCCGAGCCTGTCCTGCATCGCCTGCTGGGCCTGCTGGGAGGGCGTCGCGGGATTCGTGAAGCCGCCCCCCTTGAGGCGCGGCGGCACGTGCGCCGTCGCCACGAGGCCTGCGGCGAAGGCCACGACCCACGCCAGCACGATGATCCTGCGGCGCCTGTAGGCGAACCGCCCGATGGCGGCAAACACGCGGGCAGACCTCCTTGGGGACGCCTGAACGATATACTAACGGCGCAAACCCAGTGCCCCTTGGAGGGCTCGCAGGCCATGACGCAAGCGCACGAGAAGACATCCGCAGGAGGGGTCGTCGTCCGCCGGGACGGCATCGCCGAAGTGTGCCTCATCCGGCCCGCCGGCCGCCGCGTTTGGGGGCTGCCCAAAGGCGGCGTGGAGGCCGGCGAGACTCTGGCTCAGACCGCCGTGCGCGAGGTGGCGGAGGAGACCGGACTCGAGGGTGTCGTCGACGACACCCTCGGCACCATCGACTACTCCTTCTACTCGCGTGAAGAGGGCAGCCGCATCCACAAGACCGTGCACTACTACCTCATGCATTCGACCGGCGGCGACACCGCCGACCACGACCACGAGGTCAGCGAGGCGCGCTGGGTGAGGATCCGTGACGCCATGCACCTCATGACGTATCCCAACGAGCGGGAGATGGTCCGCCGCGCCGCCGAGAGCCTCGGCGAGACGGTCGACTGAAGCTCAGGACCAGGTGAGCGGCTCGTGCACCGAGCGTGCCTCGCGCACGCTGGTCTCGAGCGCCGCAAGCATCTCCGTCGGGTCGGCGTCCACGTAGTCGTAGTGCGCGAGCGCGAACACGTAGTCGCTCGCGCCTCCCGGCGCGACGCACACGTCGAGCTCGCGCCGCAGCCGCTCAGCCGCGCCGGCGAGTCCGCGGCGGCTGATGTCCGGCAGCACCAGCAGGAAGCCGCCTTGCTGCGTGAGCCCGATGCTGTCGTAGCGGCGCAGGTTCCCGCGCAGGCAGTCCCCTACCTGCGGGAGCGGACCGGCGCCATGACTGTCCGCAGCCTCGCCGCCCGCCTGAGACTCCAGAGCCAGAAGGCCGAGTGACAGGTTCATCCGCTGACAACGGTTCACCTCGAGATCCAGGCGCGCGAAGAGCTCGCCCGACTTGACGGCGCCGGAGGCGCCGTCGACGGGCGAGGCGTCCGCCGCGCGCGCCCGCAGGCTGAGGATCGTCTCCTCGAGGCCTGCGGAGTAGCCGGAGGCGATGCGCGTCGTCGCGACGCGCTCAAGCGCGCGCAGGCGCCGGCAGGCCTCCGGCGCACGCTCGTCGTCGCAGGACTCAAGGCCCGCGAGGAGGATGCCGTTCATCTCCGCGTATGCGGAGATGATGGCCGCCACGGACATGCTCTGGCTGATCCCGGCGCCGCGAGACGCGGCTTCCACGGCGCCGAGAAACGGCTCCTGGTCGCCGCCCGCGACGGTACGCTCCAGAAGGGGCAGCATGGGTTCCCAAAAGCTGCGACCCACGTCGTCGAGGTCGGCCTCGCGGAACAGTGTAGTGATGAGATCGCGCACGGCCAAACCTCCTGGCCCACGGCGTCGGGGCACCCCGGCACCTGATTGGAGTGTACCGCCGCGCCGAGAAGGGCAATCCGTTGCGGGTGCCGCTGTGCTACGGTTCGCAGTGACCAAGGAGGGCGGCATGCACGTGACTCTGCTCGGGACTATGGGCTGGATGCCGAGCGACCGGCGCGAGACGACGAGCTTCCTGTGGCACGACGAGCGTTCGCTCTTCATCCTCGACGCCGGCACGGGCCTGCGCCGCCTGCTCGAGGCTCCTCAGGCGGCGCTGCTCGAGGGTCACGACGAAGTGCACCTCTTCCTCACCCACTACCACCTCGACCACGTCTGCGGGCTGGCGTATCTGCCCGGAGTGCTGCCCGGGCGCCGGCTCGTGATCCACGCCGCCGCGGAGTCGGTGACCGGCGTCGACCCCGAGCGCGCCGTCGGCGGCCTCCTGCGCAAGCCGTACAACCCGCGCGATTGGGAGGAACTGGAGGACATCCGCGTGGAGGCGCTCGCCGCAGGAAGCAACGTGGTCGCCGGGCACATCGTCGGCGTGCGTGCGCAGCAGCACTCGGACGTCAGCGTCGCCTACCGCTTCGACGACGAACTGGTGCTCGCCACGGATACGCGCGCCGACCTGGGCACGGCCGAGTTTGCCGCCGGCGCCCACGTGCTGCTGCACGAGGCGTGGTACAACGGCGCGGACCCGCTGACGGAGGCGTCGCCGCCCGAGCTGCGGCCCGGCTACGCGGCCCACAGCGAGGCGGCCGCCGTCGCCCGGATTGCCGCCGACGCAGACGTCGGCCGCCTCGTCCTCATGCACCTCAACCCGCTGCACGACGACGCCTATCACCAGCGCCTTGCAGCCGCCGCGCGCGCCGGGTTCGCGCGGACCGAGTTGCATCCGGACGGCGCGGTCCTCGACACGAGCGCGGCCCTTTGACTCCTCCCTCGCGCCCTGCGAGCAATCGCGCCGAAGTGCCCGCTTGATCCGCTTCGCCAACAGGAAGTCGCTCGTGGCCGCCATCGTCGTCGTCGCGCTGGTCGTGTTCCTGGTGCCCGCCTTCGTGGCGTACCGCTACACCGCCCCGCTCCAGCGGGGTCAGTTCGTCACGCACCCGTGGCGCGGCTGGGCGTTCGCCTGGGCCGCGCTCGCCGTGCCCGGCAACGCGGAGCTCAAGACGTCCGGCATGGCGCTGCGCAAGGCCGACTGGCTCTTCAAGGGCACCGCCGTCGACCCACGTGAGGTGCAGCTGCTCTACGTGCCCAAGGGCAAGCCCTACACGTTCAGCAACGCCATCGGCGGCCGCACCGTGACCCACACGGTGGTGCCCCGCTACCGCTTCGTCTGGCAGGTCCAGGGCGTCGTGGACACCGTCTCCAAGCGTTCCGACACGGTCGTCGCCCTGCTCGACTACGCGACCGGCGCGGTCCTCTACGACGTGCGCGACGACCTGCGCCCGGCCGACCTGGTGCGGGAGCCCACGGCGACGCCGAGCCCGTCGGGGTCGCCGCAGACAGAGCTGAAGCCCACGGCGTCGCCGGCGCCGTCGGCCACACCCTGACCTGGCCGGCAACGTGAGACTCCTCGCCGTCGCCGTGTACGACACATCCTGGTTCAAGGCGATCCTCTACGTCCTCATCGCCATGGCCGCGGCGCGCATCGCCGACGCACTGCTCAAGCGCCGGGACAAGGTCCAGGCCAAGCTCGCGGGGCGGGAGCCGGACCCGGCGGAGCAGACTCGCTACGTGATGATCCGCCGGCTCATCGTCGCCGCCATCCTCTTCTTCGGGGTGGCCATGGCCCTTTGGCAGTTCCAGGCGGTCTCGGCGCTGGCCAAGACCCTCCTCGCCTCGGCGGCGATCTTCGGCGCCGTCATCGGCATCGCCGCGCGCGCACCACTCGCGAACCTGGTGAGCGGCATCATGCTGGCCTTCTCGCAGCCGGTGCGCCTCAACGACTACATCAGCGTCGACGACGCCTACGGCACGGTCGAGCGGATCTCGCTCACTTACACCTTCATCCGCACGCCCGACGACGACCGCGTCGTCATCCCCAACGAGGCGTTCGCCAACCGCGTCGTGCACAACTACACCATGGGCGCGCCGGGAAGCATCCTCACCGTGGCGTTCACGGTGCCGCAGGGCGACGACGTGGAGGCCGCCAGGCTCGCCGCGCTGAACGTCGCCGACGAGCTCGCCCCGCCGCCCGAAGGCACGGAGAACCACGTCGACGTCGACGACATCCGCGGGCGCGAGGTCGTGCTGCGGGCGCGGGTTTGGACGCACGACCCCAGGCAGCGGCGCGCCCTCGCCAGCGACCTGCGCGCGGCCATCGCCGCGCGGCTCGCGACGCTGGCGTCCGCCGGCGCCCACGACGGGGCCGGCGACGGAAGCTGAGCCGGCAGACGCGGCCGGCCTGGTGCCGGACGTGATGACCGGCGAGTCCGGGGCCACAGCGGTGCCGCACGCCGCCGAGTCCGCCACGACCGCCCCGCTGGCGCGCGCGGTCGTCGCCGCAGCCGGCAGCCGGATCATCATCTTCGCGGCGGCGTTCTTCGCCGTCGGCCTCATCGGCTACCAGAAGCTCCCCATCGGCTGGCGCTTCCCGGCGCGGGCCGAGGTGTTCCACGGCGCCCTCGGGCACCTGCTCAACCCGTGGGCCCACTGGGACGGCGTGTGGTACATCAAGATCGCGACGTCCGGCTACGCCGACGGCGACGGCAGCACCGCGTTCTTCCCGCTCTACCCGATGCTCCTGCGCTGGCTCGGCGTGCTCTTCCGCGGCAACCTCGTGAACACCGGCATCGTCATCTCGCTCGTCTGCTACGCGGGCTGCGTGTGGCTGCTCTACCGGCTCGCCAGGGCGGACTTCGACGACGGTGTCGCTTCGCGCGCCGTCGTCTATCTCGCCGTCGGCCCGATGTCCTTCTTCCTGCAGGCCGTGTACACGGAGTCGCTGTTCCTCTTCCTCTCGCTCGCCTGCTTCGTGTGCGCGCGTGAGGGCCGCTGGCGGCTCGCGGGCTTCGCCGGGCTCCTCGCCACGCTCACGCGCAGCACAGGGGTCCTGTTGCTGATCCCGATGATCTACTACTACTACGAGGACAAGGAGTGGGACCTCAAGAGCACGGATTCTCACGCCGCCAACATGCTCATGGTCGTCGAGGGCCTGCTCGTTTGGATGACCTACCTGGCCCTCGCTTTCGGCAAGCCGCTCCTGTTCTCGACCGCCCAGGCGTCGTGGTCGAGGTTCCTGGCGGCGCCCAACTACACGGTCGCGATGGGGTTCTTCGACTCCGCCATCGGCGCCTACCGGCTGCTGGCGGCCGAGTTCTCACGCCTGTTCGGGACCTGGGCGCTCTCCAGCAAGGCGCTCGGCGACGCGGCCAACAACCTCGTTGACCTGGCGTTCTTCGTGCCTGCGGTGGGCCTCCTCTGGTACGGCGCCCGCCGCCTCCCGCGTGCCTACTCCTGGTACCTGCTGGCGGCGCTCGCCTACCCGCTCTTCTTCCCGTCGACCGACGTGCCGCTGCTCTCGTACCCGCGCTTCACGCTCACCGCCTTCCCCCTCTACATCGCCCTGGCGGTGTTCACGCGCGGGCGCCCCAAGACGCACGCGGCGCTGGTGATCGTCGGCATCGTCACGCTCATCCTGCTCACCGCCAAGTTCGCGGTGTTCAGCTGGGTCGCGTGAGCGAGCGCCCGGGAGCGGTGCGATGCGCGGTTCGCCGGACGGCGCGGACTACTGCTTCGCCCCCACGCGCCTGAAGACGAAGACGCCATCCTTGGCGTAGACGTTCAGGTAGTCCTTGTTGAGCACCAACTTGCCGAATGCGAGCTGGTACAAGCCGGCGTTCGTTTTGTCGAGCACCGAGGGATGCTTGGTGTCCAGCGCGATCCAGTCGGCGCCGGCGATGGCGGGGAACGTGTAGACGACCGGGCGGGCCGAGAGCTTCTCGCCGATGTTGTTGTTGACTGACACCGTGGCGAGCGGAGGGATCATCCTCACCGCCTCGTTGAGGGCGGCCGCGTGCGGCCGCATGGCGTAGTCCCGGCCGGAGTTGGCCGCGCCGGGCAGCGAGAACGGGAGCGGGCCGGCGAAGTAGTTGGCGGCCAGCGCAACAAGCAGGATGAGCAGGGCCAGCGTTGCGCGGCTGACGCGCTGGCCCCGCATCGCCTGCTCCGCCTCGCGGAACCCGCCGCCGAGCCAGCGCCACAGGCGCATCAGGCCGAGCACGGCGGCGGCGTAGATGAAGGCGATCTCCTCGGCCGTGTAGTGGAAGCGGATGTCGCGCTGGAACTTCACCGAGGAAAGCGCGTTGAGCAAAGCCTCGGGAGCCGAGATCAACAGAGTCAGCGGGCTCAGCAGCGAGGCGAAGCCGAACGGCCACAGGAGCTGGAACCAGTAGTGGATGTTGGACGGCCGCAGGAGGCCGTGCACTGTCTTGCCGGGATGGAGCAGCGCCGTCTTGGCGACCGCGCCCGCACTGTCCCCATATACGCCGTAGCGAGCGATGAAGACACTCTGCCCGCCGCTGTAGTGCGGGATGACGACCCACACCGCGACGCCGAAGTAGGCAAGGGCCGCCACCGTGAGGATCAGCGGTCGCCACGAGCGTTTGCGCAACGCGAAGTAGGCGCCCATCAGCGCCAGTACAAGCGGAACGGTCTCCTTGCTCGCCGCCGCGAGGACCAGGAACGGCAACGCCCACAGCCAGCGATCCTCCTCCACGTACAGAAAAGCCCACAACAGCAGCGGCGTGGCCAGCGCGACCGGGTGGAATTCGTTGAGCACGAGGAACCCGAGCGCCGGGTAGAGCAGGAAGGCGCCGGTGAGCAGGGAGGCGGCGCGGGGATCCCGCGTGAAGCGCACGCCGAGACGGTAGGCAGGCCAAGCCCCGGTGGCGACGATGACCGACTGAAGCACGAGGAGCATCGCGGGACTCGGCCAAACGAGCCAAGGGATCGCGAACAGGGCGAGGATAGGATCGACGTGCGAGCCGAGGCGCGAGACCTGCACTGGGTGGACGTCGCCGGTCGTGGTCATCAGGAAGTGACCGTGGGCCGTGTTGTACACCGCCTGAGTCATGTTGCCGAGGTCGAAACGAGCATCCATGAAGGCGCGGTACTTGAGCCACGACAGCAAAGCGTAGATCGTGGCGAACAGGACCGCGCCCGCGATCACGTAAATGGCGTTGCGGCGGAACAGCCGCGCGCGTGCGTCGGCTTCGAGCTCCACGACCGGAGCGAGCCCGAGGAAGCCTCGCGGAGGGTGCGCGCCCGCGGTGACGGCGGCGGCTTCTCTCTCGGCCTTGATCCGCCCGCTCTCGCTCACCGGGCGTCCTTTCTTCCGTAGATGAGCCGTTCCGCGAGCACCGCGAGGCCCACGAACAGCAGCTCGATGGCCGTGACCCAGAGGCGCAGGAGCAGCGCCCAGGCGAGGGCCACGCCGCTCGGCAGATGCCGTGAAAGCGATGCCGTGAGCACAGCTTCACGGACGCCGATGCCGCTCGGGAAGATGAACGCCGCCATCCCGACGACGAAGGAAAGCGCGTAGGCGACGATCACGAGTGGCAAGGAGCCGACGCCGAGGCCGGTGGTGGCGCGAGCAAGGAGCCACGCGCCGGTGCCGGCCACCATCCAAGCGGCGACATAGTACCAGAGCATGGCCATCGCGGCGCCGAAACCCAGGGTGACGTCAAGCGGCTCCCGGTGGAGTCGGCGCAGCGCCCAGGACGACAGCGGCCGGAACACGCGCGGGTGAAGCAGGACGATGAAGAGCGGGATCGCGAGCAGGCTCAGGCCGGTGGCTCCGCGGTCGGTCTCCCAGAAGGGGAAGAGCACGGCCACGGCGATCAGCGCCGAGCACAGGGCGAGGGCCTGCTCGTAGACCATGGCCGCGCTCACCGTGGCCACAGGCAGTCCCTGCCCGTGGCTCATCCAGGCCCGGCCCACGAACATGAACACGTTGCCCGGCACGTAGCGTGCGAGGATCGACTTGCCCCAGGTGGACATCGCCACCGGGAACGGGCTGTGCAGGGCGAACCCGCGCAGAAGCAGCCACCAGGCGAGCGCCTGCATCACGTAGAACGCGAGGAAGACGACCCCGGATGCCGCCAGCCAGCCGGGTCGCAGCGTCCAGTGGTAGTCCTTGACCGTGGACCACGAGCGGACCAGATACGCGGCGAGGAAGTAGACGATCGCCGCGACGAGGACGACCTGCGCGACGCGCAGCGCCGGGCGCACCCAGGGACGCCGCGCTCGCGCCGGGCCCCCGGCCGGCGCCGCGGCGCCGCCGGCCGGGGGGTCGCCGGCGGGCGCGGCGGGCGCGCCGTGAGGCGCTCCGCTCTCGCCGCTCACGCGCCCGCCAATCCGGCGAGCAGCGCGCCGGCGACCGCGTCCGGGGTGAAGCAGCGCCGGTACGTGGCCAACGCGGCGGCCCCGAGCCGCGCCCGCTCATCTTCGTCCTGCAGGCGCTCGAGGGCGGCCGCGAGCGCGGCGACGTCGCCCGCCGGTACAAGGAGCGCGTCCTCGCCGTCGTGCAGCGCCTCACGGATGCCGGGCGTGTCGGCCGTCACCACGGGCCGCCCGCAGGCGAGCGCGTCGTAGACCTTGTTGGGGACGACCCGCGCCGCCTTGTCGGAGGCGCCGAACACGCCCAGGCACACGTCCGCGGCAAGCGTGCGCGCCCGCAACTCGTCCATCGACAGCACGCCCAGCCAGTCGACGTTGGTGAGGCCACGGCGGGCGATGTCGTCGCGCAAGGCCGCGGAGAGCTGGCCCTCGCCCGCGAGGACGAAGCGGATGGGCTCCGCACGCAGGAGGTCGGCGGCGGCGAGCACGGTCTCGGCACCATGCAGCGGGCTCCATTTGCCGTACTGGAAGACGGTGACCGGGTCGTCCGCGCCGCGCGCCGTCGCCGCGCCGTCCGCCCGAGGCTCCGGGCGCGCGCCGACCGGCACGACCGCGACGCGCCGCCTCGGCAGGCTGAACTCGGCCTGGTAGTAGGCGGCGTGCTCGCGCGTGTCGGCGAGGACGAGGTCGGGGAGCGCGAACGCGACCCGGTCGACGCCGCGGATCGCGCCGGATTTCCAGCCTCCGGCGGCCACGAGCCCGCGGTCGCCGGCGAACGTGTCCCACAGGGAGACGAGCGGGTCGAAGACGAGGCGCGCGCGCCGCAGGGCGGCGAGCGCGCGCCCGAACGGCACGAGGAAGTATCCGGGATAGCCCACGACGACCGCGTCGACGCTCAGGTGCCGCTGGTGCTGCCCCAGGAGGCGCACGTGCGCCGCGGCCACGCCTGCGGCGAGCCGCGCAGCGCCGGCCGGGGTCGCCATCTGCGCCGCCGGCAGAGACGGCAGCGGCGCCTGGAACTCGTGGACGGTCACGCCGAGCCGGCGCAGCCCGTCGATGAGCACGGCGTTGCGTGGATAGGCCGGGTCGTAGGTGCCGAAGTACGCGACGGCGCGGGTCACTGCCGGTCGGCCACGCCCGGGGCGACGCCGGCAGGAGCACCGGCAGCATCGGCCGGGAGGGAGCCCGCCGCGGCCACGACCAGGGCGGCCGTCGCGGCGGCGGGCTTGGACGAGCCGGGCGCCGCCGGGCCGGCCGCGGCGCTCATCACGGCGATCCCGCCCTCGACGATCCGCGCGACCTGAGCCGGATCGGGACCGCCGCGGGCGCGCGAGTTGGCGATGAGCTCGCCGATGAGCCCCAGGGAGAGCAGCTGGACGCCCACGATGATCGCCAGCGCACCGAGCAGCAGCAGCGGCCGCTGGCCGATGGGATGACCGAAGACGAGCTTGTCCACCGTGAGATACAGCTCGACAAGGATGCCGATGAGGATGAGGAGCGTGCCGATCCCTCCGAACAGATGCTGGGGGCGATGCTGGTAGCGGCCCAGGAACAGCACCGTCATGAGATCGAGGTAGCCGCGCAGGTAGCGCTGCCAGCCGTACTTCGAGCGGCCCGCGGTGCGGCGGCGGTGGCTGACCTTCTCTTCGGTGACACGGAAGCCCGCCTGCGCGGCGACGACCGGGATGTAGCGGTGCTGCTCGCCGTAGACGTAGATGGTGTCGACGACTTCGCGCCGGTAGGACTTGAGACCGCAGTTGAAGTCGTGCAGCGGGATCCCCGTGGTGCGACGCACGGTCCAGTTGAAGAGACGGGACGGCAGCGTCTTGTTGAGCGGGTCCTGACGGCTCTGCTTCCAGCCCGAGACCAGGTCGTAGCCGTCGTCGAGCGGCGCGATGAGCCGCGGGATCTCCGCCGGGTCGTCCTGACGGTCGCCGTCCATCGTGACGACGAAGTCGCCGCGGCACTCGGCGAACCCGTGCGAGAGCGCCGCCGCCTTGCCGAAGTTGCGCCGCAGCTTGACGATGCGTACGTCGCCGCGCGGCGCGGCGAGCTGCTGCATCACTGCGAACGAGCCGTCGGTGGAGCCGTCGTCGACGAAGACGATCTCGTACTCGAGGCCGGCGGCCCGGAGCGACTCGTCGATCTCGGCGACGAGAGGCTCGAGGCTGTCGGCCTCGTTGTACACAGGGATGACGAGTGAGAGGAGGCCTGCCATTTCGGCTTCCTAGGATACATCGTCGGGCGGGCAAGATGCGGCGGCGGCCCTTGGGCAGCCGCCGCCGGCCTCAGGCCGGGTGCTCGAAAGGCGCGCCCACAGGCCCGCCGTCATCCGGCAGGAAGCGCGCGTCCCGCTCGTCCGCCGCGAGCACTCCGCGGGCGCGGCGGACGACCACCCTGGCCTCGACGGTCACGTCGCTTCTCAGCAGTGCCGCGAGGCGCGGGTTGTCGAACTTCAGCTTCACGCCGAAGGACTCGGCCTCGCCGGCGCCGTCCGATCTCGAAGCGGGGGCGTCTTGTCGGCCATGCCGACGCTATCGACGATCTCACGCATTCCTAACAGCAAGGATGGTCGGATGTTCTATTCTCTTGCGCCGGCGCGCGTCGCGCACGAACCGCCGGTGCGACGGCTGCGGCAGGCTCGCACGTGAACCTCGGGCGGCCGGCGCGCGTTCCCGGGACAGGCAGCGCACGCGCCCCGCGGCGATGTGGTGGTCGGCCTGCGGGCGTCTTGGTAGCATGGTCGTTCCCCCCCATCCGGGGAACGACGTGGAGGAAGTCGATGGGAAAGCGTATCTGGCTCGCGGTCGCGGTCGCGATACTCTTCGCCGCGAGCGCCGTGGCGGGGCTCGCCGGCGCGTCTCCCAGGCACGCCTCGGACGCACGTCCCGAGACCGTGACGCGGGGCCTGGACTACCTCCACTCGCAGCAGCAGTCCACGGGCGACTTCGGGACCTCGGAGAACACGATCTGGGGCATCCTCGGAGCGGTCGCCAGCGGCGAACGTATCGATTCCAGGTTCTGGACGATCGGCGGCACCACGCCGTTCGCTTTCCTTCAGGCGAGCGACCTCAAGAAGGAGGCCACCGCCGCCGGCGTGAACGCCCCGGCGTACTACTCCCTCGCGATCATGGCGTACGTGGCCTCTGGGCAGAAGGACGCCTTGGCTACCGCGGGAACGCCCGCAGTCGATCTGCTCGCCGAGCTCTACCAGTATCAGGACATGACCGACGGCTCGCCCTACAAGGGCCGCTTCTCGCCCGCCTCGCGCAACCCTACGGACCAGGCGGTGGATACCACAGCCTGGGCCATCTTGGCGATGGCGGCTGCCGGCGGCGACCAGGCTCGTCTCGCCGCCGCCGTGGACTGGCTCGCCGGGCAGCAGAACGGCGACGGCGGGTTCCCCGCTGACCAGTACTCGGCCAGCTCCAACGTCGAAGACACGGCGCTGGTCATCCAGGCCTTCGTCGCCGCCGGCAAGCCCGCGAGCGACCCCCTCATCCAGGGGTCGGCGAGCAATCCCGGCGCCCGCAAATTCCTCCTCGACAACCAGCGGCCAGACGGAGGGTTTCCCTACGTTGCGGGGGGGCCCGCGACCGACGGGACGTCCACTGCCGCCGCCGTCCAGGCGATCGTGGCCATGGGCGAGGATCCCACCGCCTGGAAGTACGGCTCCACCGAGAGCTCGCCTGCGAGCGCCCTGGCCGGTCTGCAGCTCCAGACCGGCGCCTACCAGGACTCGACCGGTGACGCGAGCACGCGGGTCACCCTGACGAGCTGGACCTTGACCGCGCTCATGGACAAGCCTTTCTCGACCTACCCCAAAGATCTGGGCACGAAGTTCCCCGGCTTCGTATCCAAGCCTCAGATAACCTCGGCTCGCCCGGCCGACCACGCCAAGTTCACCGGTACTCACTCTGTGCTCATACAGGCCAAGTACACTGACGGGACCAAGCCCGGCCGGGTGGGCACCGGCGTGAACGCCAAGGCCTGCCGCGTCTACGTCGACGACGCCGGCCGCACGAGTCGCGCGAAGATCGGGAGCAGCAGCCTGCGTCTGCAGCTCAAGAACGTGCCCAACGGGACGCACACATATAAGCTGCACATCGTGGACAACGCCGGCAACGCACAGGAGCTCACACGAACGTTCACGATAGCCGTGCCGTCCCCGACACCGTCCCCGACGCCGACGACGGCTCCGACGTACACGCCACCCTACGTGCCGCCGAGCACCGCGCCGACGCCGTCCACGACGCTGTACCCGACGCCCTCGGATTCGGGGTCACCGTACCCCGACTCGTCGAGCTCGCCCGCCCCGGGCACCGTCAGCGGAGCGCCGATCCCCTCGCCCAGCCCGTCGAGCGGCCTTGCCGCCGGAGTGACGGTCGGGAGCGCCAGCGCCGGCGGTTTTGTGGGCGCCATGCTGCTCGCCATGCTCCCCATCGGAGCCGCCATGTCGTTCCTGGTCATCAGCCGTCGCGAGCACGCGCTCGGCGGCGCCGGTGAGGGTAGGGTACTGGGCGAAGGCGGCAGTCCGTGGGACCGCCTCAAGCATCGTGTCAAGAATCTGAAGGATCTCGCAAAGCGCGCAGGGAGATAGGCAGCCCGTGAACGAACTTCAACGGATCATCTACGACGCGTCCCGGATCCTGCTATGGCCGGTGCTGGTCGCGACGGTCATCTGCTTCGTCTGGGTGCTCATCGAATCCGGGTTCCTGCTGTACGAGCTCTGGCTTCGCTTCCGCTACCGCGACCTCGACGCTCTCGAGGCGCGCACGCTCAAGGCGCGCAAAGCGTTCGAGGACGGCAAGCCGCGCACGGCCTACCGGTATCTGCAGGAGAACAACTACTCCATCGTCGTCGCGCGCTTCCTCTTCGACCTCATCCGCAATTATCAGACCGAGCGTCTCGCGGCCAAGCCGCTCAAGCTGCTGCAAGAGTACGAGTTCTACACGCTCAAACGCCTGGAACGCACGCGCATCCTGGTGCGCATCGGCCCGATGCTCGGCCTCATGGGCACGCTGATCCCGCTCTCGCCCGCGCTCCTCGGCCTCGCCACCGGACACACGACGAACCTGCTCTTCAACATCACGACCGCCTTCTCGGTCACCGTGATCGGCTTGCTCATCGGCGGCCTTGCCTTCGTGATCAGCATCGTCCGCGACCGCATGTACGCACAGGACGTCAGCGACATGGAGTACCTCCTGGAGCTCCTGGAGGGCGGCGGCGGCCGGCTGCAGTCCGGTCGCCGGCGCGACAAGAAGGGTGTGTGGGACGCTGAGCCGGAGATCTCGTACGACGTGGCCGACGCCGATATCGAGAAGACGCAGGCGATCCCGGTGCTGGCGGAGATACCCAGCGAACCGCTGATCCCGGTCGTCTCCAGCGGCAACGGCGGCAACGCCGTCGGCAGCCGTTCCGGGGGCTTCCCGAAGGTCGCTGCCGCGACCGCTGCGGACCCGGGGGGCGCCGCGCCGCCACTCACGTTCGACGACCCCGCGATGGACTGGAAACACGACGAAGACCCCTTCGCCGACCTCGGGCCCGTCGACGCGACGCCGCCAGCCGGAGGCGAGTCCGCGCCCGGCGTCGGCGACGCGACTCGCGGCAGCTGAGAGCATCGTGCCGGCGTCAGACGACCATCCCACGATCCGGAACCTGGGCACGGTGTACGAGCCCCGGGACGAAGGGCTGCGCTACATGCGCAGGCGGCGTCTGGGCACGGCCGACCGCAACGGTGACCCGCTCGACGGCGTCGTGAATCTCTTTTACGTCGCCATCGTTCTCGCGGTGGCCTTTCTCGTCGCCGCCCTCTGGGCCACCGGCCTCGGCGGCCTGCTCTCGAACGCCAGCAGCATGACCATCGTCACGAACCCGGGAACGCCGCAGATGCGAGTCTTCGTCAAGAGCGGCGACACGATCCGGATGGTGCACACGCCAGCAGGCTCGCAGGCACAGGGCGTCGGGACGCTGGTCGGATCGTTCTACAGGCTGGCCGACGGCACGCTCATCTATGTGCCGGGGGGGAGCCCGGCGCCGGCGGGCTCCACGGCAGTGCCGGGCGCAACGCCCAGTTCCACAGCGACTCCGTCCCCGACCACGACCGACTACCCGACGACCAACCCGTACGCCTCGCCGACGCCGAGCGACTCGGCATCCACAGCGCCGGCTCCTTCGTCGACGCCGTCTCCCTGACCGATCGAGCGCTGGGTGAGGCGCGCGGGTAGCGGCCTCAGCCGCCGAGCGAGCGCAGCAAGGCCACCAGCCGGTCCAGTTCCGCCTTGCTCTTGAACGCGATCTGGATCGTGCCGCCGCGCTTGCCGGAGCGGATGCGGACCGGCGCTTCCAGGACACCGTAGAGCTCGTCGACGACGTCGGTGAAGTCGGCTGCGGCGGGTGGCTGCGCCTGCGGCGCGGCCACTTCCGGCGGCCCCTCGCCGAGCTTCCGCACGAGGGCCTCGGTCTGGCGCACGGTGAGACCCTCTGCCGCCACCAGGCGCGCGACCTTGCGGCGCTGCCCGTGATCGGGCAGCCCGAGGAGCGCGCGCCCGTGACCCTCTGTCAGCTCGCCCTGCTCGATCATGCGCTGCACGTCATCGGGCAGCTCGAGCAAGCGCAGCAGGTTGGTCACCGCCACGCGGCTGCGCCCTACCAGCTCGCCGACGCGCTGCTGCGTGAGCCCGAACTCGTCGACGAGCGCCGCGTACGCCTGCGCCTCCTCGATGCTGTTGAGGTCCTCGCGCGCGACGTTCTCGGCGAGCGCGATCTCGAGCGAGGCGGCCTCGTCCGCGGGGCGCACGAGCGCCGGGATGTGGTCGAGGCCAGCGATCCGCGCGGCGCGCAGGCGCCGCTCGCCGGCGATGAGCTCGAAGTGTGGTACGAGGACCGGCTCGCCGTGAGGCACGCCCCGCGTGCCGGCAGAGCCGGCGGGATCCGCAGCGGCGGACCCGGCTGCGTCCGCTCCGCCGGCCTCCGGAAGGCCGCCCGCTGCCGGCGCCGCCGGCTGCAGCGGCCGCACGACCACCGGCTGCACCACGCCGAGAGCGCGGATCGAGGCGGCGAGCTCCTGCAGTTCGTCCTCCGCGAACGACCGGCGCGGCTGGCGCCGGTTCACGGTGATCAGGTCGAGCGGGATCTCGCGTAGCCGGCTCTCGCCGGCGCCGGCGGCGCGCGAAAGCGCCGGCCTGCCCTCGCCGATGAGCGCGCCCAGACCCTTGCCCAGAGCTTTCTTGCTAGTCACGGGACACGACCTCCTTGGCGAGATCGAAGTAGGCGTCGCTGCCGGCGCAGGTGGCATCGTAGCGCGAGATGGGGAGGCCGTGACTGGGCGCTTCGCTGAGCCTCACGTTACGCGGGACGACGGTGTCGAAGACGTATTGGCCGAGGTGCGCGCGAACCTCCGCGGCGACCTCGCGACCGAGGCGCGTGCGCCCATCGTACATGGTGACGACGACGCCGAGGATGTCGAGCTCCGGGTTGAGATGTTCCTGCACCAGGGCGACGGTGTCGAGCAGCTGGGCGAGCCCTTCGAGGGCGTAGTACTCGGACTGCACGGGGATCAGGACCTCCCGCGCGGCCACCAGCGCATTGATCGTGAGCACGCCCAACGAGGGTGGGCAATCGATGAAGACGAAGTCGTGGCGGTCGACGTGGCCGGTGAGGGCGTACTCGAGCACGTACTCGTTGCGCGGCGCGCCGGCGAGCTCTACGACTGCGCCGGCGAGGTCGGGGCAGGCCGGCAGAAGCGAGAGATGTTCGATCGCCGTCGGTACGGTGGACTCGCTCACGCCGGCGGCGCCGCCCAGCACCCCGTAGCTGGTCAGTCTCGGGTCCGCGGGACGCACCCCCAGCCCCGCCGAGGCGTTGGCCTGCGGGTCCAGGTCCAGCAACAGCACGTCGAACTGCGCCTCCGCGAGGCACGCGGCGAGGTTGACGGCGGTGGTGGTCTTGCCGACTCCGCCCTTCTGGTTGGTCACGGCGATGACGCGAGTCAACGGGCTCCCTTCGGGGCACCGATACTAGCAGATGGCGCGCGCCGGCCGGCGCGCGCCATCTGCTAGTATCGGTGCCCCGAAGGGAGCCCGTTGACTCGCGTCATCGCCGTGACCAACCAGAAGGGCGGAGTCGGCAAGACCACCACCGCCGTCAACCTCGCCGCGTGCCTCGCGGAGGCGCAGTTCGACGTGCTGTTGCTGGACCTGGACCCGCAGGCCAACGCCTCGGCGGGGCTGGGGGTGCGTCCCGCGGACCCGAGACTGACCAGCTACGGGGTGCTGGGCGGCGCCGCCGGCGTGAGCGAGTCCACCGTACCGACGGCGATCGAACATCTCTCGCTTCTGCCGGCCTGCCCCGACCTCGCCGGCGCAGTCGTAGAGCTCGCCGGCGCGCCGCGCAACGAGTACGTGCTCGAGTACGCCCTCACCGGCCACGTCGACCGCCACGACTTCGTCTTCATCGATTGCCCACCCTCGTTGGGCGTGCTCACGATCAATGCGCTGGTGGCCGCGCGGGAGGTCCTGATCCCCGTGCAGTCCGAGTACTACGCCCTCGAAGGGCTCGCCCAGCTGCTCGACACCGTCGCCCTGGTGCAGGAACATCTCAACCCGGAGCTCGACATCCTCGGCGTCGTCGTCACCATGTACGATGGGCGCACGCGCCTCGGTCGCGAGGTCGCCGCGGAGGTTCGCGCGCACCTCGGCCAATACGTCTTCGACACCGTCGTCCCGCGTAACGTGAGGCTCAGCGAAGCGCCCAGTCACGGCCTCCCCATCTCGCGCTACGATGCCACCTGCGCCGGCAGCGACGCCTACTTCGATCTCGCCAAGGAGGTCGTGTCCCGTGACTAGCAAGAAAGCTCTGGGCAAGGGTCTGGGCGCGCTCATCGGCGAGGGCAGGCCGGCGCTTTCGCGCGCCGCCGGCGCCGGCGAGAGCCGGCTACGCGAGATCCCGCTCGACCTGATCACCGTGAACCGGCGCCAGCCGCGCCGGTCGTTCGCGGAGGACGAACTGCAGGAGCTCGCCGCCTCGATCCGCGCTCTCGGCGTGGTGCAGCCGGTGGTCGTGCGGCCGCTGCAGCCGGCGGCGCCGGCAGCGGGCGGCCTTCCGGAGGCCGGCGGAGCGGACGCAGCCGGGTCCGCCGCTGCGGATCCCGCCGGCTCTGCCGGCACGCGGGGCGTGCCTCACGGCGAGCCGGTCCTCGTACCACACTTCGAGCTCATCGCCGGCGAGCGGCGCCTGCGCGCCGCGCGGATCGCTGGCCTCGACCACATCCCGGCGCTCGTGCGCCCCGCGGACGAGGCCGCCTCGCTCGAGATCGCGCTCGCCGAGAACGTCGCGCGCGAGGACCTCAACAGCATCGAGGAGGCGCAGGCGTACGCGGCGCTCGTCGACGAGTTCGGGCTCACGCAGCAGCGCGTCGGCGAGCTGGTAGGGCGCAGCCGCGTGGCGGTGACCAACCTGCTGCGCTTGCTCGAGCTGCCCGATGACGTGCAGCGCATGATCGAGCAGGGCGAGCTGACAGAGGGTCACGGGCGCGCGCTCCTCGGGCTGCCCGATCACGGGCAGCGCCGCAAGGTCGCGCGCCTGGTGGCGGCAGAGGGTCTCACCGTGCGCCAGACCGAGGCCCTCGTGCGGAAGCTCGGCGAGGGGCCGCCGGAAGTGGCCGCGCCGCAGGCGCAGCCACCCGCCGCAGCCGACTTCACCGACGTCGTCGACGAGCTCTACGGTGTCCTGGAAGCGCCGGTCCGCATCCGCTCCGGCAAGCGCGGCGGCACGATCCAGATCGCGTTCAAGAGCAAGGCGGAACTGGACCGGCTGGTGGCCTTGCTGCGCTCGCTCGGCGGCTGAGGCCGCTACCCGCGCGCCTCACCCAGCGCTCGATCGGTCAGGGAGACGGCGTCGACGAAGGAGCCGGCGCTGTGGATGCCGAGTCGCTCGGCGTCGGCGAGGCGTACGGGTTGGTCGTCGGGTAGTCGGTCGTGGTCGGGGACGGAGTCGCTGTGGAACTGGGCGTTGCGCCCGGCACTGCCGTGGAGCCCGCCGGCGCCGGGCTCCCCCCCGGCACATAGATGAGCGTGCCGTCGGCCAGCCTGTAGAACGATCCGACCAGCGTCCCGACGCCCTGTGCCTGCGAGCCTGCTGGCGTGTGCACCATCCGGATCGTGTCGCCGCTCTTGACGAAGACTCGCATCTGCGGCGTTCCCGGGTTCGTGACGATGGTCATGCTGCTGGCGTTCGAGAGCAGGCCGCCGAGGCCGGTGGCCCAGAGGGCGGCGACGAGAAAGGCCACCGCGAGAACGATGGCGACGTAAAAGAGATTCACGACGCCGTCGAGCGGGTCACCGTTGCGGTCGGCCGTGCCCAGACGCCGCCTGCGCATGTAGCGCAGCCCTTCGTCCCGGGGCTCGTACACCGTGCCCAGGTTCCGGATCGTGGGATGGTCGTCTGACGCCGGCACGATGCTCTCAGCTGCCGCGAGTCGCGTCGCCGACGCCGGGCGCGGACTCGCCTCCGGCTGGCGGCGTCGCGTCGACGGGCCCGAGGTCGGCGAAGGGGTCTTCGTCGTGTTTCCAGTCCATCGCGGGGTCGTCGAACGTGAGTGGCGGCGCGGCGCCCCCCGGGTCCGCAGCGGTCGCGGCAGCGACCTTCGGGAAGCCCCCGGAACGGCTGCCGACGGCGTTGCCGCCGTTGCCGCTGGAGACGACCGGGATCAGCGGTTCGCTGGGTATCTCCGCCAGCACCGGGATCGCCTGCGTCTTCTCGATATCGGCGTCGGCCACGTCGTACGAGATCTCCGGCTCAGCGTCCCACACACCCTTCTTGTCGCGCCGGCGACCGGACTGCAGCCGGCCGCCGCCGCCCTCCAGGAGCTCCAGGAGGTACTCCATGTCGCTGACGTCCTGTGCGTACATGCGGTCGCGGACGATGCTGATCACGAAGGCAAGGCCGCCGATGAGCAAGCCGATCACGGTGACCGAGAAGGCGGTCGTGATGTTGAAGAGCAGGTTCGTCGTGTGTCCGGTGGCGAGGCCGAGGAGCGCGGGCGAGAGCGGGATCAGCGTGCCCATGAGGCCGAGCATCGGGCCGATGCGCACCAGGATGCGCGTGCGTTCCAGGCGTTTGAGCGTGTAGAACTCGTACTCTTGCAGCAGCTTGAGCGGCTTGGCCGCGAGACGCTCGGTCTGATAATTGCGGATGAGGTCGAAGAGGAAGCGCGCGACGACGATGGAGTAGTTGTTCTCCTGCAGATACCGGTAGGCCGTGCGCGGCTTGCCGTCCTCGAACGCTTTGCGCGCCTTGAGCGTGCGCGCCTCGAGAGCGTCGAGGTCGCGGTAGCGGAAGCGAAGCCAGAGCTCGTACAGCAGGAACCCGGATTCGATGAGCACCCAGACGAAGCAGATGACCGTCGCGACCAGCACCGGCCATAGCAGGATCCGGGACGCGTCGTAGATGATCCGTTGAAGTTCGTTCACGGGCTGCCTATCTCCCTGCGCGCTTTGCGAGATCCTTCAGATTCTTGACACGATGCTTGAGGCGGTCCCACGGACTGCCGCCTTCGCCCAGTACCCTACCCTCACCGGCGCCGCCGAGCGCGTGCTCGCGACGGCTGATGACCAGGAACGACATGGCGGCTCCGATGGGGAGCATGGCGAGCAGCATGGCGCCCACAAAACCGCCGGCGCTGGCGCTCCCGACCGTCACTCCGGCGGCAAGGCCGCTCGACGGGCTGGGCGAGGGGATCGGCGCTCCGCTGACGGTGCCCGGGGCGGGCGAGCTCGACGAGTCGGGGTACGGTGACCCCGAATCCGAGGGCGTCGGGTACAGCGTCGTGGACGGCGTCGGCGCGGTGCTCGGCGGCACGTAGGGTGGCGTGTACGTCGGAGCCGTCGTCGGCGTCGGGGACGGTGTCGGGGACGGCACGGCTATCGTGAACGTTCGTGTGAGCTCCTGTGCGTTGCCGGCGTTGTCCACGATGTGCAGCTTATATGTGTGCGTCCCGTTGGGCACGTTCTTGAGCTGCAGACGCAGGCTGCTGCTCCCGATCTTCGCGCGACTCGTGCGGCCGGCGTCGTCGACGTAGACGCGGCAGGCCTTGGCGTTCACGCCGGTGCCCACCCGGCCGGGCTTGGTCCCGTCAGTGTACTTGGCCTGTATGAGCACAGAGTGAGTACCGGTGAACTTGGCGTGGTCGGCCGGGCGAGCCGAGGTTATCTGAGGCTTGGATACGAAGCCGGGGAACTTCGTGCCCAGATCTTTGGGGTAGGTCGAGAAAGGCTTGTCCATGAGCGCGGTCAAGGTCCAGCTCGTCAGGGTGACCCGCGTGCTCGCGTCACCGGTCGAGTCCTGGTAGGCGCCGGTCTGGAGCTGCAGACCGGCCAGGGCGCTCGCAGGCGAGCTCTCGGTGGAGCCGTACTTCCAGGCGGTGGGATCCTCGCCCATGGCCACGATCGCCTGGACGGCGGCGGCAGTGGACGTCCCGTCGGTCGCGGGCCCCCCCGCAACGTAGGGAAACCCTCCGTCTGGCCGCTGGTTGTCGAGGAGGAATTTGCGGGCGCCGGGATTGCTCGCCGACCCCTGGATGAGGGGGTCGCTCGCGGGCTTGCCGGCGGCGACGAAGGCCTGGATGACCAGCGCCGTGTCTTCGACGTTGGAGCTGGCCGAGTACTGGTCAGCGGGGAACCCGCCGTCGCCGTTCTGCTGCCCGGCGAGCCAGTCCACGGCGGCGGCGAGACGAGCCTGGTCGCCGCCGGCAGCCGCCATCGCCAAGATGGCCCAGGCTGTGGTATCCACCGCCTGGTCCGTAGGGTTGCGCGAGGCGGGCGAGAAGCGGCCCTTGTAGGGCGAGCCGTCGGTCATGTCCTGATACTGGTAGAGCTCGGCGAGCAGATCGACTGCGGGCGTTCCCGCGGTAGCCAAGGCGTCCTTCTGCCCAGAGGCCACGTACGCCATGATCGCGAGGGAGTAGTACGCCGGGGCGTTCACGCCGGCGGCGGTGGCCTCCTTCTTGAGGTCGCTCGCCTGAAGGAAAGCGAACGGCGTGGTGCCGCCGATCGTCCAGAACCTGGAATCGATACGTTCGCCGCTGGCGACCGCTCCGAGGATGCCCCAGATCGTGTTCTCCGAGGTCCCGAAGTCGCCCGTGGACTGCTGCTGCGAGTGGAGGTAGTCCAGGCCCCGCGTCACGGTCTCGGGACGTGCGTCCGAGGCGTGCCTGGGAGACGCGCCGGCGAGCCCCGCCACGGCGCTCGCGGCGAAGAGTATCGCGACCGCGACCGCGAGCCAGATACGCTTTCCCATCGACTTCCTCCACGTCGTTCCCCGGATGGGGGGGAACGACCATGCTACCAAGACGCCCGCAGGCCGACCACCACATCGCCGCGGGGCGCGTGCGCTGCCTGTCCCGGGAACGCGCGCCGGCCGCCCGAGGTTCACGTGCGAGCCTGCCGCAGCCGTCGCACCGGCGGTTCGTGCGCGACGCGCGCCGGCGCAAGAGAATAGAACATCCGACCATCCTTGCTGTTAGGAATGCGTGAGATCGTCGATAGCGTCGGCATGGCCGACAAGACGCCCCCGCTTCGAGATCGGACGGCGCCGGCGAGGCCGAGTCCTTCGGCGTGAAGCTGAAGTTCGACAACCCGCGCCTCGCGGCACTGCTGAGAAGCGACGTGACCGTCGAGGCCAGGGTGGTCGTCCGCCGCGCCCGCGGAGTGCTCGCGGCGGACGAGCGGGACGCGCGCTTCCTGCCGGATGACGGCGGGCCTGTGGGCGCGCCTTTCGAGCACCCGGCCTGAGGCCGGCGGCGGCTGCCCAAGGGCCGCCGCCGCATCTTGCCCGCCCGACGATGTATCCTAGGAAGCCGAAATGGCAGGCCTCCTCTCACTCGTCATCCCTGTGTACAACGAGGCCGACAGCCTCGAGCCTCTCGTCGCCGAGATCGACGAGTCGCTCCGGGCCGCCGGCCTCGAGTACGAGATCGTCTTCGTCGACGACGGCTCCACCGACGGCTCGTTCGCAGTGATGCAGCAGCTCGCCGCGCCGCGCGGCGACGTACGCATCGTCAAGCTGCGGCGCAACTTCGGCAAGGCGGCGGCGCTCTCGCACGGGTTCGCCGAGTGCCGCGGCGACTTCGTCGTCACGATGGACGGCGACCGTCAGGACGACCCGGCGGAGATCCCGCGGCTCATCGCGCCGCTCGACGACGGCTACGACCTGGTCTCGGGCTGGAAGCAGAGCCGTCAGGACCCGCTCAACAAGACGCTGCCGTCCCGTCTCTTCAACTGGACCGTGCGTCGCACCACGGGGATCCCGCTGCACGACTTCAACTGCGGTCTCAAGTCCTACCGGCGCGAAGTCGTCGACACCATCTACGTCTACGGCGAGCAGCACCGCTACATCCCGGTCGTCGCCGCGCAGGCGGGCTTCCGTGTCACCGAAGAGAAGGTCAGCCACCGCCGCCGCACCGCGGGCCGCTCGAAGTACGGCTGGCAGCGCTACCTGCGCGGCTACCTCGATCTCATGACGGTGCTGTTCCTGGGCCGCTACCAGCATCGCCCCCAGCATCTGTTCGGAGGGATCGGCACGCTCCTCATCCTCATCGGCATCCTTGTCGAGCTGTATCTCACGGTGGACAAGCTCGTCTTCGGTCATCCCATCGGCCAGCGGCCGCTGCTGCTGCTCGGTGCGCTGGCGATCATCGTGGGCGTCCAGCTGCTCTCCCTGGGGCTCATCGGCGAGCTCATCGCCAACTCGCGCGCCCGCGGCGGTCCCGATCCGGCTCAGGTCGCGCGGATCGTCGAGGGCGGGATCGCCGTGATGAGCGCCGCGGCCGGCCCGGCGGCGCCCGGCTCGTCCAAGCCCGCCGCCGCGACGGCCGCCCTGGTCGTGGCCGCGGCGGGCTCCCTCCCGGCCGATGCTGCCGGTGCTCCTGCCGGCGTCGCCCCGGGCGTGGCCGACCGGCAGTGACCCGCGCCGTCGCGTACTTCGGCACCTACGACCCGGCCTATCCACGCAACGCCGTGCTCATCGACGGGCTGCGCCGGCTCGGCGTGACCGTCCACGAGTTCCAGGCGCCGCTGCCGTCTCTGCCGGCGGCGCAGATGGCGACCCCGGCCGGCGCTGCGCGGCTCGCCGCAGGCGTGGCCGCGGCGCACGTGCGCCTCCTGGGGCAGCACCAGCGGCACCTGAGCGTCGACGCGGTCGTCGTGGGCTATCCCGGATACTTCCTCGTGCCGTTCGGGCGCGCGCTCGCCGCCCTGCGGCGCGCGCGCCTCGTCTTCGACCCGCTCGTCTCCCTGTGGGACACGTTCGCCGGCGACCGCGGGCTCGTGGCCGCCGGAGGCTGGAAATCCGGCGCGATCCGCGGCGTCGACCGGGTCGCGTTCGCGCTCCCCGACCTCGTCCTCGCCGACACGCGCGAGCACGCCGCCTACTACCAGGCCGAGTTCAGCCTGCCGAGGCGGCGCGTCGCGGTCGTGCCGGTCGGCGCGCGCCCGGAGCCTCGGGCGGACGGCGCGGCGACGGCGCGCGGCGCGGACGACCCGGTCACCGTCTTCCAGTACGGCAAATGGAGCCCGCTGCATGGTGCCGAGACCGTGCTCGCCGCCGCCGACCTCCTGCGTGCGGAGCCCATCCGCTTCGTCCTCGCGGGCGAGGGCCAGCTCTCCGCGGCCTTGCGCGACGACATCGCCCGCCGTGGCCTCACCAACGTCGACTGGCTGGGCGTGCTGTCGATGGACGAGTTGCGGGCGCGCACGCTTGCCGCGGACGTGTGCCTGGGCGTGTTCGGCGCCTCCGACAAGGCGGCGCGGGTCGTCCCCAACAAGGTCTACGACGCGCTCGCCTGCGGGCGGCCCGTGGTGACGGCCGACACGCCCGGCATCCGTGAGGCGCTGCACGACGGCGAGGACGCGCTCCTTGTACCGGCGGGCGACGTCGCCGCGCTCGCGGCCGCCCTCGAGCGCCTGCAGGACGAAGATGAGCGGGCGCGGCTCGGGGCCGCCGCGTTGGCCACGTACCGGCGCTGCTTCACCCCGGACGCGGTCGCCGGCGCGCTGCTCGCCGGATTGGCGGGCGCGTGAGCGGCGAGAGCGGAGCGCCTCACGGCGCGCCCGCCGCGCCCGCCGGCGACCCCCCGGCCGGCGGCGCCGCGGCGCCGGCCGGGGGCCCGGCGCGAGCGCGGCGTCCCTGGGTGCGCCCGGCGCTGCGCGTCGCGCAGGTCGTCCTCGTCGCGGCGATCGTCTACTTCCTCGCCGCGTATCTGGTCCGCTCGTGGTCCACGGTCAAGGACTACCACTGGACGCTGCGACCCGGCTGGCTGGCGGCATCCGGGGTCGTCTTCCTCGCGTTCTACGTGATGCAGGCGCTCGCCTGGTGGCTGCTTCTGCGCGGGTTCGCCCTGCACAGCCCGTTCCCGGTGGCGATGTCCACCTGGGGCAAGTCGATCCTCGCACGCTACGTGCCGGGCAACGTGTTCATGTTCGTGGGCCGGGCCTGGATGAGCCACGGGCAGGGACTGCCTGTGGCCACGGTGAGCGCGGCCATGGTCTACGAGCAGGCCCTCGCCCTGTGCTCGGCGCTGATCGCCGTGGCCGTGCTCTTCCCCTTCTGGGAGACCGACCGCGGAGCCACCGGCCTGAGCCTGCTCGCGATCCCGCTCTTCATCGTCCTGCTTCACCCGCGCGTGTTCCGGCCGCTGTCGTCCTGGGCGCTGCGCCGACTCCACCGGGAGCCGCTTGACGTCACCCTGGGTTTCGGCGCCGCGATGGCCATGCTCTGGTACTATGTCGCCGCTTGGATGGTGGCCGGCACCGGCGCGTGGCTCCTTGCTCGCGCCACCACCGGCCTCGGCGTCGGCTCCTTGCCACTCGTGATCGTCGCCTACGCGCTTTCCTTCGTCGTCGGGATGGCGGCGTTCATCTTCCCGAGCGGCATCGGCGTCCGTGAAGCTGTGCTCACGGCATCGCTTTCACGGCATCTGCCGAGCGGCGTGGCCCTCGCCTGGGCGCTGCTCCTGCGCCTCTGGGTCACGGCCATCGAGCTGCTGTTCGTGGGCCTCGCGGTGCTCGCGGAACGGCTCATCTACGGAAGAAAGGACGCCCGGTGAGCGAGAGCGGGCGGATCAAGGCCGAGAGAGAAGCCGCCGCCGTCACCGCGGGCGCGCACCCTCCGCGAGGCTTCCTCGGGCTCGCTCCGGTCGTGGAGCTCGAAGCCGACGCACGCGCGCGGCTGTTCCGCCGCAACGCCATTTACGTGATCGCGGGCGCGGTCCTGTTCGCCACGATCTACGCTTTGCTGTCGTGGCTCAAGTACCGCGCCTTCATGGATGCTCGTTTCGACCTCGGCAACATGACTCAGGCGGTGTACAACACGGCCCACGGTCACTTCCTGATGACCACGACCGGCGACGTCCACCCAGTGCAGGTCTCGCGCCTCGGCTCGCACGTCGATCCTATCCTCGCCCTGTTCGCGATCCCTTGGCTCGTTTGGCCGAGTCCCGCGATGCTCCTCGTGCTTCAGTCGGTCATCGTCGCCACCGGGGCTTGGCCTGCCTACCGTCTCGGCGTGCGCTTCACGCGGGATCCCCGCGCCGCCTCCCTGCTCACCGGCGCCTTCCTGCTCTACCCGGCGCTCGGGTTCCTCGTGCTCAACGAATTCCACCCGGTCGCGCTGGCCACGCCGCTGCTGTTGTGGGCTTTTCTGTACGTGGAGGAGGATCGCTGGCTGTGGGCGTTGCCGTTCCTGGTCCTCGCGGCGGCGAGCAAGGAGACCGTTCCGCTTGTACTGGCGCTGATGGGCGCCTACTTCGCGTTGCGCAAACGCTCGTGGCGACCGCTGATCCTCACGGTGGCGGCCCTTGCCTACTTCGGCGTCGCGGTGTGGGTCGTCATCCCGCACTACAGCGGCGGGCAGAGTGTCTTCATCGCTCGCTACGGCGTATATGGGGACAGTGCGGGCGCGGTCGCCAAGACGGCGCTGCTCCATCCCGGCAAGACAGTGCACGGCCTCCTGCGGCCGTCCAACATCCACTACTGGTTCCAGCTCCTGTGGCCGTTCGGCTTCGCCTCGCTGCTGAGCCCGCTGACTCTGTTGATCTCGGCTCCCGAGGCTTTGCTCAACGCGCTTTCCTCGGTGAAGTTCCAGCGCGACATCCGCTTCCACTACACGGCCGAGGAGATCGCCTTCATCTACGCCGCCGCCGTGCTCGGCCTGATGCGCCTGTGGCGCTGGCTCGGCGGCGGGTTCCGCGAGGCGGAGCAGGCGATGCGGGGCCAGCGCGTCAGCCGCGCAACGCTGGCCCTGCTCATCCTGCTTGTTGCGCTGGCCGCCAACTACTTCGCCGGCCCGCTCCCGTTCTCGCTGCCCGGCGCGGCCAACTCCGGCCGGGACTACGCCATGCGGCCGCACGCGGCCGCCCTCAACGAGGCGGTGAGGATGATCCCTCCGCTCGCCACGGTGTCAGTCAACAACAACATCGGCGAGAAGCTCTCGGCCCGCCCGGTCGTCTACACGTTCCCCGCCATCGCCGGCGCCGACTGGATCGCGCTGGACACCAAGCATCCCTCGGTGCTCGACAAAACGAACGCCGGCTTGTACCAGCTCGCATTCGGCAAGTTGGTGCTCAACAAGGACTACCTGAACGTCTACGCCAAGGATGGCGTCTTCGTCTTCAGGCGCGTGGGGGCGAAGCAGTAGTCCGCGCCGTCCGGCGAACCGCGCATCGCACCGCTCCCGGGCGCTCGCTCACGCGACCCAGCTGAACACCGCGAACTTGGCGGTGAGCAGGATGAGCGTGACGATGCCGACGATCACCAGCGCCGCGTGCGTCTTGGGGCGCCCGCGCGTGAACACCGCCAGGGCGATGTAGAGGGGGAAGGCGGTGAGCGTGAAGCGCGGGTACGAGAGCAGCGGCACGTCGGTCGACGGGAAGAAGAGCGGGTAGGCGAGCGCCGCCAGCAGGTACCAGGAGTAGGCACGCGGGAGGCGGCGGGCGCCGTACCAGAGGAGGCCCACCGCAGGCACGAAGAACGCCAGGTCAACGAGGTTGTTGGCCGCGTCGCCGAGCGCCTTGCTGGAGAGCGCCCAGGTCCCGAACAGGCGTGAGAACTCGGCCGCCAGCAGCCGGTAGGCGCCGATGGCGGAGTCGAAGAACCCCATCGCGACCGTGTAGTTGGGCGCCGCCAGGAACCTCGACCACGACGCCTGGGCGGTCGAGAACAGGAGCGGCTTGCCGAAAGCGAGGGCCAGGTAGGTCATCCAAACGAGCAGGCCCTCGACGACCATGAGCATGTTGGCGGCGTGAGAATCCGTGCTCTTGAGGTCCCACTCCTTGTCCTCGTAGTAGTAGTAGATCATCGGGATCAGCAACAGGACCCCTGTGCTGCGCGTGAGCGTGGCGAGGAGCCCGGCGAAGCCCGCGAGCCGCCAGCGGCCCTCACGCGCGCACACGAAGCAGGCGAGCGAGAGGAAGAGGAACAGCGACTCCGTGTACACGGCCTGCAGGAAGAAGGACATCGGGCCGACGGCGAGATAGACGACGGCGCGCGAAGCGACACCGTCGTCGAAGTCCGCCCTGGCGAGCCGGTAGAGCAGCCACACGCAGCCCGCGTAGCAGACGAGCGAGATGACGATGCCGGTGTTCACGAGGTTGCCGCGGAAGAGCACGCCGAGCCAGCGCAGGAGCATCGGGTAGAGCGGGAAGAACGCGGTGCTGCCGTCGCCGTCGGCGTAGCCGGACGTCGCGATCTTGATGTACCACACGCCGTCCCAGTGGGCCCACGGGTTGAGCAGGTGCCCGAGGGCGCCGTGGAACACCTCGGCCCGCGCCGGGAAGCGCCAGCCGATGGGGAGCTTCTGGTAGCCGATGAGGCCGACGGCGAAGAACGCCGCCGCGAAGATGATGATCCGGCTGCCGGCTGCGGCGACGACCGCGCGCGCCAGCGGGGCGGTCGTGGCGGACTCGGCGGCGTGCGGCACCGCTGTGGCCCCGGACTCGCCGGTCATCACGTCCGGCACCAGGCCGGCCGCGTCTGCCGGCTCAGCTTCCGTCGCCGGCCCCGTCGTGGGCGCCGGCGGACGCCAGCGTCGCGAGCCGCGCGGCGATGGCCGCGCGCAGGTCGCTGGCGAGGGCGCGCCGCTGCCTGGGGTCGTGCGTCCAAACCCGCGCCCGCAGCACGACCTCGCGCCCGCGGATGTCGTCGACGTCGACGTGGTTCTCCGTGCCTTCGGGCGGCGGGGCGAGCTCGTCGGCGACGTTCAGCGCGGCGAGCCTGGCGGCCTCCACGTCGTCGCCCTGCGGCACCGTGAACGCCACGGTGAGGATGCTTCCCGGCGCGCCCATGGTGTAGTTGTGCACGACGCGGTTGGCGAACGCCTCGTTGGGGATGACGACGCGGTCGTCGTCGGGCGTGCGGATGAAGGTGTAAGTGAGCGAGATCCGCTCGACCGTGCCGTAGGCGTCGTCGACGCTGATGTAGTCGTTGAGGCGCACCGGCTGCGAGAAGGCCAGCATGATGCCGCTCACCAGGTTCGCGAGTGGTGCGCGCGCGGCGATGCCGATGACGGCGCCGAAGATCGCCGCCGAGGCGAGGAGGGTCTTGGCCAGCGCCGAGACCGCCTGGAACTGCCAAAGGGCCATGGCCACCCCGAAGAAGAGGATGGCGGCGACGATGAGCCGGCGGATCATCACGTAGCGAGTCTGCTCCGCCGGGTCCGGCTCCCGCCCCGCGAGCTTGGCCTGGACCTTGTCCCGGCGCTTGAGCAGTGCGTCGGCGATGCGCGCCGCGGCCATGGCGATGAGGACGTAGAGGATCGCCTTGAACCAGGATGTGTCGTACACGGCGACGGCGAGGAGTCTCACGTTGCCGGCCAGGTCAGGGTGTGGCCGACGGCGCCGGCGACGCCGTGGGCTTCAGCTCTGTCTGCGGCGACCCCGACGGGCTCGGCGTCGCCGTGGGCTCCCGCACCAGGTCGGCCGGGCGCAGGTCGTCGCGCACGTCGTAGAGGACCGCGCCGGTCGCGTAGTCGAGCAGGGCGACGACCGTGTCGGAACGCTTGGAGACGGTGTCCACGACGCCCTGGACCTGCCAGACGAAGCGGTAGCGGGGCACCACCGTGTGGGTCACGGTGCGGCCGCCGATGGCGTTGCTGAACGTGTAGGGCTTGCCCTTGGGCACGTAGAGCAGCTGCACCTCACGTGGGTCGACGGCGGTGCCCTTGAAGAGCCAGTCGGCCTTGCGCAGCGCCATGCCGGACGTCTTGAGCTCCGCGTTGCCGGGCACGGCGAGCGCGGCCCAGGCGAACGCCCAGCCGCGCCACGGGTGCGTGACGAACTGACCCCGCTGGAGCGGGGCGGTGTAGCGGTACGCCACGAAGGCGGGCACCAGGAACACGACCAGCGCGACGACGACGATGGCGGCCACGAGCGACTTCCTGTTGGCGAAGCGGATCAAGCGGGCACTTCGGCGCGATTGCTCGCAGGGCGCGAGGGAGGAGTCAAAGGGCCGCGCTCGTGTCGAGGACCGCGCCGTCCGGATGCAACTCGGTCCGCGCGAACCCGGCGCGCGCGGCGGCTGCAAGGCGCTGGTGATAGGCGTCGTCGTGCAGCGGGTTGAGGTGCATGAGGACGAGGCGGCCGACGTCTGCGTCGGCGGCAATCCGGGCGACGGCGGCCGCCTCGCTGTGGGCCGCGTAGCCGGGCCGCAGCTCGGGCGGCGACGCCTCCGTCAGCGGGTCCGCGCCGTTGTACCACGCCTCGTGCAGCAGCACGTGGGCGCCGGCGGCAAACTCGGCCGTGCCCAGGTCGGCGCGCGTATCCGTGGCGAGCACCAGTTCGTCGTCGAAGCGGTAGGCGACGCTGACGTCCGAGTGCTGCTGCGCACGCACGCCGACGATGTGCCCGGCGACCACGTTGCTTCCTGCGGCGAGCGCCTCCACGCGGATGTCCTCCAGTTCCTCCCAATCGCGCGGGTTGTACGGCTTGCGCAGGAGGCCGCCGACGGCGCGCTCGGGGTCGACGCCGGTCACCGACTCCGCGGCGGCGTGGATCACGAGCCGGCGCCCGGGCAGCACTCCGGGCAGATACGCCAGCCCGCAGACGTGGTCGAGGTGGTAGTGGGTGAGGAAGAGGTGCACTTCGTCGTGACCCTCGAGCAGCGCCGCCTGAGGAGCCTCGAGCAGGCGGCGCAGGCCCGTGCCGGCGTCGAGGATGAAGAGCGAACGCTCGTCGTGCCACAGGAAGCTCGTCGTCTCGCGCCGGTCGCTCGGCATCCAGCCCATAGTCCCGAGCAGAGTCACGTGCATGCCGCCCTCCTTGGTCACTGCGAACCGTAGCACAGCGGCACCCGCAACGGATTGCCCTTCTCGGCGCGGCGGTACACTCCAATCAGGTGCCGGGGTGCCCCGACGCCGTGGGCCAGGAGGTTTGGCCGTGCGCGATCTCATCACTACACTGTTCCGCGAGGCCGACCTCGACGACGTGGGTCGCAGCTTTTGGGAACCCATGCTGCCCCTTCTGGAGCGTACCGTCGCGGGCGGCGACCAGGAGCCGTTTCTCGGCGCCGTGGAAGCCGCGTCTCGCGGCGCCGGGATCAGCCAGAGCATGTCCGTGGCGGCCATCATCTCCGCATACGCGGAGATGAACGGCATCCTCCTCGCGGGCCTTGAGTCCTGCGACGACGAGCGTGCGCCGGAGGCCTGCCGGCGCCTGCGCGCGCTTGAGCGCGTCGCGACGACGCGCATCGCCTCCGGCTACTCCGCAGGCCTCGAGGAGACGATCCTCAGCCTGCGGGCGCGCGCGGCGGACGCCTCGCCCGTCGACGGCGCCTCCGGCGCCGTCAAGTCGGGCGAGCTCTTCGCGCGCCTGGATCTCGAGGTGAACCGTTGTCAGCGGATGAACCTGTCACTCGGCCTTCTGGCTCTGGAGTCTCAGGCGGGCGGCGAGGCTGCGGACAGTCATGGCGCCGGTCCGCTCCCGCAGGTAGGGGACTGCCTGCGCGGGAACCTGCGCCGCTACGACAGCATCGGGCTCACGCAGCAAGGCGGCTTCCTGCTGGTGCTGCCGGACATCAGCCGCCGCGGACTCGCCGGCGCGGCTGAGCGGCTGCGGCGCGAGCTCGACGTGTGCGTCGCGCCGGGAGGCGCGAGCGACTACGTGTTCGCGCTCGCGCACTACGACTACGTGGACGCCGACCCGACGGAGATGCTTGCGGCGCTCGAGACCAGCGTGCGCGAGGCACGCTCGGTGCACGAGCCGCTCACCTGGTCCTGAGCTTCAGTCGACCGTCTCGCCGAGGCTCTCGGCGGCGCGGCGGACCATCTCCCGCTCGTTGGGATACGTCATGAGGTGCATGGCGTCACGGATCCTCACCCAGCGCGCCTCGCTGACCTCGTGGTCGTGGTCGGCGGTGTCGCCGCCGGTCGAATGCATGAGGTAGTAGTGCACGGTCTTGTGGATGCGGCTGCCCTCTTCACGCGAGTAGAAGGAGTAGTCGATGGTGCCGAGGGTGTCGTCGACGACACCCTCGAGTCCGGTCTCCTCCGCCACCTCGCGCACGGCGGTCTGAGCCAGAGTCTCGCCGGCCTCCACGCCGCCTTTGGGCAGCCCCCAAACGCGGCGGCCGGCGGGCCGGATGAGGCACACTTCGGCGATGCCGTCCCGGCGGACGACGACCCCTCCTGCGGATGTCTTCTCGTGCGCTTGCGTCATGGCCTGCGAGCCCTCCAAGGGGCACTGGGTTTGCGCCGTTAGTATATCGTTCAGGCGTCCCCAAGGAGGTCTGCCCGCGTGTTTGCCGCCATCGGGCGGTTCGCCTACAGGCGCCGCAGGATCATCGTGCTGGCGTGGGTCGTGGCCTTCGCCGCAGGCCTCGTGGCGACGGCGCACGTGCCGCCGCGCCTCAAGGGGGGCGGCTTCACGAATCCCGCGACGCCCTCCCAGCAGGCCCAGCAGGCGATGCAGGACAGGCTCGGGTTCGGGCCGGCCCAGCTCACGATCGTCTTCACGAGCGCGACGCTCGACGCCCGCAGCTCCGCCTTCCAGGCGCAGGTCAAGGCGGCGCTTTCGGGCATCGACAAGACGAGGTTCCCCCGGCTCCTCGGGGTCCAGACCGCGGCCTCGACGGGCGACAGCGGCTTCGTCTCGAGCGACGGTCGCGCGACATTCGCGGTGCTCTCGTTCGACGCCGTGACCGAGCAGGTCCAGCGCCTGATCCCGGCGATCCGCGCGACCCTGAAGCCGACGTCTCTGACGACGTACATCACCGGCGACCCGGCCGTTTACGCGGACATCGAGAGTACTTCGGCCAAGGACCTGCGGACGGCGGAGAGCTACACGATCCCGGTCGCCGTCATCGTCCTCGTCCTCATCTTCGGTACGCTGGTGGCCGCCGCCCTGCCGGTCATCGGCGGCGGCATGGCGGTCACGGTCACCCTCGGCTGCTTCTGGGTGCTGTCGCACTTCCTCAGCATCTCCGTGTTTGCGATGAACGTGGCGACGCTGCTCGGCCTCGCGGTCGGCATCGACTACTCGCTGTTCATGGTCGGCCGCTTCCGCGAGGAGCTGCGCGCCGGCCGCGGCGTCGAGGAGGCGGTCGTCACGACGGTGGCGCTCGCCGGCCGCTCCATCTTCTTCAGCGGCCTTACCGTGGTCGTCGGTCTCCTCGGCCTGGTGAGCATCCCGTTCATGTCGATGCGCTCGATGGGGCTCGGCGGCGCGCTCGTCGTGATGTTCTCCGTGCTCGCCGCCCTGACCCTTCTGCCGGCGCTTCTGGCGATCCTCGGCCCGCGCGTGAACGCTCTGCGCATCATCGGCCGGTCGGGCAAGGAGGGAGCCTTCTGGGGCCGCTGGTCGGACGGGGTCATGCGGCATCCCGTCGTCGTGCTCGTGGGCACGCTCGCGATCGTCCTCGTCTTCGCCTGGCCGGTGCTGCACATCGAGCGCGAGATCCCGGGGGCGACGGCGCTCCCGCAGAGCTCGGAGTCGCGCCAGGGCTACGACATCCTGCAGTCGCGCTTCGACGTCTCGGCGCTGGCGCCGATCTACACGCTGGTGACCTGGCGGGGGGCGCAGGATCCGCTGGCGCCGGCGAACCTGCGGAGGCTGACCGCCTACGGCCAGAAGCTGCAGGCAATGCCCGGCGTGGCGCGGGTCGTCAGCATCGTGAACCTGCCGGGGACGCAGACGCCGGCGGCGGCCGCGGCCTTCTGGCGCGCCGTGCAGCAGCCGACGGGCAGCGGCGGCGCGCAAGGGGCTTCCGCTGCGGCCGCGCCGGCCGCGGGCGCCGGCCTTCCCGGCTTGCTCCAGGGCCTGCTCGGCGCGCAGCAGCGCGCCGCCGCCCTGCGCCTCAAGGCGCTCACCACGGCGCCGGGCACGGTGCTCTTCGAGGTCGTGCCCAAAGCCCCGCCGTCTTCGGTGGCGGCGCAAAACCTCGCCGTGCGCGTCTACGACCAGGGGCCGCCGGCGGGCACGAAGCTCTACGTCGGCGGCACCTCGATGACCGTCCACGACTTCGTGCACGTGCTGTACCGGAAGTTCCCCTGGATCATCGGCTGCGTGGTGTGCGTGACGGCGCTCGTGCTCCTGGTCCTGCTGCGCAGCGTCTTCTTGCCGGTGAAAGCGGTGATCATGAACGTACTCTCGCTGCTGGCCGGCTACGGGGCCGTCGTCTGGATCTTCCAGTACGGCCATCTCGAGTGGCTCCTGCATTTCAGAAGCAGCGGCGCGATAGACGCCGAGCTGCCGGTGATCCTCTTCTGCACGGTCTTCGGCGTCTCGATGGACTATGAAGTCTTCCTGCTCACGCGTATGCGCGAGGCTTGGCTCGAGACCGGCGACAACGTCCAGGCCGTCCGCTTCGGCCTGGCGCGCACCGGCCGCATCATCACCAGCGCCGCTCTCATCATCGTGGTCGTCGGGCTGTCGTTCGCCTTCACGTCGATCCTCGTGACCAAAGCGATCGGCGTGGGTCTGGCCGTCGCCGTCGCGCTCGACGCTAGCGTGATCCGGATCCTCATGGTCCCTGCCTTCATGCGCCTGCTCGGACGCTGGAACTGGTGGCTGCCGCCGTGGCTCGAGCGCATTCTGCCGCGCGTCGAGTAGCGGCGGGACGGAGCAGAGTGACCCGGCGGCGCAGATGAGCAAGCTCGGCGACAGCTTCGCCTCGCTCGGCGAGCGGCAGTTCCGCCTGCTGTTCACCGGCCAGGCGATCTCGGTGGTCGGGTCGATGTTCCGGGTGGTGGCCCTCCCCTTCGCCGTTCTCGCGATCGGGGGTACGGCCACCGACATCGGCATCGTCGAGGCCGCCGGCCTCGTGCCTCTGGCTCTGCTCGTCCTCGTCGGCGGCGTGTGGGCCGACAGGCTGCCGCGGCGCTGGGTCATGCTGGACGCCGACCTCGTGCGGACAGTGCTACAGCTCGCCGCCGCGGGGCTCCTCATAGGCGGCGTGGCGCACGTGTGGCATCTCGCCTTGCTGCAGGTCGGGATGGGCGTCGCGGAGGCGTTCTTCGGCCCGGCGTACACAGGCCTCGTGCCTGAGGTCGTCAGCCCGCCGCGACTGCAGCAGGCGAATGCGCTCCAGGGGCTGGTGTCCAGCGGGGCCATCACCCTGGGAGCCTTCCTGGCCGGCATCCTGGTCGCGGCTCTGGGCGCGGGATGGGCGATCGGCATCGACGGACTGAGCTACCTGGTCAGCGCCTGGTTCCTTCTGCGGCTGCGGCCGGCGGCGTTCCTGGGCCGGCCGTCGGGCAGGACGGGCGTCACCGCCATGGGCCCGGCCTTGGCCGGCGAGGAGGCGGCCGTCGACGCGGCGCCCGTGGCCGGCGGGCGAAGCTTCTTTCGCGATCTCGCCGCGGGCTGGCGCGAGTTCACGAGCCACACGTGGATCTGGGTCATGGTGGCCGGCGCGGCGGCGTTCCTGTTCGCCATCGACGGCCCCATCCAGGTGCTGGGCCCGATCGTCGCGCGCGACGCCTACGACGGTGCGCGCACCTGGGGCTTGACGTCGGCCGCGATGGGCATTGGTCAGATCGCCGGGGGGCTGCTGAGCCTGAGCTGGCGCCCGCGGCGGCCGATGCTGGTGATTGCAGCGGGGATGAGCCTGACCGCGCTCCCCGTGGTGTTCCTGGCCCTGGAGGCGCCGGTGTGGACGCTGTACTTGTCCCTCGCGGTCGTGGGCGTCGAGTGGGGCCTCTACGATCCCTTCTGGCTGACCTGCATGCAGAAGGAGGTCGCGCCCGACATGATCTCGCGCGTGTCGGCCTACGACTACCTCGGGGTGCTCGCGTTCTACCCGGCGGGCCTGGCGCTCGCCGGCCCGCTGGCTGACGCCTTCGGCATCTCCACCGTGCTGTGGGTGAGCGCGGGCGTGGCCGTCCTGGTGAGCGTCTTCCAGCTCGCCTGGCGTGACGTGCGCGCGCCGCACGACATGGGGGCGCCGCCTGGTTGACGCCGGCGGCGCCTGCTGCCACTCTCCAGGACGCCGAGTCTGGCTTCAACGTGGGGAGCACGTGCTGGAGGAGATCAGCCACATCGAGGCCGTTGACAGCGTGCGCGTGCTCGCCAACGACGAGCGCCTGCACCTGCTGCGCCTGCTCATGCGTGGGCCGGCGACGCTCACGCAGCTTGGAGCCGTGATGGGGCACCATCCCGCGTGGGTGCGCCATCACCTGCTCTCGCTCGAGCACGCCGGGCTCGTCGAGCTCGTGGAGACGCGGCACACGAAGAACTTCACGGAGAAGTTCTACTGCGCCACGGCCCGCGCCTACGCGGTGAACTTCATGGTCCTGCCGGAGGTCGGGGAGGACGGGCTGCTCGTGCTGTTGGGCAGCGACGACCTGGCCCTTGACCTTCTCGCCCAGCGCCTGCGCGAGAGCGAGGGGACGCCGGACGTGGTGACCATCGCCATGGGTAGTCTCGAGGGCCTCATCGCCCTGCGCCAAGGGCTCGGCCACGTCGCCGGCTGCCATCTGCTCGACCCGGAGACCGGCGACTTCAACCGTTCCTACGCCCGCGCGCTGTTCCCGGGGCGCGAGCTGCAGCTGATCACGCTCGCGCACCGGCAGCAGGGGCTCATCGTGCCGCCCGGCAACCCGCGCGGCTTCCGGGGGCTCGACGAGGCGGTCGCCGGCGGCGCGCGCATCGTGAACCGCAATCGCGGGTCGGGGACGCGCGTCTGGCTCGACCGTCTGCTGGCGGTCGCCGGCATCGACCCGGCGGGCGTGCCCGGCTACGAGCGCGAGGTGGCGACGCACGAGCAAGCCGCCCGGGCCGTGGCCGACGGCTCGGCCGACGTGGCCCTCGGCATCTTCGCGGCCGCCGGCGCTCAGGGCCTCAGCTTCGTGCCGCTCATGGAAGAGCGCTACGACCTCGTGACACCGACGCCGATCTACAAGAGCGACCTGATGGCGCCGCTCCTGGCGCTGCTACAGGACGAGGGATTCAAGCGGTCGGTGGACGATCTGGGCGGGTACTCCACGCGGGAGACCGGGGCCGTCGCGGCCCTCGCCATCTGACAGGCCGCGCCGTCGAGCGGAGGGCTACGCGCCGCGTTCAGCCCCGTCCTAGACCGCCTCGCCCGTCGCCTCCCATTCGGCGTACAGCCCGGCGTACCGTCCGCCGGCGGCCACGAGCTCGTCGTGCGTGCCGCGCTCGACGATCCGGCCGTCGTCCACCACGACGATGTCGTCGGCGTAGCGGACGGTGCTCAGGCGGTGCGCCACGATGACGCTGGTGCGGCCGCGGAACAGGACTTCCATGGCGCGGTCGATGCGGCGCTCGCTCTCGGCGTCCACACTCGAGGTCGCCTCGTCGAGGATCAGGATGCGCGGGTCGGCGAGCAGCGCCCGCGCGAAGCTGATCAGCTGCCGCTGCCCGGTGCTGAGCGCCGAGCCGCCCTCCTGCACGTCGGTGTCGTAGCCGTCCGGCAGCGACGTCACGAAGTCGTGCACTCCCACGATGCGCGCCACACGCTTCACCTCTTCCGCTTCGGCGGTCGGCCGTGCGAAGCGGATGTTGTCCATCACGGAGCCACTGAACAGGAACGCCTCCTGGGGCACGACCGCGAGCTGCTCGCGCAGCGACGCCATCGTGACGCCGCGCAGGTCGTGGCCGTCGACGAGGACGGCACCCTCGGTGGGGTCGTAGAAGCGCGCCAGGAGCTTGATGACCGTCGACTTGCCGGCGCCGGTGGCGCCCACGAGCGCGACGGTCTTGCCGGCGGCGAGCGTGAGGTCGATGTCGTGGAGCACCGGGGAGTCCGCGTTGTAGCCGAAGGTCACGTGGTCGAGCCGCACTTCGCCGCGCACGTCCGGCAGGGCGACGGCGTCGGGCGCATCCTGCAGGTCCGGGTCGGTGTCGAGGACGGTGTAGATCTTCTGAACCGCGGCCATCGACGATTGGAAGGTGTTGTAGAGCTGGCTGAGCTGCTGGAGCGGATCGAAGAAGGCGTTGAGATAGCCGATGAAGGCGACCAGCACGCCGATCTGCAGGGCCTTGCCGCTGACCAGCGAGCCGCCGTACCAGAGGACGATCACGACCGCGGCGGCCGACATGAACTCCACGAAGGGGAAGTAGAGGCCACTCTGCACCACGGTGCGATAGTTGACGTCGCGGTAGGCGGCGTTGGCGACCGCGAGCTGGGCGTAGTCGCTGTCCTCGCGGCGGAACGCCTTGATGACGCGCATGCCGCTGAGCGACTCCTGCAGGTGCGCGCTCACGTCTCCGATCTTGTTGCGCACCTGGGCGTAGGCGACGGCGGACTTGGCGCGGAAGATGAGCGTGGCGACGATGAGGAACGGCACGATGCTCAGCGTCGCCAGGGCGAGGCGCCAGTCGAGGATGAAGAGGAACACGATGGCGCCGACGAAGGTCAGCGAGTTGGTCACCAGCGAGGTGACGCCGTCGGTGACGAGCTGGTCGAGCGCGTCGATGTCGTTGGTGAGCCGGCTCACGATCCAGCCGGTCTTCTGGCGGCTGAAGAAGTCGAGCGTGAGCTTCTGCAGATGCGCGAAGAGGTTGCGGCGCAGGTCGTAGATGATGTGCTCGCCGACCCAGCTGGTGAGGTAGGTCTGCAGGTAGCTGGCGCCGAGGTTGAGCAGGCTGACGCCGATGAAGGCGACGATCACCCAGGTGAGGACGGTGGTGTCCTTCTTGCCGATGCCGCCGTCGATGGCGATCTTGATGAGGTACGGCACGGCCAGCGTGCTCAGCGTGACGACGATCATGGCGACGAGACTGAAGATGGCGCGCGCCCGGTACGGATAGGCGAGGCGCGCCAGCCGGGCGAGCTTGAGCTCGCGCGCGAGGTGCACGAAGGCGCGCCATCCCTTGAGTTCCTCGAGGCTGGCGCCGGACCCGTGCGGGCCTGAGGCGTGGCGGGAGGAGGTGGCCATCAGGCCGCGCCCCCCGTCGGTCCGCCGGCCGGCTCGGCGAGGCGCCCGGCCCCCGAAGCGCCCGCGCCGTCCGCCTCCGGCTCGTTGACCTCGACGCGGTCGAAGTCGCAGTGCTCCTCCTCGGCGCGGCCGAACATGCGCGAGTAGAGACCGTCGGCGGCCATCAGCTCCTCGTGCGTGCCGCGCTCGGAGATGCGTCCCTTGTCCATCACCACGATCTCGTCCGCCAGCGAGATGGTGCTGGGCCGGTGGGCGATGATGAAGGTCGTGCGCCCGTAGGTGACCTCCTGGAGGGCGCGGCGGATCTTGAACTCGGTCTCGACGTCGACGCTCGAGGTGGCGTCGTCGAGGATGAGGATGCGCGGGTCCATCACCAGCGCCCGCGCAATGGCGACGCGCTGGCGCTGACCGCCACTGAGCGTGAAGCCGCGTTCGCCGATGACGGTCTCGTAGCCCTTGGGGAGGGCTTCGATGAACTCATCGGCCTGCGCGGCCTTGGCCGCCTCCCGGACCTGCTCGTCGGTCGCGTCCGGCCGGCCCAGGCGGATGTTCTCCGTTATCGAGGTGCTGAACAGGAACGGGTCCTGGTTCACGATGCCGATGTGGCTGCGCAGGCTGTTGAGCTGCAGCCTGCTCACGTCCTGCCCGTCGATGAGCACGCGGCCCGCGCCCGGGTCGTAGAAGCGCGGGATCAGGTTGGTCAGCGTCGTCTTGCCGCAGCCGGTGTGGCCGACCAGCGCGACGGTGCGGCCGGCCGGGACCGCGAGGCTCACGGCCTCGAGCACCGGCCGGTCGACGTAGCTGAAGTACACGTTGTCGAACGTGACGGCCCCGGCGGGCGCTTCGGCCTCGGCGCCGGCTTCCCCTCTTGTCCCGGCGCCCGCACCGGCGCCGGCGGCCGCCGGCGCGACCAGCGGCCGCGCGTCCGGCCGCTCCGTCATCTCCAGCGGTGCGTCGAGGATCTCGTACACGCGGTTGCCGCTGGCGATGGCGCGCTGCGCGAGGCCGGTGAGCCAGCCGATGATCTGCGCGGGATACACGAACATCATCAGGTAGCTGTAGAAGGCCACCAGCGCGCCGAGCGTCATCTGGCCGTCGATCACCTGCCGCCCGCCGTAGTACAGCAGGAACGCCACGGCCAGGTTGGGGATGAAGGCGATCAGCGGGATATAGACGGCGCGCACGCGCGCCGCGGCCACGCTGGCCTCGAACACCCGGTAGCTGCGCTCGCTGAACTTCACCAGCTCGTCGTCCTCGCGCGCGAAGATGCGCACGATGCGCGAGCCCACCACGTTCTCCTCCGCCGCCTCCGTGACGTCGGCGATCTTCTGCTGCACGTCCTGCAGGATCGGCCGCAGCTTGGCGCTGAAGCGCAGCGTCACGAAGAGCAGCGCCGGCAGGAACGCCATCGACATCAGCGCCAGCTGCCAGTCGAGCGCGAACAGCAGGATCACGACGGCGACCATCATCACGGCGTTGGTGCTGAAGAAGACGAGCCCGTAGCCGAGGAACATGCGCACGTTCTGCACGTCGCTCATGGCGCGGCTCATGAGCTGGCCGGTGGGCCAGCGGTCGAAGTAGCTGGCCGGCTGGCTGAGCAGCCGCGCCCACAGCCGGT
>Ga0118677_10001579_pt1 | contig 47924 bp, 39 predicted proteins | sample AliMusrvi5mmetaG_FD_86154 | JGI IMG/M metagenome (GOLD analysis project Ga0118677, IMG submission 86154) | reverse complement strand
GTGTCAGGTAATCCTTTCAAAAAAGAACATAGTGGGCATGACCGGTGAATAGCTCACTGCCGGCATTGTATTACTGAACAGTTGTTACGGCCTGGGCCGATATCCCCTCGCCGCAGCCCTCAAAGCCCATGCCCTCGGTGGTGGTGGCCTTGATGTTGACGAGGTCGGGCGCGATCCGCAGGGCTGAGGCTATGTTTGATTTCATTTCGTCCATAAAAGGCGCAAGCTTCGGCTTCTGCGCGACGATAACGGCGTCGACATTGCCGCAGCTAAAGCCGGCCTGGAAAATTTTTTTCCGCACCTGCTCAAGCAGCTGCATGCTCGATATGCCCTTATAGGCCGGGTCGGTGTCGGGGAAATGCTTGCCGATATCACCCAGACCCGCGGCACCGAGCAGTGCGTCGCAGATTGCGTGCAGCAAAACATCCGCGTCGGAGTGACCCAGCAGTCCTTTTTCATAGGGGATAGTGACCCCGCCAAGAATCAGTTCCCGGCCTTCCACCAGCCGGTGAGCGTCATAACCAATGCCGACTCTCATGTCGCCTGCCTCCTTTGCAGTAGTGCCTCGGCGAACAGCAGGTCTTCCTGCGTCGTGATTTTGATGTTGTCGTAGGAGCCCCGGATGATCGACACCGGCACGCCAAGCCGCTCAACAAGGGAGGCGTCATCGGTGCCGGCAAACCCCTCTGTAAAAGCCCTGCGGTGCGCTTCGCTTATCAGGCTGCGCTCAAAGGTCTGCGGCGTCTGAATCAGGTACAGCCGGTCGCGCTCAAGCGTGCGCTCGATGACCTCCGTGTCTTTTGTGACCACGGTTACCGTATCCTTTACCGGCACGGCCATGGTCGTGGCCCGTTTGCGCATGGTTACTTCAAGTGCGTCCGTAATCATCTGCACGGTAACAAAGGGCCGTGCCCCATCATGAATCATTATAAGGTCGGCCTCTTCCCCAACAGCGGCAAGGCCGTTTCGAACGGAGTCCTGCCGCCGGTCGCCGCCTGCTACCACGCTGACCATTTTTTTTATGCCGTAGCGCTCAACGACCTCCCGGCGGCAATACTCCTCATCACCGGGGCTTACCGTAATAATGAGCTGCGCGATGGCTTGTGCGTCGTCAAACACCCGCAGTGTGTAGGCGAGCAAGGGCAAGCCCTGAAGCGTGATGTAGGGCTTTTTTACTTTATTGTCCATGCGCTGCCCGCTTCCCGCCGCGGGTATGATAACTGCCGCCTTCATGCAAATTCTCGCAGAATAGGTAATAAAAAAAGCAGGCCGCGTTTAACGGGCCTGCTTTATATTAACTAAAATTGCGTAAAAGGGAATGTTAATTTTCAAATATTGCCGCGATATTTTTTTCCACAAGGTCCTCTGATGTTTTTTGGGCTATTGAAAGCTCTTTAACAAGGAGCCCCTTGGCAATATCCATCATTCGCCGTTCGCCGAAAGAAAGGTCTTTCCCGATTTTTAAAAGAAATAAATCGCGCAGCACGGCTGCAACCTCATACACGGAACCGGTTTTGATGCGGTCCATATATTCACGGTACCTGCGGTTCCAGGTCTGAGAATCTGAAGGGGATGATTTTTTGTCTTTTAATATTTTATAAACTTTTGTTGCATCCTTATTGCTGATAATGCTTCTCATGCCAACCTGCTCGACATTATCCGTCGGAACCATGATGGTCATGCCATTGCCCAGAATGCGCATAATGTAAAATTTTTGTTTTCTATCCGACATATCTTTTTCTTCAACAGCCTCTATGACACCTACACCGTGGGTAGGATAAACAGCCATATCACCTTTTTTAAACATTGAGCATCCTCCAAAACATAAAAAAATTAAAAAACCCAGGCTACGTGGCGCCTCATCCCAAGCTCGTAAATATTTGCAGTGAACTGTAAACGATTTACCCTTGCGAGGAGCATGAAACAATACCAGCAGAAAACATATATCAAAAATTTAAAAAAAAGACAACCAAAAAAACATATACGTTGCGCCAGGAACTGGAAATACTTGGTTTTTTTTGGTTTTTCAGGCGAGTTTACGTAGTATGAGGTCGTAATAAGACTCGGGGCCTGCTGCGCCGTTACGGATTCAAAATGACTTTTTTTTCGACTTCCGACAATTTTAAATTGCTTTTTTGCAGCAATAGCTTAATTTAACATGATATTTTAGAAATGAGCTTAACTATCATGTAAATCAAATTCTATGCTCATAGGATACCGCGCATACGGTATTGAGCAGCTTTTTAAGAGACTATCAAGTTTTATGCTGCAGTAACAGCTGTGCAGGAGAGAAATACCTTAACCGGCAATGGGTCTGTTTGCCGTAGGTGCGTATTTCTTCAGCTCGCGGCGCAATTTTTTTATTTCGCGGCCGAGGCGAAAACGTTTCAACCCATCAAGCAGGTTACCTGCGATTATACCCGTGAAAAAGGGAATGATCACAACAGCCCAGAGCGGGAAATTATCGGACAGTCCGGAATAATAGGTAACGGTGACTGCCTGGCTGTTTTGCATGGCGAAATAAATAAGAGCGAGCAAAACCGCTAGTATGCCGCATGTGCTTAGAAATATTCTCATATCGCCTCTGTACGATGCAGCCGGGAGATGCGATCACATGTTCAGTGCCTGCCCGAACCCACTGTTTTTAGCTGTGGAGGCAGAAGGCAACGTGGCGCATCGCGGCCTTGACTTCCCCTTTCAGGGGAATCCAAGCCATCCGCTATGCGCGCGGTTGTTGGCCTTCCTGCTGTTTTGAGACAATGCCGGCTATTGTTTCCCGGCGAAATCTCCATGAATTGCCGACCCTGAATCCCGGCAGGTCGCCCTTCTTTACGAGTTTATAAACCGTTATTTTTGAGAGCTTCAAAAATTCGGCCACTTCTTCAACGGTCATGATTTGAGAGGAATCTTTTAATGTCATAGCACACCCCACCTCCTAATGCTAATTAAAGAAAGATTCATAAGCTTTAATTATTTATGCCCGATTAAATCCTTTTATAACACATGGAAAAATAAAATCAATAAAACTTGATGATCTCGTAAAAAGTTGAAAACCATTATCTATTTGAAAAATCTTCATTTTGTTTTATTTTATCCGTGCTTTACGGACGGTCTTTTGGTGTCTTTAATAAGACATATCAACCACTTGAGTGGACAAGTCTATGTTTTTCGCCAAAGACCACAAAACAATTCCCCTGTTCGATCCCTGGGCCTGTTTAGGAACCAAACGGCGCAGACATATGGAAGAGTCCTGGGCTGGACTGTTCCGCAAGGAAATTTTTGACGAGTTGCCCATAAGCAAATTATGGCCCTTTTTCAGTTCCGGGACAGGCAGACCAAGCAAGGAGTTGTTTACTGCCGCGGGCGCCATCGTGTTGCAGCAGATGCATGATCTCAGCGATGAGGAAACCGTCTACCAGGTGGCATTCAACCAGCAGAGGGCAGTATGCTCTTGATATACGGCAGACATCTGATGAGGCAACGTATATATGCGAGAAAACCCTGTGGAACATGCGCAGCATTATGATGGAGCAGGGGCTTGATGAATCCGTATTTCAGGGCGTTGTCGAGAAACTGGGCCGGGTGTTTGGCGTTGATTTCAGCCGCCAGCGGCTTGACTCAGTGCATATCCATTCCAACATGAAGCGGCTGGGCCGCATAGGTATTGTTGCGCGCAGTATTTGCGGATTTCTTGCCAATCTCAAGCGGCAGCTTCTGGAACTTGTGGAGCAAGTCTCCCGCGAGATTATTGAGAAGTATGTAGCCGAGAAAGCCATGGGGTGTTTTTCCATGGTCAAGCCATCGGAGTCTCAGAAAACACTGGACCCCGTTTTCCACTGGAGTGGCGATTTTTTACGAAGACATCAAAAATAAATCTTCAAAAGATTGAATCCCGCCTTCACAAGTTCGTGGGTAACCAGGACCATCCATGAATAAAATAGATCACTGCAAGCCCCACAGCTCTGTAAGCATAAAATGGCAAAAGGCAACAAAAAAAAGCCCGAATCCTTAATGGAATCGGGCTTTAATAGTTGGCTCCCCAGCGCGGACGGATCTGGGCACTGGGAGATCATTGTAACCATTTAATTTTTCTTCCTCGTTTTGCATAATCCCCAAAACGGTCGGTATGCCCTCTCTTTAATGTATTGAAATTGTGAGTATTGAGATCTGTAATGAGGCATTTGGGTTGGCAATCAAGGACACAAAATATTTTTATAAATGGATCCACGTGTAGCTCAATGCATGCTTGGGGCTACCTGTCTGCTGTCTGTGTAGCATCAAAAAGGGCTTCAATGTCCGCTTCAAATTTTTCCGGCGGGGTCATGGGTGCGTAGCGCTTGACTACATTACCGCTACGATCGATTAAAAACTTGGTAAAATTCCACTTTACAGCCCTAAGCCATAAAAACCCTGAGGCCGCTTTGGTGAGATATTGAAACAAGGGATGGGCGTTTTTGCCGTTTACATCAATTTTTTCAAACAGGGGAAATGTTACCCCGAAGTTGCGCTCGCAGAATGTTTGAATCTCCCCAGCAGTTGCCGGTTCCTGGTAGAGAAACTGGTTGCAGGGAAAGCCGAGAACCTCAAAGCCACGAGCCTGGTATTTTTTATATAGCGACTCAAGCCCTTTGTATTGCGGCGTAAATCCGCATTTGCTTGCCGTATTGACAATTAGCAGGACCTTGCCCTTGAAATCGGCAAGAGCTTTTTCCTGTCCGCTTAATGTCCAGGCTGTAAAGTCATAAACATTCATGGCTGTCTAAACTCTCAAAAAGACAGCTTCCGGTTCAGCCTTTTTTTTGGGGCGTGATCATCATCCTGGCTGGATCATAGCCCTGCTCTATGAGTTTCTGCTTGATACCATTGAAGGTTGCTTCATCAAGACTGGGGGTTCTGGAGAGAATCCAGAGAAAGGTCCTCTTTGGATGGCCAACCACGGCATATTTGTAATCTTTATCAAGCTGTATGATCCAGTAATCGCCACTAAAAGGCTAGAAAAACTGCACCTTCAGTTTGGCGTTGGTCTCTTTGTCAACCGACCAGGCTTTGCCTTCAATCGATTTCTCTTTGCCATCGACGCCGCCCTCATTGCAGCTATTAAAAACTTTCACATTGCCGTCAGGCCGGAGAGAGTACTGTGCCTGTGTGGCCACACAACTGTCATCCTGAAATTTGTTGTGATAGCGGGCTATCTCATACCAGGTTCCCATATACTTTTCGATGTTCACGGAAGGCACGACATCAAGCGGTTTCATGGTTCCGTTCTCCTTTGTGTTTGAGCAGGCGCAAAAACAGAACATGCCTGCCAGTGTCAGTGACAAAATGGTCTTCTGCATCAGCAAACTCCCAAATATGTGTTCGATTAGTATGGTCTCAGCTTAGCATTAACTCAAATTTTTGCAATTGCTTATCAAACGAAATAAGCTACAGGACAATCCGCGAAGTTTTGATAAAAATGTCCCTTATCGGGTCATAAGTCCTTCGTAAGATTCTTATACTCATACTGGCATACGCACATCACAGCCTTATTCTGCATCGGAAAACATTTTCATCAATTCATTCTTGCGTTTTATTGTTGGCAGGTTATAGGGGCATTTCTTTTCACACTGGCCGCACTCTTCACATGCCTGCCACCAGATCATCAGGTTCCGCCCCATTTTTTTATCCAGTTCAGACAGGTCATCGTAACGCAGACCCCTCATCTTCTGCCATATAACATGAATAAAAACCGGAATAAGGATATCATTTGGACAGGGAAGACAGTAGCTGCAGCGCCGGCAAAACTCATTTCCCAAAGGGGCAACCTCTTCCTCAAATGCTTTAAGCTCGTCAGGGGTCAGGGGGGCAGTGCTTTCGGCATGCTTCAAATTTCCGTTTAACTCGTCGAGGGTGGCAACGCCGTTTAAGATAACGTCAACAGGATAGCCGTTGAAAAACCTGAAAGCCTTTTCAATATTTCTGATGGCCCCGCCGGCCAGGGGTTTCATCACCAGGGTTCCAATATCCATAGATCTGGCAAGAGAAAGCAAACTCTTCTCAGGCTCCCGCTCAATCACGTTAAAGGGAACCATCACCGTATCAAACTCGCCGGTCATCATCAGGGCGATAACAAGATCCACATGATGGCTGGTTAACCCGATAAAATCTATCATGCCCTGATCCCTGGCTTTTTTGAAAGCCTCCAGTGCCCCGCCTTTCCCCATAACCGTGGCTGCCTCGTCAGGATATAGCTCATGCACCTGGTAGATATCGATTTTGTCCGTCTGTAATTCTTTCAGGCTGTCATCGAGATCGGCCATGACCTCATCATATGTCCGGCTGTGAGATTTGGTGGCGATAATGCATTCTTTTCTCCTTATCTTCATTACCTGACCGATCAGGGTTTCAGAATCCATGTACACCCTGGAGGTATCAACCAAGTTGATCCCGTAATCCAGCGCGGCGTTATACACCTGGTGTATGGTCTCTTCATCCTTGCCGCCCATCATCGTAGAAAGAGGGATACCCCCCAAGGCCCATCTGGTGACTTCAAGATTTGTTCTTCCTAATCTGACTTTTCTCATAAAGCTACCCCTGTATCAAGCACGTGGTCAAAATTATAATTCTACTAAAGCAGCTGCTTTCGTATTGCACAAGTATCAAAAACTAATACTTCTTGCCAGCTCTAATTGCAGTAATGTTGCATGCCTTATTGCATCACAGGGTTGAAAAACTTTTATTTTCAGGGTTATTGTTGCTTCAGATTAGAGAGCCATAATATGGATTTTTTGAGAGCCCACTAAGGACAGAACATATTATGATCAATAATATTCAGCGTAAGGATTTGTGCCCCCAAAACCGCTGTCCCACATCTTGTACCGATATATGCCTTGACTCACAGTCCCCCTAACCCTATATATGTATATATTACTTCCTACAGGAAGTTCACGTACATCAAAGGAGATCAAGTATGGCAAAGAATGATTTAAAGCAAAAGGTAGCTGAATTAATCAAACGTAGCCGCTACGCAAAACTTATTACCTTTGGAACGGATGGAGCGCCCCACGCAAGGGTCATGACCAACCTTCCCCTCGGCAATGATATGGTTTTGTGGTTTGCCACAGGACTAAGCACCAGCAAAATAAAGGATATCAAAACAAATCCCAACGTGAGCGTGTTTATCGATGACCCAAATGATCTGACCAACGCATCCATTATCGGGAAAGCAGAAATTGTCACAAATGCCCAGCTCCTTAAAAAATATTGGCAGGAACCATTTCGTTTTTTCTTTCCAAAAGGCCCTTCTGATCCCGATTATTGTTTGCTCAAGATTACCCCGAAAAAGGTTGAGTACCTCAATCCGGGTCAGTTGTTCCATGAAAACCGGACGCGTGTGATTATTAAGCTTTAATTACATACGGACCACTGGAAAGAATATCTGAATCCTGAATAGGGGCTTATTAAGGCATTCAAGAGGCCTGGTTGCTAGATATAGTGGCCAGGCACTTTTTTATAAAAGCGAACACTGCCTCTCTATATTGATATCAGGAATGCTGCCCGCTATTTTTCTGGTACCTTCAATCTGGTCAACTAGGATCAGTTGGCCTTGGCTTCTCCAATGTGGCTTATATATCACGGGTTCATGCAAACAACTACGAGAAAGCGGCTGAAATGTAGAACTTCCTGTTTCCTTGGCATAGTGATGAATGAAATGAAATTATCTGCACGTGACACCCAAAACAAAGCGGCCGCATCTGTTATTAGATGCGGCCGCCTAAAGTTGGCTCCCAAACCCGGACATGTCTGGGCACTGGGAGATAACAGTAAGGCTTTGATGTTGCTTTGCGGGCATTTTTTTGCACAAAATTTGATTATGTCCCGGTAATCGCCAGAAAAATTGCGCCTTCAGCCTGCATTTTCGCCCGCGATTGCTTTACTGCGCAGGCTGCGGCGTGAGCTCGAGTTTCGTCGTATCAAAACCCTTGTCAGACAGGCTTGCGATGATGCCGTCGTAGACAGAAGCCTGCATCTGGGGGGTCCGGCTCAAAATCCAAAGGGTTGTGCGTCTCGGGTCCGAGACAACTGCATATTCGTAGTTTCCCCCAAGCTCGATGATCCAGTAGTCGCCCGGGAACAGGCTTGCTGGAAACAGGTCAAATCTCACCGATAGTTTCGCATTGGTTGCCGTGTCAGCCACCGTGGCTACGCCGTGAATGGATGACGGGCTGCCGTCCAGCGTGTTTTTAAAACCGCGATTGGTCACGCTCACGGTACCATCGTTTTGCAGGGCATATTCAGCCGTGACCCCCACAAGCCCTCGTTCAAAGAACTGCGGGTAGCGGGCAATCTCATACCATGTACCGACGTAGCGCTGTATGTCCACTGACGCAACCGTCTCAGGAGGGTTCGATGGCTTGCAACCCGCAAAGGCCGCGGCGCATAACGCCATCATAAGAAGCAAGTAGAACCGGTTAGATTTCGTCATAGCGTTTACCCCCTATAGTTAAAAGTATTGGTTAATTATATAGCATATGAAAAACTCTTTTAAAGCGGGCTGCTTTTATGCCATGCGAGGATCCCATAAAAAAAAGCCCGACTCCTTCACGGAATCGGGCTTTTTAAAATTGGCTCCCCACCCCGAACGGATATGGGCACTGGGAGATTCGTATAAGTGTTTGATTTTTCTTTTTCGCGTTCCAACAGTGGATGAGAACATTTGAAATTAGGGGTTCATTTTTCGTTAACTACTGCTGCAGATGCCCGGCCATGGTATCAAAACAGGAGCTTAGGCGATTGTCCAAGCGGTATCGTTCGGCTGCCGACTACTGTTTCAGCGGCTCAAAAAAACCGCGTGTCAAGCTTTTACCCACGATAACGCGTCCCCTTCCTGGCGGATAACAGGCTCACAAGCCCGGAAACCGGGAGACCTTACCAAGCGCGGTTGTTTGCCACCTCACAACAGGGCTGTGAGGGGAAGGTGACTCGAATCAAAATTTCCGGACGGGTCTAACCCGGCCGATGGTGCTGCTGTTGCAGCCCTTTGTCTTGTAGCTGGCACTGCCGGTTGAAAAGTTGATGCAACAGGCGGTGGTGCTGTTATTTTCGGTCGAGGACCAGTAGGTATCACTGGAAAAACCGCCCACTTGGTAAGCGGGGAGATTCAGGTATATCAGGTTAAGCTCCTGCAGGGAGGGAAGGGACCAGTCGCTCATGCCATTCAGAACAAGATCATTACAGGCTTTTGCCGCACTTGTCGTATGCCCTGCCTGACCAATTATAGCTGCCGTGTTTGCCTGTCCCTCGCCTATCGCGTCAGTGTTGATTCCTATGAGCGTTGCGACTACATTGCTCCACACAATCCAGGGGTCCGTGCCGTCGGAATTCTTCCAGTTGTTGGGAGCCACTTCCATGTAGCGCCAGCTCCAAGTCGCATAATCCTCTACATCAGAAGCTAAATCATAAGATATCCAGCCCCCGCCCGGCCCCCAGTCGCCGCGGGCATATGCGGCGGTTGTGCCGTCTGAGGAGCCTTGCACGATAATCGTGAACGGAAGGCCCGGGTCATCCTCGATGTCGGTTATTTCATGCGTGCCGCTGTATAGGTGCCTGCCATCAGCAGCAACGGCATAGGCTAAAAAAATGACATCGCCGCTGGGATTCGGCAAAGATAGGGTTCCCGCCCACGACCCATTTACTTTACTGAGCGACGCAACCGCATTCGGTATGCCTTCTTGAGGAAGATGCACCCGGGTTCTTTTTTGAAAGGCTTTGACATAGACATGTGCGACTTCGGCAGATGTTATGCTCAGTTTGCCAACGCCGCTGCTGCTGTGTAGCGCACCAGGTGCGGGCAGGCCATCTATCTCCACATCCAGAGTCAGGCACTGTTTATTAATGCATTGCGAGGCCGGGTTGCATCCTGCAATCAGGACAAGGGAAAACATGATAGTGGTCAGCATTCTTAATGTGGCCATCAGAGTTATCCTCCCACGGTTACGCTGGCTTCCCAACGGGTGAGATCCTCAAGTGTCCCCAGCTGCTTGAGTTCAGGGGGTTCATAGGCCTTTCTATCCATCGGCCGATCTGGTAAAGCATCAGTGCACATCATTTCTTGTCGTATCACAAAGATTTCTCCTTCAGGGTTTGAATTTAATTCGAACAATCCGTATCACACGCAGGCTGCCTAAAACCACCGCAGCCGGGCTTTGTATCGCAGCAATCGCCTATGCCGTCACCATCAGCGTCAAGCTGCTGGGGGTTATAAACAGTCGGACAGTTATCAAAGTAATCTTGAATGCCGTCTCCGTCCGTATCAATATACTCACAGTCAGGCTGCCAGCAGCCGCCACAGCCTGGTTCTGGGTCGCATACATCGCCTATGCCGTTACCATTGGCATCAAGCTGCAGGGGATTATACACAGTGGGGCAGTTATCTATGGCATCAGGAATGCCGTCACCGTCAGTATCAACTCCACCACCTATTGTTGTTGTCGTTGTTGCTCTGCTAGTTGTCGTTGTGGCTATGCTAGTTGTCGATGTGGCTATGCTAGTTGTCGTCGTTGCAATGCTAGTTGTTGTTGCTGCTATGATAGTTGTCGTTGTGGTGTTAACCTCATCCTTATCCCCGAAATTCACCACATTGGGCGTGCCGCCAACCACGGTGACCGGGGCCGGATTGTCCGTCGTGCTGATATGACCAAGCGGAAGGGTTGCGCGGACCTGGTAGGCTCCCGGCGCCGGGTTGTCGAAGCTGTAGCTGCCATCGACAGCTGTGATGGCCGTTGCAGTAACCACGCCAGAGCGGAGCAACTCCACCGTTATACCTTCAAAGCGACTCGAACCGGGCAGAAGTTCCCCGGTCGCATCCGGGTCGTAGAAAACAACGCCGCTCACTGTGGTGTTTTCGTGCAGGTTCAGGTCTTGCATGTTAGTGCCGGATGCAAGGTTCGGCGTCGCCGTCTCTGTGTCGTAACCGGTGTAGGATGCGGTGACGGTCGCCATGCCTACGGCCAGGGGGTTATCTAATGATCCGGTGAAAGTGTAGCCTCCGCTGCCATTCGTCGTGGTGGCATAGGTATGGCCGGCGCCATCGACGACGGTCACGGAAACACCTCCGTGGGGCGTCCCGTTAACCGTCACCACTCCGGTCAGGACGGTAACCTCCGGTGTATTGCTGTCCGTCGCGGTGTTGTTTTCCGGAACACTGTCGGTAGTTCCCGGCGCAGGGCTCACCGTGGCCGTGTTTTCCAAAAGGCCGGCAGCCAGGGGGGTGAGTAAGCCGGTCGCGGTGTAGGTGGCCGTGCCGCCGCTTTTTAGATAAATAGTGTCGTTGATGTTGCCCGTGCCTGAGGCTGTGCACGACGATCCTGCGCTGGCGCTTGCGGTCCAGGTCACGTCGCCGATAAAAGATGGGAACGTATCGGACACCAGTGCATCATTGGCTGCGCTCGGGCCTGCATTGTGCACGGTGATGGTATAGGTCAAGAGCCCTCCCGGCTGGGCTGGGTTCGGGCTGCTCGTCTTGTCTACCGACAGGTCCACGGTGGGCGCAAGCCCGGTGCTGGCGGTGCTGGTGTTGTTGCCCGGCTCAAGGTCGAAGACGCCGGACGGCGGGGCGACCGTAGCCGTGTTGGAAAGCGTGCCCGAGGCTGCGGGATCGATTGTCCCCTGGATCGTAATGGTGGCAGTCGCACCGGCCGGCAAGTCAACGGTTTCGTCGAGCGTATTGCCGCTGCCGCTGGAATGCCCGCAGGAGCCGCCGGAAGAGATACATGCCCATGTTACACTGCCGATTGCGGCTGGTACGGCATCCGCAACAACAGCCCCGGTGACGCTGTTCGGGCCGTTGTTGGTAACAAGTAGCCGATAGATAACGCCTTGGCCGGGCTCCGTGCCGCCTGAGATGACTGTCTTGGCGATGGAGAGGTCTGCCGCCTGGTCCAGATCCACGCCGGCGCCGCTTGCGCCGCTGAACGTTTTGCTGTTGGTGTCGGTATACGCAACCGTGGCCGTGTTGGCCAGCAGGGTGCTGGCAGACGGCAGTACGGTAACCACGATCTTGTCGGTGCCGGTGCAGCCGTAGACAGCCCGTGCGGTGATTGTGACAGTGTAGGTGCCGGGCGTATCGAACAGGTGCGTAAAGGTAGTGGCATCCTGATATGCAGAGTCGCCGCTGCCGTAATTGATCTTGTACTTATACGGACGGCGTCCGCCGAGAGCATTTTCATCTGCGGTGAAGGTCACGCTTTGGCCTGCCTTCACCGCACGTGGGGCGGAGACAAAGGGCCGCAGGCCGGTATAGGTTGTACCCAGGTTGAACAGCAAGCCGCTGTGATCGCCTCCGTTGAATTGTGGATGCCCGCCGTGGCGATTATTGAGCAGTTGCACAGCCATAATGTTGATGCCGGACTGGATGCCCGCCGCGCCGCTGAAAGAGTTTGCGCCGCCTCCGCCATACTGCTGCCCAAGGTAGGCGCCGTTCAGGAAGATGTCGGAAGCGTCATCGCCTGCCAGCTCCAGGGTGGCGCTCAGGCCTGTTGCATTGAGGGGCAGGCAGAACGGCTGGCGGAAAAAAGTATAGTTGCCGAATTTTTCGTCGGGGTCATGCATCGTCACCCAGTCGGCTGACAGGGTGGCTGCGCTGACCCAGTAGAAGAATTCATCACCGTCTGTCTCGAACGGCTGGTCCCAGCCGGTATCGTTGAACACTGTCAAACGCGGGTTCTCGTTATAGCCGGCCGGCGGTGTGCCATCTAGCCCCTGGTAGATTCCCTTGAAGGCTGCACAGTCAGCAAATTCACATGACGGTGTGCTTCCAAGGGCCGGCGGCGTAAAGCTGCTGGTGACGGTGACGCTGCCTCCGCTGCCGGTCTCGGTCGAAAGGGTTGGCGACGTCTGCAAGGCGCCGCCCGCGCCGGGATCCACGGTGACGGCAAAGCTTACACTGCCGCTGGCGCCCGCGGCCTTATCGCCAAGGCTCCAGGTAATTTTTCCGCCGCTTTCGGCGCCGCCTCCGTTGATGCTGCCGGTGACGAGGACCGTGTTGGCTGGCAGGGTATCTTCGATGACCACGCTTTTTGCCGTGGCGGATCCTGCGTTGCTCCAGTTGAGTGTGTAGGTGAGCTGATTGCCGACATACACCAGTCCGGTAGCCTGCTTTTCGAGGACAATGTAGGGAGCGACGACAGTATCACTATCGGTAGCGGTATTGTCTCCCGGGTTGTAGTCTGCGCCGTTGGCCCCATCGTCGGAAATAGCGGCCCGGTTGCCGACTACCGAGAAGGGCAGCGCCGATGCATCAACCGTTGCCTGCACCGTGATGGTATGCGGCGTGTTGAAATCGTTCAGCGAGCCGATGTCCCATGTTACCGTGCGGGCCTCGGCGTCATATGCGCCGCTCGGATTCGAGCTGACATAGGTAATGCCGTTAAGTAGCGTATCGACGATGGTCACGCCGGTTGCGGCCTGGTTGCCTTTGTTCTGGTAGGTGATAGTGTAGGTCAAAGCGTCTCCCGCCAGCACCTGCATCACCCCATCGGTATTGGTAAGCACCAGGTCGGGCTGCGCCGTAATCGGTGTGCTGACGCCGGAGGAATTGTTGCTCGTTGTGGTTTCAGAGCTCGAAGTTGAGATCGAGGCCGTGTTGTCGATAGCGCTCACACCGGCGGGCTGGGTGCTGGCGATCTGAACCGTAAGAGTAACGGCCCCCGTGGCTTGGCTCGACAGGCTGCCCAGGCTCCAGGTGACCGTACCGGAATTGTTTGTGCCGCCACTGCTGGCGCTCACGAATGTTGTATTGTTCGGCAAGGTGTCCGTGATGGTCACCGAGCTGGCCGAATCAGTGCCGTTATTTCCATAGGCCAGGGTGTAAACGATCTGCCCGCCCGGCACAGCCGGAGAGGGGGTGGCAGCCGCCGACTTGAGCACGTAGATGTCGACATTAGTTGCGGTCGGCACCAGAACACCGGCTGTATTGTTGCCGGTATTGAGGTCCGTTTGTATCAGGCTGATCACTGCCGTATTGGTCAACGGAGCGCCGGTCACGGCGCCAACCGTAACGGCATAGGTAATCTCGAAGGTATCGGCAGGCGCCAGGTTTGGCAGGGCCAGGGTCAGTTTTTTATTACTGTTATTCCAGGCAACACTGGTGAAGGTTGCCGCACTGCCGTTGATTTTGAGGCTGGCGGAACCGGTATTGTAGGTGTTGAGCACATCCTGTGTATCCACAATGCTGACACCGGTAGCCGTGGCGTAGCCGATATTGCCGCCGCTCAGCTTATAGGTGACCGTGCTGCCGGTTCCAGCGGGAGGTGTAGATGTGAAAGTCTTGGCGATGGCCAGGTCCGGATGCGCAGTCACCGTGTCCACGTCCGCGACCTCGTTGTTGGTTGTGTTCTTCTCCGGGCTGGTGGTGCTGACATGGGCGTAGTTAGATATAGTTGTCGTGCCGTCAGGCAGCGCGCTGGCCACCCGGGCTTGCACGGTAAAACTCCAAGAAGCTCCGGGCGCCAGGCTGCTTCCCAGCGTCCAGTGATAGGTCCCTGACGGAGATTCCGTTTTGGTGATGCCCGAATCGTCGCTGACATAGGTCAGGTATGATGGAAATATATCATCCAGGATGACCGACGCGGCGGCGATACTGCCATTGTTGACCACCGTGAGGACATAGCTCAGAGTTTCGCCCGGCTTCACGGTTGTTTTGGAATCGCTCTTGGTGATGAGCAGGTCGGCTGTGCCCATGTACAGATCCTGCGACGTGGGGCCGGTAGACAGAATTGTGGGCGTCGCACTGGCATCCTGATACCTCGCAACAGTGGCGGTAACCTTTGCAGCGCCCGCCGCCAGCAGGCAAGCCGAGCCGCCAGTAGTGATAAATGTGTACGCTCCGCCGGCCCCCGTGGTGGTCATGCAGGTAGTCGAACCCTGGGTGAATGTTACGGTGGCGTCCACGATAGGGACGCCGTTGACCAGTTCGGTCACCACGCCGCTCAGGCTTGGGCGAAACAGCGCCAGGTCCTGGCTATTGGTCACGCCCGCTGTGATCGTTGTGCTGGCGGACTTCATGAGGTAACCGGCCGGCGCCGACGTTGTTTCAACCGTTGTCCCGCCCGGCGCCAGCAGGCAGCCGCCTTGGCCGCTGGTCACGGAATAGACGCCGCTTGCGTCCGTTGTCGCCGTGCTGATGTGACCCTGGCTGTCAGCCACCTTGACATTGACACTCGCCAGCCTGGCGCCTGTTGCCTGGTCGGTGACCACGCCCGTCAGCACCGTCGCCTTGACCGTGAGGCTGGTGCCGGTCGTATTGTTGGCCGCGGATGCGTCGTAGATCGCCGATGAGGCGCTGGCGGTGTTGGTGATCGTAGCGCCGCCCTGCCCAAGGTTGACCCTGGCGTTGATGGTCAGTGTCGCGCTTGCACCGCTGGCCAGCGTTCCCACGGTCCAGGTGGGGCTTGTGTAGCTGCCCTGGGTCGCACTGAAGGAGACAAAAGTCAGGCCGCCGGGCAAGGTGTCGGCCACGGCCACGCTCGCGGCTGGGACCGGCCCGTTATTGGTTACCCCCACGGTGTAGACGATCGTGCCAGCCTCGACCGGATTGTTGTTATTCACGCTCTTCGTCACCGCCAGATCGGCGTTCGCGATCAGGGTGATAGTCGGTTGCTGCCCGGCCGTGGCGGGATCGCCGTCGGTCTGCAGGCTGGTATTGTTCGCACCGCTATTGTTCGAATCCCAGTTCACCACGCCCTGGTTGCTGATTTGGGTCACCCCGGTCGGCAGCGAACCGTTAAGCTGCACAACCAAATGGATCGTCGCTGTCGCGCCGTTGGCCAGGCTGATCCCCGTGACGTTCAGTGTCGGCGAAGAGAAAGTGGCTGTACCCACGGTGGTGCTGGACGAGATGTACGTCGTATTGGCCGGAAGGGTATCCACGAAGGTGGCGCTGCTGACCGTGTAACTGCCGGTATTGGTCAGCTGAATCGTATAATCTACCTGGCCGTCGGGTTGCAAGCTCCCCCCGCCTGCCACTGCGGCGGTCTTGGTCGCCGTCAGCGTGGCAACGCCGCCGACCAGAAGCTGGGTCGGCTGCTTGCCCGGTGTCGCCAGGTCGGCGTCGGTGAGAACGCTGGTCGCGCCGTAGGTGACCGTTCCCTGGTTTGAGATCACGTCGCGGATCTGCACACCGCTGTTGACCGTGACTTTGAAGTCCAGTGTTGCCTGGCTGCCCGCGTTGACGCTCATGGTCCAGGAAAGGGTCCTGGTTGTACTGTTGTAGCCGGCCGTGCCCTGGGAGGCTGTTGCGCTGCCCGTTACATAGGTTGTGTTGCCCGGCAGTACATCCGTGAAGGTAGTGGTCGGTGAATTCTGGTTGCCCGTGTTGGGCACTATCACGTGGTAAAGAAGTGTATCGCCTGGCGATACATTGCCCAAGGGACTTGTATCCGTGTACATGGATACCGTCTTTGTGGCGGTATCAAAGTTGGGCCCGGCCGTCACACCGATCACTGTGGCCTGATTGCCGTCAGTCACTGCATCGCCGTCGGTTTGCGAGGTGGTCGAGCCGTAGGTGAATGCGCCCTGGTTGCTTATCTGCGTCACCCCATCGGGGATGGGGTAGGCAACCTGCACCTTGAAAGTCACCGTTGCCTGGCCATTTGCCGGCACGGTGATTCCCGTGATATCCAGCGTCGGGCTGGTGGCCGTGAGAGTGCTGCCGCTCGGCACGCTGGCGCTGTTGGCCACATAGGCCGTATTGGCCGGGATGGCGTCAATGAAATGGATGCCCGTTATCGCTGTGCCCGTATTGTTTTTGAGCACCACGGTGTAGAGCAGTTGCTCGCCCGGCGCCACGCTGCCGCCGCCGGTGGTGGCGTTTTGCACGGCCTTGCTCGCCGTCAGGTCCGGCACCTGCTGGGTGACGGACAGGTTGCGGATCTCGTGGTAGTTGGTATTGCCGCCGGTGGAGCCCGCAAAGCCCATCTTCAGCGTGCCGGGCGCCGATGTGGGTACGGTAAAAGGCCCGAACAATGTTCGAAAGGTGTCGGAAGGGCCGAATTTCATGGCGACTGTTACCTGATAATCTGAGCCTACCGGCGTCACGGTGATCTGCACCTGCCGGTAGTAGGTCGCACTCCCGGGTCGCGTCACGCCGTCGGTGCCGCAGACTCCACTCGTAACCCCTATATTGGTAAACCCGGTATAGTTCTGCGGGCAGTCGAGCTTGGGCAGGAACCACGGGGTTAGCGTTAGCTTAGTTGTGCCCGACAGGTACGTGTAGTTGGTCATTCCGGTGCCTGGCCCGCGAACGGCAACTGCCTCGGGAACGAGGCCCGGCCCGCCTATGCGGCTCTGGTTCGGGTTGGAGTAGTTGCCGAACTCATCCAGCCCCAGCCCCAGGTAGCCATTGCTGAGCCCATTGACACCCGATGACTGTGCGTATCCCAGCGAACCGCCGGCCGCGCCCACGTTGAACGTTGTGGTGGCGCCGTCAAACAGAAAGAAGCTGAGGCCATCGGCGCCGCTGCCGCCCCATGCGCCATAGTCGAAGGTGATAACCAGGCCGCGTCCCGTCGGGATGGGCGTATTGATAGTAGGCATAGCCGGCCTGGTAGACGCCGTTGGGGTTGACGCTGGTGGTGAGACGCAGCCACCCGTTGTTCGCGACATCCGGGTGGGGGACGGCCGTACCGCCGGTCAGAACGGCCGTGCCGCCAAGCGTCCAGTCGGTGGCGGTTGAGCCCTTGAATGTCTCGGTGAGGGGGAAGGTGAAGGCGGCCAGGGCAGGTGCTGCGGTCCAGAGCATGCCCAGGAGTAGAACAACCACGAGCAACCCGGCAGAAAAAGCACGCGCTTCATTTCTCAGGGGGCGTTGATCATCGAGTTTACCGGCATGACTGTTTAACATGGAAACCTCCCTTAATTTTGAAAGGAACTCGCGATGAGACGAGTGTGTGTGAAGGAAACCATACCTGCACAAAGTGGTGCTTTGCCGTCTGAAAAGACATTTTGAGAATTTTCATTTGCAAAGATTCAGCCAACGTGAATTCCATGAAACATTAAAAAAGGTGGGGGTAGAAATAAATGCTATTTCAGGCGATTACCGGTCTGTGCCGAAAGGGTTGTACTGGAGGCTGATTATAAAAGGTGTGTCATGACACAAATCGTATCGCACAGTTTGCGCCATGACGCATCGGCAATCCGAGTCAAAGGAAAAGAATCAAAAACAAAAAAGCAGAAATTGGAACTCTTTAGCGATGCTAGGGTGAGAATGGGGCATGGTAGCAGAAAAGCACCTGTTGCGCAGGTCGCAATGAGCACGTTTGAGCTCCTTTAAAAAACCAAGGAGAATTCCTTTAAGTTCATTGAGTACACTGACTCTGGAATCAAAAAAGGCCCGACTCCTTCACGGAATCGGGCCTTTAAAATGTGGCTCCCCACCCCGGACGGATCTGGGCACTGGACAGATAACGGTAAGCATTTGATTTTCCTCTCTCGCTCTTCATCCTGATAAATAGAGACTATACCAAGTCCACTTGAAAAAAACCGGAAGTAACTTAACACTTATAAGGCCTTTTCTTGATTGTGGAAAAAGGGGGCAGCTTTATTCTATTATATTAGGCCGATCGCTATTTGGAGTTAAGGTTGCTTTCGCCGATAGTCTTACCGGTCCGCGCAAGGGAGATCGCTTCAACTCTTCAAGCTTCAAAACTCATTTTTTATAGCCGGAAGGCTTGATGCCGAATTTTTTCATTTGGTATTGCAGAGTGGATCGCTTAATGCCGAGCAGCTCTGCAGCCCCTGATGCGCCTGCGACCCGGCCCTTTGTTTTTTGCAGCACTTTCTCAATATGTTTTTTTTCGACTTCAGCCAGGGTCAAGCCCTCATTTGTCCCGGGCCGGGGCGCTGTTTAAAATATTTTTAATATCCTCGCCCGTTACTGTCTGCCCTGATTTCAGAATAATAATTCTTTCAATAAAATTCTGCAGCTCCCGGACATTGCCCGGCCAGCCATAGCCCATGAGCATGGCGGTTGCTTCCGGCTCCAGGTGGGGCCGGGGCCGGTTCAGTTTTATGCAGAACTTGCCGCCGAAATAGCTCCCCAGCACGGGGATGTCCTCGGCCCGATCCCGAAGCGGGGGCACATGGATGGGAAAAATATTGAGGCGATAAAACAAATCTTCGCGGAACTGTTTGCCCTCCACGAGCTTTTTTAAATTCTGATTGGTGGCGGCAATGATCCGCACATCCGTTTTTATCGGCTGCACCCCGCCGACCCGCTCAAAAACGCCGTCCTGTAAAACCTGCAGAAGCTTGGCCTGCGTATTCAAGGGCAGCTCGCCGATTTCATCCATAAACAGGGTGGTTTTGTTTGCTATTTCAAAGCGCCCGATTTTCCGTGCTGCCGCTCCGGTAAAAGCGCCCCGCTCATGGCCGAACAGCTCGCTTTCTATCAGGGTGGGCACCAGGGCCGCGCAGTTTACCTTTATAAATGTTTTGCTTTTTCGCAGGCTGAGATCATGAATCGTGCGGGCGACAAGCTCCTTGCCGCTGCCGGTCTCGCCGGTAATTAAAACCGTTGTATCGGTGCGGGCGACATTTCTGACCGTGTCGATAAGCTGCTGCATGACCGGGGCTTTATAGACTATTTCGCGCGGTTCATCCAGAGCCTGGATTTCTTTCTGAAGATAAGCTTTTTCCTCGGCCAGGCTGTCTTTGAGCTGCTCAAGTTTCTCATAGGCCAGCATATTATCGATGGCAAGAGCGATCTGCTGAGAAACCTTTTCAACCATATCAACTTCTGCAGCAGAAAGCGGGAATGCATTTTTATAAAAGAGCTGCAGTGTGCCGACCGGCTGGCCGGGCATCAGGAGGGGCGTACAGATAAAGGACCGCAGGCCCACAGCGGTAAGCATTGCCGCCTCAGGCAAATGCCCTTCCAGATTGATGTCGACGATGAATGTTTTTTTTTCCTGCATGACCCTGCGCGGGATTTCAGCCCGCTGGGGCGCCATGGTATTGTTGTCGAGCATGGGCATATTGACGCCCAGGGCCGGCGAAAAATAATCCCAGCTGGTAATCGAGCCGGTGCGCTTAAGAATAATGCTGATGCGGTCAAAGCTGAGCAGCGGCTGCAGCACATTGTATATTTCTTTAAACAGCCCGCTGCGGGTCCGCTGATGAATGATGGTATTGGTGATCTTTAAAATTGTTTGGTAGGTGTCCGGTTTGTTGTCTGACATATGCCTCGAGCCTCTCTTTTTGCCTCTTTTTTTATCGCATACCAAACACCCAAAAAGCAAGTACGAAACCAATTTTATGCCCAATATTTATCACTGCTGCCAAATAATGGTCAAAATAGTTGCTCCACAAAACAATAGTCCATTTAAATTCAGATACTTACAACTTCAATGTCTTGGCATCATAATTGAATACTTTGATAGTGGACTATAGCAGCCATGCAGAGCATTCTGCTTTGAATCGGCCGGCTAAAAAAATATAGGCGGATTATTAACCAATGAGAGTCCCGCGAAGGGAGGTGAAAGGAAGACCAGAGCCCATTATTTCAGTAATCAATCTCTAAACTGATATTTAAACTGTAGTGAATCCAAAATTTGATAGGAGGTTTAACCTATGGCCAGTAGTCGAATACTGCCTGAATTCGAGCTGCTGTTACCCCAGAGCATAAAGGAAGCAACCGACGCGCTCGGTAAGCTGAAGAGCAAGGCTTCTGTAATGGCTGGCGGCACCGACGTAGTCATCTCTATGACCAAGGGATTTGGCAGCCCCAATGTTATCAGTCTTGCCGAGATCCCGGGTCTTGACTATGTCGAATACGACAGCAAAAATGGTCTACGCATCGGCGCAATGGCGACCCTGCAGCAGGTTGCCGACAATACCGATGTGAAGAAACGCTATCCCGCCCTGTGGAAAGCATGCGCCATCAACGGCACGCCCCAGACGCGCAATATGGGCACCGTTGTCGGCAACATCATGCGCGCTTCCCCTTCAGGGGACTGCATCTGTGCGGTTCTTGCAATCGGCGGGAAAGTCGTGCTTCGCGGCCCCGAGGGCAAGCGCGAAGTGAGCATCGATGACTTTTATCTGAAGTACAGAGTGACAGCCTGCAAAGCGGATGAATTCGCCATTGAAATCAAAATCCCCGCTCCTGCCGCAGGCTCCTGCAATGCTTTTGCACGCATGACCCGCACAACCCTTGACCTTTCCAAGGTCAACGTGGCCTGCAGCCTGGTTATGTCCGGCAAGACCGTAAAAGAAGCACGCGTTGCTATCGGCGCAGTGGCCCCGACCACGATTCGCCTGAAGAAAGTCGAGGCACTGCTGAAAGGCAGCCAGATTACCGACGATATTCTCCAGAAGATTGTTGAAACAGTCCCCACGGAAATAAAGCCCATTGATGATGTCCGCTCCACGGCAGAGTATCGCCGCGATGTAGCCGGCGTCATGGTCAAGCGCATAATTGTCGAAGCACTTGGAAAATAAGCACAGGACTATTTCACAATAAAAAAAATAAGGAGAAATACATTCATGAAAAAACGAGCAATAACTCTTACAATAAATGGAGAGGAGTACAGCCTGAACGTACCGGTTCATCATACTCTTCTTCAGGTCATCAGGGATCAGCTGAACCTGACTGACGTTAAATACGGCTGCGGCCGGGGTGAGTGCGGCGCCTGTACGGTGCTGCTGGATCTGGGCAAAAACAAGCGCAAGCCCATTCTAGCCTGTATAACTCTTGCCGTCATGCTGGATGGCAAAAGCATTACGACGGCTGCGGGCCTTTCCAAGGACGGCGATTTGCATCCCGTCCAGAAGGCCTTTGTCGATGAAAGCGCCATTCAGTGCGGCTTCTGCACGCCGGGCATGGTTCTGAAAGCTGTCTCCATTCTTGAGAAGAACCCCACGCCCACGGAAGAGGAAATCCGGAACGGTCTTGAAGGCAATATCTGCCGCTGCACCGGATACGCTAAAATTGTCAAAGCTGTTCAGGTGGCTGGTAAAAAAACAGCCGCCGGCAAGCGATAGGAAAGGAGGAACAGCATGGCAGAATCCGTTATTGGAAAACGAATCCCCAAAGTTGACTCCCGTGAGAAGGTAACCGGCCAGGCCATTTATGCCGGCGACATGCGCATGCCCGGTATGTATTACGGCAAGGTCGTTCGCTGCATGGAGTATGCTCACGCAAAAGTCAAAAATATTGATTTTACCGAAGCTCTGAAGGTGCCCGGCGTCGTTAAATGCCTCGGCCCCGAGGATGTCACGAAAAAACCCTACAACACGACGGTCATGAAGCTGCTCGTGCCCGAAATTTTCGGTGAAGTATTCGGCGAAATCGCGGACTTGAACATTTTCAACAAAATCGCCAAGCATCAGGGCGATGCGATCTGCGGCGTGATTGCAAAGACCGAAGAAGCAGCAGAGCGCGCTGCCGACAAGATCAAGATCACCTATGAGCCCCTGCCCGTTTTCATGACCTGTGAGGAATCAAAGGCCGAAGGCGCCAAGAAGAACGGATATCTGTTCACGCCGCTCAAGCCGGGCAACAAGGCTTTTGATCTGCCCGAATCGTTCTTTCCCGGCGGCCGCTATGGCTGGAACGATAAAAACGGCAAAACAGCAGCTGAGCTGTTTGCCGAGTGCGATTATGTGATCGAAGACACGTTTTATGTTCCCAAGCAGAAGCAGTGCCAGATGGAAAACCATTCCTATGTGGCCCATTATGATGAGCGCGGCCGGCTTAATATCTGGACCTCAACCCAGATGGCCAAGCCCACCCAGGTGCTGATTGCCGAGCTGTTCGAACTGCCCCTGACCCGCGTTCGCCTGGTGCAGACCATCGTGGGCGGCGGTTTCGGCGGACGCCTCGGCATGATCGGCGAGCCCCATTGCTGCGCCATGGCCATGGCAGTGCCCGGCCACCCGGTGCGCATGGAGTTCCTGCGCGAGGAGGACTGGCTTGCCTCGGAAACCCGCTATCCCGGCGATTTCTATATGAAGATGGGCTTCAAGAAAGACGGCACCCCCGTGGCCATAGATGCCTTCTATCATGCCCGCAAAGGCGGCTATTATACCCATGGGTCAGGTCCCCCATTCTGCGCAGCCGCTTTCATCCACGGCATGTACAAGTGGCAGGCAATGGGCTGTCAGCTGGACGGCTACTTCACCAATGAAGCCCCCGGCGGCGCTTTCCGCGGCTACGGCAATCCGCAGACCACATTTGCTCAGGAGCAGATGATTAAGCGGATGTGCATGGATCTTGGAATCGACCAGATGGAGTGGGTCAAGAAGTGGCACAAGTCGATCGGCGACGAGACATGGCTGAAAGGCGTGTGCTTTGCCTCCGATGGTCTGAACGACTGCATTGACATTGCTGCCAGGGAATTCGGCTGGGCAGAAAAGAAGAAGAAGTATGCCAAGCAGACGGGCGTGAAACGTCGCGGCCTTGGCTTTGCTGTTATGGAGCATACCTCCGGCGCTTTCCCCATGCTGCTCGAGCATTCCGTCTGTACGGCCAAGCTCAATGAAGACTGCACGGTTGAGCTGATCCAGCAGATTTCCGATCTCGGCACCGGCGGCCACACTGCAATCACGCAGATGGCGGCTGAAACCCTCGGTTTCCCGTTTGAGGACATCCATCTCCGGTCCGGCGACTCCGATATGTGCGGATTCGACATCGGCGCTCATGCAAGCCGTACGATTTACTGCGCAGGCCCGGCAACGATTGAAGCCTGCGAAAGCGTAAAGAAACAGCTGCTTGAGCGTGCTGCCCAGCTTCTGGAAGCCAATGTGAAGGATCTTGAGATGAAAGACAAGATCATAAGCGTTAAGGGCAATCCCCAGAAGTCGATCAGCGCCATAAAGATCGCCAAGGAAGGCGTGTATAACTACATCGATGCGGCCACCGGCAAGACCATCGGTATTCCGGGCCAGATCCAGGGCTATTCAAGCTACTTTGCGAAGCACTGCTCCCCGCCCTACGGCGCCTGCATGTCCGAAATCGAAGTGGATATTGAGACCGGCGAGATAAAAGTGCTGAAGCTCGTGAATGCTCATGATATCGGCAGAGCCATCCATCCGCCTTCGGTCGAAGGTCAACTGGAAGGCGGCGCGCAGCAGGGTCTCGGGTTTGTGCTCACTGAAGAGTACGCCTATGACAAGCAGGGCCGCGTGCTGAACAATGACTTCACCGATTACAAGATGCTTGGCCCCTCTGATATGCCCGACGCCAAGATCATTCTGGTTGAAACCGCTCCGGATCCCATCGGCCCGATGGGTGTAAAAAGCTGCGGGGAATCAGCGCTCATGGGTCCGATCGGCTCGGTTGCTAATGCAGTGTTCGACGCCATCGGCATACAGATCAAATCGGCCCCCATCACCCCTGAAAAGGTGCTGAAGGCTATCAAGGAAAGCGGAAAAACCTTTAATTGAAACCTGCAGAGCAGGGGTGCGGCTTTGGCTGCATCCCTGCTCTGCATTCTCATCCCGCATAACGAATCATTTTTTGAAACGCTGGCCTGCGTTTCAAACCTCCCCTGCCTGCCGGCGAGGTTGCTGTCTGCCGGCGGCAGGTTCTTTTTTGCACCACATCTGCGCCGGTATGAGAATTTCTATCACGAAGCGCAGTGGGCATTCAGCTTTCTCATCGTTATACCAGTGGGCAACAAACGTGAAAGGAATCTGGGGCTATGTTTATGATCATGTGCGCGGGGATTGTTTTTTTGCTACTGATCTGGATGTTGTGTCTGCCATGGCTGATCCGGAAAATAAGGGCCGCCCAGGATATAGAGTCGTCCAAAACGACCTATTATCGGAAGGGGTGAAGATGCTGTTAGATTGTGCCTGATGGCGGCAGGAAGCAGAGTTCCCTCACTTAATTGAACTTGCCGGTAGAAGCGGCCTGTGGCTTCGCTCTGCAGTATGTAAACGTAAAAGGCCATGGCACAAAACAAACGGCCGCATTCGAAATCAGATGCGGCCGTCTAAAGTTGGCTCCCCATCACGACCCCATCTGGGCACTGGGAGATCACGGTAAAGCTTTGATTTTCCCATATGTGGACTCTATCGAGTTCACTAAGAGGAAAAGCTTAGAGTTACGGGATCGCCTATACGCAACTGCGAAGTCGGAAGACATAGTCCCCAGAATGGGAGATATGATCTTTCGTTTTTGCTTTGAAATTGCGCAAATTAAGAGCCGTAATGCGCACTTCTATAAAAAAAGCCCGGCCGCTCCATAACGTTGAATAAAATTGACTGCCGTGCGGAACAAGCGCATAAGTAGGATTAAGGCCATAAGCATCAACAGAGGGCTGATTGTAGTGTTTTACATCCAACACTGGCGACAGTATCTAAAAATCGGCCCAGCCCACCTGGCACTATTTGTGAAATGCCGTTAAGATTAATCATATTACGATAATGCAGAGAAAAAAAGTCGGCATTCAGAATCCTGTATATGCTCTTGAAAAAGCACTGCCTTAGCAAACATACTCTTTCCACGCGCATTCTTTCGCGAAATGGGGTTGAAACGAATTCTCTTAAAAAAGGAATTGCAGCCATGCCATCCCGATTAAAAATCATGCTGACGTCAGTTTATGTTCTGCTTGGTGCCGGTCTTCTCTGTTTGCCGGCCCAGGCTGCTGCGGAGACATCGACCTACAATGAAGTATCCGTGGAGTGGGACGTCGGTGTCGGTTTATCTCAACCATGGTGGGCCGAAATGACGGAATGTGATGGAAGATATGGAAAATTTTGTTTCGAATCATCCGATTTTAGCCCTGAAGGTGATTCTTTGCACATGAAGATAACTTTGCCGAAAGAATTTGCTCACGACCCTCGCGCTCGTATTGCGTACAATAATCTTTGTGATGGGTCATATCAGGAAGCCATTCAAGTAGCAGATCCAAATACTTGTCCGGATCAAGATGGTGTTTATAATTGCAAGTATTCCTCAGATGTTGTTCTTGAGTTCGGGAATTATGTTAACTTTACTATGAACCCACAGTATTACGATAGTAATAGTATTGCTACTGAGATGTTGTATTTTTGGGTTGAATCGTATCCAGTTCCTGGGGGGGTACCAACCGTCATAGAAATCAAAGTCTATTTGGCCGATTCCGTACGCAAATTCATTGGCAACAACCCCATGTTTATGGGCGGGCCCGAGGACAACCCCGACACCGAGTTTGACCCGCCGGGAAGCTGCGGGATTGGCTTCCCGACCTACACGGTCAACACCGCCACCCTCAACCTGGTGGTGCAGGATACGGAATTCAGCGTTCAGAGCCTCGGTCCCGGTCTCGCCACGACCCGCACCTGGAACACCAACCCCTCGCATGCGGGCATATTCGGCAACGGGTGGAGCTTCCCGTATGAATCGTCCCTGCAAAAATCCTGCGGTGGGGCGCAAGTCATATCCGGTTCCGGGAAGGGCCTCTTCTATTCAGCCGATCTGTGCCCCTCAAGCGGTTCCCTGGTCTATCCGGTTGCAGCTGTTGCCCCGGAAGGAAACTTCGACAATCTGTCCTATATGAGCGAGGATTACTGGCTCCTTAAAAAGAAAGAAACACGAGAGACCTTTCGCTATGATCCGATTCCGTCAGTTGCTAACCGCTACCGCCTTACCTCGATTACCGATCAAAACGGCAATGCGCTTCAGGTTTTCTACAATGACAACGGAACCATCGACAACGGAACTATAGACAAGGTCAGAGACGCCGCAGGCCGGGAATTGACTTTTACCTATACCGATAGACGGGTTACGGCCCTGGGAACCCCCGATGGCGGACAGGTTGTTTTCGGCTATGATACGCAGGGCAATCTTTTCCGAACGGTTGATCTTTTCGGCACCGAGATCCTCTACCAGTACGATGCGGAGAACTACATGACCGCCATGTCCTATGCGGGCAAAGCGATTCACTATACCTACAATACAACAGGCGGATGGAAGCACATAGCAACGATCACTGACGCCAACGGCGCGGTTAAAACCTATGCCGGCATAACTGATTCCACACGAACAACGGTTAAGGACGCGCGTGGTGGAACGACCACATACATGAGCAGCAAAGGGAGAACCGACACCATATGGAATGCTCTAGGCGCCAGGACAGATATGGCCTACGCCAATGGGCTGCCCATAACCGTCACCGATCCGAAGCGCAATCAGGTTACCATGCAATACGACGCCCGGGGCAATATGACACAAAAGACCGATGCGCGGGGGAAAATCAGCACGTATTCCTATGGCGCGAAGGATAATCTTATTACCAGCACCAACCCTTTGGGGGAAACCCGGACCTTTGCCTATGACAATGCCAGCAACCTGACGGGAGTCACATCGCCGGCAGGGAAGGTAACCGCCTTCACCTACAATACCAAAGGACAACTCACGGGCGCAACCGATGCCAATGGCCATGACACGACATTCACCTACGACAGCTTTGGTAACATGCTGACCAGTGTTGATGCCCGTGGCCATGCAACGACCTTCGGCTATGACAGCGCCGGCATCAACCGCATGTCCGCCCTGGACCCCAACGGCAATACAAGCGCATTTACCTATGACCAGAACCGTCGTCTCAAGCGCCTCACCCATGCCGATGGCTCCCATCGCGATTACAGCTATGACGGCTGCGCCTCGACAGGCATGACCGATGAAAACGGGAACCATATGACCTTTACCCGTGACCCGCAGCTGCAAGTCATCGCCATCACCGATGCCCTGAATGCCGTGACGGCCAATGCTTACGACGGAAACGGCAATCGTATTTCCGAAACAGATCCGCTTCTACACACCACCGGCCTGGCCTATGACGCCTCCAACCGGCTCACCACGCTGACCAATCCTGCAGGCGACAGTGTGGTGTTGTGGCGTGATGTTTCCAACGGCCTTGTCACCGACATCTTTGATGAGCTTTGGAAGCAGACCTCATTCACCTTTGACGCGAACAATAGGCCGCTGTCAACAACAGATCCGCTGGGCCGGGTGCTAAGAATTACGCGGGATGATCTGGGCCGGGTGCAGCAGTATACAAACGCACGCGGCGCGCTTATAAAAACTGTTTATGACTGCGAAGGCAGATTGACTGAAAAGACCTGCGATAACGTGACTGTAGCCGCCTATTCTTACGACAATGCCGGTAACCTCAGCTCGTTTACAGATGCCGGCGGTACAACAACCTATACATACAATGCACGCAATGAAATCACCGGGATCACCTACCCCGGCAATAAAACCGTGGCGTTTGCCTATGACGCTGCGGGAAATATGGTGACAGTGAGCTATCCCGGCGGACTGTCTCTGACATATAGTATATCAAACCGCAACCGGATTGAGTCCATGCAGTGGGATACGAGCAGTGTCGCGTTCAGCTATGACGCAGCGGGCAACCTCCTGTCTGAAACCCGCTCCAACGGGACAAGCTCGGATTATGTATATGACGCCAACAACCGGATAACCTCAATCCGCCACAAAAAGGGGGCAAGCGCGATTGCGAGCATGGACTACACACGGAATGCCGTTGGCAATATCAGCAACGAGAGCGTAACGCAGCCAGAGGTCATCAGTCTGACAAACAGAAACGCCATCGGGGTGTATGACGACGCCAATCAGCTCAGCACGTTTGGCGGATCAACCTACAGCTATGACGCCGATGGCAACCTGACCGGCATCACCGGCAACAAGACCTTCACCGCTGCCTACGATCCGCAAAACCGTCCAGTCGAGATGACCTCCGGCGGGGTGACGGCAAGCTACACCTACAATGCCCTTGGCGACCGGGTGCACGCAGTGCGCGGGGCAGAGGCGGCCAGGTATTATCATGATCATCGGGGCTGGCTGCTGTTTGAGGCTGATGGCAGCGGCGTTATTGTGAACTATTACCTTTACAGAAATGGGCAACTTGTGGCGATGAGGAGTGCAACTGGCGATTCCTATTTCTACCACTACGGCAGAAACGGCAATACGGCTGCCATTACGGATGCAAGCGGCAATACGGTCAATGCCTATGCCTATACCCCCTACGGAGAGATTGCCGGGAGCACGGAGACGGTGGCAAACCGTTTCAAATATGTGGGCGCCTACGGGGTGATGGATGAGGGCAGCGGCATATATTTTATGAAGAACAGATACTACGATGCCGTGACCGGAAGGTTTCTTCAGAAAGACCCTATTGGCTTTTCTGGAGGCCAGACAAATCTGTATGCCTACGTGGGCGGCAATCCCGTAAACTTCTCCGATCCTTCCGGTCTCGCCTGCGGCCGCGAATACGTGATGCCCCCCATGCACCGCCCCGAATTGACTCCCGAGGAGCGACAGAATCAAATGGAGATGACGGTCGAGCTAGCCTGGAATCATGTTCCCTTTAGCAACCTCGTCCAGGCATATATCCACATGAAGGAAGGCAAGGGAGAAGAGGCTTTAAAGGATGTTGTACAACAATTGGCCGGCCCTTTCGGGGATACCTACGGCGATTTCCAAATTATTAATAAAAATACTACTAAGGCGCTTGGCGAAGACAAAAGAGCAGCCGACGCGGAACAAGCAAAAAAGGCCCAACAGGCCCAAGCCGAGCGGGACCAACAAGAGGATGAAAAGAGGTTAAGTGAGTTGATCCAAAATAAATTTAATCCCGGGCAACATAAGTACTGGTGAAACGATGTTTGGCGCGATAACAGGTTCTGTTCTTGCGGGCAGGGAAAATACTGGGTCTTTATTTTGACATTTAATGGTTGTTGAGAGAGTTGCATGGATGCCCCTGATTTCCAGTAATTTTTATGAGGTCAAATACTAGGAGTTGCATATGACGTATAAAAACACTCTTGTTCTTTTTTTGCTTTTGCTTGCACTGCCTGCTGCTTCATTGGCAGCGTCCATTGATTACACCTATGACGCGGCTGGCCGCCTTACAAAGGAAGTCTATTCCAGCGGCACGGTTGTCAATTACACCTATGATGCTGCCGGGAATAGAACCGGCCATAGTGTTGCTGATTCGACAATAACCATAAATTCCACGTCTACTACGACGACCCCGCTCGCAACAACGACAGCGCCCACTACTACGTCTACACCCTCCGGCAGCACAACAACAAGTACCGGAGGCGCAACCACCACGGCACCTGTGACGACTACAGCGCCAGCCACAACCACGACAATGCAGCCCACGACCACAACAATGCAGCCCACGACCACGACAATGCAGCCCACGACCACAACAATGCAGCCCACGACCACAACAACCGTTTCCAGCGGGCCATGTCCGGCCACAAAGGTTCTGGGCGAGGATAACCCGAAGCTTAAAAACCTGCGCGATTTTCGCGACACGAGCCTTGCCCGCAGCGCTATCGGCCGCAAAACAATTCAACTCTATTATAATAATGCCGGCAGCATCGATGCCGCCCTTGAGCGAAGCCCTGCGCTGAAGGCAGTGGCACGCAAAGTGCTTGAAGCAATTGCCCCGATGGTGGGTAAGAATTAACATTGAAAATGAAGTGTCAAAAGGCCCAACTGCTATATAGTGGTTGGGCCTTTTTTTTACAAAGTCCACATTAGCTTGTCATAAACTGAATTAGGCACTTGAACTTGGTTTATCCAATGTTGCCCCTGTATCACGGGCTCATTGCCGCAACCAGCAAAAAAGCGCGACGGATACGTTCCGCAAAAGGACTTCTTGTTTGACTGGCACAGTAGATGGACGGGAGAAAGATTGTATGCTGTGGCACCCAAAACAAAACGGCTGCACCTGATAGCAGATGCGGCCGTCTATATATGGCTCCCCGGCGCGGACTTGAATCCCGCCGATGGCGGGATTAACAGCCACTGATTTCATCCCTGAGAAATCTTCCTATGCCTCGTTTCTTAATACTGCTTTCCTTGCTCATTGCAGAGCCCCGGCCTGCAAACTGCCCGGACCACACCAGCCGCCAGGGTCCTGCAAAGTGCTTCGTCGTTTTCGACTGCAGGTATGCAGGATCATTATGCTCCCGAATGCGACGTTCGAGATTATTGGTCTGGCCGCAATAATAACGCCCCGTAGACTCGCTCTGCAGAATATAGACATAGAACATCATAAGTGCACCAGAAAAAAGCCCGACTCCTTCACGGAATCGGGCTTTTTAAATTTGGCTCCCCATTGCGGATACGTCTGGGCACTGAGAGATCATTGTAAAATTTTGATTTTCCTATAAGTGCTTTTAAAAAGTGGCTGAAAAAGGAATAATTTATTATAGTTCTAAAACAAAAAGTTTTCACAAGTGTTTAATATTGATGCCGTCGTAAAAAGTCCCAGCGCGTGTCATTGCGAGGAGCGGAGCGACGCGGCAATCTTGTTTTTTCAAGTACTTACAAAGGCAGAGATTGCTTCACTTCGTTCGCAATGACAGTTGATTTGACTTTTTACGAGGGCATCAATATTAATTAAATACTACTTTTCAGGAGAACAGCCATGAAGATCCTCGCCACAATCACCGGACGGCTTATCTTGACGGCACTGCTGCTGATGCCGTTTTTCGGCTGTAAAGATAGGGCGGTTCCCTACCGTCAGGAAGACCATGGCAGTTTTGTCGAAGAATTTCCGCCCCACCTGAATGCCAATGGCTGGTGGTATTTAACGGGCTACCTCACCAATGATGCAAACCCCTCGGAGCTGTATTCCTTTCAGTACACCCAGGCATATATGCGCAGGGTCAGCGGCGGCATACCCATGTACCTGCTCATGCTCGCGGTGACAAATCTGCAGACAGGCAAGCATTTTTTTGAATCACAGCTTAAACTGGCTGACATGCATGTCTATGCCAACGACAGCACGGTATCGTTCCAGCCCCGGAGCCTCCTGACACGCCATGAAGACAGTATGGACTTGGTTATGGAAATGAAAAACGCCTTATTGAATCTGCATCTTGGTATGGGAAAAGGTGCATTCTGGCATGCCGACAACGGTGTTTTGATCATGGGCCTGCCCGATGATCCCGAGCAGCGCTCGGTCTATTATTCATATACCAATATGCCTACTACGGGTGCGCTTACCCTACGTGATGATACCGGCGCGCAAACCGTGCTGTCAGTTACGGGCAAATCATGGTTTGACCGGCAATGGGGAACCTGGAGGTTGCTCGATGCGCAATCATCCAATTGGGAGTGGTTTTCTTTGCGGTTCTTTGATGATGAAGAAGTCATGCTGTTTGCCTTCCCCCAGCAAAGCTATCAGGATGGCACCTATGTCAGAAAAAATGCAACCTCGGAACGGCTCACTGACTATTCCTATACGCCGCTTGATTATATAAAAATGAACGACTCATGTTATTCCTTTGGCTGGGATCTCACCATGCCTGGAATTAAGCAAGAGCATTACCGGATCATACCCATGTATGACACCGAGTTCCATTTGCGAACTTTTGAGTTGTTTGCCAGGATCCTGAACGATAGCGATGAACTTGTCGGCTATGCCATTGTGGAACTCCTGCCCGATATACGCAAAGGCATGTGCGGCGCTAATTAATTCATCAATTGCAGCAGTTCTGCGTTTAATCTTCCAATTATAAAAAAGCCCGACTCCTTTGCGGAATCGGGCTTTTAAAGTTGGTTCCCAGCGCGGACTCGAACTCTGCTATTGATCTTTGTTGAAGATATTTAGGCGATTTATTTTAGGACCTCCAAGTGTTGGTAATCGCTGGAATGCCACCCATGCGGGCGCTCACCAAAACTTTGACTTCCCAGTTTTGCAGCTGACTGTTTCAAAATACCCCTCCTCAAGTTTTTCCGATTTACTAAGAAAATACAGGAAAGTCAATGGACTATATCAGGAGCCCCTGGCTAAACAAATCGGGGTTGAACGAACGACCATACACAACTGGGAGACAGAAAGATATAAGCCAGACCGCAAGCACGACCTATCATTCCTTGATCAACTATAAAAGGTGCCTTTTGGGCTTAGTCTGGACATAATCACCAATTAATACCCGTGCGGTCTTTTTAACCAGGACGAGCCTCTGCTTTATCATATTTTACTCGGATACCTGTACGGCAAGCATGGACATCGATCCCCCGTCAAACCCCTCAACGGGGAAGCCCACGCTCTGACCCTCTTGACGAGATCCGAGAACATAGAGAAGGGGGAGGTAATGATCCGGTGTCGGAACGGCGAGCTTCGCTTCAGGCCCCAGCTCTTCATAATCGATGAGTTTAGCGTCCTTCCCGTCACGCAGCAGCCCCCGGACTTTTTCTTCGAATCCTGAGGCCCAGTCAAAGGCCCCGATATCAGGCTGCTCCCACTTATACGCCTGCAGGTTGTGCACGAGATTGCCGCTCCCGAAAAGCAGAACCCCTTCATCCCGGAGAGGTGCCAGCAGTTTTCCAATTTCGTAATGAAATGAGGCCGGTTGTGTCCGGTTGATACTGAGCTGCACAACCGGGATATCGGCATTTGGAAACAGCTTATAAAGAACCGACCAGGTGCCGTGATCAAGGCCCCACTCTCCATCGGGTTTCACAGTAGTCGCACTAAGCAACTCCTCCACCCTCAGGGCAAGGGCACGATCTCCAGGTGCAGGATAGCTGATTTCATACAGCTCCTGGGGAAAGCCACCGAAATCGTGGATAGTCCGAGGATGCGGCATAGCCGTCACCATAGTTGATGAAATGTACCAATGGGCAGACACGGCAAGGATGGCTCTAGGTCGAGGCATTGCGGAGCCGAGGGCTTTCCAACCTTCTGTCCATCGGTTCTGCCGCAATATATTCATAGGATTGCCGTGTCCGACAAAAATGGCAGGCATTGATTTCACCGTGGCGGTTACCATGTGCTTTTTCCTCCACCCAATTACTGCCCGATTCGAGAAATGTTTTTGTATGCCAGTCAGAAAAGCTGGCAATCTGCCATACTATGCAGCAAGCCTTGCAGCAATTGTTGCCACATGCTTTCCCTGATACCGTGCTGCGGCAAGCTCATTGTCGCTGGGCATGCGCTCACCCTTACCACCGGCAATGGTCGAAGCGCCGTAGGGAGAGCCGCCGGTAATTTCATCAATCCGCATCTGACCGTCAAATGCGTACGGCAGGCCGACAATAATCATGCCCTGATGCAGCAGAGTCGTGTGGAAACTGAGAATCGTCGATTCCTGGCCGCCATGCTGGGTGGCCGAGCTTGCGAAAACGCTGCCCACTTTGCCGACAAGCGCCCCCTTTGCCCAGAGCTGGCCGGTTGCATCAAGAAACTGCCGCATCTGACCACACATGTTCCCGAAGCGGGTAGGAGTTCCGAAAATTATGGCATCGGCTTCGGGCAGCTCCGCAACCCCGCAGACAGGGATGTTTGCCATGGATTTTTGCGCCTCCAGCGCGCCCATTTTGCCCAAAATTTCCCCGGAGAGTGTTTCGGGAACCCGGCGCAGCACCGCCTCCGCCCCAGGCAACTCCTGCACCCCTTGCGCTATCGCCTGCGCCATGGCATGGATATGGCCGTAGAGGGAATAATACACTATCAAAACTTTCATAACGGGCCTCCTTAAAAAATGGTTCTGTGTCTAAGAACTCTTGGGGATAGTATTAATAAAATATAGGACTATGGGAGTATGTATTGCAAGGCATGATTTAGAGCTTGGATTTAACTTATCAGTTTAACTTTTTATTTAGATTTTTAACTGGCACAGAGATGGGCTAAATAATAATTGTCTGCTTTGATACCCAAAACAAAACGGCTGCACCTGATTGCCAGATGCAGCCGTTTATAATGTGGCTCCCCACCCCGGACGGATCTGTGCACTGGGAGATCACGGTAAGGCTTTGATTTTCCTTCTTTGAATTCAACACCTGAACAGAAAAACGCCGGGTACGGGGAAATTTTTTTCTCAAGGGCACCCTGCAAGAATTAGCCTCTAACTGGCTATAAAATAGTCGCCATAATAAGCAGAACACAGTACAATTAGCCGAAAGCAGGCAATACATGTGTGCTTGAGGATTTCCAGATGCCGAAAAAAAACTCTTCCTTAACGACCATCGAAAATAAAGTCCTTGTGCTGATTAACCTCCTTATGGGCATTCACTCCGGGATACGGCAGCGCCGTGAAGAGACCGGCATGCCCCAAATTCCTCCATATCAGCTGAAAGCGCTTTCGGCTTTCCCGTCTCAAAAAACCACAACCATGGGCGCACTCAGTAAAAATGCATTTGTCAACAAATCAAGCATGAGCGAAATGATAAAACGGCTTGAAAAGGCAGGGCTTGTCCAGCGTATGCGCAATCCGCAGAATCAGCGAGAGGTGCAGGTAAGCCTGACCGCGCAGGGCATGGCCCTGCAGAAGCAAATAACTCAAACCCGCACGAGGGAAATGCAACAGACCTTTGCCGAGCTTGATCTGCATGACCAGGCGGCGCTGGTGGAGGCGCTTGATACCGCAATCGGCCTTATACAAAAAGCCCTGAATTCCCGAAAGAATCGACTGTAGCACCTTCCCCCGAGCCTGTATTGTACCACGCCTCCGCAACCCCCTCCCAGCGGTACACACTTTTCTCGAATACGGTCACTTGACAATGAGCCACGGCGATGCTAATCTGTAATTAGTTCAATATTGAACTGTTTATACTTGTACTTTCAGTGCAGCATAAAGGAATACAGTCATGATGTACGATGTCATTATCATTGGTGCAGGGTCAAACGGTGCGACCGCAGCCTATTTTCTGGCAAAAAAAGGGTTTAAAGTCCTGCTGCTGGAGCGTGGCCTGACCCCGGGCGACAAATGTCATGGCGCAACGGAATTTTGCCCGGCGGTCATCTTCCACAGCATGCCGGAGTTGGTCACCCTGCAAAAAAAAGTCATTGCGCAAATTCCCCATCTGCATCCCGGCGACCTCGGGAGCGCCCATTATTATTACTACGTCAACAAAGATAATGAGGTCATTTTTAAATCAATGGCCAAAGCCCCGGGCACAACCGGCCCGCAGGAAAGCTACGGCCTGCACAACCATGATTTTCTCAGGGTGCTTGCCCGGGAAGCAGTGAGCGCAGGGGTGGTGCTTAAGACGGGAACTGCCGTCAGGGACATCATCCGCGAGGGTGGCTCCGTCACCGGCATTGTCACCGAAAGCGGCGAGAAATACCGGGCGCGGCTGACCATTGCCGCCGACGGGCGAATGTCTACAATCGCTAAAAAAGCAGGGCTCCTTGACAAATGGGACCCGAATGTCTGCACCTATCATTACGGCGAGGCCTGGAAATTCCGCTGCGAGCAGGAAATGTTTGAATATGTGGAGCACGCGCGGCACATGTTTTTCGGCTCAACCCTGACCCCGGCAAAACCCTGGGGGGCCGCCACCATCACCCTTCGGCCGGGCGGCATTGTTACGGTAAATGTTCCCACTGCCTGGACGCCCCTCAGCTCCATGGTTCGGGAGAAAAAAAATTCGCGGCATGTATACATCAGAAATTTTTACAAGATCATGGAGGTCAAGCGCATGCTGCGAGTTTGCGAGGGCTTCCCCGATATACCGTATCAAAGACAGTCCTGCTTCATGCCCGGCCCGCCGCTCAGAAAACCCTATATGGCGGGGCTTGTGGTGTGCGGCGATGCGGGCGGCGTCGGGAGCATCTGCCTACCCGGCTATAAAACCGCCCAATATGTAGCGCCACTGCTGGAGGCAAATGACCTTTCAGAGGAAGCGCTTGCCGGGTATGTGCGATCACGGAGCCTACGCACGTATGAGGAATCAGAATATAATTCAAAAAAGAACAAGCCCACAAAGGAGCTTTCGGGAGTGAGCCCGACCCGGATTGTCCACTGGAGCACCGGTGCGGGCTACATGGAGCAGTACGGGTGCAGCATGGATGAAATGGTTGAAAACATGCGCCTCGCGGCGGTCCCCCATATTATGGGCGCACCCGATCCGGAGAAATGCGGCGAGTTCGGCTATCTGGAAATGGGCGCCTGGATAGTAGCCGTGAAAATCAATCACCTGCTGAAGCTGTACGGGCCTGTTCTGGAGGACCCGAAAATATTCCCCCAAATCATGAAATGGATAGAGAAGAATGATCAGTCCTTCGATGAACACAGGGTGTTCGATCACCCGTTTTAAAGAGAAAACACCATGAGCAACTGGATCAATGTCCCTGAAGACTTTATTAGTATTGACACCCCGGCCTGCACAGGATGCGGCTGCTGCCTGACCATATGCGGCGGGGATGTCTTTGAAATCAAAGGCGGAAAGGCGGTTGCGGCCAATGTTGACAAGTGCCTGGAGTGCGGCACCTGCGAAGTGGTCTGCCCTGCCGGCGCTATAACCTTCAACATACCCGCGGGAGGGACCGGTATTGTGTATGAGTGCGGCTGAAAGGGTCTGCAAGAAGCAAAGCGTACCGGTACACATACTTGCAGAAAAGTGTATTCGCTGCGGGGTGTGTATAGATGATTGCCCGGAGGCTGCGATCACCTACGGAGACGGCAATATGCCCGTGGTGGACAAGGCGGCATGCTCCGGCTGCGAAAAATGCATTGAGGTGTGCTGCGCCGGGGCGCTCTCATTGGAATAAGGAGAAATGAGTGGCTGCGGACTATGATGTTATCGTTGCCGGCGCAGGGCCTGCGGGCCTCATTACTGCCTGGAAAGCAGCTGAAAAAGGCTTAAAGGTGCTGCTGGTCGAGAAAAAAAGCAATCCGGCCGAAGCAGTGCGCACCACCGGCAATGCTTTTCGCAATCGCTCGCCGATCAACGGTGAAATGGTCAGCGTGAGCAAAAAGGATGGCGCGGCGGTTATCCACTTTCACACGAGCAACTTTGATGTTCCCTACAGCGGTAGATTGATTGACGCCTACGACAGATATTCGTTTTCCAATTCCGGCTATTGCATGCGAACAAGCCGCAGCGCTTGCCCGCAGCAATATTTCTACGATATGTCGGTTTTACAGGAGGGACTGCTGAACAAAGCCTTGGGGGCCGGCGCCGATATACTGGCAGGCTGCCTTGCAGTCGGAGCTGAAAACGAGAAAAACCGCGTGCGTCTGCAGATAAAGCGCCACGGCACACAATCAGTGTTTTCCGCTTCCCGGCTTATTGCCGCTGACGGCCTGAATTCAAGGCTTGCCGAATGCATGGGGTTGAATGAACAGCGGCCTGTTATGCTCAGGGGCCCCGTGCTTGAAATGGTGTATCAAGGGGTTGAGTTTCCGTATCCGCCCGGCTTTGCCTTTATCCTGGGAAGCGATATGAAGGGCGGCGATGGGTTTATGTTCGTCTATCCGCATGCAGCGGCGGAAAACGCCTGTGCAGTCATGGTCAACTGCCGTTTTCCTGCAGCCAAGTGCCTTGACCGGATCAAGCATTTTACTACGAAAAGCAAATTCGCTTCCTGGTTTGCACATGCCAGGCATATCCACAGCACTGCTGCCATGGTAACGGTACGGCCGCCGATGAAAAAACCGGTGATAGGGAATGTGCTCTTTATCGGCGATGCTGCGGCATATGGCGAAACCCTTGTGGCAGGCGCCATGTTTTGCGGATTTCATGCTGCCGATGCGGTTTGCCGGGAATTGGCCGGAGACAATGGATTTGAATGGTATTGTGACCTGTGGGCAGCAAACTTCGATTTTGTGGGCAATCCGCAAAAGCAGAAAGATTACACGAAGATACTGCGACTGTATGGCAGCCTTCCCGATGCCGATCTCGATTTTCTTTTCAGGCTGTCGCAGGAGCGCGGCCCGATAGATATGACCGGTCAGGAAAAAGGATCCAATGAGTATAACGGCGGTAATGTCATGATTGATTATTTCTTGGGTTTCAGCGAGGTCAAGGGTGAATTGCGAAGCAGGTTGCAGGACATGCGAAACAGCTAACGGCAAAATAAGCATACGGGGCATCCATGAAAAATAAGTAGCTGAATGATCCACGGCTCTTTAGACATAAAATAAAAACTGAAGCAAAAAAAGTCCCGATTCTGTATGGAATCGGGACTTTTAAATATGGCTCCCCATCACGACCCCATCTGGGCACTGGGAGGTTACTGTTTCATTATAAAATTGTACGAATATGCCTTTTTATTTTTTTCTGTGCAAAGACATCAATATCTTTTTCCCCTGAACGTAAAAAATCAAGAAAGTCCAAGCCTTTATATTTACATGTTTCGCTTATGCTCAGCAGAATTAAATAATCCTTGAGGCCTTTTTCTGATGTTATACCTTTAATTCCGTGACGTAATAATGCGAATGCTTTAACTGCATGCTCTGCATTGTTATTGTTCCAAGGAACATTATCATGCTCCAAAAATGTAAAAAGTCCGTTTCTATTTTTTTCGAAACGTTTTTTGCACTTAAGTGCTAATTCACTGGAAAGTTTCATTTTAAAAAGCTCCCTGTAAAAACGATGCACGCAAACAATATGCTTCTTTAAATAATGGCTTTTCAGCCCAAAACGATCAACCGTAGCAATCATTGGTTGCACCAGGGTAGAAAAACCCTTCACGAGCCTTTTAAACTCTTCATCATAGGGGTTTTTCAGAAGTTCGTCGTTTAGATCTCGAAGCAGATGAATCAAACATTTTTGCTGGGGGCAATTTATGCCGTCATAGGCAGCATAGAAATCTGAAACAAGGACCCCTTTAAAATCTGCAAGATAATCTTGCAGCATGCTACCCTCTCGTGTTTCGCTGAACACATAGGCTACTTCTTCCATGTTAGCAAAAACCCAAACAAAACCGGCCTTATTTTTAAGGTCTATTTTTGTTTCATCAGCATGTATCATTAGCCCGGAACGCAATTTCATAAGAAGCCTTTTATATGTAGCAGCGTAATATTCAGCCGCCATGGTTTTAATTTGGTAGGTGTTTACCTGTAAACTAAATAATTTCTGGAGGCTTTCGGCAATATTGCCCAAAGGAAGTTTGAGCCCGATATTGTGATAAACTGCGTAGGCAATGATTCCTAGTCCAAGCCTGCTTTTGGAACAGTTTTGTTGTGGAGGCGAAAAAAAAGCACCGCAGTTATGGCATTCCCATCGGCAACACTTATATTGGACAATCCATCGCTTTACCCCACTGGAGGTAAATTTTAAGTCAACAATAGTCCTTTGGTAGCTATCATATCTGCTAATTTTTGTTGATTTGCACTTACTACAACCCAAAGGTGGTTGAGCTTGTACTTGTTTGTTTAGTCGCAAAGAAATTGTTGGGTATGGCTTCCTCATAGCAGCAAGCTTTACCTGACGATTCGATTTTAGATAAACCTTCTCTCTTTGGTAATCCCAATAAGCGGCTTTATTGATAACATCTAGTTCTGGAAAGAAAAACGTATTACGCTTGAATCCGTATAAATGTTCACGTTTCATGTTGGTGATATCTATAACTTCGGTGTTATCTGAATCCGTTTTTTTAATATTATTTTTTTGCATTTCAAGGAGTTTTTCTGTCACCAGCTGAAGCGCTTCACAGTCTTCTGTGTTGTAGCCAATAAGATTCTTTTTTTGCACCAGCCCTGTGCCGTCTGCCCACTTTTGACGCCAGACTATAGCTTGCACACCGGTTGCCGAAGCGTCCGTCCATGTATATCCAAAATAACCGGCAATTTCTTTCAGTCCATTACTAAAAACAGGGAAGTAAATTTGACCGTAAATGATAGATAAAACATTTAACGGAGATTCTATTACATTGGTTAAGGTTGATTCATTTTCGGGCACAGCATATCGTTCACACATTTCTTTGATAAAAATTTTTTCATAGTTCCCGTAGCAAATCAGTACTGGATTCTCGACAGTTGCCAGTAGGTCTAGAAATTCACTCCAAATTTTCTTTTCATCTGCCTCAATATCTGCCCACAGGCTATACTGGCAATCTTCATCGTTTTTTTTAAAACGCACACCAATCAGATAATAAAACCCAATGTCCGGCAAACCCTCAACGTCCAGATAAACGGGGGTTCCCTCAATCCGCAACTCTGGGGTACCCACTACATGAATTTTCTTTTCTCTAATCGCAAGAGCTTTCAGTGCATGATGGTATTTTTCATGTTTGTCTTTTATCCGCCTGGGCCGCCGCCTTGGTCGAAAGGTATATGAAAGCTGAGTGATGGTGAAAATACCTTTGTCATGGAATTTCTTCCGCTCCTTATCGGTCATCCTGGCCAGCAGGCTGAGTTCGTCTTTTTCAATTGCTTTTTTGCGGCATTGCTGTTGGAATTCGCATTCGGCGCAGTGTTTGTTCAGCATGAGATCTGGCGACGATCCTGCCGAAATCAGTTTAACGATTTTATCGATTATTTTCTGTACCGCGCTTTCAAAAGAATTTACTTTTACCCGCAGCGCAGCCTGCTTGTCACCGTGAACGATTTTTCCAAAATTGACTTTGCGACCGACTGCTTTCGACAACACCACTGCATCAAATGCAAGTAGCAGTTTGTCGCTTTTTGAAGCTTTATTGTTAAAAACATATCGAACTGGTATATATTGACCAGGCTTCCCTCGTCCTTCTGGCGGAACCCTTTCCACTGCATGAATCATGGATTCCAGACTCTGAACCTGAGCCACGAAGTCAATGGCCAGCCGCCATGTTGCCGTCTTTATATTTTTCAATTCAGACGGATTGGTGACACACCTGTCTGGTTCGGCTTCCATCGTCAAACGTTTCACCCCATCTCTACGGTATGTCTCGTTCTGAGCTTGCAACCATTCGGCATAGGCATTGCCGGTTCCTGTTTCACCAAGCGATTTGAGATAACATTTGGTTGCGCATTTAAGATGGGCTTCAAAAATTTGGGAGTTGATTATCATAATAAGTTGTTCTCCAAGGATAATGAGCTTATTTGTTACTTATCTTTTGATTGACACATAAGCCGCAGCTTTCTATACTGCCTTATAGGGCTTTGGGATGGAATGGCTCGAAAATCAAGCCTTTATTTTAACAATGCCTTGTCGGTTCAATTGAAAGGTGACTTACCGTGAGCAGTATTTTAATAGATGTACCTGACGAGATTTTGCTGGAAGCAAAAATTCCAAAACGTAAAATCAAGGATACCATAAGGAAAGAGTTGGCGGCTGCTCTTTACAAAGAAGGGATGCTGTCACTGGGCAGTGCGCGGAAACTGGCCAATATGACAAAGACCGATTTTCATTTCTTTCTCGGCAATAAGCAGATCGAACGGCAGTATGACCTTCAAGACTATAGTGCCGACATGGAGAACATAGCGCAGTGGCAAAAAAAATAGTCGTCAGCAATTCAACAGCTCTGATAAATTTTGCCACTATCGACAGGCTGGATATATTGCAAGCCCTTTTCAAGGAGCTTATTATACCCGAAGCTGTGTGGGATGAAACTGTTCTCAAGGCCGCCCGCTACGTATCTGCCAAAAGAATAAGAGAAGCGCATTGGATAAAAACAAAGAATATTCATGACAGAAATTTAGTGAACTTGCTCACGGGAAAGCTTGATGCCGGAGAGGCAGAGGCGGTTGCTTTAGCCCTTGAAATGCGGTCAGACCTGGTTTTGCTTGATGAAAGCCCTGCGAGGGAAGCTGCAAAAAAACTCGGAATACACTTTACTGGCACAATCGGTTGCCTCATTATGGCAAAGCGATCAGGCATTATAGAAAGTATAAAACCTGTATTACACAGAATTATAAATGACGCAAAATTTTGGATATCCAAAGACCTTTACCGAACGATATTGATTGACCAGCAAGAAAAACCTTAAAGCGCTTATCTCATCTGACATAGTAGCTCCCTGTTCCGCTATAACTCAAAACAAACACATTAATAAACCATGCAGACACCAAAAAAGCCCGACTCCTTAACGGAATCGGGCTTTTAATGTTGGCTCCCCAGCGCGGACTCGAACCACGGACATGGTGGTTAACAGCCACCCGCTCTACCGACTGAGCTACTGGGGAACAAAATTCGGCAACGGTGAATAAAAAATTAAAATAGATGAAATACAGAGAATTGTCAACCGTTTTTGCTCGTCATTTTTACACACCGTTGAAGCCGGCACGGAGTAAGCCGTTTTTTGTTTGTATACTTCAGAGCGAATCCACCGGGCGCTTCTATTGCGGCCAAACCAATAACCTTGAACGTCGCCCAGAAGGGACTTAATGATCCTGCAGACGTTCAGTCAAAAACCACTAAGCGTTTTGCAGGGTAATGACGACTAGCGGGCTATGATATTTAAATTTTTCAGGAGGGGTTAGGAGCGGCTGTTAAACCCCTGATTTCAAATGTGACTATCCTCTAGCCCAGGGTCTTTAGGTTCTTGATGGCGTTGATTTTTTTATCCCCGACTTCCAGCCAGGCATGAGCTGAAAGATTCGAATTTTCTTTTTTGATGCCATAGACCAGCTGCGAAGCGACCCCGAGCGCACGAAGACGCGAGCGAAGCACCAGCGCCTGCCGAAGGCAGGAAAGATTAAATGGACCCTGGTGCCGGGCGGCTGCGGAAACAAGGCGAGAAAGATGTTCAATGGCTGCTGCGGTCGTGGGATCAAGCACTGGCCGGGGTTGTTCTTCTTTGGCCGGGTTTGAAAAAAGCAAACAGCGATTCAAGCCATGACGCAGCAGGCGCAGCCTGATATCCATACCGACCAGAGCCAGCCACAGCCATATCACTGAAAAAATGTCGGACCAGTCAAGCTTCGACATGAATCAGACCCCTGGCCAGAAGATCAGACATCAAATGCCGCAGATCGCTGCTTATGCGATCTTTTGGGGCGTCAAACTCATCGCAGAGCAGACTGGCCGCGGTATCTGGGTCGGGATGCTCAATCAGCAACGACACCATCCTGCAGCCAATGGAATCCAGGCCGAAGTAGATGCCGCTGGTTTTGTCCAACAGCACCAGTTCCTCGTCAACCCGGCTTATCAAAACAGAATCAGCAAATTTCACCATACGTTTTCCCCTTCCATTGCATGGGTTATAATTTGTGAAATAACTACTGGTATATCGCAGTCCTGCCGGCGACGCGCCAGCCGAAAAACCGGAACGGGTCCCAGGCGTCTGGTCAGGCGTGAAAATTGTTTAAGCTCATCGTCGAGGGCTTTGATACCGCATACATGCTGCATGAGAGTCCGGATTTTTTGCATTCCCATGATGGGCTCCACCAGAGGCAGCCCTGAGTTGCGCCGTGCATCGCGGATCACCTGTATCTCCCTTGCGGCAGGGTCCTGGCCGCTGTCGGGCTCAAGCACGAAAATAGCGCGCAGGGGTGCAGAACGGGTTGTGCCGCCGAGATCGGCCTGAAACTTATCAACACCGTCAAACAGATGTCCGGCATCATCGGGATTGCCCGCCAGTCGTTCAAAGGCATCCGGGAGGAGCTTCACCTGCGCAACGCCGGGGAGAACCACCGGGCCGTCTGCTATCGGAATGATATCGTCACACAGAACCCGATACCCCGCGGTCGTCATCGCGGCTGCAGTGGTTGATTTTCCGCTGCCCTGGTTGCCGATAAATGCCAGGGCATTTCCTTCTTTGACTACCGCGCTGCCATGAAGTGTTATGACCGGCAGCTGTTTGAGCAGGAAGGCCAGAATCAGGCCGCTTATGTAGAGACCGATCAGCCGCTCATCGGCTCCAGCCTCAGGCGCCACGATAATGCGCGAAACACCCTGTATCTGATAGCGTGCAACCCGGGGAACATGCACCCGTATCCAGGCGCCCCCGGCGCAACCAGCAGCACACATGCCGTAGCGTATATTGCCAATGGCATGCGGCAGCACGGAATCCGTGGGTATCGTTCCCCGGATAATGTCGACAGGCCATGGCGCCGTATCTGGCGCGCAGTCTGAAGCAGGCTCTGTCGTATCACCGGCCGGCAGGAGAAGCCTGATCTCCGATCGAATCTGCATGCCGAATGCTTTGTAAAACACGCTCACAACTGGCCATGCTCCCTGCTGACAAATTTGTTTTGCTCCGGCTGCTGAGGCAAGCTGCGGGCAGCCTGCCTGATTATTGCGCGTAGAAGGCGAGGCCGATTGTTCGGCCCGGCAGACCATCAATATCCTCAAGCAACAGGTAGTAGTCGCCAGGCTGCAGTGTAAGCCGCACAGGCTGTTGCGCGCCGCTTGTATACTCCTGCACCGGCAGACCGTCGGTATCCAGCGTTTCGGTATACAGGTCCCGCTCAAACAGGGTAAGCTTGACTCTGCCGGTATACGTTACAGCTCCTGCCGGAGAATCGGCATCGGCAAAGAAGAGCTGCATATCTTCATTTGCAAGCACTGTCAGTCGGCACCACACCGAGTTCAAGGGAACAGCTGTTTCATTATTTACCTCATCCCGCAGATAGATGGTGTCAAGCTCCTGCGCTCCCGGGGCTTTCGGCTCCAGCACTCCGGAGACAGAGATAATGAACCCGGTTGAACGCGTTCGGTAGGTTGTTGTGACCTCCGGCGATGCTGCCGCCGACGGAAAAGATGGTGAAAAGCTGCCGAACGAATATGAGACAGGGGCGCTCAGCTTGCTGATCGCAGCAACCGGCTTCCAGGCCTCTGACAGCTCGGTCCCCGTGTGATAATACAGGGTTGTTCCGGGCTCCGCCTGCGCCCGAACAGGGCTGTTTAACGGAACCAGGCCGGAGCCGGGAACTATTATGGGCCGATCAGGTGAAAGATTCATGCCACTGACCTGCATGATGGTGGAAAGACCCGTCATCCGCACGCCCTGCTGCACATACCAGAGGTCGCCTGCCGCGCGGCCCGATGACGGGCCTTCAGCCTTGATGGCTAACGGCTCTTCTGACCACAAACCGTCACTGTAGCGATAGGCAGCCTCGGAGCCTTTGAGCCGCGTATCATAACCGCCGGCGATAATCAGCGAGTCCTGATCAGACAGCAGGACAGGGACATACAGGGGCCTTGGCAGAGCGTCAGTCTGCGGGGCATCAAGCAATCCGTAAGAACCGATGGGGTATGAGACAAGATCATCCAGCACGGTTTCTGTTGCATCTGCCCCACCGGCAACTATAAGCATGTCATGATGTATCGTCGAGGCCGCTCCGTACCGGGCCGAGGGGAGTTTTTGCGGGCTCGTGTACCACTGCCCGATCTGGCCGTCCTGATAGAGCCTGGCATGAATGATGGAATCGACAGGCCCCTGCGTTGTTTTACCGCCGATAAGAAAAATGCGGCCATCATAAAAACCCCAGGCAACATGCGACCGTTCTTCCGGCAGCGGTATGGCGCCCAGCTCCCAGAACCGTGTGCTGCCGAAGCCCAGAGTGCCGTCATCGGGATCGATGCGGGTATAGAAAACGGTTGCGGTGATAGCGCCGTCATTTCCCTCGCCGCCAAGAACATAGAGCAGATTGCCTGCCGCAAAGGCTGCGCCATAGGCGCGCCCCTCGGGAAGCGGCGCTGTTGCAACCCACTGCAGGGGCCCGGCCTGCCCTGCGGTGTCGAGATTGATCTTCGCCATCAGAATGGCCGGGCTTACGGCTCCGGCATTATTTTTGCCCCCGATCCTGTACAGGTAGGCGCCATGCCGCAGAAGCATGCCGCCGGAGATATCCGTGGCCTTATAAGGATGCAGCCAGCAGCCGGCCAGCACGGCTATGAGCATCAGCGCACAAAGGCGCATCACTGCATGTGTCAACTTCAGTTTTGGAGAAGACATGCCTTTTTTCTCCTTGCTAAGGTTCCGTTGATTCTATGAAAGAGCATGAAAAATGGCCGCAGGAGCAGATACAGCGGCTGCAAAATTTTCGGCAGCGGCAGAATTTTCGCATCAGCCGGCTGCACCACCCAGTGCTGCATGAGCACCTTTATCTTCTCCCTGCCTCCCTGCGCCAGGGGCAGCTGGTAGCCGCAGAGGAACCGCAGGATGCTGGCAACTTTTAATAAGTGACGGCTGTCCTCTGCCTGCTGCAACCGATCCAGCGCAACGCAAACCGGGGTGGACACTGATTTAAGATAGGGTGAAATCAAAGCCCGGAACGGTTCAGGGACGTCTATGGGGAACAGTTTTCTCACAATTCCCATGATCAGGGCCAGTTGTCGCTCCCACCGAAGGCCTCGGATTTTTTGCGCCATCTCCTGGTGCAGTTCACGGTCGCACCGATTAAGGATAACAGCCGCATCCAGCACCCAGTGCAACAGGCCCCAGTTGTGTTTGGCGCCGTGCTGCAGCATGAATACGGCATGGTCGGCAAGGCTGAGGGTGTTAAATTCATAGCCATTGTGAATGACCCCTGCGGATCGGGCAATCACCTGCGGGAGACTCATGCCATGATTACCGCTGCCGTCATTGAACACTTTATTATGTATCTCAACACGAAACGGGGATGTTTTTTGTGAAAACACCACGTGCGAGGGAGGGCCGGGCCTGAGTATAAACCGGGAATCGCGCCGTAACCAGGGCGGTTTGACCGACTGATCACCGGCTGCGGGTTTCTTCAGCCCTCCAGTCTGCGCATTGGGGGCCGAATGATGGTGCCGGCGGGCTATCGTGTAGCCGATCTCTTCCATGATCGGTACCATGTCGTAGATGTCCTGCATCAAGACGACCATATCAAGGTCCGTATACTCCCGCAGCAGCGCATCCCTATAAAGTTGCAGGGAGGCGGCGGGGCCCTTGATGGTCATCACGGGAATGCCATGGCGTTTGCAGGCCGCATCGATGTTTTGCCACTCAAGCAGCAGAAAGCTCCTGGCAGCCTGATCGAAGGTCATGAGCTGCTGGAGTTTTTTCATCCCCGGCTGACTCAACCGGACTGAGGTGCAGGTCAAACCCATATACAGGGTTGAAATGACTTTATGCTGAAGGGCCTTTCGAAGAAACAGGTCTTCGTCAAAGGGGATCAGTAATTCAGCGATTGTGGCTGAGACATTATTTGACGGCGCCTCATCAAAATACGAGGGCAGGCCCCGTGCAATTGCACAAAAATTAACCAAATGAAGGAATTCTTTGTTCATAGGCTGTTTTTAGTACTCCCTCCCGCAGATGCCCGCCCGCAGCTACTCAAATAAAAACTGAAAGACT
>Ga0118677_10001578_pt1 | contig 47948 bp, 45 predicted proteins | sample AliMusrvi5mmetaG_FD_86154 | JGI IMG/M metagenome (GOLD analysis project Ga0118677, IMG submission 86154) | reverse complement strand
GATAGTGCTGATAAAGCCCTTGCTTGCCTAACCAAAGGCAAAATTAAAGGTCGTAACTTTATGGTACGAAAATCCCAGTGGGATTAAACAAAGACCAACCTATCCTAAACTTAAGAGAGAAAACTCTATGAAAAGCAATATGGGAACTACAGACCGCATCATACGCCTGATTTTAGCAGTTCTTCTCTTGGTTTATGCCTATAATCAAGCCAGTTGGTTAGCGTTTGTCTGCTCATTATTTACTTTTTATGAAGCTGGCGCAAGTTGGTGTGTGCTTTATCAGCTTATAGGTAAAAACACTTGCCCCTTACCAAAAAAATAAAAACATTAAAATAAATATGCGTCAATTTGTCGCACTTTTTGTAGACAAGCATTATTTATTACTATATTATCCACACACCGTTAGAAGTGGACTTAGATAGAAATGTATCTAGACTGTTTCTAATGGGAATGAGGGGGAAAGTGGTCGGCTAGACTGAATAAAAACAATAATAATCGCCACAAATTGAAGCTGCATTTTTTACTAAGCAGTCGTCCAATATAATAATAAAAGAAAATACGGACGAAGCCCACATTTGTGGGCTTTTTTATTGCCTAAATTTTAGTAACAACACTAAAACTCATTTCGTTGATTTAACTTCCACTATACTCTGGCAATGAGTGCGTTATCTATAATGCCTAATGTAATGTATTTTGCATAAATAATCTCTTTTAGCCTGTTGCTTTTATACAAATTAATCTTTTAAGTTCAATAATCGCTATAACAGCCATTACAAATGGCTTGTTGTAAACTTACAACTATCAATTTATGACCGTTTACCACTCTTTTTTTATGTCAAAATTTTCTTGAAATACTAGCTCAACCAGAGGATTATTCAATCAGACCTTAAATAATTACTTGGTATCCATCATGAAAACACTAACATTCCTTATCGTAACTGCTTCTTTTTTTGTAATTGTTGGAGCAGCTATTTTGCAATTACTAGAAATTATTTCCAACAACATTTTTACTACGAAAAACGATAATCACTTACCTATAGAATAACCTGCTAGATATTTATTTGGTTCATTTAAAACCGCATCCTATTTAATAGGGCCCTTTTTATATAGGGCATATAAACACATAACAAAAAATAATTTAGCCATACATAATCCCATATAATTGTTTATGTATTATTTGTTTTGGGTTACCCTTACTGGGCATAAGCTTTATTCAAAACTCGTAAATCTGCAGATGGATAACATCGAATAGATAAGCAATTGAACATTAACCTGAGACAGTAATGTGTGAATAATCTTTTAAATAAACGCCGCGCGGGTATCCTCCTGCACATTACTTCCTTGCCAGGTCCCAACAAACAAGGCGACTTAGGCCAAGACGCCTATAATTTCATTAACTTCCTTCATGATTCTAGCGTTACTGTATGGCAAACATTACCTTTAGGTATAACCCATGCCGATGGCTCGCCCTACCAATGCTTATCTGCTCATGCCGGTAATCCTGCCTTAATTGATATTGAGAATTTAGTAAAATTAGGCTGGTTACAACCCTCAGAACACTGTGAAACTTGCCAAGGAACCCTTGCATTTAATAAAACCTGCTTAATAGAAAAAGCTTTAAAAGGATTCTTAGAGCATGCTAGCCAATCTGACAGCAATGACTATGCAAAGTTTTGCCAAGAAAAGTCTTTTTGGCTGGATGATTTTGCCTTATTTATGGCGCTTAGAAATGTTTTTAATCAACAATCTTGGCGCTTATGGCCCGAACCATTTAAAGAAAGAAATATTACAGCGCTAAGTGAGGCTAGTGAGCGTTTAGCTGCCGATATTGAGCAATATAAATTTGAACAATATGTTTTCTTTCGGCAATGGATGGCATTAAAAGCCTATGCCAATAGTCATGATGTGCTCTTATTTGGGGACATTCCTATTTTTGTATCTTATGATAGTGCTGATGTCTGGGCGAATCGCAAGGTTTTCAAACTGAATAAATCTGGCGAAATGTCTGTAGTTGCGGGCGTTCCTCCTGATTATTTTTCAGAAACAGGTCAGCGTTGGGGCAACCCTCATTACGATTGGGGTCACCTTAATAAGACTGGCTTTACTTGGTGGGTTGAACGTATGCAAACACAGTTAGAACAATTTGACATTCTCCGTATCGACCACTTTCGCGGCTTAGAAGCTGCATGGGAAATACCTGACAATGAAGCTACGGCCCAAAATGGAACTTGGGTTAAAGCTCCAGGCAAAGCACTTCTAAATGCCATTAAAGCCAAATTAGGATCAATTCCCCTAGTTGCAGAAGATCTGGGCATTATTACCAACGAAGTTGAAGCCTTAAGAGATGAGTTTAACTTACCGGGCATGAAGATTTTACAATTTGCTTTTGGCAGCGGTGCAAATAATCCTTACTTACCAATTCATTATGAACAAAATTGCGTGGTTTATACTGGCACCCATGATAATGACACTACGGTAGGTTGGACTCACTCTATCAATGAGCATGAAAAAAACCACGTTTACGATTACTTAGGTCATCCGTCCATTCCCCTCCACCGCGCATTAATACAAGCGGCTTTGGGATCCGTCGCTAATTTAGCAATTATTCCTATGCAAGATATCCTTGAACTAGATTCTGAAGCTCGCATGAACACTCCTGGGACTATGGTGAACAACTGGAAATGGCGCTTTCAATGGGATCAACTAAGCCATGACAAAGCCTCACACTTTGCACACTTAGTCAGCTTATTCGATAGACATTAAAACTCAGACTGAAGGCGCCCCCCTAAGCTTTAATTTTTAGTGAGCGGTAACAATGGGATATTATATGACGCAATAATCGCCTGTATTTTATCAAACTGACTTTCAATCAACTTATCTAACTGCGCTTTTCTGGTTTTATCACCCTTACGCACTCCCATCGCCATAGCAAAATCAAACCTTAGCGCTGGCGTTGATTTCATTGGAATCAGAGCATAACTGTTCTTCGGACTTTGTGCCAATACATAGGCGGCCATTGGCCCCCATAAAATCACCATATCTATCTTTTTAGCTTTAAAATCTCTAGCCATTTCCATTGCGGTATTATTTTCACCATCACCCGACATAGATTGATAAGGAATACCTTGATCTAACAAACCATTTTGTTGCAACCAGGTTGTACCAGGGCCACGATCAAACATAGCTATCTTTAAGGATTCTTGTCGTTCCAAAGATAATTTAGTTAATTGATCGGCCTCTTTAATATCATCCCAACCACGGCCTTTAGCAATCAATAATACATAACTGGACTTATAATAAGGCGCACTAGTTAGCGCTAAATCAAAGCCTTCTGGCACGCCCATCACGATGTCACACTTAAATTGATCACTATCTGCGTCCCTGTCATTTACTGGTGCTGTTAGGGTATTACGAATAAAACCAATGCGCTGTGCAAACCAAGTATATTCAACTTTTTGTCCTAACTCTTTGGCAAACAATTCAGCAATTTTATTTTCAAAGCCGTCTTTATTTTTAGTTGAATACGGAGGATTTAAAGGATCAGCACATACTTTAAACGTATCTTCTGCAAAAGTTGATGTGAAGAAAGTTGCCAAATATAATCCAACCAACATTTTTTTAACGTACATATTATTTCCTAATAAATAGAATCAAAATCTAGCATTCATCTCTTAGATTTTTCAGATAGCCGCATTATACCTAGTCTTAATCATTCATGGGATTTGTCATAATGAATCCGTTCATTAAGTAACCCGTAAATAAAGCCTAAGAATACGCTAACCCTAAATAAATATCTTTCGAGTTAAGGCTTGCATAGCGACAGATTCAATTGTTACATCACTTAATAAAAGCCCCAATAACACATCATCCTCTAGTGCTAATAATTCTATAAAACAGGATTGCTCCTCTTTATCAGCCAGAAGATACTTAATATCTAGGTAACGTAGCAACAGAAAATCTAATTCTTTTGTACCACGGCGACATTGCCAATGCAGCTTTGCGTACTCGATCATTAACCCAATTTTCTCTGGACTAATAATTTTTTGGTTTCAGCGATAGCTTTGGCAGGGTTTAAACCTTTTGGACAAGTGTCGGTGCAGTTCATAATGGTATGGCAACGATAAAGCTTGAAAGGATCTTCTAATTCATCGAGACGAGCACCCGTATTTTCATCACGACTATCGACCAACCAGCGATAAGCTTGCAATAATACTGCAGGGCCTAAATAACGCTCACTGTTCCACCAGTAACTAGGACAACTGGTAGAACAACAGGCGCAGAGTACACATTCATACAAGCCATCCAGCTTTTCTCGATCTTCTTTACTTTGCAAGCGCTCCCTATCGGCGGGCGCAGGTGTTTGAGTGGCTATCCAAGGCTGAATAGAGGCATATTGCGCATAAAAATGGGTCATGTCAGCAACTAGGTCTTTAACAACCTGCATGTGAGGCAGAGGAAAAATTTTAATAGTGCCCGAATATGAATCTATAGCTTTAGTACAAGCCAAGGTATTTTTACCATTGACCATCATTGCACAAGAGCCACATACGCCTTCACGACAAGAACGTCTGAACGTTAAGGTACTATCAATGTCATTTTTAATTTTAAGAATAGCATCCAGCACCATAGGCCCACAACTATCCATATCTAATTCGTAACTATCAATACGCGGATTTTGTCCTGAAACCGGATCCCAGCGATAGACCTCAAATTGTCGGCTATTACTTGTTCCTAGAGGGGCTTTATAATTTTTTCCTACAATGAGTTGGGAATTTTTAGGTAAGGCAAACTCAGCCATTAGTAAACTCTCTCTTTAGGCGGAATAAAGTCAACCTCGTCGGTTAAGGTATATAAATGCACTGGGCGATAATCAATACTGATCTTGTCATCAATTAGCCAAGTCAACGTATGTTTAAGCCAATTCGCGTCATCTCTCGCAGGATAATCTTCTCTGGCATGGCCACCCCTACTTTCCAAGCGATTACCGGCAGCATTAATAGCTACACTGGCTTGGCTGAGTAAATTATCCAGCTCTAATGTTTCTACTAAATCAGTATTCCAAATTAAAGACTTATCTTTAACACCTACTTCGGCAAATGAGTGTTTAATATCTGCCATGGCGGCGATACCTTCATCTAACGTAGTTTGAGTTCTAAATACAGCTGCTTTATTTTGCATGGTTTTTTGCATTGCCAAACGTATATCTGAGGTACTGCGCTCCCCATTAGCATAACGAATTTTATCAAAACGGGCCAAGGCCTTAACACAAGCGTTTTTAGCCAGTGGCTTTTGTGCCGTTCCAGGCCTAATCAATTCAGCACAGCGAATGGCGGCAGAACGACCAAATACCACTAAATCTAACAACGAGTTGGACCCCAAACGATTGGCACCATGCACCGATACACAGGCAGCCTCACCTACAGCCATTAAGCCAGGCACTACTTTATCGGGATTATCGCCCTCTAAAGTCACTACCTCAGCTTTGTAATTGGTAGGAATACCGCCCATATTGTAATGTACGGTTGGTAACACAGGAATGGGGTCTTTGGTAACATCTATTCCGGCGAATATTTTCGAGGTTTCCGCAATCCCCGGTAAGCGCTCACTGATAAGCTTTGGATCTAGATGTTCAATATGTAAATACAAATGATCTTTGAGCTTACCAACACCGCGCCCTTCTTGTATTTCAATAGTCATCGCGCGACTTACTACATCACGCGAAGCTAGATCTTTGGCAGAAGGTGCATATCTATCCATAAAACGCTCACCTTCCGAATTAGTGAGATAACCACCCTCACCTCTAACGCCCTCAGTAATTAAACAACCCGAGCCATAAATACCTGTAGGATGAAACTGAATAAACTCCATATCTTGTAAGGGTAAGCCCGCTCGTAACACCATAGCATTACCATCACCAGTTACAGTATGAGCTGACGTGCAAGAAAAATAACTACGACCATAACCACCGGTAGCCAGTATCGTTATGTGAGCTTTAAATAAATGCATGGAACCATCGTCCAGACACCAAGCCAAAACACCACGGCATTGGCCATCTTCCATAATTAAATCAAGTACAATATATTCAACAAAAAATTCAGCATTATGTTTTAACGCTTGCTGGTATAGCGTTTGTAAAATTGCATGTCCAGTTTTGTCAGCTGCCGCACAAGTTCGCTGTGCTTGACCTTTGCCATAATGCGTAGTCATGCCACCAAATGCGCGTTGATATATTTTTCCATCCTCAGTTCTAGAAAAAGGCACACCATAATGTTCTAACTCGATAACTGCTGCCATTGCTTCACGACACATGTATTCGATAGCATCTTGATCCCCCAACCAATCAGAACCTTTAACTGTGTCATACATGTGAAAACGCCAATCATCTTCACCCATATTACCTAGCGCGGCACTAATGCCGCCTTGAGCTGCTACTGTATGGCTACGCGTAGGAAACACTTTAGACAGACAAGCGGTTTTTAATCCTCTTTCTGCCAAACCTAAAGTTGCACGTAAACCCGCGCCACCCGCTCCTACTACGATGACATCATAAGTATGCTCAATAATTTTATAATCAGTCGACATAAACTAGCCTATCAATAGGATACGAAACACCGCCACCAATGCTACCAGCACCAGCATGAAGAAACTTATGTTGACTGTCCAGACAGCAATGATTTTGACACCTTCATCTGCAACATAATCTTCAATAACGACTTGTAAGCCCAAGGCTGCATGATAAAAAGCGGCAAGCATCCAAGCAATTATACAAACGGTATTAAGCGGAACAATTAACCAAGCTATGATATGTTGATAAGGAGCATGAAAACTTAAACTTAAGAAAGTGATTAACCAATAAGATAATGGGATTAGCACTACCGCAGTTACACGTTGCATCCACCAATGTGACGTTCCTGACTTTGCGGAACCCAAGCCACGAACTTTGGCTAATGGTGATCGATAATCCATAAACACTCCAGGCCTAGATAAACAATAATATATTTATGGTAATAGCTAAGGAGATACCCATTTCAATCAGAGCATATCGATCCATAGTCTCACGATCAAAACCCTTCCCTGCATCCCAAATCAAATGACGTACACCGTGACATAGATGAAAAACTAAAGCGTAACAAAAGCCCGAATAAATCAACTTTATTGGCCAAAAAGTCGCCAGCGCTTGTATGTTGTCATAAGATTTCTGGCCTCCTGCAATGGCTGACATAATAACCACAAAAAAAACTAAGCCAATAGATAATAGTACGCCAGTCATACGGTGAGTAATTGAAATAATACCTGTTAAAGGCAGCTTATAGGCTTGTAGATGTGGCGATGTAGGTCTATTACTTGGTACGGCCATGACTTATCCAGTAAGTGGTTTGATCAATCAACAATCTATTCATAACTGCGCACAAAGACTTTGTAAACATCAAGTATCTGGTGTTATTGAAAAGACTAGCTTCTAACACTTGTACTTTTCAACCTGCTTTAATGCAGGTTGAATTATTCGATTTTAAGATATAACGCTAAATAATGTACCTTAAACATAAACGTTTAATTACGTTCTTTTTGACTGATAGCACCACTACGATCAACAACAACATTCCAATCAATGCCACCGGCATTAACAACCAAGTCATATTCTTCGCCAACACCATTTGGGTTAACTATCAATACAGAATCTTTAACAGTATAAGTATCAAATATAGTTTTTAAATTATCTAAAGCAATCGCAGGCATCATATTTGCACCTTGAACATTATTAGCGTTCACAAAAAAACGTCCATTGGGTCTATACAGCTCAATTAATTTTTCCTTATCTTTTTCTTCTTTAAACATAATCTCAAATACAGTTTGTTTAAAATGCATTTTCTTTGCCGCACTAATTTCTACCGCATTAGGATGTTTCTTATAAAATTGTTCCATTATAGGCGCAGGAATAGCTTCTTTAGATATCACCTCTGCTTGGGCTGATATTGAAGTCAGAGCCAAGGCTAATAAACTCATATTTAATAAATAGTTACGCATGTTTTTTTTGTTCCTGTAATCGATAGTTTAATGGCATATTCTAGTGAGAACTATTATATTAGTTTTCAGACTGTTTTCCTCAACAATTATTACGCCATTTTTCAGATAAATAAGAGTTGTCTATATACAAATTAGACATAACGAAAATAATTATTTCTCTAGCCCAATAAAATCCCAAATTTTATGAGAGATAGTTGATGTATTATGCTCTGGTATAGGAGGGCCTTTAGGGTAATTAAGTTCATAGACTCGCAGCGTATCATTAGCTAATTCGTTCATTCCCAATTTAGTATAGGATTCTTGTAAAGCTAACAAAGCATAAGGAATAGCAGCAGTGCCCTGATATTTATCAATCACTCCAGAAGCTCTGTCCACTGCCGCCACATAAGCCTTACGTTTAATATAATACCTTGCCACATGCACTTCATACATCGCCATGTTACTTTTAAGTGCAATCATTCGTAATCTTGAGTCTGGAACATACTTACTTTGTGGGAAACGGCGCACTAATTCTTCAAAATTAAGTAAGGCATCATTAGCTGCACCAGGATCTCGTTGCGAAGTATCTGTCGGCAAAAATCGATCTATAAAACCAATATCTCGATTGTAATTCACTAACCCTTTTAAATAATGAGCATAATCCACCCCAGGACTACGAGGATTTGTTTTTATAAAACGATCAGCGGCAGCGATTGCCGAATCTGCATCGCCATTTTTATAATATGCATAGGAAACATCTAGCTGTGTTTGAGCAGCATCTGCACCAAAAGGATTTCGAGATTCTATAGCCTCATAAATTTTTGTGGCTTTCTCATAACTACCGCTATCCATTGCAGCTTTAGCTTCTGTACGAAATTTATCCGCACTCCAATCGACATATTCATCTTTATCCTTTGATGAACCAGACTCTCCTGAGAAGAGATCTTTAAGCGATGAACAGCCTTGAAGAGACAGTCCCAAACAGACAATAAATAAATATTTTAGTAAAATTAATCGCATAGTACCAACGACACGTTGTAAAATTAGAGGTTTTCTCGCAGAATGAACGGCGATACTTAAGATTTAGGTATCAAGCGAGTATAACTTAACAATACGTTATTCAGAAGAACTTGTTATGACACGATTAACGGCAGAAGTGCCTTACGAAATGGCAGGTATGCGCTTAGATCAAGTGCTAGCCGAACTATTTGCAGACTATTCACGCAGTAAACTACAAATCTGGGTTAAATCTGGACGCGTGCATGTCAATGATTTAATTCTTAAACCTAAAGATAAGCTCGAAGGTGGTGAAACAATTACTTTAGATGCTGAAGCAGAAATAGTAATAACCTCTAAAGCAGAACCTATTACTTTAGATATTATATTTGAAGATGAAAGTTTACTCATAGTCAACAAACCTGCCGGTATGGTTGTACATCCCGCCGTTGGGAATTGGCATGGTACCTTGTTAAATGCCTTACTAAACCATGAATCATCTTTAGAAACATTACCAAGGGCAGGTATTGTTCATAGAATAGATAAAGAAACTAGTGGTCTATTAATGATCGCTAAAACCTTGCAGGCTCATAATAGTTTAACTCAGCAACTCCAAGACAGATCTATTGTTCGTGAATACTTGGCTATTAGCCGTGGTCGCATGACAGCCGGAGGAACAGTTGATGAACCTATTGCTAGACATCCTACAGATCGAAAACGTTATGCTGTAAAAGAATCCGGTAAATTTGCTGTAACGCATTATCGTGTAGTGAAGCGTTTTACTCGACATACACTTATTCAAGTTAAGCTTGAAACCGGACGCACTCATCAAATTCGTGTGCATATGGCGCATATTCGCTATCCATTATTGGGTGATCAAGTTTATGGTGGTCGATTTCAAATGCCAGCTGATTGCAGCGAGCAATTAGAAAAAGAATTACGTAGTTTTAAACGTCAAGCATTACACGCAGCCAAATTAGGGCTACTTCACCCTGTAACTAATGAATATTGTGAATGGGAACAACCTATGCCCGATGATATGGTTCGCCTACTAGATGCTTTAACGGATAATGAACAAGAATAAACACTGGCTGGTTCCTGACTGGCCAGCCCCTGCTAATGTTCATGCGGCAACTACTTTACGTACAGGTGGCATCAGTAAAGAGCCCTACTTGAGCCTAAATACCGCGACTCATGTTAACGATACAATGGAACTAGTATTACAAAATAGAAAAGTAATCAGCGACATGCTAAACCTTCCAACTGAACCTGTATGGCTAGATCAAATACATAGCAATCGCATTGTTAAAGCAGAAAAAACAGCCGTACCTCAACAAGCCGATGCCAGCTATTCAAGCGACTCTGGCGTAGTTTGTACCGTCATGACCGCTGATTGCTTACCTTTATTGATTTGCTCAAAAGACGGAGAAAAAATAGCAGCCATTCATGCAGGTTGGCGTGGATTATTAGCAGGCGTGATAACCAACTGTATTTCCGAACTAACCTCACTAGCGCCGATTACTCTAGCTGCTGAACTATTAATCTGGTTAGGTCCAGCCATTGGCCCCAACTGCTTTGAAATAGGTTCAGAGGTGCGCGAGGCATTCATAGAAAAATCTAAGCATTATGAAAAAGCCTTTAAGGTGCAAAATAACGGTAAATACCTAGCTGATATTTACCAATTAGCTAGAATTGAGCTAAACGCAATTGGCATCACTAACATTTATGGCGGTACTTACTGCACAATGACAGAAAAAGAACGTTTTTTTTCTTATCGCAGAGACAACCAAACAGGACGCATGGCAACTTTAATATGGAAAGATTAGCATAATGAATTTATTAGTATTAATCATCATTTTTACCGCGGTTGGTGGGGTATTGAGCGTAATGGCAGCAGCCGTTTTTTTATTGCTACCCGAGCAATACAGAAAGGCTGTATTACCTCATGGTATTAGTTTTGCAATAGGCGCACTTTTAGCAGTTGCCTTTTGGGGGCTTATTCCAGAAGCTTTTGAGAAAGTTAAACCCGATGAGTTTCAAATGCTATCAGGCACCATCTTAGCGGGAATACTCGGATTTTTTACACTTGAAAAATTATTAATATGGAGACATTGTCATTCTGGTAGTTGTGAAGCGCACGGCGATGATCATGACCATGGGCACAGCCATGACCATAGCGCTGCCAAATCGGCTGGCTCTTTAATCATTCTAGGCGACAGCATTCATAACTTTGTTGACGGTATTTTAATAGCTGCAGCATTCTTAACGGACGTACAATTAGGCATAGTCACTAGCTTAGCGGTTGCCGCACACGAAATCCCCCAAGAAGTAGGTGACTTTGCTATTTTATTAGACAGTGGTTATTCCAGAGGAAAAGCACTTTTTTATAATATGCTAGCGAGCTTAACAACAGTATTAGGAGGTATTTTAGCTTACTTTAGCTTAGAAAATTTGCACAGCAGCCTACCTTTTTTCTTAGCTTTAGCGGCGTCTAGCTTTATTTATATTGCCGTCGCTGACTTGATACCGACATTACACAAAAAAACTGATATAAAAACATCAATGCAACAAATAGTTTTAATTGCTGCTGGAGTATTTTTAATCTGTTACCTGCATGATATCGCTCATAGCCTAGGTGGAATGGCTACCTAAATTTAAAAAAGGCTTGATATGAAACCCATGCCTATTATTCTTAAATAAATAGGCGAAAGACTATCAATTAAGCCTTTCGCCTTTATTTAATATTTACTTTTAAGTGATGATATTAGGCCCCGCCCTACCGGTTCTTTTTTTAACTTCACAAAATTGTTCTGCAAGAAAAATTAAATCATTTAAGACAACTTGAGCCTCTTGATCATGCAGAGCGCTATCTGCTTCAAAACGCTCCAGATATATTCTTAAAGTTGCACCAACAGTACCGGTTCCAGATAAACGAAAAACAATACGCGAACCATTTTCAAAACCTATGCGTATACCTTGATTCTTACTAACGCTACCATCTACTGAATCTTCATAACTAAACTCATCTGCAAACTTTACAACATAGTCTCCGAAAGACTTCTTTGGCATATTTGTTAATTGACTACGTAAATGCTCAACAATTTCATTAGCAACCGGTGTTTCTATCGCCTCATAATCATGACGACAATAAATATCCCTACCAAATTTTTGCCAATGTTCATGAACTATATCAACAACAGACTGACGTTTTACCGCAATTAAATTTAACCAAAACAAAACCGCCCACAAGCCATCTTTTTCACGAACATGGTCAGAACCCGTTCCAAAACTTTCTTCACCACACAGCGTTATTTTTCCTGCATCTAACAAATTACCAAAAAACTTCCAACCGGTAGGTGTTTCATAACAAGGAATATTGTAATAGGTGGCCACTCTATCTACTGCCTGACTGGTTGGCATTGATCGAGCAACTCCTTTTAAGCCCTTAGCATATGCCGGAATTAAATGCGCATTTGCTGCCATAATAGCTAAGCTATCACTAGGTGTTACAAAAATTTGACTGCCAGTAATCATATTACGATCGCCATCGCCATCAGATGCAGCACCTAAAGTAGGCGCACTAGCACTAAACATACGCTCAGCAAGTTCATGAGCATGTGCCAAATTTGGATCAGGATGATGTCCACCAAAATCCTCTAACGGCTCTGCATTAATAACAGACGCAGGTGTGGCACCTAAGATATCTACCAATATCCTTTTGGCATAAGGCCCTGTTATTGCACTCATAGCATCAAACAATAAAGTAATATAGCCAGAACTAATGCTTTGCTTAAGTAAATTAAAATCAAATATAGACTGCATCAGCTCAGCATAATCTGAAACAGAATCAATAACTGTTATTTTAAGGCCCTCTATTTGCTGTGATCCGATGCAATCCAGATCGATATCAGCAATGTTTGCAGATTTATAGCTATCAATAACTAAACTACGCTGATAAAAAGCATCAGTATAGGTTTCTGAAGCAGGGCCACCATTACTTACATTGTATTTAATACCAAAATCTTCATCTGGACCTCCTGGATTATGACTCGCTGAAAGTATTAACCCACCGAAAGCATGATATTTTCTGATGACATGTGAAGCCGCGGGGGTAGAAAGCAATCCACCTTGACCAATAATAAGTTCCCCAAAACCATTAGCGGCTGCAATTTTAATAATGATTTGTAATGCTAGTCTGTTAAAATAACGACCATCTCCTCCTAATACTAAGGATTTTCCTGTAAAATCTTCCAAAGAATCGAAAATTGATTGAACAAAATTTTCAAGATACCCAGGCTGTTCAAATACTTTGACTTTTTTTCGAAGCCCTGAAGTTCCTGGATTTTGATCATCATAAGGTTGAGTTGTAATAGTTTCTATTTGCATATTTAAGCCCTATTTCATCAATTAATGTTATTCATAAAATACACCAAAATCATTTTCTATTGTAAAAATATGTTACGAATCTATCTATTGATGTATTGCTGCTTAATTTCATTTTCAGCTCATGCCGAAAGTGATGTTTGGCTTTTAGTTGACACTACCGCTAGAAAAATTGAAATAAAAAAAGGTGAAAAAACCCTAGAAGTAATAAATAAAATTGCTATAGGTCGAGGTGGTGCAGGCTTAAAGAACCATCGCGGCGATAATATTACACCCTTTGGTGACTATAAAATTGGTTGGGTTGGTGAAAAGAGTAATTTCAGACGCTTCTTTGGCCTAACCTACCCTTCTATTGGTGATGCAGAACAAGCTTTAAAAAAAGGAGTTATTGATCATCTAACTTATGATAAAATTCTAATCGCTCATCAGCTTCATCAAACACCACCACAAAATACGCCATTAGGTGGTCAAATTGGCATACATGGACTAGGAAATGCTGACGAAAGAATTCACCAAGTTTTCGACTGGACGCATGGTTGTATCGCTTTAACTAATCCTCAAATTGATCAATTAAGCCAATGGGTGGATACTGGAACTGTTGTAAAAATAAAATAAAGTTGGAAAAAACACATTTTTAATGTTAAAATTTTTTCTAGCTATAATTTTTTGTAGTAATAACTTTGACTAAGGAAAATAATATGAAAAAAGTAATTAAATTATCTATGATCGCCATGGTTGCAACTTTGGTTGTTGGTTGTGCTTCTACTTCAGATATTGAAAACCTACAATCACAAGTTGATGGTTTGAAAACTTCTGTTGCTCAAGCTTCTTCTGATGCACAAAGCGCTTTAAGTGCTGCAAATGACGCTGCTGCTAAAGCTGCTGCTGCTGAAGCTGCTGCTAACCGTGCTGCTCAATATGCTCAAGACACTAACAGCAAATTGGACAACTTGTTCAAAAAATCAATGTTGAAATAATTCAACTTTGCTTTAGAACACAAAAAAGCCCGGCGGCTATAAACCGCCGGGCTTTTTTTATGCCTTAATTTCCCCACCAAATAACTCTATGAGTCGAGGTAAAAAAGTTGCCAACTCCGCAGTCATGATAGAAAAATCCACATCAAACTGCGCAGCCTCATCATCAGTCTCAATATCAGCGACTTGATCCTGAATTAAATCTAAAAATCGCAAACGCTTTATCGACAAATTTTCGTCTATGATAAAAGAAATACGTTCAGCCCAATTAACCGCCAACTTAATAACTTCTTTACCTGTATCTAAATGATTGGTAATTTCAGGCAAAGCCAAATCATGGCGCTTACAACGGACAATACCACCCGCCTCCTCAGGAGAGCGTAACTCACATTCATCTTCAATAGTGACATCGTCAGCTATCTTATTATTAAGCAACCATTGCGTCATAGTTGCTATCGGCTTTTCCACAGTACTTAATGGAATAGCAGGCAATGAACCTAATGCTTTCCGTAATAAGCTAACTAACTCTTCAGCACTTTTTGCAGAGGCCGCATTAACAATCAACCAACCACCTTGCGGATCTATATAAGCGTATATTTTGCGTGAAAATGTAAAGGCTCTAGGTAATAAATCAAAAATAAGCTCATCTTTAAGCTCAGTTCGTTCCTTCTTAGATAGCTTTCTAGCTTGCTGTTCTTCCTTCTCTGCTATTTTTTCTTGCAGCAATTCATTTAACACAGATGCCGGCAACACTCTCTCTTCTTTCTTAACACATAGCATCATATAGCCATTAGTTTTATGAACTAAAGACTGAGAAGTCTTACCTAATGGCGGTGTCCAGCCAAGAGTAAATTCTTCATGAGAGCCACAAGGACGAAAAGCCAAGGCTTCCAGCTTTTGATCCAACTCTTCGGAGGTTAAAGTGAAAGCTTCGGTAAGACGGAAAATACTAAGGTTTTTAAACCACATGGGTAACTGATATCCTATAAAATAATGATTAAAACGAAATAACACAAAAACAGCCGCACATCAGTTGATACAACCAGCATGACCTATCTATTCTTTAATAGACATCGACTGAGCATTATCGCAAATTTAACGATATAAAAATAAAGTAATTTTTTAATACACAAACTATGAAACCCTTCTTAGTAGGATTTGAGCCCATTATTGCACTTGATGCCAAAATATTAATACTGGGATCAATGCCAAGCACCATCTCTATTAATCTCCAACAATATTATGGACACCCAAGAAATGCTTTCTGGCCAATCATGAACGCATTATTAAATGATAATCCTGACCAAAGCTACTCAGGTCGAAAAAATTGGCTAATGCGCAATAACATTGCCGTATGGGACGTATTACAACATTGCCAACGTACAGGTAGCTTAGACGCGAATATAAATTTCACCACCGCCAAAACCAATGACTTTACTCGCTTATATAGTGACCACCCCAGCATTAAGCAAGTATTTTTTAACGGCAAGCTCGCTGAAAAACACTATAAACAACATATACTACCCACCTTAGATAAACAGTACGCTTACCTTGAATATCAATACTTACCATCAACCAGTCCAGCTTATGCCGCATTAAAATTAGAACAAAAGATAGAAGCATGGAAAGCGATTAATCAGTCTATGGTAAAATAGCGTTATTTTTGTGTGTAATGGTTTGATATTAAAATGAGTGAAGAACAAGATTACGATTATGAGTATGAATACAATGACAAAGGCGAAATAGTTTATTACGCCATTCGTCCCAATAAGACCCGCATAAAAAAGGACATGGCTGTTCTTTTTGCCTTAAGTCAAGAATTAGCAGATTTACCCCCAACGCAATTAAAAGCGCTAGAACTTCCTGACATTCTTTATAAGTCGTTAACTGAAGCCTCAGGAATGCCCCATAAAAGCGCAAGAAAGCGCTTATTAAAGTTTATAACAGGGCAGCTTAACAAAATAGATATAGATCCTTATCTAGAAAGACTAGCACGCATGAAAAGCCAAAGCGCCCATGCGGTTAGAGAACATCATATTGCAGAGCGCTGGAGAGCCCGATTAATTAACGACGGCAATGCCGCCCTAACAGAACTGCTTAATGATCATCCTCACGCCGATAGACAGCAACTAAGGCAATTAATACGTAACGCTCAAAAAGAAACAGAACTGGCTAAACCACCCAAATCTTCACGATTATTGTATCGATATTTAAAAGTATTATTAAATATCGACGACGACACTGAATTTGATGATGTGCTTGAAGACGAAGCTATAGATGATTTCGAATCAGCCGATGATCAAGCCTTCGATGACTATGACTATGATGATGAAGATGAAGATGAAGACGAGGATGAAGACGACGATGATGATGAATATTAAGACAACAATCTGATAAAGTTAAAATCGCAATCACATAGTCATGTCGGGCAACCGTTTACTCGTTGCCCGAACACTGACCCACCCTCTATACCGTAAAAAGCATAATCGCTATTAATGCAGCGACAATACCTATCCACTGCTTGAAACATATACGCTCTTTAAGCACTAACCAAGCAAGAATAACGGTAGCGCCAGGATAAAGCGAAGCCAACGAGGAAGAAATATCTAATCGACCCGACTTAAGCGCTTGTAGATAAAATAAATTCCCACCTACATTAAAAACGACATGGGCAAGAACAACACCCAGCGCATTGCGTTGTACAGAAAATGTTTCGCGACGACTCGTTACGAAAACGAAGGCCATCAAAGTCCCTGCCGCGTAATAGGCGATTATAAGCCAAATCACCGAGGCATTACCGCCAATAGCGTAATGCATAGCGATAAAATAGCAGCCAAAACCAATCCCAGCTATAACTGGAAGACGCAAACTAGATAAACGATCAATATGAAAGGCTTGCTTGCTATCCCCCAATGAAATCAACCACACCGCAAGCAGCGCAAAGCCAAATCCGAGCAGTTGTAGCCACGCAGGCAGACCTTGCGAAATGATACCAACAACAATAGGAAGCACAGCAGCGAACAAAGCCGAAACAGGTGCTGCGATACTCATTTTCCCGCAGGTCATACTATAAAACAAAATCAGCAAACTACCCGTACCCAGCACACCTGCCAATCCGGCAAGGACTAATGATTTTGCCTCGGGAATAACTTCAGGGTAAAGCGCGACAGCAATAAGCAGCACCAGCAAACCAACAATGTTCCCGTAAAAGACTACAAGATATACGCTCAGCTTTCGCGCAGCGAGACCACCGGCAAAATCAGCCACACCCCAGGAAAGTGCCGATGCAATACCATATAAAATGGAAAACATATCCTTATCCTTAAGCTTAGTTCAAGTGACTATTTAAATAATAGCGCTTAGCATCGCAAGCCAAACCAAAACCCACACTAGATAATCGATTACCATCGGCTATTTCAGCTTGCGGAAATAACTGACGGGTCAAATCCTGAATTATAGGCATCGCCGTACCGCCTCCCGTTAATATCACCAGACCAATAGCATCTGCGGTGATACCCGCTTGAAATACACAGGCATTAATAGTTTCTATAATACTAAGTACATTCCCATAGAGACTGTCTTCAAACTCCCTACGACTACACTCAGATTGCAAACCTGTTTCAATAAAAGACAAATCGGCTAAAGTCTGTTCACTAGAACTCAAGTTGATTTTACTATCCTCAACACAGGCCATTAAACTATGTCCTAATTCTTCTTCTACAATAAACTGCAAGCGCTGGGTTAAGGTTTTATTGGTGGACTGCTTAATGAGTTCAGTTAAATCACGCTTATATTTTCGTGTATACATACACTGAATTTTACTAAGCTCAGCTAAATCAAAAAAAGGTGTCAACGGAAAACTTAAACCCTTAGCTCCCCACAAAGAACCCATACCCAATAAGGGCATAAAACAAGCTAGGCTTAAAGCACGATCAAAATCATTACCGCCAAGCCTAATCCCTGCATTAGCCAAGATATCATCCTGGCGATCGGTCTTTTGTATATAACGTCCCGATAAACGCATAATGGTAAAGTCAGAGGTACCACCACCAATATCCATAACTACGGCCAAACGCTCTTTATCACCTAAGGCTATTTCATGAGCAAAAGCCGCTGCTATAGGCTCATATTGAAAACGAATCTCCTTAAAACCAGCAGCTGTAAATATGCTTTTAAGCTGACTTTCAGCGACTAGATCAGCCTTTTCATTACCATCAATAAAATGCACCGGCCTACCTGCCACTACCGCACTAATATCTTGCTCAGCCAATAATTCAGCTTTATTTTTTACATGCTTAACAAAAGGCCCAATAATATCTTCAAATCGAGTTTGTCTGCCGCTGATAGTCGTGCCATCCTTCATAAGCGACGTACCCAGTACACGCTTAAAACTTCTCATAAAGCGCCCTTCCTCCCTACTAACATAGGCATTAAGCGCTTGACGACCAAACAAAGCACTAGAGCTTTCTGATTGAAAAAAGATAGTCGAAGGAATAGTCACATGATGATCTTCAACCGGCACCATCTTAATAGAAGCATCAAGATTATTAGCAATGGCGACCGTGGTATTTGAGGTACCAAAATCAATGCCGCAGGCAATTTCATGTAACGACTTCTTAGTGTGTATATTCATAAAGTGGCTAAATTCAGCCCACCTGCTTAATAATGGCGGACTTGTTAAATAGTGGCGTTACAATTGCATGAAAACGCTGTTGAATTTATTGTGGTGAAAGATAACAACACCCTGAGCGATGATTATACGTTATCTTCTTAACTTTAGCTTAGGCGAACGCCTAATGCTGAGAACTGATAGATGCTGGCAGATAGTTAAATCTTGAAATGATCAGCATGCAGCGCAGTTTATTACGCCGCATGTGATTTGATATGATATGTTTCTGAATCTACCCTAAACGCCTTTAACACTAACTTCTAATACCTGACTCCAATGCCCCACTTGTTTGTCGTTGATATGATAAATAGCACGATATTTCCAAACACAGGCACTGCCTGACGCCGGTAATGGCGTGTTATCTTGATAGCCCGAAGACATGCGTATAGTTAATAAGACAAAGACTCCTGTACCGTGATCAACCTCTATCTCTAGCGCGTCAGTACCGTTGCTTTTCCAACTTAAAACGGGGTGACCTCCTTGTATGTCAACTGAAAGTATCGGTTGCAGACTTGTAATATCAACAGCAGGCTTAGATGCTGCGATAATCCCTAAGTTTTTTCCGATGGCTTCAGTGTAATTAGGATGTTTTTTGATGCGAGTAATCAAGGGACCTACAAAGCCAAATATTCCAGAAAAAGGTGTACTAGTAGGCGCTAGCGGCAGTATAGGCAATACCGGTAAGGCTATGTCTGTATTGGCGGGGCCGTCACGTAAAATACGCTTAAGTGAGAAAATAGCGTGCGAGTAATTTTGTGCAACTTCTTGGCTACTTAATAAATAATCGAACCAAGCTGATGCTGCGGCTACTTTAGTGACTTCATTACTAGAAAGCTCTAAAGTAGAAGCATAACTAGGCAACTGCGTACTGAGTTGTTGTAAGAATACACTTTTATTAGCATCATCAGAGGGTATAGAGGTAGTATTTGGCATGCGCTTAGTCCTGTTATTGAAGGTTGAAGTGAAATAATTGCCTAGCTAAATAGTTGTGCTGACTAATAATGCCTTCATCAGCCAGTACAACGCAAGTTATTTTTATCAAGCACCTAAATAAAAGTTAAACATAGTCGTTAGCCATCTATTTATATAGGTATTTATACTACCTAATGACCTAAAAATACCAACAGCACCCCATTTTATACTCTAAAAAATCTATTACTTAGTTTATAGCTTATTATTTTCACCACGCTACTAGCTGCTAGCAATATGAAGTCGTTAGCTCATGGTGTTAGATTAGGTGCTAGCAACAAACTAACCGGTGTCCATGGTGTGGAATTGGGTGCTAGCAATAAGCTATCCGGTGCTCATGGTGTGATATTGGGTGCGAGCTACAAGCTATCCGGTGCTCATGGTGTGAGATCGGGTGCGAGCTACAAGCTATCAGGTGCCCCTGGTGTGACATTGGGTGCCACAAACAAGCTATCCGGTGCCCATGGCCTGAGATTGGGTGCCAGCAATAAGCTATCAGGTGCCCATAGCATGAGACTGGGTGCCATGACTCCTTCATGAAGCATTATAGGGTATATAGACCGTTGTTTTTCAGCTCTATGTAAATCGTAACGATCAATGAACTTATGTATATGTCGATATTAACAAACTAGCCGCGCCGTCATTCCGGCATGGACTGCCGGAAACCAGTTGCCATGGATGGTTGATGTAGCTTCAATCAGCTGACAATATAAATTATATGATGGGTACATCCATGCACACTATATCTCGGCACAAATCTGTCTGGAACAGACAGACATTTAGCCAAAGGGCGTCAGGCAGGATAGTCTGACGTAAATCCATACCTAGATAACGGATATAGCGTGTTTTGAATATTTACCCACCAAGATTCACATAGAGCCTATTTTTCTAACCATGTAACTGCTTTGTTAATCGCAAGACTTCTTTCTGTAATCGCTTGACTTCGGAGTAAAGGTAATCATTTGTTCGTTTCGCTTCATGGTCTTCAATAACAACGACTTTATATTGCGAGTCGATATTTACATTGTGTATGGCTTCCATTTCTTGGCTAGCAACAAAGCGTTCAAATGATGCTCTAGAGATACGGCGATGTCCGCCGGGTGTTTTCCAGCCTTCAAGTAAGCCTTGTTCCACCCATAACTGTACAGAACGGATAGAGCATCCCATTTCTTTTGATACATCCTGAGTAGTCATTAAGTTGAGGGCAGCAAGAGCAATTTTATGGCGCACGTAGTTTATCCTTTCTAATTATAAGTACGCGTAACAGCTTAATTTTTAATTGTTTTCGTTAATTTAGCAGGTGAATTTAATCTTCAGATATCTATTTATCAACTAAACACTAGTCCTGCCACGCACACACTGACTAATTTCTAAGTTCCATTATAATCATTTTTGTTTCATTATAAAATCATACGAAAGTAGGATTTCCCTACTAAGCCAGAGGCTTTCCTTAAGCCTAAAAATCTAAAACTTATCTTTCAACAACTAGCCATTAACGTTGTGCATGGGTAATTTATTCTGCATTTCCCCGCACATTAATTAAACCTAATTATTAATGAATTAAGGCATCCCAGTTAATAATCCAAGCATAAATATCATCGGCAGGCATTGGTTTAGCAATAAAATAACCTTGAGCAATATCGCAATCGGTACTACGTAAAAAATCCCAATCGACTTGATCTTCTACACCTTCAGCCACGCTTTTCATACCTAATTGTTTGGCTAAACCTAAACTGGCATTAAACATAACTTGACGCGTTTCGTTGCTACTCATATCGTGAACAAAACTTTGGTCTATTTTAAGTTCATTAAAAGGAATATTACATAATTGAGCTAAAGATGAGTGACCGGTACCAAAATCATCGATGGATAAATTAAAACGATGCATACGCAAACGAGTAAGCACTTCGATCGAAATAGAAGGACTGGTCATGAGTTTGCTTTCAGTGACTTCCAATATGATATCGCTAGGCATAATGCCGGCATTGGCCGCTGCGTTAACCAGATAATCAGCAAAGTTTAAATCAGCGAAATTATCCATAGATATATTAATGGCGACTTGTAATAGTAATCCAGCCTGTTGCCAAGCTTTAGTTTGAGCAAAAGCAGATTTTATGACAGCCCGCGTTAAATCATCTATCAATTCATGGGTTTCTGCTATATGTATGAATTGATCGGGAAATATAATGCCATCAATAGGATGGCACCAACGAACTAAAGACTCAACACCTACGACTTTAGCGCTTTTTACATCTACTTTGGGTTGATAGTAATTAATGAGTTCATTATTAGCTATTGCTGAGCGCAGCTCATCAGCAGAATATTGTTTCTTGTTAGCTATTGCTTGTTTAGGCTGGAACTGACGCCAGTTTGCAAGTTTTAAAGATAATAATTCAAGATTAAAAGGCTTGCCTATGTGACCTAGACTGGCTATCTTATAGTTTTTTATTAATTTATGAGCTGTTTCACAAATACGCTCATCCTCTCCGCTCAGCAACAGAACGTGACCTTTGTAATGTCGGTCAGCAAGTTGGCGTATGAATTCTATACCGTCCATTTCTGGCATATTCAAGTCCAATATAATAATAGTTTGCGTCTCATCGAAGCTCTCTAGCCAAGTTAGTCCGTCTTGGCCGCTATTACAGAGAGTGACTTGATCGTAGCCTAAATTGGCGAGCATGTACTGTAACAACTTAAGTATCGAAGGCTTGTCATCAATCACCAATATGCGGATTATAGATTTTTCAGGCATGATGTGTATTCTCACTAGAGCAATAACGTATTACGTTATTAAAGTTGAAAGTTTTAAAAAGCTTAAATGCAATAGCGGCAACGGGTTTATCACTACCTGCTTAGCTAAGATTTACCAGTCCAGATAAGCACCACCATAAATAGCGGCGCCTGGATAATTAAAACCATATAAATCAGGCGTGCGTTGATTGCTAATATTTTCTCCTCGCACGGTCAGTTTAATTTTAGGCGTAACCTGATAATTAATACTGGCATTAACACGAGGTGCGTCATGAACCAGTACCGTATTAAGCGGATCTGACCAATAGCCCTGACGATAGTTTAAATCAACTCTCAAGGTTATTAATGGACGCACTTTCCAATCAGTCCAGACTTGACCTTGATGTTGAGGCCGACCAGGCACTTTTAAGCCTGTTTGCGGATTATTAGCCAGCATATAGCTGTAACTAAAGCCACTTTTCCACTCTGAGTTCCATTTAAAGTTATTTTGAGTTTCGACACCAAAAATATGCGCTTCGTTTATATTGGTACTCCCAATAATGCCAGCGGCTGTTTGTTGCAAAACAATTAAATTTTGATAATGTTGTAGGTAACTAGAGCTACTGATTTCATAAAAATCATTGGGATTCCAGCGCCAACCTATTTCACCGCCAAAATTACTTTCTGGCGCTAATTTGATATTGCCATATATAGGATGTAAGAGTTCATTCATGGCTGGGGTACGAAAACCGGTACCGGTTTTTGCCCACGCCATCATAGTAGGTATAAAGCGCCAACTATTATTAACATTAAACAGCACATGATCGCCGCCAAATTGATCATAATGATCTAGACGCGTTTCTGTCGTCGTCAACCAATTACCCCATTCCATTTCCGCGCGGGCGATAGGACTTAATAAACTATTAGTTAAGCTATTAACTTTAGATAAATTATTAAGGTTTTCTCCATGTTGTTGTTGACCATCAACCCCCCAGATTAAACTCAAGGATTTATTACTTTGCTTATTCAAAGCTATTTTATGGGTGTTTTTCCAATGTGCTAACAGTAATTGAGTGGTTAAATTCATTGAGCAACAATGGGGTAAAGTACCTATTCTTCCAATCTGTTGATCTTGGGTAAAACCAACTTGCAGGGCACTATCCCAGTGCTCGGAGAGATGATAAAAAGCCTGACTCTGAGCCACCCAGGTTTGTTCCTTTACTAAACCATTAGGATCAGCTTTCCAGCCTCTTGTACCATTCGATAGTAATCCAGGGCCATCAGAACCGTCTCTGCTATTCACATAATATAAGCTACTTTCTACACTCAGCGCTTTGAAGTGCTTATCCCAGCGCAATAAGCCGGTACTCAATTGAGAGTTTTTAGTTTCGTTATTACCGCCATTACTGGGACTAGCTTGGCTGATACCCTCAAAGATATTGCTTTGCCCACCGGCAAAGCTCCAATTCCCTAACTTATTTTGCAGACCCAGACCTACGTTGTTACGCACCGTACCAAAACTTCCGCCTTCAGTATGCAAAAAAGCTTGTCCATCATTTAATTTTCGACTCGAAAGATTAATAGCACCACCTAAGGTTCGACTACTGCTTTGAGCTTCATCATGGCCACGGTCAACAGACACGCGATTAAGTAAGTCCAAGGGGTAATGGCTTAAAGGGAAAAAGGCGGTAAAGTTACCAAACAAAGGGATACCATCTAAATTGACCAGGCCTAAGCCACCACCTGCCCCTCTTAAAATGATATTGGATGCTGAGTTACCGTTAGATTGTGAAATGCCTGTGCTGGGAAGGCCTCGTAATACGCCATTTAAATCAGCTCTGTTTACAGCATCTAAAGATGCACGATTAAATTCAGTACTTGAATGGGCTGGGTTATTGATGCTGTCATTAGCATCGTTGCTTACAATTATGTCCGGTAAAGCAAGCACTTCAGTATCACTGGCCTGCGCGGCAGTTAATACACTGACACTGCAGAATATGAGTAGACACTTTATATAAAATTGATTGGGTTTAATTTTCATTAACGGGCGTCTTTATCCATCATTTTCGGCAATGAAAACTGTTTTTGTAGTAGGGAGTTAAAATTTGGACTTTTAGTAATTAGCACATTACACCTGTCCTCTTAAACCCAGAACCTGATCTATCGTTTGTATAAGCACAGTTTTATCAACAGGCTTTGAAAGGTAGTGACTAAAGCCAGCTACTCGCCCACGCTCTATATCCTCTACCATTGAATTCGCAGAGAGGGCAATTACTGGTATAGTCTTGAGCACATCATTGGCCTTTATTGCTTTCAGTACCTGATAGCCATCCATTTCTGGCATATTAATATCAAGTAAAATAACATCAGGACATTGTAACAAGGCTTGTGCAATAGCTAGCGTTGAATCTTGAAGGGTGGCTAACTTAAGATGTGAAAAAGCACGGAACATATTTGCAGTCAATTTCAAATTTGAAGCATTATCATCAACGTATAACACTTGATATTGGCATGACGATTCAGGCATTTTGTAAGTGTTCTTCTCAGTACTAGGCAATCGAATAGCTGACGTTATCGGCTCATCAACATCGGTCAATAGTGGCATAGTAATCCAGAAGTGACTACCTACGCCCTGCTCACTTTTTACACCTATGGTACCGTCCATTAAATTTACTAGTTTTTGGACAATACTCAGGCCTAAACCCGTTCCTTCAATATCTTCAGTGGTCGTCAAGCGCACATAGGGATCGAATACTTTTGCTAGTCGTTCAGGGTCCATGCCTATGCCAGAATCAATAACATGGATCGTGTAAGTTTTAGTGTCATTCAGTTCGACACTAATATCTACAGTACCTTGGTTGACGTTATATTTTATAGCATTGGCAATTAAATTCAGTAGTAATTGAATAAGTTGAGTGCGATCACAAAGGGTAAAAATATCCTGCTTATGCTGGTAGCGTAACTTTATCGCCTTTTTCTGAGCCAATGGACGTGTTAAAACCAAGCAGTCATCAATGATAGTAGAAATGTTTTCGGGACGCAGCGTTAAACCTATATGACCTGATTCAATTTTAGACAGATCCAACATTTGATTAATAAGCTGCAGTAGATGAGTCCCCCCTTTTAAAATTTCCTGCACAAAATCTAATTGCTCTGTCGTTATTGAATTATCCATCTGTAGTAACTCAGAATAACCCAGAATGGCATTCAACGGTGAACGCAGTTCATGACTCATGTGGGAGACAAAAACTGACTTGGCTAGATTAGCCTGGTCGGCCATTTTTTTGGCTAACTCCAGTTCCTTAGCTAATTTAACTCGCTCAGTAACATCTCGCTGTATAAATAAAATGTGAGTCGGTTTATTGTCGATATCGTATATCAGACTAGAATTAACTTCGCAGCTAAAATGACTACAATCTTTTCTGACCATGTCATACACAACAGCACCTAAACTATTGCCTTTTAATAACTGGGCTATCATGTTTGTCACTGTTTCATGGGAACTGATATCGATTACATCAAAGATAGACTTTCCCAGCAACTCTTCCTTGATATAACCCCACATGAACATGGTTTTATCAGAAACGAAAGTAATCATGCCTTCAAGGTCGGATATACCTATACCGTCTGGCGACAATTCCAAAATGGTTCTTAATTTTTCTGCTTGGGTTTTTAGGGCTATTTGTTGGGTAACAGAGGCGCTATGCGCTTCAGTTGCAGCCGCTAATTTTAATCTACTATTTTTCAAGTAAACAGTACTGGTTTCATTCTCTTGATGGAGAAGTCGAAAGCGATCAGTTAGATAAAAGGTAAACACTAACAACCCAAAACATGAGCCCAATTGCAAGCCGTTTAGGCTATAAAAATTAGTCTCAATGAGCCCCGCTGCGTGTAACTCACGAATTAGTATGCCAATGATGAGTAAAGAAAAACCTACACTTAAAAAATAGGCATTAGTTTGTTTTTTTAGGCAAGCGATCACCAAAATGATTATGACAAAAACTGTAGTAAGAGTAATTAGGATATTAGCAAATATGGCCAATTTAATGCTATATGACACTAACATAGGCATTATAAGATTCAGAGCTATTAACCCTTTAGCTATCAAACTAAGTCTAGGCATCAGTTGTTTTAGCTTCAGTACTCGATATATAAACAATAATTGAGACGCAAAAAAGAATGAAGCAAAAATTAATAATCCTCTTTCTGTTAACCAAGGAGTGTGCGGCCAAACATAGGTAGCGCCAAAGCCTCGACTCACTATAAAGGAAAGAGCCATAAAAAAAATCATGCTCAAATAGCAATAATAATCAATGTCCTTTGTCGCGATTGCTAACCCTAAAGTAAACAAGAAAATGCTTATCATAATACCAAAAAAGAACGTCTGAAAACCATACCTACCTAACTCTTGCTTTTGAAAGGCACTGGGCTCCCATAAATTCGCTTCTATGAACATAGCGTTAGGAGTGGCGCACCTTATGTAAATAACGTTTTGACTGTGTGCAGAAATTTGCACGGGAAAAGCAAAAATAGTACTTTCATAGGCCCTATTTTCGTAAGGCAAGGCATAGCCGGTATGAATGGTTTGATGATTTTTATGGTCAATCTGCCAATAAAAATCTATGTTTTTCATTAAAGTGTAATTAAGTTCAATGACTTTTTCTATAGGCAGGTCACTGCTATTATCTATGATTAAACGTAACCAATAAGCTGACGATGTAAATCTTAAGTTGATCGATTTAGTCGATGATAGATTGGTTTTAAAGGAGGAACTCAGAGATTCTTGCTCTATATCCGCGAGTGTTAGTTGTTGGCTGGCATCCTCTAAAATACCTATATAGGGTGTCAGTGAAATCGATGGCTTTGCACTACTGTTAACATCTAAATATTCATCAGATACGGCAACTGAGAAGTTTGTTATCAGCATTAAAAAAATTAGACACGTTATGAAGTTCTTTAATTTAACTTCAAATAGATACCTATTTTTATAGCTTAGGCCCTTTGCTTTCAAAGCTAAAAACGATCTAAACTAATTAGTGCAGATAAAGATTTAATCTTTAACTTACGCATTACTGCTACTTTATATTGCTTAGCCGTAGGAAGAGAGACCCTTAAGGTTTCAAGTATTTCGGTATTGTTATAGCCTAAAATCATGAGATCGTAGACCTCTCTTTCGCGCGGTGTCAGAACCATTAATCGAGTCTCTAAGGCGCTTTTATTGATTGCCGATTGAATAGTTTGCATAGCCGATTCAAAAGCAGTTTCAACTGCCGCTTTTAATTGCTGCAGGTTAACCGGTTTAAGTAAAAAATCCACTGCACCTTGCTTTAAGGCGGTAATTGATTGGGGGACGCTAGATTCTCCACTGAGAAAGATAATAGGCATAGTTCGCTCTAAACGAGCCATTTCAGCTTGTACTTCAATACCCGTCATTTCGGGCATATTCATATCAGTGATAAGAATTGAGGGACTTACTTCAGGTATAGCCTTTAGAAAATCAATAGCATTACTATATAAAAAGGTTATATAACCCATTTGAGTAAGCATAATATTTAAAAGCTTAGTCATAGCCATATCGTCATCTAATATAAAAATATACTGTGCAGAAAATGAGCCAGTATCGACTGAAGTAAGCATTTTAAATAACCAAGCATTATCGTACGGTTTATATTTTGTTATATCCTACCTTATAATGCAATCATACGTTCGAAGGATATGTATTTCATATTCATACTATACATAAATACGCATCATTTTTAAACCCAAGCCATAGCACTTTCTTGATAACCGCTTTGTGACTATACTATTAATCCGCTATCCCCGAATTATTAGATTATGGCCGCTACAAAAGTTTTTTTAAATGTCCCTTTTACTCAAAAAGATGAAGCGAAGGCGCTAGGAGCAAGATGGGATGCCACACAAAAGAAATGGTATGTTTTAGATGATAAAGACCTAAGCCCGTTTAGCCAATGGCAATCACAGACTGTACTTGGATCTAACCATAAAAAAATGGTAGAGACACCTGCGACTGTATCAACTAAGAGCAGCAAAGCTGGCACTGTGACTATTGCGCAGCATAAAGAATTTGTAGCTTATAACGGTGAGTTGCCACCGTGGCATTAAGTATTTTAAATGGATTGGCGAACACATAAGCTATGTAACTTCTTCTAGAGACCTCATAACCACAGATGTTTTATTTTTACGGGTGAGAATAATACACGGATGATAAACACAGAAATTAGGGTGGGCAAACGAAGTAAGCCCCCCTTATTGCGTTTAATGATGATTTCTTAATTTAATAATGAATAAACTTCTTCGCAACTAATGATGTTTTTATCACTGTGGATAATATAGTCAGCTAGTTTTGTTATAGCCTTCCAATTTTTACTATCACTAATAAAATCCCCTGCTGCTATGAACAATTCATCTAATTTTTCTTCTTGCCGCTGTTTGTCTTTAGAATAACTTTCTAAGTATTCCCAAGCCAGAGCTAGATCTGAGTCACCGCCATAATTTTTCAATGCTTTTAAATCGATTAACTGATAATTAAAGTGCTCATTATCATTAAGATAAGATTGCTTAGCTTCGGCTAAGGGACCAATGAGTAAGTTAATAATATCGGTTTCAAAAGCCACTTGATATTCTCTTACTAATGGCGCGACACTTTCATCAATACTTATTAATTTATCCGTTAAGACATCAACATTAAAAATAAGTGATTGTATTAAACGCCCACCTTCAACTCTTGCCACACTATCATCAGAATCAACCAATAAGTTATTACACTCCTCATCATGCTGACTTAAGTCTTTAATGACAATTTGAAAAAAAACCGGCTGCTGCTGCCTTGCTTTGTTATTTACACAAATAGCAATGGCGTGACCTGCTTCATGAAAGGCAATGCTATGTGTAAAGTTTTGTAATCTATTGCGAATAGATCTATGGCTAATATTATTACGTTTCATTTTGTATAGAATAGCGAATGAGATAGGGAATTTTTACGCTGTAATTAAGTACAACTAAAGTATTTATGAACATTAAGTGATTGATATAACTCAAGAGTCATGTAGATCGGGTTAGTACAGCTCAAATCAGAAAACAGATGCACTATTAGTTAATGTCATAAAGCAGAAACTAAATATCTAACATCAATAAAAAGCCGCTTAAGGGCCATTGTCTAAGACATCAAATAACTTGGTTTCTGAGAGTGCATTCTATATACAAACCCTAAAGACGCACAATACGTAGAAATACGTATTTGGAACTGTTTTTTAAGAAAAAACAGTTTAGTCGTGTTGATGCACTATTAATCGATGGCCTCTATAACCATAAAAGGCGATATAGGCATAACAAAGTACGGGGATGACAAAGGCGCTTTGTATGCCAACGCTATCAGCAAAGACACCTTGTATTAGAGGAAGAATGGCGCCACCTACAATGGCAGTACACAAAATACCTGAACCTTGCCTGGCATGCTTTCCTAGGCCATTTATAGCTAATGAAAAAATGGTAGGGAACATAATGGAGTTACACAAACCAACGGCAAGCACAGCCCACATAACTAAGTGCCCCGCACCCATAACGGCCGTCATTACTAAAATAACAGCGACCAAGGCATTAAAGGTCAGTAACTTATTCGCCGCCACTTTTTGCATTAGCGCGGCACCCAAAAATCGGCCAACCATAGCGCCTCCCCAATAAAACGTAGCATATTTTCCTGCCTCTACTAGGGATAAGCCTGCAATCTTAGGTTCTGTTAGAAAGTTAATTAAAAAACTACCTATGCAGACTTCTGCACCTACATACATAAAGATGCCCACTGCTCCTAAGACCAAATGTTGATAAGCCCAAGCACTAGCTTTAGTTTCAAGTGGGGTAGGCGTTGTCGTATCGAACTCAACATCTACCGCCTGAATAATAGGCAACTTAATGAGCGCAAAAACAACCGCCATCATAAGTAACATTGCTGCGAGGCCTAGATAAGGGATTTGTACAGCTGCCGACTGTATAGCTTGATAAGCCGTTAATTCAACGCTATTAAGCTTAGCTATGTCTTCAGCACTTTTAACGGCGCTTGCCAAGACGATGAGCGCCCCAAAATAAGGTGCGATAGTGGTGCCTAAGGAATTAAAGGCCTGAGTGATCGTTAATCGACTTGAAGCCGTCTCAGGCTTTCCTAATAAAGTCACATAAGGATTCGCAGCTACTTGTAATAAGGTAATGCCAGAAGCTAAAACAAATAAAGCCACTAGAAACAGAGCATAACAATGTTGACTGGCTGCGGGATAAAATAATAAACAACCTACACTGGCTATGCTTAAACCCATAACTATGCCGGTTTTGTAGCTAATTTTTTTAAGTAAATAACCACTAGGAATAGAGACGACAAAATAGGCGGTAAAAAAACAAAACTGCACTAGCATGGCTTGGGTATAGCTGAGTGTAAACACGGCCTTTAAATGCGGTATTAAAATATCATTTAAACAGGTGATAAAACCCCAGATAAAAAACAAAGTCGTTAATGAAGTTAATGAACCCGCATACGAGGTTTGTTGGGTATCAGTATCTTTAATCATTAGAGAGTAGCCTTAAGGTTTATTAAATATCAAGCTGGCCATTTTTATCACCCTACCAGTGTCCTCGGAGTAAAACAGCTTCAGCTGTTTTAAAAGCAATAGCTGAAGCTATTGCACTCCAGACAAATGGTGACTTTAAGGTTTATTAAGCGTAAAGCTTACCGTTTCTTTACCGACCATAATCTTAAATTCGCCAGGCTCTATGACTCGCTTAAGATCAACACCAATAAAAGACAAATCTTCAGGCCTTAAGGTAAAGTTTAGCGTTTGTGTTTGTCCAGATGCCAACTCTACCTTCTTAAATGCTTTTAACTGTCGACTAGGCCTAGTGACGCTAGCTGCTACATCATTAAGATAAACCAATATCGTTTCTTTACCCGTTATTAAGCCTGTGTTTTTAACAGCGACGCTAACTTCTATAGTGTCACCCATGTTAACCGTATTGTTAGCCAATTTTAGATTACTGGTTTCAAAAGAGGTATAACTTAAGCCATGACCAAAGGTGTACAAAGGATTGTAGGCATTGCTTTCATAGCTCTCAATCGGCTTATGATCATATAAAACGATATCGTTAGTCTCTCTGGGATAAGAAATAGGTAGCTTGCCATTCGGGTTATAGTCGCCATACAGAATATCAGTAATAGCCTCCCCGCCTTCCATACCGGGTAGAAAGCCTAAAATAACCGCAGAGGCTAATTCAGCTTGCTCGGTAATAATACGCGGACGGCCGCCAGTCATAATTAAAATAACCGGCTTACCCGTCGCTAGCATGGCATTAGCTAATTTGACTTGCGTGACATCAAGAATTAATGAACCTATATTACCAACCGTTTCTGTATAAGGTTTTTCTCCTAAACACAGCACTATCACATCGACATTTTTAGTCGCATCCAATGCAGCTTGTTTATCAAGTACGCTATGTTCTAAGTAAGTAACCTGTCCTGTCGCTTTCTTTTGTATAGCCTTTAAAATCGTTAACTTATCTTTAGGATATAAACTTTCATCATCACCTTGCCAAGTCAGCGTCCAACCGCCGTTCATCACACTCAATAAATTAGCATTAGGGCCTGCTACTAAAACATTGGCATTCTTTTTTAACGGCAAACTATGGTGTTCATTTTTAGCCAGTACAATCGATTCTCTGGCCGCTAGTCGATTAATACCGTTGGCTTGCGCGGTGGCAAAATGATCGACTTCGGACAATAAGGGTGTCTGTGGATTAAATAAGCCGGCACGGTACTTAACGGCCAGTATTCTAGTCACAGCCTCATCAATTCTGGCTAAGGGTACTTCTCCCGTATTAACTAATTCTAGTAATAAATGATAGAAAGAATAATCAAAAGGCACCATGCTCATATCGATGCCAGCCATGACCGCAATTTTAACGGCTTCTTTTTCATTGGCCGCTAACTTATCACGCGTATAAAGGCGTTTAATATCTTCCCAATCAGAAACCGTGAAACCTTTAAAGCCCAGTTCATCGCGTAAGATAGTGGTTAAATACTGATAATTAGCATGTCCTGGAATACCATCAACTTCTGCTGAGTTAACCATAATAGTCGGTGATCCGGCTTTTATAGCCGCTTCAAACGGAGGCAGGAAATATTCACGCAGCATTCTTTCACTTATCCAAGCGGGCGTTCTATCTTTACCGTTAATAGGAAAACTATAGCCTACATAATGCTTCAAGCAGGTTAAGCCTTTTGTGGGCGCTGAGAAATCATCGCCTTGATGACCTTTGATATAAGAAGTCCCCATGACGCTGGTTAAGTGCACATCTTCGCCATAGGTTTCCCATAAACGTGGCCATAAAGGTTGCCTACCTAAATCCATTACCGGAGAAAAATTCCACTGCAAGCCAGCTACGCGTAATTCTCTTGCGGTAATTTCACCTTCTTTAAAACTTAAATCAGTATTAAAGGTTGCCGCCATATTAAGGGCTTGTGGAAACAGCACTGAGTTTTTTATATACGTGGCGCCATGAATGGCATCTATGCCATAAATCACTGGGATTTTTAATCGTGACTGGGCTGCCACCGCTTGTATAGCCTGTAGAAGTTTACGCCAAACGGCAACTGGTTGAGCTTGGTTATGGGGCGTTTGCGGCGCATTAAGTATAGAACCGACATGATATTTTAAAACGGCATCTTCTAACTTACTTTGATCAACTGGATTTTCACTATTGTGCTCTGCCGCTATCACCGAAAAATCAATTTGCGTCATTTGCCCTATTTTTTCTTCTAGGGTCATTTCAGACAACAGTTGCTCAACCTTAATATCTATTTCGTTGTTTGATTGCATGGTATTCACAGCACACCCCAATAGAAAAAATAATGGCCCAATAAAAATAAGGAATTTTCTTTGCAAGGTAAAGACTCTTGAAGTATCGAAAAAAAACGTATGAAAGTCATTGCTAGCTTATAAAAACTAGCTTTACATAACTAAAAATGAAGCGAGGTAAAGAATACTGGTAGTGATCAATACCCACTTTAGCTTGCTAATAAAGGGTAGTTTTTGCCAATAATAACTAATATCTTGACGTAATAATAACCATTGATTCTTATAGTCCGCATATTTAATAGGAATAGCCGTTAATATTCGAAACAAATATCTCAATAAAACACGCACTAAACGATAAAGCGGATAAGCCAAAACACTAACGATTACATAATAAACAATGATTTGAGTATCGTGTAGACCAGTATGGAATAAATGTTCAATCACATTATCAAGCATGGTCTCAACCGACTCAAAAGTCACATCAGCGACCTCAAAGATGAGCTCAAAAATCAGATGAAACAATTCAGTTGATAACTCTATAACCATATCAGGAATAGTGACCATAACAACTATCCCTAAGAGCACTAGGCCATAAATAATCTTTTGATATGTCGTTAAAATCATCGGAAACCTGTCAGTCATTACTTATGGAATACTATAATTATGAGTTTATCACTTTAAACCTTGAGTCCAAACCTTAGCATTTCTAAACATTCGCATCCACGCACCATATTCTTTCCAATCTTCTGGATACCAAGAGTTTTGTATCGCTCTAAAGCAGCGTTCAGGATGCGGCATCATAATGGTAAAGCGCCCATCACTATTTGTTAAACCAGTAATACCTAATGCAGAACCGTTGGGATTAGCAGGGAAATCAGTTGTTTTAACACCATAATTATCTACATAACTTAAAGCGATAGCATTAGCATCAATAGCGACTTGAGGAGACACAGAAAACTCGGCGCGTCCTTCACCATGTGCTATAGCGACCGGCATACGTGAACCTTCCATGCCTTTGAACAGAATAGAGGCTGATTTTTGCACTTCAACCATAGCGACTCTAGCTTCAAATTGTTCTGAGGTATTGCGCATAAATTTCGGCCAATGTTCAGCGCCAGGAATAATATCTTTTAAGCCCGCCATCATCTGGCAACCATTACAAACACCTAAACCAAAAGTATCAGTACGTTGAAAGAATGCCGAAAACTCATCTCTAGCGCGTGGATTAAATAAAATAGATTTAGCCCAGCCACCACCTGCACCTAAAACATCACCATAAGAAAAACCACCACAGGCGACTAAGCCAGTAAAATCAGCAAGGCTAACTCGCCCATGAATAATATCGCTCATGTGTACATCAATACTGGTAAAGCCAGCACGATCAAATGCAGCAGCCATTTCCACATGGCCATTAACACCCTGCTCTCTTAGAATAGCTACTTTAGGCCTGTCTGATGTTATAGGGAATGCTGTGACATCTTCATTAATATCGAAACTTAAAACAGCATGTAAGCCTGGATCATTGTCATCAGCGATACGCTCAAATTGCTGACGAGCGCAATCGGGGTTATCACGTAAAGCCTGCATTCTATAACTGACTTCTGACCAATAACCTTGCAAGGTTGCTCGACTAGCCGTATAGATGAGATCATTTTTAAAGCTGACAGTTAAGTGTGGTTGTTGAGTAACTTCTCCAACGATAGAAATACAGTCTTTTAAACCTAGCTCGGTTAATACTGCAAGAACAGCATCATGGTCACTAGCACGAATTTGTAATAACGCACCTAGCTCTTCATTAAATAAGGCCGCTAAGGCATTATCGCCCAAGGAATCAAGCGTTAATGTAGCGCCTAAACGGCTGGCGAACATCATTTCAGCAACCGTCGCTAATAAACCACCATCAGAGCGATCATGATATGCCAAGACTTTGCCTTGGCCATTCAATGTTTGCAGGGCAGTAAATAAAGCTTTTAATAGGGAAGGATTATCCAAATCTGGACAATTATCGCCCATTTGATTATAAACTTGAGCTAACACTGAGCCACCTAAACGCCCAGAACCTAAATCGATCATTAACAACAAACTGCTCTCATCTTCTAACCATTTTAGCTGAGGCGTTAATGTTTTACTGACATCTAGTACTGGAGCAAAAGCAGTCACGACTAAAGATAAGGGCGCGGTCATGGTTTTTTCCCCAGCCCCATCAGTCCACACTGTTTTCATAGACAATGAATCTTTACCCACAGGTATCGCGATGCCTAATTCTGGACAGAGCTCCATACCTACAGCTTTAACGGTATCAAACAGAACGGCATCTTCACCCTGAAAACCTGCTGCGGCCATCCAATTAGCAGAGATTTTAATTTTAGAAAGTGATTCTATTTGAGCAGCAGCGAGATTAGTCAAGGCCTCAGCAATCGCCATACGACCTGATGCAGGACCATCGATAACAGCGATAGGTGAGCGCTCACCCATGGCCATCGCTTCACCTGTTAAGGCATAAAAACCAGACGCGGTCACTGCAACATCGGCCACAGGTACTTGCCAAGGGCCGACCATTTGATCTCTAGCCACTAAACCGGTTACGGAACGATCACCAATATGAATTAAAAAACTTTTGTCAGCAACAGCAGGAAATGACAACACCCGTTTCACTGCTTCTTTGATATCAACGCCAGTTAAATCTAAGGCTGAGTTAATAGGCTTTATATGTTTAACATTTCTATGCATTTTTGGCGGCTTGCCAAATAACAATGACATAGGAATATCAACTGGTTTTTCACCTAATAAACTATCATTAAGCGTCAAATGCTCTTCTTGCGTAGCCTCACCTATCACCGCAAATAGACAATGTTCTCGTTCACAAAAAGAACTGAATAATGGCAATGATTCTGGCTTAATAGCAACTACATAACGCTCTTGTGCTTCATTACACCAAATCTGCATAGGTGACATACCTAGATCGGCATTATGAACCTGACGTAGTTCAAAGCGTCCACCACGCTCACAATCATGAATAATTTCTGGCACGGCATTAGAAAGACCACCTGCTCCTATGTCGTGTATAGAAACAATGGGCGTATCATGACCTAAAGAATTGCAATGGTTAATGACTTCTTGGCAACGACGCTCCATTTCTGGGTTTTCTCGTTGTACCGATGCAAAATCTAAAGCTTCAGAACTAGCACCTGACGCTTGTGATGAAGCAGCACTTCCACCTAAACCGATAAGCATAGCAGGGCCACCCAAAATAATAATGAGTGAGCCTGCTGGTATAGGATGCTTATCAATCAACATCGGACGAATATTGCCCATGCCACCAGCAATCATAATAGGTTTGTGATAGCCTTTGTATTCATTACCCTGAGCATTAGGGGCTACTTGCTCAAAGTTACGAAAATAACCCGCTATATTAGGCCTTCCAAATTCATTATTAAAAGCTGCACCACCTAAAGGGCCTTCCAACATAATGTCTAAGGCCGAGGCAATACGCTCTGGCTTACCAAAATCGGCTTCCCAAGGCTGAGCGTAACCGGGTATTTTTAAATGCGATACCGAAAAGCCCGTCAAACCCGCTTTAGTGGCAGAACCTCTTCCCGTAGCACCTTCATCACGAATTTCACCACCCGAACCGGTAGCTGCACCAGGAAAAGGAGAAATGGCAGTAGGATGATTATGGGTTTCAACCTTCATTAATAAATGCGCGTCTTCCTCAATATAACTATATTCACCGGTTTGCGCATTTCTAATAAAAACTTGGGCTTTGGAACCTACAGCAACCGACGCATTATCATGATAAGCGGACAAGATCCCCTCTGGGCTTTTGCTCGCGGTATTGCGTATCATGGCAAATAATGACTGAGCTTGTTCTACGCCATCAATCGTCCAGTCAGCATTAAAAATTTTATGTCGACAATGTTCGGAATTAGCTTGTGCAAACATCATCAACTCAACATCGGTTGGATTTCTGCCCAGCTTTTGAAATCCATCGGTCAAATAATCTATTTCATCATCAGATAAGGCCAAACCTAATTGTTGATTAGCCGTAACCAAAGCTACGCGACCTTGCTCAATTAATTTAATGACAACTAAAGTTTTAGGGCTGTGGTGGCTAAATAAATCAGGTTCAGCACTCCCAAGTAAAACCGACTGCGTCATACGATCATGCAGCAACGTGGCTAACTTAGTTTTAATATCATCTGTTAATGCAGCATCGGTGACTAAGCCATACATAATGCCTCGTTCTATACGCTTAATCGATATTAATCCACAACGCTGGGCGATTTCAGTAGCCTTACTAGACCATGGTGAAATAGTGCCTGAACGCGGAACAACTAATATTGAATCTTGTGCATCATTAGCTTTAACTTGTACTTCGCCATAAGCGAGCAACTGACTTAAAATACCCGTTTCTTTCTCATCTAACTCGCAATCAATATCAACAAAATGTATAAATTGAGCAGACACAGCGCTAACAACAGGACTTAACTCTTGTAATTGTGTCAGTAGTTTTTTTAGTCGAAAGTCAGATAATGCGTAGGTTCCAGAGATTTTTAACATGAGAGAAAACAGTCAGTGTGAATAGTTTAATTAATAGTGCAGAGCATAGAGCTTAAGTTTAAGTTTAAGTACACAGTACTAAACAAAACGACACTTATTTATGGGTCGCCAAATCTGCTTTAATCGTTTCTTGTATTAATGTTAATAACTTAACACTGTCAGCATCAGCTATTGGTTTTTTATCTTTATCAAGCACGATTACGTCAGTTTTTTGCTGATCTTTTACTAGCTTAATAATGTATGTTTTTTCATTGCTACGTAAATTTCCAATCAATGCTTTTAGACTATCCATATAAGAAAGATCTTTTACATTATGTTCGTCAGGATCATATTTTAAAGTAAAAAGCCCAGCTTCTTGATCACGAACCATTACTTCTAAAGCTTTTCTGCTTAATGATTTCCCTAAAATACGCCACGCTCTGATAAAAGGCACATTAAGTCGTAGGCGATTTTCGCCAGCATCAACATTAATACGTTCAACCGTTACCAGCTTAGCAGCTAATTCTTCTTCATCGCTATATGCTTTGTCTGCTGTTGGTGTCGTCGAGGAATCACTTGCAACAGCAGTAGGTTTTGTTAAGGCATTAGTCGCTATATCTGGTGCCGCATTTGCGGGTTCAGCATGAGCCATAGAGCCTGGCAATACCGGTAAGACATTAACTTTTAAATCAGCAGGATAAATGAGTGCAGGAAGTTCAGCCGTATATTGATATTCTTTTTCCTTATCAGGAAAATAACTTTTTATACGAGTACATGCTGATATTGAACTTAAGGCAATGATGGCGATTATAGATAAGGTGATTTTCATTAAATAACTTCTGCTTGACGCAATGCGTTGCGTACTAGATCAAAACAATCGGCTGTTAGCCACGTTAACGGTAAGCGTATACCTTTACCAATCAAGCCCATCTCAGCAACAGCCCATTTAACAGGTATTGGATTTGATTGTATAAATAAACTACTGTGCAAAGCAGCTAATTTATCATCCAGCTCTAAGGCTGTCTTTTTATCACCAGCCATTGCCGCCCAAATCATGTCATGAACTAAGCGAGGCGCAACATTACCAGTTACCGTAATCGTGCCATTGCCTCCTAGCAAACAGAATTCGCGACTACTAGCATCATCACCGGTATATATAGCAAAATCAGTTCCCACTAGATCACGTATTTCTTTAAATCGAGATAATTGCCCAGTCGCTTCTTTTACACCAACAATATTAGTGACATGAGATAATCGCCCTATGGTTTCAGGCAACATATCACAGGCAGTACGCCCAGGAACATTGTATAAAATTTGCGGAATATCAACCGCTTCAGCAATCGCTTTATGATGCAGATATAAGCCTTCCTGAGTTGGCTTATTATAATAAGGCGTTACAATCAAACAGGCGTCAACACCTAATGCTTTTGCTTTTTGGGTAAGTGTAATAGCTTCTTTAGTCGAATTTGCACCCGTACCGGCAATAACAGGAACTCTACGATTAGTGACATCAACGATAAACTTAATAACGTCGCAATGTTCATTTTCATCCAAGGTCGCTGATTCGCCTGTAGTACCTACAGCAACTAGGGCATCAGTACCTTGTTGTATATGATAATCAACTAATTTCTTTAGACTCTCCTTGTCCACATCACCATTTTCAAACATCGGTGTGACTAACGCTACGATACTACCTTGAATCATGAAATCTCTAGCTCAAAATTATACAGTTACAAAATTTATGGCATTATAACAAGCAAATACATAAAAAAGGTATCTACGACTAGGCTATATGCCAAAGTGCTGTTTAAAGCAGCGATATAATAGAGACTTCTGAATATATCAATTAATCTATTTATTGACGCTAGCCATTGCTAGACCTAATTTCAGCTGCCTTAAATTTGACTAAGGAAAATTGCTGACATATCATCATCGACATTGGTTAAGGATTAAAGGCTTACCGAATTTAGACATGGGATGCAGCCTTACTCACCTCCCCTGTGTTAAATCACATTCATAAACAACATGATATAAATAGCTAAAGCTTTTTTTATTTTAAACGCGATTATTAATGGTGCATAAATGACAACCATTACTCTCTGATTTTTACAGGATTATTAACTTTATATGGCACTAAAAAACGATATCAAAACCAAAGTAAAAAATATCGTTGATGAAGATTTGGATATCATTGATGTACCTTATGTACCTAAAATAGGTGATCCAAAATTAAAAACTAGTAACACTGGCCTACTTTTTGAAGCGACCACCGTTTATATTGAAATGCGAGGCTCAACCAAAATCCTCAACAATCATAATAGATCAACAGTTGCTAAAATCCGCAGTGCCTATTTAGAAGTCATCTGCGACATTGCCAATGAAAATAATGGTTACGTCACTAATTTTAGTGAAAACAGTGCCTTGATATTTTTTCATGGCGCTTCAAAAGAAACGCTTTCTAATGCTGTATTAACAGCTATGAAAATAAAGTTTATGCTCTCAAATGAACAGCAGGGCATAAAGCCATTGATCAAGAAATATATTGATATTGATTTTGGTATAGGCATAGATCATGGAAAAAACCTTTGTACTCGTATTGATATTAGCAACAATCAAAGTTATGGGCTATTTTGGGTAGGAAACGCCATCGATAGAGCTACTATGATAGGACGAGAATGCAAGGGACCCAACCATATTGGAGTCTCTCATCATGTACATGAAAATCTAAAAGATTATCCTAAATATATCATCCGTAAAAATTACAGCGGCTATGATGAAAAAGTTAACATGTGGGACCGCACTAAATTTATTTACAACGATAACTACGAATATTATTACCATTCGGATGGATCCCTGAGTATTGACTAACAGGTTTATTATCGTATCCATTATAAATATTCCCTCAAACATCAACCATGAAGATATTTACTATGCCAAGTATTAATGAAGTACAGGATAACAATGACAGTTATTTAGGACAGTTTATTCCCCTGCACTATCATCATCACATGCTGATCTCTGAATACCGAATGGGAGCTTTTAAAACAGCGATAGAACAAACTGTATTTCCTGGTGCCAAAATATTAGAGTTAGGCGGAGGCACCGGCGTTTTATCGTGGTTTGCTGCCGCAAAAGCTGAAAAAGTTTGGTGTGTTGAATATAACCCTGACTTAGTCAAAGAAGCGACTAGGTTACTTAAACTTAATACTGGCAGTGAACACATCGAAGTGATACAAGGCGATGCTTTTACTTACCTGCCTCCTGAGCCAGTCGATTTAGTTATTTGTGAAATGCTACATCCAGCGATGTTGGTTGAAAAACAAATTAATGTTATTAAGCATTTTAAAGAACGCTATACCCAACACATTAGCAGCACCTTGCCACGCTTTCTACCCGAAGCTGTTATTTTGGCCGTTCAGCCGATACAGCAGAACTATGTATTTATGGGCTTTCATGCACCTATCATTGAATTCCAAATACCTGAAACAAATTACAGTGATACTCAGGAATTAGCTGAGCCCTTGGTATATAGCACCGTAGATTTCTCAAAAGAGATCTCTGAAGAATTCAGTTGGGAAGGGGAATTTACACTAGAAACTGGAACAGTAAACGCATTACGCTTTATTACCAAAAACATTCTATGCATATCAGGACCTGATAACGACATCACTGAATGGCATAACCCACACATGATTTTACCTTTACCAGAGCCCATAGTAGCCAAAGCAGGAGATTTACTGCAAGTTAGCTTCAATTATTCTGCGGGCGGCTCATTATCTCAATTACAAAACTCGATCAAAGCAACATTAGTGCGCCCTTGGGATAGTGTAAAACCCACCTAAAGATTAGCATTTAAATAACGCCTTAATAAATCAAGCGACAACAATGCTGCTTGATTTTGCTTGCGTTGAATTGGCCCCGCTATTGAATGACTAATTTTGTGTAGACCAGTATCTGTTAAAAGTACGATATAAAGTTCAATAGACTTTTCTTTGCTGTGTAAACACTCCTTATTTCCCACATAAAGCTGAACCATCACATAATCAGCAGCACTTTTCTTTTTGTGCTTATAAGCTAAAGATTCAGCGACCACCATTACATCTATATCTGCATCTAGTTTAATTGATGAAGGTTCATAGATTGCACTGAGCAACCAATCACAGCCTATACATTTTGCTGCTAGCAGACCATGACTAAGTGTTTCTATAACCGCTAAAGTAGTGTTTCTTGCAGTCATTTGTTTATCTATTTCATAAACAAGATCACCCGTTGCTACACCTAAGCCATCTATAGCGAATACAAAATCACCTAACCGATCTGAGAACTCGGCAATTAAAGAAACCAAACCTTGCTTTGGATAATCAGTAGGAAAAAGTAATTTAATATGTACATCATCGGTACCGGCACGAAACCCCAATTGTACCGACAAGGGAATCTCAATGACCTTAATCAATTCCTGTATAGCCGACTCCCCTAAACCAAAAGTCTTAAAAGTAATTAATGATCCTGGTCGTAAGGCAAAGCGCTGGGGTAATGAAGGTAAAATCTGCTCTTGAAATAAATGTTTCATTTCCATAGGCACGCCCGGCAAAAAAACGAACCAACAACGTCCGTATTTTAATGAAAACCCTGGCGCAGTTCCCCAGTGGTTATCAATCCGTTCCGCTCCCTGCGGAAGCATAGCTTGCTTACGATTTGAGTCGGGCATTTCGCGATATCGGTTAGCAAAGAACCTAGCTATTTGCTCATAGGCTTGCGCATCAAATGTTAACGGAAGATCAAAAGCTTCAGCGACCGCCATTGCAGTCAAATCATCACTCGTAGGGCCTAGACCACCCGTACAAATACAACAATCTGCACGTTGAGCAATATCGACCAACAAAGCCACAAGCCCAAGCATATTATCGCCAACCGCTGTATGTCGAGTAACAGTAAAGCCACAATCCACAACTTGTTGCGACAACCAAGCCGCATTGGTATCAACTATTTGGCCAGTGACCAACTCTTCACCTTGTGAAAATATTTCCAGTAATGGGTTCATTTTACAAACTCATGAATCAGTACATTATGCCAAAGAGGGAGTGATATTAAACTTAACGCGGTGGTGATAGTCACAATCATCGCATACAAGGCACTATCCAACTTATAACGATCACAAAATATCACGCCTAAAACCATACTGGGCATGGCCATATCCATAACAGCCGCGGCCTTAAATTGCCCTGACATGGGTAAATAACTAGCAACAAGCGCTGCAAACAGCGGCATTATGAGTATCTTAATTAGAACAACCGGCAGCACATATGGGATGTTCTTAATTTTAATAGCTTTCCAACTTAAAGCTAAGCCCAATGAAAACAACATTAAGGGCACTACCGCAGAGGATAGTTTTTGTAAGGTACCCAACAACCAATCGGGCGCAATGACACCATTAAGATTTAATAACACCGCCAAAGCCGCTGCCCAAAAAGGTGGTGCATTCAAAAAAGACAACGTTGACTTTGGATTTTCTGAATCATCAACGCCATAATGCCTTACTATCATAATACCTATGGTAAATAAAAACGGTGCTGTTGCAAACAGATCCATTTGTATTGCCACTGAACGCGCCCAACTACCAAAGGTTTGCTCTAATACTGGCAAGCCCAAATAAGTCACATTAGGAAAGGAAGCAGCTAGTATCATGGCTCCTAGACGTTTATGTTCAAACTTAAATAGAGTACCTGCCGCCCAAATACAAAAGATTGCAAAGCCAATACTGCTAATGCCCAACAAACTAAACTGAAAAGATTGTAAACCTATGTTCGCCGTCCATAGCACGTCAAGCACCATAGCAGGCAATAGCAAATAATAAACAAAAGTAGTTAATACGTTTCGAGTTTGTTCGGCCTCTAATCCTGCGGGCTTTAACAAGCGCCAAATAACTCCGCTAGCCATTAACAGCGTCATTTGTACTAAGGTTGAGTTCATAATGGTCGTATTTATTTAAAAGTAAGAATATTGATTCAAAGTAAAAGCAAGTTACTGTAAGATATCGCTTTCTGCAAGTGTTACAAGTAGTTTTAACAGGGCGTGATGATAACATTACTGCCCACTCGCTTAGTTCAATAATTTGAGGATAGTATGCGAAACTTTTTAAAATATTGCCGCTTAAGCTTCATCATTTCCTTGTTGAGTTGTAATGTGGTTAAAGCCGGCACTGATACACTAGAACTTATATCCCCCCAAGAAGCATCAGCCTTAACGGCTGAAAAAAAAGCGATCATCATTGATGTGCGAGAAGATAACGAATGGAATACCGTACATATTCCTGGTGCGATTCACATTCCCTTAGCGCAACTAAGCACTCGTTTATCTGAGCTACAGCCTTACAAAAACACTGCCATCATTACTCAATGTCGTTCTGGTGCACGCTCAGCTAAAGCTTTAGATATTTTAAAGTCAGCTGGATTTAGCCATGTCCAAAATATGGAAGGTGGTTTAATCGCTTGGAATAAAGCAGGCTTAAAAACTCAATAATAGTAATGCCGTTGCTACGGCTTTTCATGCTTCGTTTCAACTACAACTTATATAACTCAAACTATGGCTTTTATATCAACTAAACCCATCCCCGTCCGTGAACGCTTAATTATGGCCTTGGATGTTTCTAGCATACCCGAAGCCATGGCCTTAGTAGAAGAACTTGGTGACTCTGTTATTTTTTACAAAGTTGGCATGGAACTCTTTATGTCGGGTGATTATTTTGGTTTTATCGAATGGTTAAAACAACAAAATAAGAAAGTATTTGTCGATTTAAAATTCTTCGATGTACCCGCAACAGTGGGACGAGCTATTAAAGCCTTAAGCAGCAAAGGCGTAGATCTAGCCACTATTCATGGCAATGATGCCATCATGGAAGCAGCTGCTAAAGAAAAAGGTGATCTTAAAGTACTCGCAGTCACCGCCTTAACTAGCTTAGATCGTGGCGATTTAGATGACTTAGGCTTTCAATGTGATGTACGCGAGCTAGTCTTATCTCGTGCAAAACGTGCATTGCAGATAGGCTGTGATGGCATAGTCTCATCAGGACTTGAAGTCGCTATGCTTAGAGAAGAACTCGATCATAAATTATTAGTCATTACCCCAGGTATTCGTCCTGTTGATAATCGTGAAGAAGATGATCAAAAACGCGTAGTCAGTGTCGAAATGGCTATGCAAAATGGCGCTGATTATATCGTGGTTGGCAGACCTATTCGTGATGCAGATGATCGCAAAGCCATGGCGGAAAAAATACAAGGTCAAATATTGGCTCAATTTTCTAGCACTTTGTAAGTCTTAAAGCAAAAGACTAAAGTAGATTTATTTTTAGTCTTTTGCCCTGAACCTTTTGCCACTTATGCTTTTCCTACCCTTATGATGCACTTTGACCCAGCCTTTACCTCCTCCTATGTAGTCGCTTTTATTATGGGCCTATTTAGTAGTATGCACTGTATAGGCATGTGCGGCTCTATTATAGGCACGCTCACGTTAAGTCTGAGCCCTGAAATACGCAATCATAAAAAAAGACTACTCCCTTTTGTTTTTAACTATAACTTTGGGCGCATCACTAGCTATGCAATTGCTGGCGCGTTAATAGGCGGAGTAGAGCTATTACTAACCCTACCACTGGGTGATGCACATGGACATCGTATTTTACAAATCATCTCCGCTGCCATCATGGCTGGGGCTGGACTATATATAGCCGGCTGGTTCCCACGATTCGCCTATATTGAAAAAGCGGGGGTATTTTTTTGGAAAAAACTAGAACCTTATGGCCGTAAACTGATACCCGTAAAAAGCCTTACGCACGCCTATCTTTTTGGTATGGTTTGGGGCTGGTTACCCTGCGGCTTAGTTTATGCAGCCTTAGCACTTGCTGCAACGACCGGCGACATCAGTACAAGCGCACTCACTATGTTAGCGTTTGGCGCAGGCACTTTACCAGCTGTAATGGGCGTCGGTATAATGACGCAAGTTTTAACTCGCTTATCCAGAATGAACCGCTTTAAACAAGTGATAGGTGTGTTTATGATAATTCTGTCGCTATTAGCCGGTTTACCTTGGCTTAACCCTATGGCTTATACCCACATGGCCATACACTGAGGCAGCTTATCATGAGTCATTTTAAAGCTATCATCGGCCAATCTCCTACCTTAGAATCATTGATACGTAGCGCCAAAATGGTAGCTGCAACAGACGTCACTGTTTTATTACACGGTGAAACCGGCACGGGTAAAGAAATCTTCGCCAATGCCATACAAAAAGCTAGCACTCGTGCTGACAAAGCCTTTATTACCTTAAACTGTGCTGCTTTACCAGAAAGCCTGATTGAATCAGAATTATTTGGCCATAGAAAAGGTTCATTTACTGGTGCGACCTCTAGCACTAAAGGACTCTTTCAGGCCGCAAATGGTGGCACATTATTTCTTGATGAAATCAATTCCCTGCCCTACACGATACAAGCTAAATTATTACGCTTTTTAGAGTCTGGTGAATGTTTAGCGATTGGTGACATTAAACCTTATCACGTTGATGTCCGCATTATTGCTGCGACCAATACCGACCTACTTAAATTAGTGACGGCTAAGGAATTTAGATCGGATTTATATTACAGGCTAAATGTAGTGCCTTTAGAATTACCCTCATTAAGTCATCGTAGTGACGACATCGAAGCATTGATCAACCATTTCATGGATATGATGGCTGTTACGCATGTAATGGAAGCCGCAAAATTTAGTAAACCGGCCTTGAAAGCACTTAAATCTTATCCCTGGCCAGGCAATATTCGTGAATTACGAAATTTATGCGAAAGACTGAGCATACTCATGGCAGGAAATACCATCGAAATTGAACATCTACCGCAAGAATTTATCAATTCTAATTTACTAAAAACCGACCCATTACTACTACCTGAACGAGGCATAGAGCTGGATGCTTTAGAAGCCAATTTCATACATCAAGCGCTTAATCGGACTAAAGGCAATCGCAGCAAAACCGCTAAGCTACTAGGCCTTACCCGAGACACTCTGATTTATCGTATGCAAAAACATGGCTTTCATTAAGCTGAAGTACTCTTAGTAGGGTATAACAGCCGAAAATAAATTAGGTTGTAAAAAGATGCTTAGATTCAACTCATATGTGGAGAATGTTTTCCTATGGAACTCGAAGAATAGCGTTAAAACTTGTACGTGCCATCCTTTTTCAGCTCTACATTATCGTTGTATTATTGAAAAATATGGGGAGCATCAAACTTCAACTACATTATCACTCGCTCCAGCCATTAGCTAAAACCCTATCACCAAGGACGTCGATGAATAAAAAAACTATTATTCCCAAACACAGTCCCTTCCCTACTGCAAAGCAAGATGCTGGCAGAGTCGTCTATGATGCTGGAACCCCGCAAAGTCATTCCCCTTCCTATCGTTTAGCCTATGACGATTTTGACTTTATCATGCGCGACGAATTACGCCCAGTGCGTTTACAACTAGAGCTACTTAAGCCTGAACTCAGCCAACTAGAGCACAACATCAATGCCACCGTCGTCATCTTCGGCAGCGCTAGAATTTATGAATCAATTAAGGCTGAAAAAGTCCTACACGAAGCAGAACAAACAGCTGATGCTGTTAAAGTCGACGTTGCTAAACGTATGCTGGCTAAAAGCCATTACTACGATGAAGCCCGTCAATTAGGCACACTAATTACCCTAAGTGAATATGATTTAACAGTAGTCACCGGAGGAGGCCCTAGCATTATGGAGGCGGCAAATAGGGGGGCGGCAGATGTTAATGGTAAAAGTATCGGTCTTAATAT
>Ga0118677_10001576_pt1 | contig 48001 bp, 40 predicted proteins | sample AliMusrvi5mmetaG_FD_86154 | JGI IMG/M metagenome (GOLD analysis project Ga0118677, IMG submission 86154) | reverse complement strand
GCCGCCCAATCGCGGCTTCATGCTGCCGTCGCCGTCAGCCTTCTTGTTTCCAAACTGATATACGTATTTTGCAGATTTTGCCATAAACTTCAATTCTACTCAGGTAACAACGTTCAATAAACAGGTTTCGCCGGAACAAATACCCCGAAACAGTCCGCGGAAAGTATCAAAGGCGGGCGTCATGTCAATGAACGAGTGCGCGGCTCCATAGCCTATCATATCTTCGTATCAAGATATGTTGATTTTCAATTTGCGCAGGGCCATTTCTAACATTAAGGTCTGGCCATATGGATCTTTGGATGGCGGCAGAGCCCCGCGCCCAAAGGGGCCTGGACCCTGGAACATTAGTAACAATGGAAGGCATTGAAGTTGGACGTGAGCACTGAACTCGATCGGACGCGAGAACTGGAACGCCTGCTGCGTGAACGCATCGTCATTCTCGACGGTGCGATGGGCACAATGATCCAGGGTTATAATCTGGACGAGGCTGGATTTCGCGGAGAGCGGTTCAAGGATTGTCCGCAGGATTTGAAGGGGAACAACGACCTTCTCAGCCTGACCCAACCGGAGATCATTCAGACTATCCATCGCCAATACCTCGAAGCTGGGGCAGACATTATAGAGAGCAATACGTTCAACTCAACTTCGACCTCGTTGGCCGACTACAAGCTGGAAGGGCTGGCGTACGAGTTGAATGTGGCAGGTGCGCGTAACGCTCGAGTGGCGGCAGACGCGGTCATGGCCGCTCAGCCTGGCCGCATTTGTTTCGTTGCCGGCGCCCTCGGCCCAACCAGCAAGACGGCATCCCTTTCGCCCGACGTGCATAATCCGGCTTTCCGTGCGATCACCTTTGATCAACTGGTCGGAGTTTACACCGAACAGACCCGCGGCTTGCTCGACGGCGGGGTGGACATGCTGCTGCTGGAGACTGTATTTGATTCCCTCAACTCCAAAGCGGCGCTTTTCGCCATAGACCAGTACTTTGAGGATGCCGGCCGCCGAGTGCCCGTGATGGTCTCCTTTACCATCACCGACCTGAGCGGGCGCACGCTTTCGGGCCAGACGGTTGAGGCCTACTGGAACTCCATCTCACACAACAAGCTTTTGAGCATTGGCATCAACTGCGCGTTGGGCCCCAAGGAGATGAGGCCGTTCATTGAGGAACTGGCAGGGATTGCCGACACCTGGCTAAGCGCTTATCCTAACGCTGGTTTGCCCAACCCGATGTTGCCGACCGGCTTCCCGGAGACACCGGAATCGCTGGCGCCGCAGCTTAAGGAGTGGGCGGTAAACGGCTGGCTCAATATCATTGGCGGTTGCTGCGGCACGACGCCCGCGCACATCCAGGCGCTGGCCGAGGCCGTGCGTGGCCTGCCGCCGCGCGTGCCGCCACGAGTCGGACCGAGCACGCGCTTAAGCGGATTAGAGCCGTTGACCATTCGTCCGGAAGCCAACTTCGTCAATATCGGAGAGCGTACCAACGTCACCGGCTCGCCCAAGTTCGCGAAGCTGATCCTCGCGGGCAATTACGAGGCGGCGCTGGCCATCGCCAAGCAGCAAGTGGAGAATGGCGCGCAGATGATTGACGTGAACATGGACGAGGCCATGCTCGATTCTGAGAAGGCGATGACAACCTTCCTGAACCTGGTCGCCTCGGAACCCGACATCGCGCGCGTGCCGGTCATGGTTGACAGCTCGAAATGGTCGGTGATTGAGGCTGGCCTAAAGTGCACCCAGGGCAAGGGCGTAGTGAACTCGATCAGCCTTAAAGAAGGCGAGGAGAAGTTTCTGAGCCAGGCTAAGCTGATCCGTCGTTACGGTGCGGCAGTGGTGGTGATGGCCTTTGACGAGCGCGGCCAGGCCGACACGTTTGAGCGCAAGATTGAAGTCTGTGAGCGTTCGTATCGCATCCTGACTCGGCAAGTTGGCTTCCCGCCGCAGGACATCATCTTTGACCCGAACGTCCTCACGGTTGCCACGGGCATCGATGAGCACAACAACTATGGGGTGGATTTCATCCGCACGACGAAATGGATCAAAGATCATCTTCCCTTCGCGCGTGTCAGCGGTGGGATCAGCAACATTTCATTCTCCTTCCGCGGCAACAACGTAGTGCGCGAGGCGATGCACTCGGCGTTTCTTTACCATGCCATCCGGGCGGGGATGGACATGGGGATCGTGAACCCGGGAATGCTGGAGGTGTATGAGGAGATTCCCAAGGAATTGCTGGAACGGGTGGAAGATGTGCTGCTGAACCGCCGCCCGGATGCCACCGAGCGGCTCGTCAAATTGGCCGAGACAATCAAACAAAAGGATGAGGTCGCGGTCGCGGAAGACGAGTGGCGCAAGGGCACGGTCGAGGAACGGTTGAGCCACGCCCTCGTCAAGGGCATTGTCGAATACATTGATCAGGACACCGAGGAAGCCCGCCAGAAATATGGCCGACCGCTTCTGGTTATCGAGGGGCCGCTCATGAAGGGGATGAACGTCGTGGGCGACCTGTTCGGTACCGGGCGAATGTTCTTGCCGCAGGTCGTCAAGAGCGCGCGCGTGATGAAAAAGTCCGTCGCGTACCTATTCCCGTTCATGGAAGCGGAGAAGGCGGCTTCCGGCAAGCACCAGGCGCAGGGTTGCATTGTCATGGCGACCGTCAAAGGTGACGTCCACGACATCGGGAAGAACATCGTTGGCGTCGTGCTGGGGTGCAACAATTACGAAGTCATTGACTTGGGCGTGATGGTGCCTGCGGAAAAGATCCTGCAAACTGCTCGCGAGAAGAACGTCGATATCATCGGCTTGAGCGGGCTGATAACGCCCTCTCTTGATGAGATGGTCCATGTCGCCAAAGAGATGGAGCGCCAGGGCTGCAGCGTTCCGCTGCTGATCGGCGGCGCCACTACCAGCAAGGCCCATACTGCCGTGAAGATCGCTCCGAGCTACTCGCAACCTGTGATCCATGTTTTGGACGCTTCCCGAGCCGTAGGGGTGGTAGGGAGTTTGTTTAATCCTAGCCTGAAGACGCCCTTCGTTAAGGATGTCCGCGCAGAATACGATAAGATCCGCACTCAACACGCCGGACAGGTCGTGAAGCCGCTACTGACCATCGAAGAAGCCCGCCGTCGCCACACGCCGATCGAATGGCGTGCGACCGATATTGAGAAGCCTGCGTTCACTGGCTTCCGCGTGCTTTCCTCTGATGAGCAATCACCAGTTGCCGATCACCATTCACGAATCACCCTGGCTGACCTCCTGGCGTTCATTGACTGGTCCCCCTTCTTCCACACTTGGGAATTGCGCGGGCGGTACCCAGTAATCCTGGAAAAGCCTGAGGCCAAGAAGCTCTTCGAGGATGCGCAAGAACTGTTGCAAGAGATCGTCAGCAGGAAGTCACTCTCCGCGCGCGCGGTATATGGTTTCTTCCCGGCCAACGCTGTTGGCGATGATGTCGAACTCTACTCCGATGATACCCGGAAACAGGTCTTGGCAACTTTCCACTTTCTGCGCCAGCAAATGGACAAACCCCAAGGCCAATTCAATCACTGTCTCGCCGATTTCGTCGCCCCCAAGACGCCCCCTGTCTCCGCTGTTAGCCAGCCACTATCGGACTACTTGGGCGCTTTCGCTGTGTCCGCAGGCTTCGGTGTGGCGGAACTCTGCGAGAAATTCGAGCGCGACCACGACGACTACAACTCGATTATGACCAAGGCGCTGGCTGATCGGCTGGCGGAGGCCTTTGCCGAGTATCTCCACCAGCGCGCCCGCAAGGAATGGGGCTACGGCCTGGGCGAGACCTTCAGCAGCGAAGACCTAATTCGAGAGAAGTACCGAGGCATTCGTCCCGCCGCTGGCTACCCTGCCTGCCCCGACCATACTGAGAAATGGACTCTCTGGAAGCTGCTCGACGTGGAAAGGACCACCGGCATCAGGCTGACCGAAAGCTGCGCGATGTGGCCCGGCGCCAGCGTCAGCGGGCTATATTTTGGGCACCCGGAGTCGAAGTATTTTGCCGTCGGCAAGATTGACCGCGACCAGGTGCTCGACTATCAGTCGCGCAAACAAATGGGCCTGCCCGTGGTCGAGCGTTGGCTCGGACCGAGTCTCAACTATGAGCCGGCCCTTCCGTAATAATACCGCCTTGCCGAGGGCTTGTTTTTTTTCGATTGCGCCCTAGACTAGGTACATGAAGCACGATGTGGTAGAGGTCCAAATTCGGGGGATCCTGCCCGCCAACAGCGGGTGCGCGCTCTTTGTGGGCAACGACAAGAAGGTTTTCGTCATCAACGTCGAGCCGAATATGGGCGCCGTTATTGGGATGTTCTTGCGGGCCACGCCAAAAGAGCGACCGCTCACTCACGACCTCATGCAGAGCATTTTTAAGGGCTTCGGCATCACCGTCGAACGGGTCGTGATTACCGAGTTGAAGAACTCCACTTACTTTGCCCGCCTCATTCTGCAACAGCAGAACGAACTTGCCCGCAAGCTGGTCGAAATTGACGCCCGACCCAGCGATTGCCTCGCCCTCGCCACGGCTCAGAAGCGTCCAATCTTCGTCACCAACTCCCTCTTCGAACAAGTGGAAGACATGTCCGAGGTGCTCGAGCGGATCAACGAGAACGGCACCGAGGCCGAATAGGTTGATGCCTTCTCCTGTTTCCAAGCACCCCGCGCCCCTGGTGTTGGTTTGCGGCGAGGATGATTTTGCCGTCAAGCAGCGCGCCAGACAAATCTACCTGCAGTGGACCGAGGAACTGGGCGGCATGGACCACGAGACAATTGATGCCGCCGTTTCCCACAGCGGTGAAGCTCTCAAAGCTCTTGCCAAGCTCCGGGAAGCCTTGCAGACGCTGCCCTTTTTTGGCAGCGGCAAGGTGATCTGGCTCAAGAACTGCAATTTCCTGAGCGACGAACGGGCCGCCACCAAGGACGTTACTGAATCGCTGGCGGCTCTGGCCGAGGAGTTAAAGGGGTTTTCCTGGCAAAACGTCCGGCTCCTCATCAGCGCCGGAAAGGTGGACAAGCGCAAGGTTTTCTACAAAGCCATCGATAAGCTCGGAGCGGTTGAGGGTTTTGCCGGTTGGTCGGTTGATGATCGCAACTGGGCGGATCAAGCGGAAGCCTGGGCCCGCAAAGGCCTGCGGGCGCGCCAGAAGGAGATTTCCGATGAAGCCCTCGCCGAACTCATCAACCGCGTCGGCCCCAACGCCCGCCAGCTTGACAACGAAATAGAGAAGGTTGCCCTTTACGTCGGCGACCGAGAGGAGATCGAGTTCGAGGACGTCGCGACGATATGCACGCGCAACAAGACGGCCCGCGCTTTCGCCCTGGGTGACGCCTTGGGTGACCGCGATCTTCCCCGGTCTCTAGCCCGGCTTGACGAAGCCCTGTGGGAGGTGAAGCTCGATCCGCAGAAGTCGGAAATCGGATTGCTTTACGGTCTGATTTCCAAAGTCCGCGCCATGCTCTTGCTTAAGGAAATGCTCCACGAAGGCTGGGTGAAACCGGACATGGATTACAACCGGTTCAAAGCGCAGCTCGAACGGGTCCCCGTGGACCAATTGCCTGAAGACCGCCGCTTCAATCCGCTGGCAATCAACCCGTATGTGCTCTATAAGGCTCTCCCCCAGGTGAAGCGCTACACTGAAGCGGAGCTGATCCGTGCGATGGACCTGCTATTCCAGTGCAACCTACGGCTCGTTTCCAGCAACCTGGATGAATCGCTGGTCCTGCAGCAAGCCCTGGTGCAGATCGTCGGGAACGCCAACCCGCGCCCTGGCTTGGAGACAGTACGAACCCTTTCCGCCGCGTCCCACTGATAACGCATGAGCACGCCTTCAGCCAGAATGCTGGTTATGGTGGGTGAACAACTCGCCTGCATCCGGATTATTGGCCGCGCCAACTTCACTTCGAGCGTGGACTTCAAGACCCTCGTGGATGAACTCCGCCAAAAGGGCCGCAACTGTTTTGTGCTCGACCTATCCGAGTGTGTGCTGATGGATAGCACCTTCCTCGGCGTCCTGGCAGGGCTCGGACTAAAGCTTAGCAGTGGCGAAGGCGACCACGTCCAGCACGGCGTCGAGTTGTTCAATCCCAGTCCGCGTATTACTGACTTGCTCGACACCCTTGGTGTCCTGCAGCTCTTCAAGATTACCCAGGGCGCCTTCACTCCGGCGGCACCAACCCAGGAACTGGAGCACGCACCCGGGAGCCCGAGCAAGGACGAAGTGACCCGGACTTGTATCGAGGCACACCAGACGCTGATGGCCCTCAGTCCTGCCAACGCTGCGAGGTTTAAAGACGTTACCCAGTTCCTGGCCGAGGGCTTGAAGAAGTCTAAAGCCGAGTACGGCTCCCCGCCCGTTCAGCCGTAGGGATTGAACGGTCGCAGGTTCCACTCCTCGACGAGTCCCTTTGGAATCTCCTCCAGGAACCGCGATGGCTGCTGCAGCATTTCCCCACTCCCGCCAAATCCGGCACGCACGAGGGGATAACTTAGGTAAAGCTCATTTCGAGCCCGCGTGATCGCCACATACAACAGCCGCCGCTCTTCCTCCTCGCCTTCGTTCATTTCGAGCGACCGGTCCGAAGGAAAGAGCCCATCGCATAGCATGATCACGAACACGACATCGAATTCCAGTCCTTTGGCCTGGTGAATGGTCGAAAGCCGCAGCTTCTCGTCGTCTTTCCTGGCCGGTTGCTCGTCTTCCGCCTCCAGATTCGTCAGCAGGGCAAGCTGCGTGAGAAGATCCTCGACGCTCAGGAACTGCCTCGCGAAGACTGCTAACTGTTCCAGGTCTTCCAACCGCGAGCGGTAGTTCGCGTACGTTTCTTCCAGGTAATCCTCGTAGCCGGCTTCAATGACCAGGCCGATCATCTTCGAGGCGCTGTTCCGGATTTCCTTGGCTTCCAATTGCGCTACCGTCGCCACAAATTGCGCCCACGCCACTGCCGCTTTCTTGGGCACGGCACTCGCACAGGCCTGCAGGCGGGGCGCGAGCAACAGGGCAGGGGGGTGATGCGTGGCGGGTGGTGCGTGTTGCTTGCCCGATGAGTGGTCGGCGGCGGAGGACGATGGTTCGGCGCCCAGTTCGGTCTTCGGGCTTCGCTCTTCATTCGGACTTCGGACTTCGGACTTCGGATTTCCCAACTCAAACGCTCTCCACAACTTATCAGCTCCCTTTCCGCCGATGCCCGGCAGCAACTGCGCCAGTCGCTTGAACGCAAGCTCGTCGCGCGGGTTCGACACCAGCTTCAGAAACGCCGTGACATCCTTGATATGCGCCTGCTCGAAGAAGCGCATACCGCTCGAGATGCTGAATGGGATATTTCGTCTCGTCAGCTCGAGCTGGAGTTCCAGCGCGTGAAAATGCGAGCGATACAGCACCGCTATCTTGTTCACATCCACCCCCTCGTCCCGCAGTTCCAGCACCCGCTGCGCCACGAACGCCGCTTGTTCCGCCGCGTCGTTACAGGCTACTGTCACCGGCTTGGATCCAGCCTTGCGTGCCGGCGCGAGTTGCTTGGCAAACTGCTCGACGTTCGCGGTAATCGCCGCATTCGCCACGTTGAGGATCTCGGGCGTGCTGCGATAGTTCGTCTCGATCTTGTAAATCTTCGCCGCCGGATACCGCTCGGGGAATTTCAGGATGTTCTGGTAATTGGCACCCCGCCAGGCATAAATGCTCTGTGCGTCATCACCCACCACCATCACGTTCTGATGCCGTGCTGCCAGCAGGTCAATGAGATCGCTCTGCAGCTTGTTCGTGTCCTGGTATTCATCCACCAGGATGAACTGGAACCGCCGCTGATACTGCTCGCAAACCCCCTCGTGTTCCTGCATGAGCCTGAGCCAGAGGACAAGCAAGTCGTCGAAGTCCATGGCGTTCGTTGTCCGCTTGCGGGCGGCATAACGCTGCTGAATGTCCGCAATCGGCGCCGCCAGATGTCCGAAGTAGTCGTAATGCTGCTCCAGCAGTGCGGGAATAGCCTTGTGGGTGTTGACCGCCAGGGAAAACATGTCAGCCAGCACCTCGGCTTTCGGAAAGCGCGTTGCTTTTACATCCACATCCGACTCCGCTAGACAGGTGCTGATCAAATGCTTGGCGTCCTCGCGGTCCATGATGGTGAAATCCCGCTCGTAGCCGAGCCGGTCGGCGTGCTGCCGCAGGATTCGGTTTCCAATCGAATGAAACGTCCCCCCCCACAGCGACGCCAGTTCCTGCCCGAGCAAGTCCGCCACCCGCCGCATCATTTCCTTGGCCGCCTTGTTGGTGAAGGTCAGCAGTAGGATCCGCTCCGCCGGGATGCCTTGCTCCAGGAGGTAGGCCACTCGGTAGATCAGCGTGCGTGTCTTGCCCGAACCAGCGCCCGCGATGACCAGCGACGGTCCCGGTGGCGCTGTCACTGCCGCGTACTGCTGCTCGTTCAGTTCACGGGCATACTCGATCTGCAAATGGATCGGCGCCCGGAACGGCTGCAACACATACTCACGCGACATGCCGTAACCCTAATCACCGCTGTGGCCGATGTCGAATCGCGAATAGCCCTACTCCCAGCCCGGCGATGCGAAATGACAGATTCCGAAGGCGAGTATTGAAGCCGTCCTCAAACTCCAATAGAGTATGCCTGTGATTGAGTCGGATCAACAGGACCAAGCGGCCTCCCCGGCAACCCTGAAGGAGGATATCCAAAAGGGCTACGAGGGGCTGAGGCTGCGGGTGGAGCAACTTGAAGCGGACCGCGGCGCGCTGGAAGTAGAGAATAAGGCGCTCCGGGTCTTGCTGGAGCGCGCCATTAACAATCGGCAGAGATCGCATAGCGAGCTGGTGACCATACTGACGACGCTGGTCAGTAAGCTGCCATTTAATGATGTTGGGGGCATCATCTCGAAGCTGGTCGAGCACAACACGAACGTCAGCCAGGCACTGGCGGCTTTGACGAAGGGCTCGGCCGAATCGGGCATGCCGCGGCCCGAGATACTCAAGACACTGGACCAGACGAAGCGTGAGCTGCTGGCTGCGCTCAAGCAGGCAACGGCAGAATTGGCGAAGCTGGACCCGCCTCTGGAAAGAGAATTGCTGGAGTCGCTAAACGCCGACCCGGAATTGTTCTTTTCCCCGCGCATGGTGCGGGCTAACCGCTGTTTCGCCAAAGGCCAAGTGCCACGGGATCGGATCATCCGGGAGTTCGGCGAAGAGACCTTGACGTTCTTCAAGGATATGACCACCGATCCGAAGCTGAATCCGCGTCCGAAGCCGGAGGAGATCGTGCTGGCATTTCGGAACGATTTCGAGGCGCTTTGCCAGCAACAGTCGTCCTGGTTACCGAATCAGCGACCGCACTTGGAGGCTCTTTACCAACAGATTCAGCGGAGCAAAGCCGCCACGGACCTGGCGAGAGCGCAGAAGAGCGCCTTCCAGCGGCTCTCGTTCTTTGCCGAACTACTTCACTACTACGAGCACCAGAACACAGAAGCGCCGGACGTGGTGTTCGCCCAGCGTCTGCCGACTCTCGTAGAGCAGTTGGGGGTGGCGGGGCCCCAGGCTCCCCTGGAGGCGAAGCTGATAACGCAGGTCGAGGCGTTGCTGGCCTTTGTCATCAGCCCTGAACATCGGCTGATGATCGTGAACAACGTCGGAAAGAGCGGCAGGGCCGAGAAGACGCTTAAGTACGTGTTGAGGTTGCGCGGCGAGCAGGTGGCTGACTTGGATTGGGTGGTGACTGAGTTCGTGCGCCATCTGATTCTACCGCCGCCGGAGGGCCCGCCGACGTCCGAAGTTTTGGCGGCCGTCTTGCGGTTGGTGCCCTCTGAGGCGCAGCGCCGGGTGGCCAAGGCCATCAGGAGTTACGACCGGATTTCAAAGGCAAGCGCCGAGGCTTTGGGCAAGGCGGTCGGAGTTGAACTGGGTCTGACAGGATTCGACGAGGAAGCCCCGAGGCAGAGCGCGCCGCCGCCCGAGATGGAGCGTCAAATGGCCTGGGCCAACATCAAGGAGCTCATCGGGAAGCGAACCGACGCAGCAGCCATCGCCAGCGTGATTCGCGATCGTTTGCACGCGAAGTATGATGCCGACGAGATCCGTCAGAGCTGGGTCACGCTTACCGAGGCCGACCCCATGTCTTTCATAAAGATCTTCTGTCAATTGCCGTTCCGGGCCGATGGAAAGACCGATCCCATCGCGCGCACGGTGATGGAAACCTACGTCACGCGGTTGACGCATGAGAAATACGCCGGCACGTATCACAAGGTCGTCAACAGCTTGCGGACCATGTTTCATGCGAAACCAGACAGCCCAACGCTGCTGAACTTCGTGGCCCTGTTGAGATGGGCCAGCCCGGAGGGAGCGACCAAGCTGTGTGCCGATGTGGGAATGCCGGAACCGAGTGCATGAAGCACACCACTGGCTCGATTGAGGTCATTACCGGCTCGATGTTCTGCGGCAAGACTGATGAGCTGATCCGACGCCTGAGGCGAGCCACCATCGCACGCCAGAAGGTGCAGGTCTTCAAGCCGGCCGTCGATAACCGATACACGCTCGAGAAAGTTACCTCCCACGCAGGAAGCGAGTTTGCCGCCAAGCCCGTCCCCAATGCGCGCGCGATCTTGGATCACCTGCAACCTCAGAGCACTGTAGTCGGCATTGACGAAGCCCAGTTCTTTGACGAGGCTATCATCCCGCTTTCCCAACAATTGGCCAACCGTGGGGTGCGGGTGATCATCGCCGGCCTGGATACCGATTTCCGCGGTGAACCGTTCGGCCCGATTCCCGTGCTAATGGCGGAGGCGGATGTGGTGGATAAACTGCACGCCATCTGCATGGTGTGCGGTCAAAGTGCCTGCCGGACCCAGCGGCTCGTTAATGGCAAACCTGCGCGCTATGGGGACCCTGTCGTGATTGTCGGCGCTGCGGAGATGTACGAAGCCCGTTGCCGCGCCCATCACGAGGTTCCAAATGGCTAATAGGTGACTTTGTTAAAGTGGCTAGTGGGTGGCTTTGCCCGAGCCTTTCACCGAAGCAGTGATAATTTCACCCGAAGTCGTGACGAAGTAGCCTTGACCCGCGTGCCCTGGTTCGATGTAATCGACTGTGACAACCAACCGTCTTTTCTGCATGAAACGAATACTATACTCGCTCTTCATTTCCCTCATCGCCGGCACGGTCCTAGCCCGGAGCATCGACCTGCCCACCCCCAAAAGAACCGGCGGCATGCCCTTGATGGATGCTCTAACGAAGCGGTCCACCGGTAGAGAATTCGACTCGGGGGAATTGTCTGCGCAGCAGCTCTCCAGCTTGCTCTGGGCGTGTTTTGGCATCAATCGGCCGGACGGCAAACGCACCGCGCCGTCGGCCATGGATTGTCGGGAAACCGACATCTACGTGGTTATGAAACAAGGGGCTTATGTCTATGATGCCAAGTCCAACAAACTCGACCTAGTCGTGGCGGAAGACCTACGGAGCCTGGCGGCCACGCAGGCGTTCGCCACTAACGCGCCGGTGAACCTGGTCTTCGTGGCAGACCGGGCAAGGATGGGCAACTCAAGCGCTGAGGAGAAGAGAACCTACGCCTATATTGACGTCGGGTATATTTCTCAGAACGCTTATCTCTTCTGCGCATCCGAAGGTTTGGCCACCGGAGCCCGCGCTTCGGTGGATCGCAAAGCACTGGCGCTGAAACTCAGACTCCGGTCCGACCAGATGATCGTTTTAGGTCAGTCGGTCGGATACTCGAAGCCCTGAGTTGGAACAAGAGCCTCACAATGAGGCATGTTTGCGGACGATGATGTAGGCGAGCCGTCCCTCCCCGTCTTCACTTCATGCGGCGCAGGGACGCTCGAAAGAGGACGCCTAAGCCCTGACGCAGACCTTGTATGCCCGCTTCCTGGAGCGCAACTACCTGGAGGGGCCGAGGAATGAGAAGGGCCGGTTCCGCGCTCTGCTGGTCGCGGCGCTGAAGCATGTTCTAGCGTGCGTTGAGGACGAGAACGAAAACGGCGGGCCAGGGTTGGTCCTAGGCCGACGGATGGGAAATGGAGCCGTAATGAGCAGCAGGCGCGGTCCATCGCCGGCGCAGTCGTCAGAATTCAAACGGTGGCGTCAAGCCCGTGTAGTCCCCGACCACTTTAGCATCGTATGGCGAGTACAACCCCTTCTGCGTTGTTTGCAGGTAGTAGCCAAAATTGCTCCCAAAGGGGAATGGGTCGACAGGCCAGCCGTCTAGCGGTAGTCCGTAGCTAGCCACGATGTCTCCATCGTGATTAACCCGGATGACGCGATTGTTGAACCGATCGCTGATTAACGTATCTCCATCGCGGAGTCGTACCACCCGGGTCGGCAGGGGCGCCGCTACGCTGAGCGGGTCGGTATCGGTAACGTATTGCCACACTACGTTGTCATTGGCATCCACCTCCACGGCGCGCGAGTTGCCGGCATCAATCAGGAGCGTATGCCCGTTCTTGAGGCGGCTGGCGAATGCGACTGTATTAAGCGTGCCGCCAGCGGCGAACGTCCTGACGATCCGCTTGCGGGATAACGCCTGCGGGCGTGCCGGTGCCGGCCATCAGGGTGAATTGCCCGACTCGCTGGACGTCGTTCACTCCAATGATGGACCGCGGTGAAAAGTCGTTCGGACCGAGCCCGAATGACCATACGATCTTACCATCGAGATCAATCTCGAGGGCGCGATTATTGTACTGGTCGGCAATCAAAATAATACCGGGTCGGTTGAAGCCCCGGCCCACCCCAGCGGCTTGAACCGGAACCATATAAGCCGGCAACAGCACTCCCGAGATAGCTGCCAGACCGCAGATGGCGCCGTACGCGCGGGCGCGCCACGGCCTTTTTCGGCTCCGCAGGGTGTTTTCAGTATCCGCACAGCTATCAGGGCCGGCGGTGTTCACTCGGGGCAGGCCACGACTCTAGCAAGGAATAGGATCCTTAAGCATAATTATGCTCTCTTTGATTCGATAATATCAGTCCGAAGATAAGAAGCTCCGGCTCGCGAAAGGTTCCCGCGTTTCTCGGCCAGGGTTGAATGGATCGCCACCAGTGCAACCGCTTGACAGATGATGCGGCCTGATGGATCTAATAATTGGTGGCTCAAACAGCAAACGAGAATTAGGAGCATCATGAACGAATCCGTGGCATCAGACACAAAGCTCACTGCAGACGAAACCACAAGAGGCAGCGCCTTTGCCCGCTATTTGCCTCCCATTGCGCGAATCCTGATGGGAATCATGTTCCTCGTCTTTGGGCTCAATGGGTTCCTGAATTTCATTCCCCAGCCTAAGGCCCCCATGCCAGAAGTAGCCGTCACATTCATGGGAGCGCTGAAGAAGACAGGCTACATGTTGCCACTGATCTTTGGGACCCAAGTGATCGTCGGAGTGTTGCTCTTGTCAAACCGCTTCGTGCCCCTGGCGCTGGCGCTGATCGCGCCCGTGATCGTCAATATTGCCACGTTCCATGCATTCGTCGTTCCTTCAGGGGTGATGATGGCGGGGGTCGTCCTGGTGCTGGAGCTCTACCTGGCCTGGGTCTACCGCAAGGCGTATTTGCCCATGCTTGCTATGCGAGCGAATCCCAGTCTACTGGAGAATTGACTCCCAACTCTCCACGTTTGCGCTTGCCAGCGCGTCGCAGGTCCTTAGATTTCTGGCATGGAACAAACGCAACTGGCGCAGTATTTTCCCGTGCTGATGCTCGGAGTGCTAGCCGTGGGCTTCTCGTTCGGCATGCTGGTGATGTCCGTGGTGCTGGGCCAGCGGGGCAAGCGGCCCCCGGTTAAGGACACCCCGTACGAATGCGGCATGGTCCCCATAGGGGAGGGCACCCCCCGACTGTCGGTGAAGTTCTATCTGGTGGCCATGCTGTTCATCCTCTTCGACATCGAAGTGGTTTTTCTTTATCCTTGGGCGGTCATCTACCGGGACATGCTGAAGGAAAGCGGCGGGGCAATTCTCGGTGCGATGGTTTCATTCATGGTGATCCTGTTTGTCGGGTACCTGTATGCCGTGAAAAAGCAAGCCTTCGACTGGAAGAGCTGACGCCAAAGAAATCGCCGCACGTCCCTTTTGGTTGAGGGCGGACTGATGTAGATTTAGCCCAGCATGGATTTTGCTGAACTCACCAGAGGCTTCCGGGAGCTTTGTGCGAGCAAGCCCGGGACGGTCGTCCTTCTGTGCCTCGGCTGCGTCCTCTTCATTTTCCTCGTAGTTGACACTTGGTACCACCGGCGCCGGCGGAAACGTCCTCGCTGAATCACCGGCGAGCTTTTTTCTCGCCCGCTTGGCGGGCAATGTTTCGCGCAAGCAGTGGCTTCCGCGTTGCCCCGCGGTCAGGGATACTCTCGCGACGGGCGTGCCGAGCCGCCGAGCCGCCCCCCGTTTCCATCTTAGCTTGTCAAACTCACGGTGGGCGGTTACGGTGAAGTTGATTTTGGAAGGGCGGAGGGTCGCTTTCCCCGAAGCAATTTGGGGGAGGAGGAAAGTCCGAACACCAAAGGGCGCGATGCCGCGTAACCTGCCGGGGTCGACGCAAGAAGGCTTGCGGCGGGATACACGCGGGCGGCGACTCCGCGAGGGGTTCCGACGGACAGTGCCACAGAAAATCAAACCGCCTCGGCTTCGGCGACGAAGCGGGGGTAAGGGTGAAAAGGTGGGGTAAGAGCCCACCGCTCCAAGCGCAAGCGCGGAGGCACGGAAAACCCCATCGGGTGCAAGGCCAAATAGGGGACCTCGGAGCGGCCCGCTCCAGTTTCCGCCATGCGGAATGGGTTCCGGGTACTGGCTGCTAAGACAAATGATCCTCTCCCTCGAAGGGTTTCGGGGCAGACAAAACTCGGCTTACAGCCCTTCCAAAATCATCTTCCTGCCCAGTGCAGGCCAGCCTTCTGGTCCACTTCTTCCCCCTGGCTGGGGACTGAGTATGCTCGCGGAGCGCCCAGGTACCCCTCCAGGCAGGAGAGCAGTTCATGCAGGTTGACCGGCTTCGCCAGTAAGGGCAGGCCCCCGACCGATCCGTCGCGCTCCTGGAGATCTTCCTGTGTTGCCGAGGCGGTCAGAAAGACGATCGGAACTCCATTCACCTTGGGGCTTGCCTGGAGGGCAGCGGCCAGGTTCACGCCGTCCTTGCCCGGCATCTTCATGTCCAGGAGGATCAAGTCTGGTTGAAAATGCTCGGCAGCAGCCAGCGCCGCTCGTGAGCTGTTTTCCGTCGCCACTTCATAATCGCCGGTCTGTTCCAGGTTTAGTTTGAGCAGCCGCGTGATACTGGGTTCGTCGTCCACCACCAGGATGCGCTTCTTTTCCTTGTTCATATTTCTCTCCTTTTGCTTGGCCGAAGCGAGCTGCTGAGCGGATTCCAGCGGCTACGCCCCGGCAATGTGTTTCTTGAGTTATGGTTTTTGATCTGGCTCGGCCTTGAAGATTAAAGTCACCAGCACTCCTCCACGCCGCGCGTTCCGGATATCAATCCCCGCGCCGTGCAGATCCATGATCATCTCCTGGGCAATCTCGTCAACGGTCCGGAATGCGGCCAGGTCCCATAGGAAACGGCGAAACGTCGCGCAGATGCTCTCGAGAATGTGGGTCAGGGCTTCATCGAGCGTGGAGGCGTCACCCAGTTGGCGGCTTACGCGCAGCAGGCTGGCCGCTTCTAACGCTTGCTTGAGCCTCATTCGTGGGAAGCCGTGGACGCACCAAATCAGCAGCAGGGGGGCGACGATAAGGTCACTGACCATGTCTCCCAACCACCAGCTTAGCCAGATGGCGCGATACTGCTTCCAGGGGGCGAAACCACCAATGCACAAGCTGGTCACCCCGACGAGCGGACTGATTGTTGTGCTTACCATACCTGCCAAGACCACGAATCGGAAAAACGTCCTCGTCCGGGTAAAAGCCTTGAGCTCGGCGGCGAATTGGCGGACCAACCAGGCTCCGGCAATCGCTTCACAGGCGTTACCTACGGCGATGCCAAAAGTTGTTCCTAGTGATCCCTGCGTGGTGATGTTCATCAGGAACGCGCCCAGAAATACTCCCGGCCAAAGCCGGTATCCCCGGACTAGCAACGCGGCCAGCGCGGCACCCGTGGGAGGCCAGACAACCGATGCGCTGGCGTTATCAAAGGCCAATGACAGGCCAAACTTGCCGCAGCCTACATAGACTGCGGTGAGAGCGAGGTTCTCAGCCGCGCCCGCTGTCCAGGACTTCATGGCCTGTAAGAAAGACGGAAAAGAACGTTTCTGTTCCTCGACGAGCAACTGCTCTCCTGCTTCTGGCCTCTCGTCAACGAACGGAACGTCCATAGCTCTTTCCCGATGCGCGTCTCCGCGCTGAACGATTCACCCTTTAGGGCTAGTGCCAACTCCGGGCGCGCGCGTCGGCCCCAGGTGTTGCTGCAGACATGCGAGTACCTCCTTCAAGTTGACGGGCTTTGCCAGGAATGGCAGGCCCCCGACCAGACCGCGGCGCTCGCGGAGTTCTTCCCGCGTCACCGCGGCGGTTAGAAAGATGATCGGGACCTCCTTCAGCTTGGAGCTTGTCTGGAAGGCAGTTGCCAAGTTCCCGCCGTCCATGCCCGGCATCATCACGTCCAGCAACAACAAGTCGGGTTGAAATTGCTCGGCAGCAACCAGTGCTGCCCGCGAGATGTTCTCCGTCGCGACCTCATAATCGCCGGTCTGTTCCAGGTTGAGTTTAAGCAACCGTGTGATACTGGGTTCGTCGTCCACTACGAGGATGCGTTTCTTTTCCTTGTTCATATCTCTCTCTTCATGGTTGGCCGAAGTGAGCAGGGGAACCGGTCGCAGCGGCTGCACCACGGCATTGTTGTTTTCAGGTCACTACTTTTCATGTGGCTCGGCCTTAAAGATCAATGTCACCAGCGCTCCTCCAAGGGGCGCGTTGTGGATGGCAATCGCCGCGCCGTGCAGGTCCATGATCTTCTTGACCACCGACAGTCCCAGGCCGGTGCCGACTCCGGTCGGTTTGGTGGTGAAGAACGGGTCGAAGATCCTGGGCAAATTGGCTTGGGGAATGCCTTTCCCGGTGTCCTGCACTTCGGCGATGACGACTGGGTCGCCCGATCCGAACTGGGAGAAGGCAGGTCCGGTTAGATTGAGATCATCACCAAAGCGACGGTGGCGGGTGGCGACCGTCAAGGCGCCGCCCTGGGACATCGCCTGAAGCGCATTAATGAAGAGGTTGAGGAAGGCCTGTTCCGTTTTGCCGCGATCCAGCCTCACGCGCGGCAAATTGGTGTCCAGCTTACGCACCACCGTGATTTGGGAGGCGATGATCTCGCTGTTGATCAACCAGAGCGAGCGTTCGAGCAAGGCATTCAGGTCCTCCTCCCTGGGGTCGAAATCCTTCGCGGCGGACAATTGCAGTAATTCGCGGATGATCGCGTTGGCCCGGTTAACGGCGTCCCGCATATCGGTGAGAACCAGGTTCGTGTTGTCGTCCTTCCGGGTCGCGAGATTAGTGTCCAGATAGTCCAGGCCCATCAGGATAAACTGCAATGGATTCTTGACTTCATGGGCCACGCCGGCGGCCAGCGTACCGACCGATTCCAGCCTCGCGGCTTGAATCAACTGCAATTGGATCGCCCCCACTTCATCATTTGCAGCCTGGAGCTTCTGCAAGGCCGTCTTCAGGGTGGCCTCGTTTTGGGAGAGCTCGGCATAGGCGCGTTCGAGTTGCTCCGCCGCCTGCTTGCGTTCGGTGAGGTCCACATGGGAACCAGCCATGCGGACGGCCTTGCCCGCCGCGTCGCGCAGGGCCACGCCGCGGGACAGAATCCAACGGTAGCTGCCATCCTTGTGGCGGAGTCGGTGCTCCAGTTCGAAAGTGGCAGTTTGGCCGGACAAGTAGGCCCGGTTGGTTGCCAAGGCACGCTCCCGGTCGGCGGGGTGCAACAATCGCTCCCAGGTGGAGAAATGGTTTTCCAGTTCCTGGTCGGCATAGCCCAACATGCTCTTCCAGCGGGGTGAGTAATAGACTTCGTTGGTGACGATGTCCCAGTCCCAGATGCCGTCGCTGCTGCCCTGGATCACGAGGGCCAACCGTTCCTGGCTTAGGCACAAGGCGAGTTCGGCCCGTTTGCGGTCGGTGATATCCGTGGAAATGCCGCAAACCGCATAGGGAACTCCGGTGGCATCCAGCAAAGGAAACTTCACAGAAATGTAGGTGCGGGGTTCACCGTCTACGGGGAGAACTTCCCCAAATTCCTGTGGGGTCAACGCTAAAATCACCTGCTGGTCATGGTCTCGCAGCACGCGGGCGGATTCCTGAGGGAACAGATCGTGCGGTGACTTGCCGACAATGTCCTCGCGCCTTAGATGGAACAGTTGCTCGAAACGGCGGTTGATCAGGACATACCGACCTTGTGCATCTTTGAGGTGCATCACCGCTGGCGAGTTGTCGAGGAATGCTCGCAGTCGTGCTTCCCCCAACCGGTGCTGCCCCTCCGCCGTCTTGCGCTCGATGAATTGGGAGATTTGGGTGCCTACGTTCATCAGCACTCTCATCATCTCCGCGTCGAGCGGCTGAATATCCCGGCTGAACAGCTCGATCACGCCCACACATCGTTTTCCGTCCCTTATGGGAAAGCCGCAAGTGCCATGAATCCCAGCTTTTAGGATGTAAAGCGCGCGAGGGCAGTTCGTCTCCACTTTCTGTGCGTCCGCAATCCAAGCCGGTTCGCCGCTGGCCCAGACCCTGCCCGGCAGGCTAACGCCCGGCCGCAGGATCGTCCTTCGGCTCACCGCGTCAAATTCGTCCAAGTGGGCTGCGGGCGCATACCACGTCTGGCTGCACCGCAAGACATTGGCCCCTAAATATGTCCGAAAACAAATCCTTGACTGCCCTGGCGCGGACCTATATGCTTAATTTTGGTTTGAGGTTTATGCGGTTGCGAAGGCGGCTGATGGTCACAAGCTGAGTTGTCGGCGGGTGTCAGCGGGTTTTTCGGGCGGGCAGCTTCAAACGATCAGGAGAGGCATGTTATGGCCAGTGGCAAAGTAAAATGGTTCGATAACAAGCACGGATTCGGCTTCATTGTGCAGGAGGGCGGGCCGGATGTCTTTGTGCATCATACGGCGATTGTGGGAGATGGATTCAAGACACTTAGTGAAGGTGAGCAGGTCGTCTTCGAGGTTGTGGCAGGTGAAAAAGGACCCAAGGCCCAAAATGTTCAGCGGCAGCGCATGAGCGCTGAGTAAGCCGACCGGCTCGTTTCCAGCCGAGGTCCACTATCGAGCCAAAGGATCAGAGATCCTAAGGCCATAGTGGAGCGGAGGAGTGGCGTGGTCTTTGGTTTCACACCGCCCCGAAGCTCCATCACCGCCACGACTTAGCTCAGCAGGGCGTCACATGCTTGGGCATTCTGGGCTTTTGGGTTGGTGATCCCGCGGGGAGGCGCTATTCTCGGCTATGGTTGAGTCGGCTGCCGAACCCATTGCAGGTCTCTATGTCCATGTGCCCTTCTGCGCGCGCAAATGCTCCTATTGCGCCTTCTACTCCGAAGCTTCCAGCAGTGAAATGACCGAGCGCTATGTGGCGGCGCTTCTCCGTGAATTGGAACTGGTGGCAGCCGACCTGAAGCCGCGCACGATTTACTTTGGCGGCGGCACGCCTTCGCTCCTTAACTTGCGGCAATGGGATCGAATCCTCGGCACGATGGAGCGGCTCCGCGTGGACGGGGCAGGGGAGTGGACGGTGGAATGCAACCCGGCGACCGTATCGTTCGAAAAAGCTAAGCTGCTCAGGTCGCGCGGCGTGAACCGTATTTCGATGGGGGTGCAGTCGCTCAATTCGGCCCTCCTCGAACGCCTGGGCCGCGTTCATACCCGGGAGATGGCTTTCAAGTCGTTCGACATCCTGCGGCAGGCGGGTTTCGACAATCTGAACCTCGACCTGATGTTCGCCATCCCGGGCCAGACAATCGAGGTCTGGCGTGAGACTCTGAGCGAAGCCATCGCCATGGGTAGTGAACATCTGTCCAGCTACGAGGTGATTTACGAGGATGACACGCCTCTCTTCGAGCTACTCCAGGCACGCAAGGTCGCTGCCGACGAGGACTTGGCCTGCGCAATGTACGAAGAACTTGTTGAGGGTGCCACGAACGCTGGCTTCCATCAATACGAGGTGGCTAACTTCGCCCGGAGCAGCACTAGCACTTGTCAAGTTTCAACTATCAACCTTCCCAGCCACTCCTGTCGCCACAACGTTAATTATTGGCGAGGTGGCTCGTTTTTCGGGCTCGGTCCCAGCGCAACCAGTTACGTCCGCGGCGTGCGGACCAAGAACTGGCCCAACACGCAACGCTACTGCGAGCAACTTGAGCGGGGGCAACGCGCCATCGAATCCAGCGAAGAGCTGGCGCCGCTGGCGCGTGCCGGGGAGACGGCTGCCTTCGGCCTGCGCATGGTTGAGGGTTGGCCATTTGAGCTGTTCCGCCAGACAACTGGCTACGACCTGCGCCGCGAGTGGGAGGACGACATGAACCAGTTAGTGCAACAGGGCTGGGGGCGAATCCTGCCTGACCGCTTTCAACTCACCCGCCAGGGCCTGCGCTTCGCGGATGCTGCCGCGCAGCTTCTCCTCCGCTGATCTGGATGGAAGAGCGTCCTGGCTAATCCTGATTTTCAATTGAGTTTAAAGCTCGCCGGGACACAAGCCCTCCAAGTTTTAAGGAGGGCATCACCCTGGCACATAAACGCTGTAGTAACCACGTCGTAACGAGGTAGTGGGAAGCTACTGACATTTGGGCGATAAAATGCCTTCAGTTCTGGCCGGTTTACCCGGCCGCACGCCAGCCCGAGGGTGCCGCAAAAGCGACCAACCCTCCCTGGGTGTGTCATGCGTTGGCTCAGGTACTCCGATGCTCCCTGGCGCTCCAAATCCAAAGGTCTCCATTGGTTCCTGAGCGACGAGCAACGGACCCACCAGCCACCCGCGAGCCATGTGGTAGCCAAGAGATACGGTGTTGATACGGTATCTTAGCGCTAAGATACCGTATCAACACCGTATCTCTTGGCTACCACATGGCTTGCGGGTGGCTGGTTACAGGCGGTCGCGTCGGGCTACCGCGCGGGATCTGCCCCGAGGGCAGGAACAATGCAAACCCGCACACTCTTGCGGCAACTTCCCACGGGCCCTCAGGGCGGGCTGGCGGGCCGCCGATGTCCGGGCTGCCGCCGGGTTTGGCGCTGAACTGGATGGCGGGTCGACGGCCCGGGGTACTGGTGAGCATTTCGAGCCTCAGTTTCTCGCCAAAATGTTAGAAAGTAGTAACGAGGTAGCAAGGTCTGGCGATAGCCTGTTCATTGGGAACCGAGGCGGTGGATCAAGGCTGGCGTTGGGAAGCGGCCTGCATTTGTTGCAGCATTTCGCGAAGAGAGAGGTCGAACCAGCCGTGGCCTTTACCCATGCCGTACGCGATCTTCCCGGCGAAGGGCGGGTCGGCTTGGGCGAGGAACTTGTCGAGGAGATGGACGGCGTTGTTGAGGAAGTAGTCGTCGGCCTCGCCGGCGGCGATGTGGAGCTTGCCGCGAAGTTTTGGGCCAAGGGTCTTCCAGTTGGTTTCAAGCACGAGTCGCAGGTCGTATTTCTTCCATTGTTCGGCGACGGCGTGGTTGATCTTGCCCGTCAGCGGGTCCCACAGCGGGACCGGCCGGCCATCGGCGCCGCGCGGGCCAAAGACAGCATTCCAGTCGCCCCACTGTTCGCCTGAGAGCGTGTAGCTGTTGCCGTGGCCCAGGAGGTTTTCCATGCCGGTCTCGCGGCGCATGGTGACTTCGACATCGCCGTTGCGGTCGCGTGTGCTCGGGCGTTCGTTGCCGTAATTATTCACGTAGGCGTTGTCGTCCTGGTAGATGTTGACCAGTTGGAGCGCGCGGAAGTCCACGGGGTCTGGGCAGGAGGACCAGGCACCGTTGAAGAAGTCGGGATAGAAGACCTGGAGGCCGAGGCAGACCCAGCCGCCGGTGGAGGTGCCGGAGAGGAAGCGCGCACGCGGTTGGCCGACGGCGCGGAAGGCGGCTTCGATGTGCGGGATGAGTTCCTCCACGAGCGCGTCACCGTAAGGGCCGTTGTTGACAGAGTTGACGTAGTAAGGGTCGCCGTTGGGACCGGCGCCGTCGAGTTGAAGGAGGATCAGGCGCGGGGTATTCTCGGCTTGCCACGTTTTCCCGAATTCGGACTTCTCGCCCAGCATGCCGAGGACGCTCGTGTAGCGCGTGCTCAAACCGCCGATGCGGACCCACAGTGGGTAGCGCCGCGACGAGTCGCGCGCGTAATCACGGGGCAGGACGATCCCCGCACGAAGGAAGATAGGGCGGCCGTAAAAATCGCTCAAGCGCTTGGACTGGAATTTGACGAATTTGATTTGCTCAGTGTCAGCGGGCAATTGTTCGGGCGGGATCTGCTCCGTCAGTTCTAGCTTCCAGTTCCCGCCTCTCGTGGGGTCAAAGTGAATCTTCTGCGGTTTGCCGTAAAGGTTGCCCGGCGATTGCGGCGAGCGCAGGTCGGTGTTGCAGTCGAGCAATGCCTGCGCGAAATAGTCGCCGGCAGGCAGCTCGGAGAGATGGCTTGTGGGGAAGGCGAACGCAGTCTGGTCGAGCACGGTGACCGCGCCTGAGCCGAACGCCGTTACGTCACGCGCCAGAGCTTCGGGCGCATCGGGGCCGGTGCCGCCAAGCGTAAGGCGCGGCTCGGGGTTATTCTTTAGGGCCAGGATAACGAATAATCGGCCATCTCTGGTTTCTGTGGTCAGGCTTTTGTTGATGGTGACCTCGAATTGCCAGGAGCCTGGGCTGGGCGAATTCGCCGCGAGGGTCGCCGGAGGCGAGAAGAAGAGCAGGAAAAAGAGCAAGCCGCAGGCTGTCTTCATGGCTCCTGAAACTTCCTTAGCCCGCAGGTTGAACCCCGCGGCCCAGACGAAGGCCGACGAGGCCAGTTGTCGCGAGTAACACCGCGGCGCAGATCAGGTAGGGCAGGGGCGGCGAATAGACGAGCAGGGCGGTGGCGAACACGGGTCCGAGGATGCGCGCGAGGCTGCCAGCGCCCTGGGCGACGCCGATAGTCGCGCCTTGCTCGTGAGCGGGAGTGAGGTTCGAGAGCATGCCGAACAGAGGCGGGCGCGTAAGGCTGGTGCCGACCGACAAGAGAGCGAGTGCCAGCAGTAGCCACACCCACGGCAGGCCTTCGTGCTGGAACAAAACCTTCCAGGAGAGATTCGAGCTGCCCTGCAGGAATGGAATCCATAGAAAGCTGGCGGCAGTGATGACGAGGCTCAGGGCAATCAGCTTGGGTTCGCCCATCTTCTTGACGAGCCGCCCGATGGCCCCGCCTTGCACCAAGGCACCGACAAGGCCGCAATAGACGAATAGGTACGCAATGGTGCTGGCTGAGGTTGCATCGCGCTTGAAGTCCAGGTGGAAATTGGCACCGACCAGTAGGGGCAACGTGCTTTCAAAGCAGCTAAAGCAGAAGGTGGAGAGGAAGAACACAATGACCAGCATGCCGACCTTGGGCTGGCTGAGGGTGTGCGCCCACTGGTCAAGATGGGGACGCGGGGCGGCTTGGGCCGAATCGGGCCGATGGCTTTCCTTGAGAATGAACCAGGCCAGCACAAAATTCAGTGCGCATAACGCCGCCGCGATCCAGCCTGGGCCGGTATCGCCCAGATGCCGCAAACTCTCGCCCCCGATGAACGGTCCAAGGATGAATCCAAGGCCGAAAGCCATGCCGATGAGGCCCATCTTTTTCGAGCGCTCGGCTGGAGGCGTGATGTCCGCAATGTAGGCCTGGGCTACAGTAATATTGCCGCCGCAAACCCCGGCGAACATTCGCGACACCACCATCAGCCACAATGCGGCGGTGTGGTTCTCCAGTCCCGTGCTGCGAGCGAACAGCACATAGGACGCCGCAGCCCCGGCGGTGCTGATTAGCAGAATTGGCCGACGTCCATGGCGGTCAGATAGTCTCCCCCAGATCGGGGAGAAGATGAACTGCATCGCGGAGTAGGAGGCGAAGATGAGCCCGATGACATACCCCTGGGCGCCAAGGTGCTCGCTGTAAGACGGAATGAGTGGGACGATGATACCGAACCCAATCAGGTCGATGAAGACCGTGAGGAAGATGACGAGAACCGAGGGCTTTCTCATGGACGAAAGCCCAAATAAATCCGCAGAGTATCCTGCTTGTCCTTAAATAGCATGGCATGAGTCTATTGTCGAAATGGCCCGAGTCAAGTGACGGACGCGTAAGTTCTGATTCCACGTAACTCAAACAGAGGCCATGCTGTGCATGTAGGGTCACTATTTTCGCATCCCAAACCCTGGCGGCCTGGCACGCTTGAAACTGGCATTGCGCGACTCTGGAGGTGTTCGAGTCCAAGAATTAGACACTGGGTGGTCAGAACAGGGCAATTGGTTGGTCACTGCACTCGGTTCCTCTCTTCGAGCTTTGTTCAGTCACGCCCAAGAATACTAGTTCCGCTCATTCTGTAGAGCCGTATGGCACTATTTCTGCTGAACCGCTATGCCATCAACAGAATGCGCTTTGACCACCATTTGAAGAGGACGTGGCCGCCGTTTCAAGTCCGCTTGGTTTACCGCCCAGCGTTTCTTGCTAAATGGTCTTCCGAGAAGTGTGGATTTGGGGTAGCGCATACGTTAAGTGTGAATAAGGCTAGAACGTGGCAAGGGTTCACGCTCGTCGAGGCTGTTATGGCTGTCGCTATCCTTGCTCTTGTGTTTAGCGGGATCATAACGGCTTACATCCAGTCAAACAGGCGGGCAGAGTGGACGGGTTATTCTTTGGCCGCCCAGGCGCTGGGGATCCATCAAATCGAGCAGGCCCGCTCGGCGGTATGGGATTTCTCGCTGGGCAAGAACGAGCTCACCAATCTCAATTTGCTCTCCTGGAGCTATAACACGACTACCAAAGCAGGAGCCGGGTACGCGACCAACGTGCTCGATCTTCCTGTGTCCGGCACAAATGTCGTTGTCGCGACCAATTTTGTGACAGTAAAGATGCTCAACCTAAGCGGCTTGAGCAACGTGCAGGTGCAGATGGTGACCGTGGATACCGTTTGGCCGTTTATGACAGGTGGCCACAAACGCCTGTACACGAATCGTACGGCGAGCTATTTCGGACCAGATAATCGGGACATAACCGGCCTATGAGAAAGCTCGGAAGAAACCCGGGAAACGCCGCCTGGCCGGCAAGGCGATTAGCAGGGTTTACACTACCCGAGATGATGGTGGCCTCGGCCATATTCAGCCTGACGGTGGTGGGATTTGTGTGTTGCCAGTTGTTCGGGATGCGGCAGGACCAGTGGGTTAACAGCAAGATCGGCGCGTCAGATCTGGCCCGGTTGAGCTTCGACGACATGGCCAACCGTGTCCGGGCCGCCAAGATCTGGCAGGTTGGGAACGGCAATCTCGCCTCGTTCACCGGCTTGCCGCTTGGCACGAACCAACGGGGGAACGCCCTCAAGGTCAGCATGACGACCGACACGAACCAGTACTACCTGTATTACTTCGACACCAACGCGTGCAAGCTGTATCGCGGGCACAGCGGGGCCACCACCACAAACTGCATCGCGCAGTACTTGACCAACACGATGTATTTTCAGGCACAGAACTACCATGGCGACAATCAGACCGATCTGACCCACAAGGGGGTCATCGATGTAGTCATGCAATTCTGCCAGTACCAGTACCCGATTACGCAAGTTGGACCGGGCTGCCTTTATGACTATTACAAACTGGAGATGCGGCTTACCCCCCATGTGCCGGACGGTCCGTGAGGCAGAACCCATGAAACACGCGATTACAGATCGAAGGCAGAGACAAGGGGAACGCGCAGGTTTTGTGCTGGTGATGGTGTTGGTAATGACGGCTATCGCGATGCTGGTGCTGGGGGCGACCATGGGGCGGACAGCAACCGCTTCCAAGATCAATGCTCGGAGCAATGAGTACATCGTCTCGGGTAACGCCGCCGAGGCAGCGGTGGAGAAGGTAGTAGCCAGGATGGGTTACGACTTTCAGAACTTTGGGCTGGGAGCGGTCAAAGCCAACTTGAGCACGTATCAAACCGCGATACCCGACGAAGATTCGTATTGGAACGGCTTCGTTTTCTCGGATGGCGCCGGACACAACAATCAAACTTATGTCGGCATGCTCAATAGTAACTACACGGGAGCGCTCCCGTCACAGTATCCCGGCTTATACACCTCGCTGGCTCCTATTTATCGGATCGTTTCGAATGTGCGATTGGCGTCGGGCGGGGTGGTAGCGGGTACTGCACAGGAGGATGTGCTGTTGGCAATGGTACCGCTTACCCAATACGCAATCTTCTACAATGGCCTGCTGGAGTTCAGCACCTGTGCCACTATGGTTGTGAACGGACGGGTTCATGCCAACGGTTCAATTTACACCGGCACGAGCGCATCCCTCACGTTCAACGGCACGGTGACCACTACAGGAACGATCTCGTCCCCCACCTGGAATGGCCAGGGAAGCTGGTCCGACACGGGCACTTATCACGGTACGCCGCCTTACCGCACCAATGTGCCCAGCGTGTCGCTGTCCATTGGCACCACCAATGTCCACGCCGCCATCGAACAGCCCCCTGCAGGAGAGAGCCCGACCTCGACACAGGGGCAGGCCCGCTTTTGCAATCAGGCGCAAACAGTGCTGCTGGTGAGTAATAGTACGGTCACTATGAAGATTCAAGCCAGCCTGAACTTCAACGTGCCCGGGGCAGACCCTTCCCCGCTCTACGTGACCTCGAATATAACCCCTGTCGACCTGTCCACGAATTTCCCCTTCCTTACCACGACCAACAGCTTTACGGATCAACGAGAAAATAAGACGGTCCTGACGACGCAAATTGATGTAGGGAAATATGGCGCGTGGATCAAGACCAACAGCAGCGTTTTGGCCAAGTTTCCGGCCGGGGCGGGCACTTATCCGACTATCCTCTACGTGTCGGATAACCGAACGACGACTTCGTCCCAAATAACCGGGGTGCGCCTAACGAACGGCATAGCGCCGCCCGTAAACGGCGGGCTGGGCTGGAGCGTCGCGACCCCTGATCCGCTCTACATCCTCGGGAATTACAATTGCACTAACGCCAGCCATTTGGGGACCACCAATACCACGACCGCAGTGCCGTCCGCCTTAATGAGCGATGCCTTGACCATTCTGTCAGGGTCGTGGAAGGACAGCCAGAGCACGGGCAGCTACACTTCACGCACTGCCTCGGATACGACCGTCAATGCGGCGATCCTCACCGGGATTGTGCCATCCACCGGCTCTTCGTCCTCACAGTTCTGCGGGGGTGTCCACAATCTGCCGCGATTGCTGGAGGACTGGAATTCGCCCAGTGTTAGGACCCTGACGTTGAACACCGCGATCATGAACCTTTTCAGCAGCCAGATAGCGACTCACCAGTTTGTGAATCCAGGGACATATTATGACCCGCCTACGCGCCACTTCAGCTACGATCTCAACTTCACTGATCCGGCCAAACAGCCGCCGGGTGTGCCTTGCGCGCTAGTAATCGTGCGGCTCAACTGGGCGGTTCCTCCTTCCAACACCCTTACTTACAATGTCGCGCCATAGACTAGGCTTTCGAATCTGGCTCGCCTGCGTCCTGGGCGCGGCTGCGCTTTGGCTAACGGACGTCATCGCACAAAACGCCAACGAAGGTGTGTCAAGGACGAACCAAACCACAGGTCTGACCCTCGGACTTTTGCCAGGGGAAGTTGTGGGGCAGGAGCAAGTAATTCGGGGGCTGATTCGGAGCGGACCCGACCACGAATTCGTCTTTGTTGTGCCGGATGGTTTGCGTGCTCAAACCCTGCCCGGAGGATCCGTTGCGATGGTTAGCCGGGATATGCGTTACTCCGTCTCCATTAGGCTCTTAGAGCCTTCACCGGCCAGCTCGCGGCTGAAGGAAACCCTGAGGGAGTGGATTGCCAGCCAATATACCCAGGTGAGTCACCTCGAAGGAATCACGGCCACCGTTGCTCAACATGAAGGAGTCGGGTTTCAGTTCCGGCAGGATTTGCCGCGAGTAGGCGGACGGATGCTGTCGATTCTGTGGGTGCCATTTAAGGCCGGCGTGATGGAATTCGCCCTAAACGCCGATGAAAAGAGCGCGTCGGCTGGCCGGGGACCATTCGACATGGTGCTGCTCACCTTCCGCTCAAATGAACTGGGCCGGCTCGAGATTATTAAGCGATCGGATAAGTCATGAACGTCTGGTCGTCCACAGTCTCCTCCATTTTTCCTCATGGCCGCCCGGGAGCATAGAGCGCTAGGGGCGCTCCGGTGACGGTTATCCGACCTGTCGGGGCTGAGCGGGAGCCTTGACGTTGGAGGGACACGGCCCCTCAGCTCGTTGCCACAGGCGGGAAATCCTGGTCACCTCTATCTTCGTTACGGCCCAAACCGCTCATAACAATCAGCCCTATCATCAAAACTTGCTGACCTAGTCGCTGCACTTCAGATGGAGCTTGCCCGTAGCGTGATCCTTTCTAGAATTCCATGCGATTTGAAGCCCAACACAAATATGGCGCATCGTCGTGTGTCCGGGCCTAAAATCGGCTTAACGGACTGGCTGTGGTGGCAAAAGGCTTTATTGCTGGTTTGGCATTTGAACTTAGCAGGAGCCTCGCTAGCCAGCGTGTCCGGTTCGCCTAAAAGCGAATCCACCCCGTCAGGAACCAACTCTACCACCCTCACACGCGCCGTCCAAGTACTTGAGCTCTCCCCTGCTCAGGCTCAGGCTCATTTTCCCGTGGATATTCGTGGAGTGGTGACTTGTTACGACCATGGGATGGTGCTTTTTGTGCAGGATGAGACGGGTGGGGTATTCGTCTACCACACAGGTGATCGCTTGCATTCGAGGCCGGGGGATTATGTCGAGGTCAAGGGCGTCGCCAAACCCGGCCTTTATAGTCCTGTTGTCGTCCCGGAGCAGATTCAGCCGGTGGAGAAAGGCCCAGCCATTAGCCCGCGATCGGTTTCTATGGCCCGCATTTATCTCGAGGGTCTTGATGCGCAATGGGTGGAAACCGTTGGCGTCGTGCGGTCGGAGAAACTTAGTGAGAACCGGCTTAACCTCGAACTTGCGGAGCCGCCCTACCGCGTTAATGTGTGGGTTCCTGATCACCCGGGCTACGAACATCTGCACCTTCTCGGGAGCCTGGTGAGTATTCGCGGTGTCGTGGGAGTCTGCACGAACGACCGGGGACTACCGGCCACATTCCAGCTCTTCGCTAACACATTAGCGGACATTACCATGCTCCGGTCGGCCCCAGCGGACATCTTCTTGGCTCCTCCGAGTTCAATTCGCGATCTCGTGACTTATCATGTGACACAAGGCATGGAGGGATCCGTCCGGGCGCGCGGTGTCGTGACTTTGCACTGGCCTGGCCGCGCCTTGTTCATCCAGGACTCGACGGGCGGTTTGGAGGTGCAGCCCAAGGAACTTGTCGCGAACCTGGCGCCGGGTACTGTCGTGGACGTAGCTGGCTTTCTCGGACCCATGCCGGAACGTCTTGTGGAAGATGCCTTCATTCGCAAGCTTCAAACTAACGCCCCGCCTCAACCCGCTCATGTGACATCGGAGGACTTGTTCCATGGCCGTTTTGATAACCAGTTGGTTGAAATCGAGGGCTCTTTCCTCGGGCGAGCGAGCTCACCTTCCAATTGCCTCGCTCTCGCATTGCAAGCCGGTAATCACGTTGTAAACGGGCTTTTGGAGGCATCCATTCCGCCGGGATCCTTGATGGCTCTGCAAGCTGGCAGCCGGGTGCGCCTGACGGGCGTATGCCGACCCGACGCGGGCCTGCGCCCCGACCCGGTTGCCTGCCTGCTCCTGCGCTCACCCCTGGACATCCAAGTCAGCGGCTTGCCGAACTCAACGCGCACACTGGGAATCCTGGCACTGGCGGCGGCAGCCATCCTGACCAGTTTGGGCCTGGCAGGTGCCCTGTGGTACATTCAGCGGCAGCGACGCCGCACCGAACATGTGCTGCAGCTTCAGGATGTTCTCCAGGCGGAAATGCACCTAGGCCAGCAGCAGCTTCGCCGATCCCTGGAAGAACGCGAACGCATTGGCCGCGACCTGCATGATGATATCATTCAGTCCATCTACGCCGTCGGCCTGAGCCTGGAACACTGCCGGCGGGTGGTCTGTCAAGCACCAAGCCAGGCCGAGGCGCGTTTGTCAGAAGCCATCCACACGCTTAATAACGCCATCGGCAGCGTGCGCAGCTTCGTTGCCGGCGGAACCTAAAGTCCTCAATGGGCGTGAATTCAAGACCGCCCTCAAGTCGATTGCCCTTACCAGCGGCGATGGACCCGTCCAATTTCGAATTGAAGTCGATCCCGCCGGAGCCAACCTCTTTAGCTCTACCCAGGCGACCCAACTGCTCCACATCGCCAAAGAGGCTATGAGCAACAGCCTTCGCCACGCCCATGCCTCCGGCGTCACGGTATCCCTTCGCCCGGCCGGAACTGCTATACATCTGGAGATTCGTGACGATGGGGCGGGCTTCGATTCAAGCGCGGTCGGCAGCACAGGTCACGGCTTGCGCAATATGGCTGCTCGGGCGGAGGAAATTGGCGCCGAGCTACAATTGATTTCGGCACCGGGCCGAGGCTGTCGTATCCTTGTTACCGTTCCTCGAAGGAAATTAAATGAATCTGACTGAGACAAAGTCTATTCGCTTGGTGATCGTGGATGACCACCAGGTCACGCGGGTTGGACTGCGCACTCTCCTGGGTGCTTGCCCCCAGTTTGAAATCGTCGGCGAAGCCGGTTCGGTCGCCGAGGCCATGGACGCACTCGCCCGGTCCAAGCCCGACGTCCTCCTCCTGGACGTGCGATTGCCCGATGGCAGCGGCATTGATGTTTGCCGTCGGCTCCAGAGTATGGACTGCGATGTGAAGGTGCTGGTGCTGACTTCCTACGCCGATGATGATCTTGTTTTAAACGCCATCGCTGCTGGTGCTGATGGCTACCTGCTCAAAGAAATCCACGGGGACAAGCTGATCCAGGCCATTGAGGACGTTGCTGCTGGCAAGTCTGTCCTTGATCCCGTCATCACCCGGCTTGTCATGAACCGTGCGCAGAGGTCCCCTTCCGAGGCTGCCAAAAACAAATTGGATATCTTGTCTGCCCAAGAGCGACGGGTCGTTGCCCTGGTCGCGGAAGGCAAGACCAACAGGGAAATCGGCGTGGAGATGGGCCTTAGCGACAAGACTGTAAAAAACTACCTGAGCAACGCCATGGAGAAACTCAACCTCACCCGCCGCTCCCATGCGGCCGCTTTCTTCATCACCCAGACATACGAAGCTTCGCACTCCACCGGACCATGAGTCGTGCTAGTGTAGTTCTCAACGGGGGCCTTGGTTTGCTGGTGTTGGCCTTTGTCCAATCCGCTATCTCGCAGAATTTGCGAACCGAAAACACTTGCTCCGGGGCCAACCAATCCTGCAATGCGATCAATTTGAGATTGCGTGGTGCCAGCATCCGGCCCACGATCACTTGCGCGGTTGTCACTGAGCGAGCAATTCCGCTCGGGGGTTATGGGATGCTGATTGGGACAGCCTGCGGTTCAGATGGAACAAGAAGACCATGGTGCGAGCTAAACAGAGTCAGGTGAGGGATACCCGAAAGCGGTTACTTCTGGTGGATGACCACGCCGTTGTTCGCTTTGGCATCGCCCAGCTCATCAATCACCAGGTCGACCTGGTGGTGTGCGGTGAAGAGGAAGATGCCGGCAATGCGCTCAGCGCCATAGCCAAACTCAGTCCGGATCTCGTTATCGCCGATATTGCCCTAAAGGACAGCAGTGGGCTTGAGTTGATGCGAAACATCAAGGCGCAGTACCCCGGGATGCCGGTGCTGGTCGTCAGTGCGCACGACGAATCGGTTTACGCAGAAATTGCCTTCCGCGCTGGGGCTCTCGGCTATTTGATGAAGGCGGAGGCACTTGAGAAGATCGTACCGGCGATACGCCGTGTGCTAAGCGGAAATGTTTACGTCAGCGATGCGCTCGCCAGCAGAATGTTGCAACGGCAGGTCCGTGGATACACGGACGTCGAGCAGTCGCCAGTGGAAGGACTGAGCGATCGGGAGTTGGAGGTTTTTGAGCTCATTGGCAAGTGGAAGAAGACCGTCGAGATCGCACAGGAACTCCACTTGAGCATCAAGACCATTGAGTACTACCGCCAGCAGATTAAGCAGAAGCTGGAGCTGAGGAGCGCCGTTGAATTGACTCAGCACGCGACTGCCTGGGTACAGCGGGAAAAGCCGACCTGATTCGGTGAGGCAGAGGATTCACTCGTATCTCAGCGCCTGAATCGGGTCCAACCGCGCGGCCTTGAAAGCCGGAAACAGCCCGGCGCACACGCCGACAGCGGCGCTAAAGGCCACCGCGATGGCCATGGCGGTGGAGGTGATGACCGGCGTGTTGGCTGTGGGGCTGATCTGCTCGAGTATTCGCGCAAAGCCGAATGAGGCGGCCACGCCCAGTGCCGCGCCGAGGAGGGCAATGACGATACTCTCGATGAGCACCTGGATAAAGATTGACACCCCGGTGGCGCCGACGGCCTTGCAGATGCCGATCTCGCGAATGCGCTCGTTGATGCTGGCCAGCATAATGTTCATGATGCCGATGCCGCCTACCAAGAGGCTGATGGCAGCGATGACGCCCCCGCTCATGCGGGCATTGTGGATCTGTTTGTTGATGGTCTCCAATTGGCTCTCTTGGGTGCGGAAACCGAAGTCCTCGATTCCGTGGTGGGTGAGCATGAGGACGTTCCGCGTCTGCTGCAACGCGGGCTCCAGCTCTTCGAGACTCGTCACCTTGAGCCCTATGTCTGAGAGCCGATTATCCGGGATGCCGCTGGCGTCGCCGGCGGACCGGAAGCGAACCCAGACGGTGTTGAGCGGCATGTAAAGAGTCCGGTTTTTACGGTCGAAGGCCCAATTGCCGCCGCGGCCCCAGCCTTTGCGGCGGGTGGGGCCGGCGTCTGCCACCTGCGGGTGCTTTTTGGCTTCTTCCCTTATCTTTCTGTCCTGTTCGCTTTCGTAATGGGTGAACATGCCCACGATGGTGAACGGCTGGCCGTTGAGGTTGATAATCTCGCCAATCGGGATGATCTCCTGCCCAGTCTGCTCCGGTGAACCGAACAGTTCGTCGCGGATGCCGGTGCCGATGACGCAAACGGGGTTGGCGTTTTCCTCATCGAGGTCGGTGAAGAAGCGCCCGTACTCGACTATGTGGAGGTAAACTTCGAGGGCGGCAGGCCATACGCCGGCGGCGTCCCAAACCATGAGGGTCTTGTCTCCATGCGTCACGATCATGTCGTCCACATCCATCTTGGGAGACACAAGGCGCATGAGCGGTGCGCAACCGCGCAAGGCCTCGACGTCTGCCATCGTGTTCCCGGGTGCCTGGTCGGCCAGGCTTTCCTGCTCAGCCGGCACATCCTCCCGGCTCACGTTGACCTTGTCGGCGCCGCCCATGGCAATCATGGTCTCCTTCATGCCGTTCTCCATACCTTTGATGATGGCAGCCATGCCGACCAGGCTGGCGACACCCAAGATGATGCCCAGCATGGTGAGCAAGGAACGAAACTTGTGCGACCACACTTCCTTCAGACCGACGACGATGGTGTTGGAGAGGGTCATGGGGGGGAACCGGAGGAGCGGTGGAGTAATGGAGTGTTGGAGAAAGGGGGAACGGGGAACATGTTGGCACGCTGATACGTGATGCGTGATGCGTGATGCGTGATGTAACACTCCAACACTCCATTACTCCAACACTCCATTACTCCATCGTCACTCATAGCGCAGGGCCTGGATGGGGTTGAGGCGGGCGGCCTTGATGGCGGGGAAAATGCCGGCGAGGATGCCCACGAGTACGCTGAAACCGAAGGCGATTGCCAGCGCGGTGACCTTGATGATCGGCGCATTGTCGGTCGGAGAGAACGAGCTGATGAGGTTGACCAAGGCGAAAGAGGTCGCCAGCCCAACCAGCCCGCCCAGAATGGCGATGACCACGGACTCGACCAGGATCTGAATGAAGATGTCACTGGTGGCAGCGCCGACCGATTTGCGGATGCCGATTTCCCGCACGCGCTCGCTGATGCTGGCGAGCATGATGTTCATGATGCCGATGCCGCCTACCAAGAGGCTTATCCCGGCGATTAGGCCCCCGCTCCACCGCGCGTTGTGGATGAAGGTGGTGATCCTCTCTGCCCAGTCTTCCTGGGTCATAAAAGTAAAGTCTTCGATACCCTTATGGGTGCACATCAAAACGTTGCGGACTTGTTGTAGCGCCTCGGGAAGTACCTCCACGCTGTCGATCTTCGTGTCGAGGCCCGACAGCCGCGGGTCGCCGCTCGTCCCGGTAATAGTGCGGAAACCGCCGCCGTAACGAACGGCGAATTGGTTAGCGCCGGAACGGAACTTCATCCAGACCGTATTGAGGGGGATATAAACAGTGGCATTCTTGAGGTAAAAAACGAAGCTGCTGCCCCGTCGCCGGCCGCCGCCCCAGCCACGGTTGCGGACCACGCCGCCCGCCTGCGGTTGCCCCACCTGGCTTTTGGCCAGCAAACGCTCCTTGCGGTCCTGCTCGCTCTCATAGAGCCGGAACATGCCGATGACCGTGAAGGGCACACCATTGATGAAGAGTGTTTCGCCTACCGGGATTATCTCCTCTCCGGTCTTTTCAGGAGCCCCCCAAAGCTCATCGCGTGTGGCGGTCCCGATGACGCAGACGTTGCGCGCCATCTCGTCGTCCAGTTCATTGAACATCCGGCCGTGCTCGACGACGTGTTCATTCATTTCCATTGCCGTCGGCCAGACGCCGACACAATTCCATGGACGAAACGTTTTTCCGTTGGCCGTCAACGTCGCCGGGAGGCGCATTTCGGGCGACAATAGCTTCACCATGGGCGCGCTTTGCTGCAGGGCTGCCACGTCGTTCATGGTGATGCCGGTGGCCTGGTCGGACAAGTGGCGCTGCTCGACGGGGATGCCTTGCGGTTGGATGCTTACCTTCTCCAGCCCACCGATGGCCACCAGTGCCTCCTTGGCCCCTTTCTCCATGCCGGCCACCAGAGCCGACATGGCAACCAGGCTCGAAACCCCCAGGATAATGCCCAGCATGGTCAGCAATGAGCGGAACTTGTGCGCCCAAATCTCGCGCAGGCCAGCGAGGATGGAGATTCCGAGCTGGGCCAAGGAATGGCGGAGCGCTTCCGGCGGCGCTGCAAACGGAGCCGCGCTCATGGTTCGGCCATACCCTTGGGCTGGCCTGACATCCCGGGCCGGTTGAGTCCTGCCAAGGTCAGATCTACCTTGTTCGCGATCTTCCCGTCGCGAATCTCGATGCGGCGAGGGGTTACCGCGGCGATCTCGGGGTCGTGCGTGACGAGCACGATGGTGCGACCCTTCTGACTGAGTTCGCGGAAGAGGTTGAGGATGGCATCGCCGGTGTGCGAATCGAGGTTGCCTGTGGGCTCGTCTGCGAAGATGATGCGCGGGCTGTTGACCAGGGCGCGGGCAATGGCAGCCCGTTGCTGTTGGCCGCCGGAAAGCTGGCTGGGCCGGTGTTTGGCGCGATTGGCCAATTCCACGGCCTCCAGGGCGGCCATCGCGCGCTGACGTCGCTCCTTGCCCGCGATGCCGCTATAGATCATTGGAAGTTCCACGTTTTGCACCACGCTGAGCTTGGGCAACAGATTGAAAAACTGGAACACGAACCCGATCTTGCGGTTGCGGATGGCCGCGAGCTGCCGCGCCGACGCCCGTTCGATCATCACCTCGTCCAGCTTGATCGTTCCTTTGGTGGGGGAATCCAGACAGCCCAGGATGTGCATTAACGTGGACTTGCCGCTACCGGACGGGCCGATTATGGAAATCAACTCGCCTTCCTCTATGTCCAGGGACACGTCATCCAGGGCGCGGATTTCTTCCTCCCCGAGACGGTAGATCTTGCTGACGCTGCGGAGTTCGACGAGGGACATGGGGAAAGTGAAACGTGATGCGTGATGCGTGATGCGTGATGCGTGAAGGGGGTCAGCGGGATGTGCTGCTTCCGGCGCTTGCGGTGCTGCTTACCGGCATCCGCACTTTCGGGGTGGTATCCAGAGCGGAAGCCCCGCCGGCGGAGGCTCGGCTTTTGTTTGTGCTGGTTCCGCTGCCCGGTGGCGGAGCTTTGGCGGCGGCACCAGTGTCTCCGCCACTCCTCTTCTGGCCGGCCAATTGCCGCGCCATCTTCTCGCGCTCTTCCTTGGGCAGCACCAGCGAGATGGTTTCGCCGGCCTTGAGGCCCTCCTGTATTTCGGCGTAGGAGAAATCAGAAACGCCCACTTTCACGTTCCGCTTCTCGAAGTTGTCCCCTTGCTGCACATAGATGAACCTCTCCATCTGCCCGCTCTCCGGATTCTTTTCCGTGAACACCGCCGACAGCGGAACGGCGGTCACGTTGTCCGCCGAGGCAACCGGGATTTTGACGTTGGCCGTCATGCCGGGTCGGATGCGCTGGTCCACGTTCGTGAGCACGATGCGGGCCGGGTAGCCTTTAATGTTGTTCTTGATGATGGCTTGGGGGGAGAGGCGTTCGACTGTCCCGGTCGCCCGCAGGCCCGGCACCGCCTCGACCGAGACCTCCACCAACTCGCCCACCTTGAGGCGGGGGACGTCGGCCTGGTTGACCTGGGCGTTGATGATCATCGCCTTGAGGTCGGCGATGGTGAGGACCTCGGTGCCGCCGTTGAAGCCATCCGAACCGGAGACGGCCTGACCGACTGAAACCGGCCGGGTCAGCACTGTGCAATCAAAGGGGGCGCGCACTTCAGTCTTGGTGAGGCGCTCGTCAATCAGGGCCAGCGCGCGCTGCGAGCTCTCCAGCGCGTTCTTCGCCAGGTCGTACGTGGTCTTGGTATCATCAAACACCTCCTGGGAAATGAGTTTTTCGTTCAGCAATTTCTCCGCCCGCTTGTGATCGCGCTCCGCCTTGTCCAGGTTCAGCTTCGCCTTCTCGATGTCGGTGAGGTTCGACTTGCGCTGTTGCTGGAGTTCCTTGTCGTCCAGTTTGAACAGGACCGCGCCCTTCTTCATGTGATCCCCCAGGTCCACAGGCAGGGTGTCCACCTTGCCGTTGATTTCGGGGCGGACAGAAACCTGTTCGGCGGGGGCGATCTCGCCGGCAGCATTGACGGCGAAGTTGATGCTGCGCAATTCAGCCACGGCGGTGGTCGGGCGCTCCGGCACGGCAGTAGCCTGGCTGGTCTTTTGCCAGTTCTTCCAGCCGTAATACCCACCGAAACCAACAGCTACGATTGCGATCAGGACTAGAAACTTCTTCATTTCGTTCTAAGGCACTACAATTAGACACCGTTTAACGGATCTGGTCACGCATAATGTTGCGCCGACGCGGACGTCATAGGTCTCCCACGTGGTGGAAACCCGAGCACACCTACCCGGGCTGGCTTTATCCAAACTGCGCTTCGCAGCGGTCCAGGCATCGGTTCCCGGAAAGGCACCCGGGAAATCGGGGCTTGCCAGCTTGAGCACAAAAGGATTCTGCTCTGCGCGAATTAGACGCGGATGAAGCCGGTATATTTAATAATTTTATTGGTCATGAACTTCTTCTGGGCCGGGGTTTACTCTGCCTACAAGATCATCGGGGATGGTGTCCCCACTGGCAGTATCGTGACCCTTCGCTTCGGGCTGGCTGGGCTTTCCTTGCTGCTTGCCTGGCCGTGGCTGCCGGGACCCGCGCCCCGCGGGCGTCATCTGGTAAGCACTTGCCTGATGGGAGTAATGCTGGTTGTGCTGGGCCAGCGGTTGCAGGTATATGGCAATCAACTCGGCACGGCAGGCAATTCCTCCGTGCTCATGGCGGTCGAGCCATTGATCACTTCGCTGGCGGCGGCATTGTTCTTGCGGGAACATGTCGGCCCCCGACGGTTGGCGGGCTTCGCGTTGGGCATGTGCGGGGTGGCTTTGCTGAACGGTGTGTGGCGGAAGGATTTTCAGTGGACCGGCCTGGTGCCGAGCTTGATCTTCGTCTCGTCGTTCGTGTGCGAGGCGGCCGGTTCGGTGATAGGCAAGCCGATCGTGGCGCGGGCCAGCGTGATGAAGATGCTGGCCATAGCATTGCTGGTCGGCACGGCAGTAAATCTGCTGATTGACGGGCCTGCGACGCTAAGCGCTGCCAAGACGCTGCGACCCTTAGCCTGGTGCTTATTGCTCTGGCTCGCGATCATTTGCACCGCCATCGGCTACAGCGTGTGGTTTATCGTCATCCGCGAATGTCCGGTTAACGTAGCGGCCCTCACGATCTTCGCCCAATGTGTCTTTGGGGTAGGCATCGCCGCGCTTTGGGTCGGTGAGAAGCTCCATTGGGGGCAGCTTTTTGGAAGCATCACGATTGTCGCCGGCCTGGTGGTAGGGCTGTCCAGACAAATCCAGCGACCGGCCGACGTAGAAACCGGCTCGCGCCTTCCGGGGGACTGAGTTCGGGAAGTGCCGAACAGGGCCCCCGCCTCAGTTAATCCTTGTGAAGAACCTGTGACCAAGATTCAATAACTCCAGATTGCGAGAGACAGAGAGATTTCGTTGGGTGCTGCCATGATTGATTCGGTTACCAAAAGTGCCGGTGCGCCGCCGGACTTGAAACGGGCACCGCGAAGAAAGCCGGCGGCTGCTGATGGCGGGCGAGTGGACCGGTTACCGCCTCATTCCCCCGAGGCCGAGCAGGGAGTGCTGGGGTGCGCCCTGCTTTCTCCGAACGAATGCATGGGCGAATGCATCGAGAAGTTCAAGGGCAGCACGGAAGTGTTTTACGATCTGCGCCACCAGACGATCTTCAGCACGCTGGTGGAGATGTTCGATACCCGCGAGGCGATTGACATCATCACCGTGCAGCAGCGGCTCAAGAACAAGCAACTGCTGGAGGAGGTGGGCGGCATCGCCTATTTGGCCGCGCTGCCGGACACGGTCCCCTCAGCGGCCAACCTCAGCTATTACCTGGACATCGTGCAGGAGAAATACCTGCTGCGGCGAATGATCCAGACCTGCACCGAGGTGGTCGGGCGCGTTTATGATTACGAAGGCGAAATTGATGCACTGATGGATGAAGTGGAGCGAGACATCCTTCGTATCAGCGAATCCCGGGTGCAAAGCCAGACCACGACGATCAAGGAGCTGGTCAAGAAGGCCATCAACACCATCGAGGATTTTCACCAGCGCCAGGGGGTATTGACCGGTGTGGGGACCGGCTTCACGGACCTGGATAAGATGACCAGCGGATTGCATGGCGGCGAGATGGTGGTCATTGCGGCGCGGCCAAGCATGGGCAAGACCTCCCTGGCCATGAACATCGCCGAATATGTCTCTATTGAGCAGCGGCTCCCAGTCGGCGTCTTCAGCCTGGAAATGACTTCGGAATCCCTGGTCTTGCGCATGCTCTGCTCGCGATCGCGGGTGAACCTGCGCAACGTCCGCGAAGGCTTCCTGGCGGAACGCGATTTCCCGAAGCTCACCGGCGCCGCCGGCAAGCTGGCCAGCGCCCCTTTGTTCATAGACGATTCCTCAGGCCTGTCGATTCTCCAATTGCGAGCCAAGGCGCGGCGCATGTCCCAGCAATACGGTATCAAACTTTTCGTCATTGACTACCTGCAACTGCTGCATTCTACTGCTCGACGTGCGGAGAATCGGCAGCAGGAGATCGCGGACATCTCCAGCGGGATTAAGTCTCTGGCCAAGGAACTGAATGTTCCGGTCATTGTCTTGAGCCAGTTGAACCGCGAGCTGGAACGGGAAAAGAACCGCAAACCGCGGCTGTCGGACTTGAGAGAATCGGGCGCGATCGAACAGGATGCTGACGTGGTCGGTCTGCTCTATACGCCGAGCAGCGACGACGAGGAAAGCGCGGGCTCGGTGGAGCAGGATGCGATGCCAGTGAACCTGTTGATTGCCAAGCAGCGCAATGGGCCGACCGGCGACGTTAATCTGACGTTCATGAAGTCCTATACGCGCTTCGAAAGCGCCGCCAAAGTAAGCGACGAAGACGTGCCCAGTTGACATTTGGAATCCGGGATCGGAAGTAAAGCTGAATGAGCAAGATCGAACACGCGAAGGCAGCCCCGCTAGCGGGGCGGTATGCGCTAGCGAGGCGGCTGAGCCTTCGCTTGGCCGGGCTGTTCCTGCTGCTGGCCTGCTTGCCGGCCGGCTGGGCGCAGTTTGCCCCGCTCAAAGTTTTTCGTATCACCATCAAGCACATCGGCCCCCCCGCTGCCAGTGACGAGCTGATTCGCTCCAATCTCCGCGTGAAGGTTGGCGATCTCTATCTGCGCGCAGCGGTGGATGATGACGTGCGCAACCTTTACGCGACCGGCTTTTTCTACAACATCCAAGTGGACGCCGATAACACGCCCGATGGTGTGGTGCTCACCTACAAAGTCCAGGGCAAGCCGCGCCTGACGGAGATCAAGTTCCAGGGAAACACCAAGTTTAAATCCGCCAAGCTGCTCAAGAAGATTTCATCGAAGGTTGACGCGCCGCTGGATGAGCGAAAGCTGTTCACCGATACGCAGGAACTGCAGAAGTTGTACCAGAAGAAGGGCTACCAGCGCACGCAGGTCAAATATGTTCTGAACATCGACGAGACGGCGGGCCGCGGCACTGTGACCTTCGAGATCACGGAGACTCCCAAAGTCAAGATACTCGAGGTGGACTTCGTTGGGGCGAAGGCATTCCCGATTAAAAAGCTCCGCAAGACCATCAAGACTCGCGCGCATTGGATGTTCTCCTGGATCACCGGGAGCGGGGTGCTGAAAGACGACCAGTTCGAGGAGGACAAGGAAAGGCTGACGGAGCTCTATCGCGAGAAGGGCTACATTGACTTCGAGATCAAGGATGTTCAGTTCGTGAATCCCACACCCCGGACGATGATCATCCGGTTCGTTATTTACGAAGGTACCCAATACAAGGTGGGCTCAGTTAAATTTACAGGCAACAAGCTGTTCACCGTGGCCGACATCGCCAAGGGCTTACGGCTGGCACACCAGCGCAGCCGCAGCAAGGCCCAGATCGGGCCCAATGGATTACCCATGGACGTAGGCAATATCTTCACTCCCGGTGGCGTGACCAAGGACATGGAGGCGGTCGAGGACTTTTACGGGGCCAAAGGTTATATCGATGTGGGCACTTCTTCACGCCACTTGAACCTGGTCCGCATTCCCAATACGGACACGGGCACCATGGACCTGGAGTTCCAGATCGACGAAGGGCAGAAGTCCTACATCGAGCGGATCGAGATCAGGGGCAATGTGAGGACCAAGGACAAAGTTATCCGGCGTGAACTGGCGGTGTCACCGGGCGAAGTATTCGACATGGTCCGCGTCAAGCTCAGCAAGCAGCGGTTGGAAGGTCTGGGCTATTTCGGGCGTGTTGACGCCCGGCCAGAGGCCACGACGATCAGCACTGATCGCAAGAACCTCATAGTGGACGTGGATGAAAAGACCACGGGCCATGTGTCACTGGGCGCGGGTTTCAGCACCGTGGATTCGATCGTCGGCGTCGCCGAGTACAACGAAGGCAACTTTCAGGCGCCCTGGTTCCGTGGCGGCGGCCAGAAGTTCCGATTAAGGGTGACGGTCGGGGCTGTGCGCCAGGATTACGATCTGACGTTCATCGAGCCGTGGTTCCTGGGTCGCAAACTGCAGTTCGGCTTTGAAGCGTTCTATCGCAATTATGCCTTTCTCAGCCCCAACAACATTTATGACGAAACTGACTTGGGGGCCAAGATCAGCCTCGAGCGTGCTTTGTGGAGTGATTTTCTCCGTGGATCCATCAACTACATGCCGGAAGACATCGGCATCTCTTTGGCCAGCGGCGCTAATAGCGATAAAAGCAATGTGCCGAATGACATCCTGAACGAGGTTGGCCACCACTTCCTGTCCACCGTGGGAACCTCGCTGGCTTATGACACGCGCAACAGCGTGCAGTTGCCCAACAAAGGGCAGCGTAGCGAGCTGGTCGCTCAACTCACAGGAGGGCCGCTTGGCGGAGAATTCAACTATTACAGACTCGAAGGCCACACCGCGCATTATTTTAAAGGGCTGCTCCCCGGGCACGTCTTGGAGTTGGGTGGCGTCGTGGGTGTGGTTAATGCGTACGGCAATTCGCCGGATGTGCCGTTCTTTGAACGCTATTTCTTAGGCGGACCCAATTCCTTGCGAGGCTACAAATACCGCTACGTCAGCCCGCGGCAGTTGCCGAACATCCCCCAGAACGAACCCATCGGCGGCGACACTTATTGGTTCGGCTCTGCCGAGTACAGCATTCCGATCTTCGAGCAAGAGCACGGTGTTGGGGTGCGCGTCGCCTTGTTTTACGATATTGGCAGCGTGGGTGGTTCCCCGTATAACGCGAACATCGGCGGCTATAGCGACGACGTTGGTCTTGGTCTGCGCTTAAACCTGCCCATCGGACCGCTGCGGCTCGATTACGGCATCCCCCTCCGCCATGATCAATACAGCAGTTCCACCGGCAAGTTCCAGTTCACGGTGGGTTGGGAGCGTCCGTTCTAACCTGGAATGCCAGCCGATGAACGTTCGGGGCGCTGCGCTGTCTGTTACATGGTGAAGGTGCAAACGACCGCGCGTAGTTTTGGGTTGGCGGCCATCTCACATTCTGATTAGCTCTATTCATGATGAAAAGTCTGTTACGCAAAATTGTCCCGGTTCTGCTGTTGGTTTCGCTGATGAGCGTCCCGGCTTGGGGTCAGGGTCGCCTTGCCACTATTGATATGCGCAAGGTGTTCGATAACTACTGGAAAACAAAGCAGGCCGACGCGGCCCTGAAGGACCGGGCAGCGGACATCGAGAAAGAGCATAAGAGCATGCTCGACGATTGGAAGAAGGCCAAGGAGGACTACCAATCACTGCTCACGGAAGCCAACAATCAAACCTTGTCGCTGGAAGAACGGGACAAGCGCAAGAAGACCGCCGAAGACAAATTTAAGCAAATCAAGGACTCGGAAGATGCGATACAGCAGTACGAGCGGCAAGCCCGTACTACCTTGGACGAGCAGAAGAAGCGCATGCGAGACAGCATCCTTGAAGAAATTCGCACTACAATTAATGGCAAGGCGAAGTCCGCGGGGTATGCCCTGGTGTTTGACACCGTGGGCGAAAGCGTCAACAACACTCCCGTCGTTTTATACTCCAACAACGAAAACGACATTACCGAATCTGTCCTTTCCCAGCTCAATGCCGGCGCTCCCGCCGAGACCCCCAAGACTCAAGATCAGAAGGCCGATACCAAAGACGACAAGAAGAAGGCCAGGAAGTAGCTGCCCGGCTCACTGCCGGTTCAGCTTTGACTCAGCCGTTGCGCGGGCTTCTCGAACAGCAGCTCATGCGCTTCTTGCAGAATGGCAGGGAGGCGCTCGGCGAACGGGCTGCGAACCAGCGATTCCGTGAGCTTCAGCGCGGCAATCTCTTCGGCGTTTTGCCCTGGGAACCAATGGTCCGCCTGGCCGAGCAGGTTATACCGCATCTTCCCCCAGGCGACTAGATCGAGCGACTTGGCGTAGGTCCACAAACGCAGGATTTCAAGAATGTTAACCTGTCCGGGCACGTCCACGTACTGCGGCAGCCCCTCGAACCAGCGCTGACACCAATCTACGCCGAGCACCCGCTCCATTTCCTGGCGCAGGCGCCGTTCAATCGGCTCGATGGTCTCCGCGACCCGGTCGTAGTATTCGAGCGCGCGAACATGCTCGTCGAAATCGCCGGGCCGGGCCGCGCCGCAACTGAGGGTGTGGACTTGCGGCCGCGCCAGGCAATACAGGTCGTTGAATTGCATCGGTGTCAGCGGTGCGCACCGGTCCACTAGCTTTTGCGGCGGCTGGTAGAGCTTCCCACCTTTGTCATTCGGGCTGATGATGAATACCCCCATGTCCCTCGCGTGCGCCGCTTCGACCGCCGGCCAGTTCAGGTCGTTCACGAAGTACCAGTGCAGGTTCACGTAGTCGAACTCCCCGCTATGGATGGCCTCGAGGATAATGTCAGTCGTGGCGTGCGTGGAAAAGCCAATGAAGCGGACGCGGCCTTCCTTTTGGAGCTTCCGCGCCGCGGCCAGGCAGCCGCTTTTGCCGAGTGCGTATTGGAGGAGTTGGCGGTTGTTGATGCCGTGGAGCCCCAACAGGTCCACGTAATCCAGCCGCAGATACTTCAGCGAGGTGTCGAATGTGCGTAGGAATTCTTCGGCGGTGGGTTTGGGGCTGACTTTGGTTTGGATTATGATCTTCGCGCGAGGCAGGGCGGGGAGGACGCGGCCTAACTGCATTTCCGACGTGCCGTAGCCACGCGCGGTTTCGATGTGGTTGATGCCAAGCTCGATGGCGCGATGAATAGACGCCTCCAGGTTCTGCTGGTTTTCCACCGGGATTTCGTTGGGCGCAACGTCATCCCATTTGAACTGGTAGCGCATCCCGCCGCAGGACAGGACGGGCATCGGCAGGCCGGTTCGTCCGAAACGTCGGTATTTCATAGGTGGCGCATGCTGCTACCGTACTACTTCGAACGCGAATCCCTTCAAATACTCCGTCTCCGGAATCATCGGGATAACCGGGTGATCGGGAGACTGCGAAAAGGTTGTTACCTGGCGCAGGATGCGCCGGGCGTCGAACGCTGCCGAAAGCAGAGTATCCAGGAACAGGCTGGCATCCACATGATGCGAGCAGCAAAACGTCGCCAGCGTTCCGCCGGTCTTGAGCAGCTTAAGGGCGCGCAGGTGAATCTCCTTGTAGCCGCGCAGGGCGTCGGGAACGGAAGCGCGGTTTCGCGTGAAGGACGGTGGGTCGAGCACAATTAAGTCCCAGCGAGGGACAACCTTTTCGTGGGGGCTGGCCAGCGTATGCGCCTTGAGCCAGTCGAACACGTTGACCGCCTCGGTCGAGCATTGCTCCGCCAGGTTGTTAGCAGCCGCGTTACGCGTGGCGGCGGCGATAGCTTCCGCGCTTTGGTCGAGCAGATGGACGTGCGCCGCGCCAGCGCGGGCCGCGTGGAGGCCGAACCCGCCGAGGAAGCTGAAACAATCCAGTACCTGCGCGCCCTTGGCCAATTCGGCGACGCGCAGGTAATTCACCTGCTGGTCGAGATACAACCCGGTCTTGTGGCCGCTGAGCACATCTACGTCGAAGCTCACGCCGTTCATTTTGATCGGCACCGGGCCGGCCAGGGTTCCTTCCAGAACGCCATTGGCGTCGGCCAGCCCTTCGAACTTGCGCGAGGCTGCCTCGTTGCGCTCGACAATGACGCGGGGAGAAAAGAGCGCTCGCAGTGCCGCCAGGATCACCGGCTTGCGCTGGTCCATGCCCAGGGACGAGGTCTGCACCACCAGCACATCTTCGTATTTGTCCACAATGAGGCCGCTGAGGAAGTCGCTTTCGGCGTTCACGACCCGGAATGAGGTAGCGTCCGGCAAATGCTTTTGCCGGACGGCAAGGGCCGCCCGAATGCGATCTTCAAAGAAGGCCTGGTTTGGCTCAATTCGGTCCGGCGAGAGGACTCGGACGTTGATCTTCGACTTGGAATTATAGAAACCGGTGCCCAGGAAACGCTGACGATGGTCCTTGACCTGGACCAGTTCGCCGTCGGCTGCGGGCTGCGTGAGCCGGAGGACCGACCCGTGATAAATCCACGGATGGCCTGCCAGGATTCGGTCGGCCTCGCCGGGTCTGAGTAAGACAGTTGGCAACGTTTGCATAGATAAGATATGGAGTTCAATTTGACTTTCGTCGTTAATCGGTCAGCCGGTGCATCCGGTGGCCTGGGAGCGGAACTCCGAATACTCCAACATAAGGCCGTTGCCGGGCAGGGGAAAGAACCAAATGAAAAGCTGCCAAATGAAAAGCCGCGGCGATCCACGACCAGTGACAAAGTCGAGGCTAAGGACTCCAATCTGAAGCTGTAGGAGACGACGTAAGGAGTCTCTAATCAGCACGTTCCGAGCAAGCGCAGGTTTGGGCAGCAGCCCGAGAGATCGGAGACTCCTAACTTCGTCTCCTACATTAACTCAGGATGACACTATCCTTGGCCGAAGCGATCGACGTCTAAGCGTGACAAATCCACGCCCTCTCCCGACAATCCATCCTACAGATGCGTTACTCAATCTTCCAATGAAAGCGCTCGCTGCGATCACCACAATCTCTTTCGCCATGCTGACTGCCTCCGCTCAAGCCAAAGAACCGTTCCTCGCTCCCGATATCGTCATTCTCAACGCCTCCATCCACACAATGGACGAGGCCCAACCCAAGGCGGGCGCCGTGGCGGTGCTGGGGAGCCGGATTGCTGCCATCGGCTCGACGCCTGATATTCGCGCGCTGGCCGGTCCCCGGACGCGTGTCATTGATGCAGGCGGGAAGCTGGTCCTCCCGGGGTTCAACGACGCTCATGTCCATTTCCTTTCAGGCGGGTTTTCGCTAGCTAACGTTGATTTGCGTGACGCCACCTCGCCCGAAGAGCTGGCCCGGCGGCTGGGCGAGTATGCGAAGAAGCTCCCAAAGGGCCGCTGGATTCTCGGCGGCGACTGGGACCACGAGAGGTGGCCGGGGGCGCCGCTGCCGACGAAGGAGATGATTGATGCCGCCACACCGGACCACCCGGTATTCGTGAACCGGCTCGATGGCCACATGGCGATCGCTAACAGCCTGGCCCTGAGGCTGGCGGGCGTGACGAAGGAAACCAAAGACCCGCCGGGCGGCGTTATTGTAAGGGACCCCAAGACCGGCGAGCCTACCGGCATTCTTAAGGATGGCGCCGAGAGCCTTGTCGAGCGCGTGGTGCCGGAAAAGAGCTTCGAGGAGAAGCATGTTGCGGCCAAGGCCGCGACCGAGCACGCCGCGCAAATGGGTGTGACCAGCCTCACCGATGTGTCGGCGGATGGGGACGTGGGCCTTTACCAGCACATGCTCGAACGCGGCGAATTGAAGACCCGCATCTACGCCGTCCGCTCGATTGTCTCATGGGAAGCGCTGGCCGGGACCGGCGTGCGCGCTGCATTTGGGAGCGACCGGTTGCGCATCGGCGGGCTGAAGGGTTTTGCCGACGGCAGCCTCGGTTCGACTACCGCCTTCTTCTTCGGTCCTTATAACGATGCGCCGGGCACGCGGGGCTTGTTGTTCGACCAGATGTTACCGGAAGGCATTATGCTCGAACGAGTTGAGGGCGCGGACAAGGCAGGCCTCCAGGTGATGATCCATGCCATCGGCGACGAGGCGAACTTCCGCATACTCGAGATCTACCGGCAGGCCGCCGAGAAGAACGGGCCGCGCGACCGGCGTTTCCGCATCGAACACGCCCAGCATTTGCGGGCCAGCGAGATTTCCCGCTTCGGCAAGCAGAAGGTCGTCGCTTCGATGCAGCCTTATCACGCCGCCGATGACGGTCGCTGGTGCGAGAAGCGCATCGGGCCGGAACGCGCCAAAGGCACCTACGCCTTCCGCTCACTGCTCGACACTGGGGCCGTGCTCGCGTTCGGCTCGGACTGGACGGTGGCTCCGCTCAATCCGCTGCTGGGCCTAAAGGCGGCGGTGACGCGGCAGACGCTCGACGGCAAACATCCCGACGGCTGGCTGCCGGAACAGAAGATAACCTTGGACGAGGCTCTCCGGGCTTTCACCGTTGGCTCGGCATATGCCGAGTTTGCCGAAAACGTAAAAGGCACCATCAAAGCCGGCAAACTCGCCGACCTCGTCATGCTCGACCGCGACCTCTACCAGATCAATCCCGCGGACATTGATAAGGCTCGTGTCGTGCTGACCATCATGGATGGCCAAGTCGTTTGGGGTAACTACTCAGGTCAGAACGCGGGCGAAGGAATAGAGGCGCAAGATTTCTAGATTTTGTACGGGACTCCAGAAAGCCGTCATGGCAATCTGGCGGC
>Ga0118677_10001575_pt1 | contig 48007 bp, 47 predicted proteins | sample AliMusrvi5mmetaG_FD_86154 | JGI IMG/M metagenome (GOLD analysis project Ga0118677, IMG submission 86154) | reverse complement strand
GTTACCCTGTATCTCACCATTGAGGATTTTTAAGATAATGTTTAAAGTATTTTGACTGGCTTCATTCGGCCAATAATCAGCCAGATGGTCGGCCAATTTATCGGCCAACCAGTCTCGCCTACCCAAGACTAACCGCAGCATGGCGACTAATGCATCTTTATCTGTGCTTCGGTTAGCCTCCGGTCCTCTTGATAGAACGAGTTGTGCCCTGCGGTTGGTATAAACCTTTTCGGTATAAGCCTTGGTCAGGATGGCATAGACGCTTTCCCATTCTGTGGTTGTCGGCTTGTTCAAAATTCCCTTTGCCCTTTGCCATGTACCCAGGATATGGGCAAAATCTTCCAGCCGACAGTGGAAATACGCCTCCACTGTGCTCAGTTCCGCGTGAAAGCGGTCTAGGCAATCTATTCCAACTAATGCCTTTAAGACAGGAAATTCTATTTCGCCCAATGCCTTAACGATATTGTCTTCAAATGCTGGGGAAAAAAGGTTTCCCAGCGTGAAGTCAGCTTTATTATGGTAAACACGTCCGGCAGACACCAGCAAAGCATTGACATTTCGCCAGTCGTAGTCGATGTCCGTTTTCCTCTTCATCATCGTTTTGAAGTCATCCAACTCCAGAAATAAGTCAGTCTTGATGAATGTCCTCACCTCCACCCTGTGGATTTGCCGATACAAATCCTCCATGGTTTTGATATCGCCGCCTAGCTTAGAAAAATTAGGTTTTCCCTTTAAAGCCTTTTCAAGATTATTATCGAAGTCAGGCGAATTTTCCGGTTCGATTTTTTTGAATGGTTCAGGTTTCCATTTTGCTTCGCCGATTTTATTAAGTATTGGGTTAATCAGTTTCCAATCGCTATCCGCCGACTGTCTGCGTTGGTTTTTGAGCTGCATCATCCTGTGGAATTGTTGAAACTCCATATGGAGGCGGCTACCGACAAAGTCCACCAAGTTCTTTAACAGACCCAGGAAATTACCATCCACTGCCTGTTTTAGATCCATATCAGGGTAAGGCGGCAGCGGGTCACCCGGGGCCGGCTCGCCATAAACAATGGCAAACATTGCCAACAGTGGATCGTCCTCGTGCTTGAGACAGGCTTCCCGCGACTCCCGGATGCCAGTGATTTTCTTGTCCACAAACACCGAGGACAAGCGCTTGACCTGCGCCTGGTTGACGATCAACTCTGCATCGGTGCGGTAAAACAGATCATCCCCCCGGCTGTCCTGGCCGGCCAACAGCAAGGTGCCCGCAGGCAGCCGCGTCTGCGCCGTGTCCGCCGTAGGCTTGGCCAGGATGTTGACCCGGTCGGGCCGTCCCGCTTGCTTGGTCAGGGACAGGTACGTTTGGTAGTAAAAATCCAGATGTTTCCGGGTCAGTTGGTTGATCCGCAGCCGGGTCAACCCCAACAAGTGAAGAAAAATGACAAACAGCAGGAAATGTGGGCGGCGATAGGGGCAGTTGTGGTCGAATATTTCCGGTTCGGCCAGAAATTTGTGGATTCCCCGCCACTGCGCCGTCAAATCCTTAATGTCCAAGCCGTTTGGGTTCAATAGCCCTACCCAATCACTGGTGGGCTGGTTGTCCATGTTGAAATAATTCAACTCGCGGGAATAAGCATAGGCAAACGCCAAGCAGTCCTCAAGGCTGCGCCCGTCCAGGCTGACGGTTTCCGGGTCCAAGCTGGGCAAGATGCGTTGCGATTGGCGGGTGCCGTCGCGCTCTGGCGCAAGCGGGGCCGGGTCTGGAATGTTTTCTGACATGGCGGCTTCAGGTTCCTTGGAATTTAACATTCGTCGTTATGAATTGCCCCATCCCCGAATAATTCAGCGTGGTATCCGGCACCGGCCCAGACACAGTTTCCAACTCAGCAGGGATTTGCACTGTGAATTTGGCGGTGAAATTACCCCCCTTGAGCAGCACCGCTTTGCCTCCGGTCTTGGTCTTGGTGGCTGTTTGGCCGTCCCCTAAGGCAGCGATCTTCAACGTGCCAGTGCCAGGTATGGGATGGGTCGGGGTCAGGTAGACACAGCCGGGGACAGAGACGCTTTTTTCATCGCCCTCGACGCAGATTTTTTTACCCCGGTAAGTGCCAGGCCCGGAGCCTTGCAATGTGCCGGGCTGGGGTATCACTACCGCAGGGCCGAAATTGGGCAGGAATACTACGCTGTCGCCCTCGACGAGAATGGATTTGCTCATGGTTCGCCTTAACTATGCGTACCTTCTTTTTGATAAAACGGAAACACCCAGTTGTAGCGCGAGTTGGTGGTCGGTACCCGATAGGCGACTTGGACCAGCAACACCCCGTCCCTATCGCCAGGCTTGACCGCCACATCCTCCACGACAATGCGCGGTTCATAGTACAGCAAGGCATCTTCGACGATCCCTGCCAAATGGGTCATCAGGCTTCGGTCTATTTCTTCGAACACAAACTGGTTTAGGTCGCAGCCGAAGCTTTCCAACATCACGCGTTCCCCTGGCTTGGTGGCCAGCACAATCTGCAAGCTTTGCCGGATGTCTTCCTCGCCTGCCACCCGCCAAACATCGCGACCATTGTCCGTAAAGCTGGGCGGGAAATGCCAGCCCTTACCCAAGAAGGAAAGCGGTGCGTCAGCCATGGCCTTAGTCGCTCCCTGAAGCCGGCGGTTCAACCGGGCTGACACCAGTTTCTAATTGGGCAGAGGCTTGCGCCTGTATCTTGCCGATCAGGTTGTATACTTTGACGAAAGGCAAATTGCCTAGCCCTTCCAATACTAGGTTGATTTCTTCGGGGCTTAATTTAAGTACGATTTCTTCTTGTGCCATGGTTTTAGTTCTTTGTGGTTGGATTAATAATTTTCAATTTGCTCGTGTAGGGTACGCTGTGCGTACCGCGTAGTGCGTACCATCATAGGCGTATCATGGTACGCACAGCGTACCCTACCTTGGAGCTTATTTAATATTGACAGCACTGCCTTTTATTTCCACCTTGCCGTCGGAGTCCATTCGGGCATCCCCCGCGCTTTTTATTTCCAATTTGCCGGCCGCCTCCAGCGTGATGTCCTTGGCGCTTTTGAGGGTGATGCCATGCTCGTCCATGGTGATGACATTGCCGTGCTGGTCGGACAGGCTGATGGTTTTCTTCGCGTCGTCCAACAGGATTTTGTTCTTGTTGAACGTCTCGATATAGACGCTCCCCTTGCCGTCGTCTTGGTCGTCAAAGCCGATGATAGTGCCTTTTTTCGTGACTAGGCCCTTGAGGGCGTTTTTTTCGGAAAGCGTGGCAAACCTTTCCGGTAGCGTGTTGGCCGAACTGTGCAATGCCCCAATAATGACCGGATGCCTCGGGTCTTCGTTGAAAAAACCCAACACCACTTCGTCGCCCTTTTCGGGGCGGAAGCAAAAGCCCCTGCCCTTACCCGCATCGAGCGAGGCCAAGCGCGCCCAAATCGGCATGTTAGGGTCCAAACTGGGAATTTTGACCTTGACCCGATATTGCCCTTCTGCGTCCTTCATAAATTCACCGACCACGCCGACCTGCAAGCCGCTCACGGGTGGTAGCAAACCAGCGGCGGGTTTGGCGGCAACGTCCGTGCGCGATGAAAACCAGTCGGCGGGCAGGCCAAAACGAATGTCGGTGACCCAGCCTTGCGCGGTGACCCGATGCCGCAAACCCGTGACTCGACTCTTGCCATTGAAATGATTGCCTACATCCTTGATTTCGATGGCATCCAATAGCTTAAGCGTGGCACACCCAGGCACTGAAATCCGCCCACGAATCAAGCTCAATCGACTGCGGGCCAAGCTTGCAACGGCCCAATTCTTCAACTCATCTGAAGTGATCGGGGCCGGACTGGTCAACTTCATTGTTTTTACGCCTAGTGGTTTCAGCCAGTTATCCAGGTGCGCAACGTCCAAAAGTTTGTCGTCTTTGGCAATTTGATGTTCGGACAATGCCTGTCCTTTGACATCCCATGAATAGGCTTCAACCTCTTCATATTGGCCTAGGGCATTGGTCTCGATCTCAATAGCGTAAATTTCGCTTTTACCGTATTCAAATACACCCTCCTGCTTTGCGGGAGGCACGGGGGGTTCGATCTTGTTGAGGGAAAGAGTACCGTTATCGACACAGACCAGCAAACCGTTGACATCGGCGCGCGACACGATGAAATCCCAGTCGGTGCAGCCGTATTGGACGATAGCTTCGAGATCGGGTGTCTCGGCAATGGAACCGGCACACAAATCGGGTATATTGTAATTTTTGATCAGTTTCTTTATTACATCGCTGTCTTTTTTTTTGTCAAAAACCACACTTTTGGGGGTTTGCGTTAGCTTGATCGCCACGTCTTTCAATTCCACCGTCAACACTGATCTATCGTTTCCCGCCTCCATGCTATGCCCGAACACCAAACCCGTGAAAACCGTTTCCTTCGATGCTGGAGCCGGCTGTGGCGCTGGAGCCTGCGCTGCTGGAGCTTCGGATGGCTCAACCAGTTTTATCGTGATTTTTTTACCGGGGTTGAAAAAAACGTTGTCACTGGCGTTAAACAACTTATCGCCTGAGGCACTGCCATCCACCAAGGTCAATTGGGCGTAGGGGATGCGGTTGACCTCAGTGACGATATCGACCGACAGCAAGAAAAATGTGTCGGGCATTTTATTGTTGTTAGGATCGTTAGCATTGTAAATAAGCGGAGTAACGATGCTCATAGCTGTGTCATCGGCTGGCCGCAGATTCTAACGGCGGGAAGACTAGCCGTTGGCCCGGCACTAGGGTGTTGATATTGTCCAGGCCGTTTTGCTCGGCCACCCATAAATAATAGTCTGAAGAACCGTAGATTTCCTTGGTCAACAAAGGCAAGGTATCCCCCGCCTTGACGATGCGGCTATGAGACACGTCGGGGGAGGATAACCTTAATAGTCTGTTAACATTTGCATCCTCCGCCAAATTCTCCTTTGAACACAGTCTGATGTCCAACTCGGCCCGAAACGGTGTACCGTCGGGGTTAAAATTAGTATATTTGATGTCTACATTAACGAGTTGACATTTAATAAAATCTTTTCCCCACTGCAATTTAAGGAAATTAGGTTGATGGATATCTCCATTTATAGTCCAACACAACTTAATAAAATGATTAACCCTTGGGGCGACATTACCAAACGTGTTTTCACCCGTTGGTTGAACAATTGTTGGTTGTTGAATTGCTGGTAGATTATGTTGTTGTATAACTTCTGGTTCAAAAGGATGAAAAACACCCGTACCATCTAAAACTAGTTTCAGGGTAAATTCTGAAATTTTGTTGTAAATAAAAAACCTTTTTTCCCCTTTGCCTATTATATTGTATTTGGAAAAAACGTTTTCAAATTTTCGGTTGATTGACTCGGGATTGAACATTGCCTTGAAATGCCCAAGTGCTTGGTCTGTACAGTTTTTGTCTTTATGAGCGTATATTGTAAGCTTTTCCAATTTGGACATTTCATCTTTCCCCAGATTTCTTCAGTAACTTCAATACATGCCGGACGCATTCTTCGATGATGGCATTCGTATCGATGCTCGTTGCGCTGGCTTCCTTGTCGTCCGGCTTGGCAGGTGGGGCATCCACCACAGCCCGGATGATGAGTTCTCGAATTTCCACTGGCATAGTCTTTAAATCCTTACCGGCCACATTCTCTGATAAGCCAATTCCATGGTTTCAATGACCACCGTGTTGCTGTCGGCATCAAGATCGGAGGTTTTCCATTTGACTGGATAGGCACCTAAGAAGCACCAAGCACTGATGGGGATACCCGACTCATCAAGCAAGGTGACAAGGAGGTTGGAAGGTTGTAACTTGAATGCGCTCATGGCCCTATGGAATTGCCAAGTCAACATCGAACCTACAACCAAACCCCGCTCCAACACCAGATTGTCATATTGCACCCTTTCCGGCAATTTGTAGGAGTGGAGGTTCTGCCCACCTTCATTGAGTGTGCGCGTCGCAATGCTAGCGCCTATTCCTGAAACCTTTCTAAACCGAAAATCGAGTAGACCCCCCGCAAATGACTTAAGAATAGTCATAGACAGATAGTCACCTTTCGTATAGAAGAAAGACACGAGGAACCGAAATGCCAGCGGCGAAAGAAATTGTGAAGCCACATCAAAATTACTATTAGCGAAATGAGTGTACCCGAGCATTGCTTGAAACCTCTTATCAATTCTAAAGCTTAAGGAGGGTTAACTTCTCAACGACCAGTTCCAGAGTGTGAATTACAACCTTGCCTTGGTCTGCCTGAAAGGGTTCCACAGCGATTTTCACTGGCAGAGCGTTTAAGGCGGTCCAACTGATTTTGGTAACGTTATCACTCTTCATACTAATTGTGACATCCCGCCTTCTTCCATTATACTTTTGTAGAGCAGCCCCCGACCATTTTTCATATCTTTCATTAATCCAGTTAATCAAATAACTGATATCATCCGTCAAACCTTTTTTCAGAATCAGACGAAACGGCTTTATCTTGCCCGGAAGCGTCATTGATCCCGTTATAAAACTCAATCCATCCCGATAACTCACCGGTTCGTATTCTATGCACAAACCGCTCACCTCGGAAAAAGTAATTGTTTTAGGCTCATTTTCACGTGTATTGTTTATAATTACTTCGAAACTGCCTGTTAAAAGATCATTTTTTAGTGCCATTCCGCATCCCCCTTGAAATTTATGATTATTTGGGCAGGTAGGGTACGCTGTGCGTACCATACTTACGCCCCGGAAGGTACTACGTTGCCCCCGGAGGTACGCACAGCGTACCCTACGTTGCTCCCGCAGGTACGCACAGCGTACCCTACGTTGCTCCCGCAGGTACGCACTGCGTACCCTACATTCCTAGCCGATTGTCACGCTGTCCCCCGTCAGTTGCATGGTTTCAATGGCCGCTTCGTGGGAATTGGCTTTGAAACTAGGTGCTTCCAAATAGATGGGGAAGGCGTTCCTCACTGTCCAACTGACGATGGCATTGCCTTCATCATCGCACAGGTAGACATGAACATCCTTTTTCACGACGTTGTTAGCCTGGATTTCTTTGATCCAGTCAAACAAGTGGCGGACACTGACATCTTTGATCACGCCTTTTTTCAGGGTGACCTTAACCTCGCCCGCCTGCGCGGGCATGATCATCTTCCTCGGCTGTTTGCCTCTTTCCGGCAAACTCTCCATATAGGTAGTGGTGGCGTAGGAAATGTTCAAACCGGACACTTCTGAAAAGCCCACCTCCGTTTTGTCTATTATTACCCTGTAATTGTAGGCAGGCAAAGGATATGAATTTTTGATCTCTGCTGTGGTAAGCGCCATGGCTGTGCCTTTTTAGTGGTGAGTTGATCGAGTGTGAAATGACCGGCTTAGGCTTAAGCTTCTTGCATCTTGTGGGAGAACCGCAAAATGATGAACTCGGCCGGCCTGACCGCCGCCACACCGATTTCGACGATCATGCGCCCTTCCAGAATGTCCTGTGCCGTCATCGTCTTGCCCAGCCCCACATTGACATAATAGGCTTGCTCCTGCCTTGAACCCGCCAAGGCACCCTGCTCCCAAAGCCCGTACAGGTAGCTATCGATCATCGCCTTGACTTTCAGCCAGGTCATTGCGTCGTTAGGCTCGAACACCGCGAAGCTGGATGCCTTGCGGGTGGACTCCTCAATGGTAATGAACAGCCGCCGCACCGGCACATAGCGCCACTCGTTGGAATTACCCTCCAAGGTGCGCGCACCCCACACCAAAGTCCCCTTGCCGGCGAAAGCCCGGATGACGTTAATGGACTTGCCACCCGTCGGGTCGACATTGAGTGTTTCTTGCTGGACATCGGATATCTTCGTCACCGGGCCTAGCACGGAGGCGACGCTGACATTGGCCGGGGCTTTCCATACCCCCCTATCCCGATCCACTTGGACATAAATGCCGGCGATGGCGGGGCTAGGCGGCAGCACCACTCGTTGGTTGCCCAACTCGGCCTTGATCAGGTTGTAAAGGCCAGTGTCGGTGGTTTGGATGGCTTTCAGGGTTTGCAATTGCAACGGCACGGGTTGGACTGCCAAACTTACTGTGTGAGGCATTTCAACAGTGTCCGGATTTGTTAATGCAGATATTATGTCACTGCCAGAGCCATTTATGGCAATTTGGAAGTTGCCCTTAGGAGCAGTGGCGGCAGTCCAAGCGGCTAACACCTCGCTACCTTTTTGGTTACCATCTTTTAAGGTAATTGTGAGTGTGTCCGTTTCAACCTTGAAAGCAGTTGCAGTCGGATTAGCAGTACTTAACTGAATTCTAACCTTGGCTTTATCAATAACAGAATTGCTGACAGTTATTCCATTGATACCTGATGTCCACGTCGATGGTGGCAAAATAATCTTCTCGCAGCCATCGTCATTAAGCGAAATGTCAAAGCCAGGGGGCTTTGATGGTAATGAATCCCAAGCCTTGAACACATCCCACCAAACCTGTGCATTGGCGGCTAGGGTGATTGTCAGCTCGGCTACTTTATTGACTGCAAACCCAGTGAAGGCAGCCTCACCCCGATAAATCTTCACAATAGCCTGATCATTACCGAAATAAATTACGTTTATTCCCTTAACTCCAGAACTCCATCGCGGTGGAGACTGGGTTATAGCGGCACTGCCATCACCATTTTTTAGAATGGAGAAGTTCGCGGGTCTTTCAGGCCATGAGTTCCATTCTTCTACGACCACCTTCCCCGTGTGAGAAGTATTTGGCAGGGTTATCACCAAAATGGGTTCACCGTCTACTTTGGAGAATTTACAGGTGCTTGCGCCCTTCTCCAACAAGACTTTCACTTTGGCAGTTTTATCGTCTAGATTGGTCACAGTGATGCCGTTGGCACTCGAAGTCCATTGCGGTATTGGCGGTGTGCCACACACCTGAATGCTTTCATCCTTATATTGATAATTTAGCGTAGTTTGTAGGTACGGATGATAGGCGGCAGCATAGTTGAGGTATCGTGTGCCTATCCCGCTTCTGAAACTAGCAATAATATCTTTTTTGGCATCTTTTATATCGGGAGGTACGTCGAGTATCAAAAAACGGTCGCCCAATTTGTGACATTGCATTAACGCCTGCTGGGCCAAGTCGTAGTAGTCTAGATTAGATAAATTGACGGCATCCGGCAATACAATCAAGGTCGGTTCGTCTTCCTTTTCCAATAACTCCAAGCCTATTTTAATAAAATGGTCTTTCGTGGGCGTAGCCTTGTAATCCCCTATGGATACGATATAGCAAGTGCCGCCACCATTGCGGAAATAGAGGCTCAGGCCATAGTACAATAAAAATTGAACGTCTTTGTTGGCATCTTTGGTTATACGCTTCACGCCAACGAGTTCGCCACCCTTGATGGTCGCTGTAAACTCGCTAGGCGGAGCCCCGCCAAACGTATTCACATAATCCGTCAGGGTGTCGATCCGAGCGACCGTGCCCCCTTCTTTGAACCCCTTTTCTGTGTAGCCGATAAAGGCCGGGACAGCCGTTGCCACTTGGGCCACGGAGGGTGCCAAAGTGGGAATCTCTTCAACCCAAACACCGGGAGTGTTGTAAGTAGTCATGATGCTAAACCTTGGTCAATGTGTTGGTAAATATTTCACGACATGAAAATTTGCTGTCGCGTCTTCTAATTGAAAATAATTGCGCCAGGAGGGATTGGGCAAGTTGTCAATAATGGCTTTCTCTTTAAGCAAAAGCTGAATATGCCGCAAACCCGATTCACGGCAGGGGAGCCGTTCTTTCGAAATAAACCTCAATACCGTCATGCCATGATATTGCACTTTCAAATGTTCGAAAATTGGGTCGGAACCATTCGATAGCTCCCAACTGATTTTTTCATCAGATTGTTGTATTTGTGGTGAAAACTCTTCACCGTCTGCTGGGTTGGCTATCAGGTAATATACCCAAAAGGCTTTCTTGGCAGAAAAAAAGAATTCAATACTTTTGCCTTCCACCTTATTAAAATCCCTGTTGATATCCAGTTTGCCGAAATACCTTTTCGTTTGCTTGGCATCGGTGATTTGCCAGTCACTTTCACCTTTCAACGGGCCTGGATCGGTGAATAGCTCAAACTCAGGATTGTTCAGGTGAAGTTCGAAGGAAAGCGTGACATTAGACGAAAAGGCAATTTTCGGTTTAATTATCGGTTTGGGGTCTGTATCGGTTACCGTTTCGACAAAAATTTCGATTCCGTTTGCCTTGGGCTTAACCACACAGCGGTGGTTTCTAAGAAGCCTGGCCGTGTCGTCGGTTGCAATTACGGCAAAATCACTGCATAGCCCATTGGCGTAATAGCGGTGTTTCAAATCAATCCCGAAAAGCCGGGCATAGGCTGGGGGAGGCGGTTTTGGGTCTAGGTTCATGACTTAAAGTGCCTTTCTATGCTGGAAACCGCATCGGTTATCGGCATGCCCTCTTTGTCATGGAAGGCGACGGCCCTGACTTTATAAGCCAGGGAAGGCCAATAACAAGCCCGCAGCATCCCCCATAGTTCGTGTTGCTGCTGAGCGGTCAAGGTGACAAGATCAACCCCCAACTCCATCACATCCGCTGTTAATTCGGGGGCATTTTGGCGATTAAATAGCTTGTGACTTTGGAAAAAACTGATGACGTGGGACAGGTAGTGCAAGCCCTGTTGATAATTCTTGAACTTGGCTACAAACAACACATAGAGATTCAGGCAAATATCGGGCTTCACCCTTTGCACCGTCCCGTTGGGGAGAGTCCGAACATAGGGGTCGCCCTGCCGCGAGGCTGTCTCTTGCTCGATGTGGTAGAGCAAAACCGTGATGGCATTCGTCTTGAAAGAAGCCGAGTCGGTCTCTTGGTCACCATCCAAAAACACCACCAAATCCTCATTCGTGGAGGTCGGAGTTAAATAGCCGTTCAACTGGTTTTTTAGAAGGGCCAAAACGTCGCCGATCATTTGGCACCCCCCTCACAACCGACCATCCTATGCATGGTTTTCCTCATCATTGAAAAAAAACATTATGTCCGAACGTGAATTTTGCCAATCTTTTAGTTCAATTCATGAGCGTTGTAAATCCATTTATCATTAAACACTCTATTTCATAATTCATGATGTCTTGGATTTTACGAATATCCGAAGCACGACGGGGTTTTTCACCCTCGGCGATGAAAGCCATGCCAAGTAGGGTACGCTGTGCGTACCTTCAAGGGCTTACAATGGTACGCACAGCCAAGTAGCCAAGTAGGGTACGCTGTGCGTACCTTCAAGGGCTTGCAATGGTACGCACAGCGTACCCTACTTGGATACCATACTTTCATGGCAACATCAGTTCTATAATATCGAGCAGAAAAAACCAGAGGAAACCACAACATGATGAGCGTTATCAATAAACGATTTTGTCGGCTTTTGCCCGTGATCTTGACCAGCGTTGCTGTCATGGCGGGCTGCACCAGCAATGCAGGGCGGGATAGGCCTGCCGCCTTGCCCTCCGAGTTAAGAGCTGGCTCGGTGGAAGGTTATCTGCAGCCCAGTGCGCTTCCGAACAGCCTTGCGCTGCTTCCGCCTCCGCCGTCGGCAGGCTCCCCCGGCCTCGCACTGGATGAGGAATTTAGCAAGAAGAGTTTCGCCTTACGCGATACCCCGGCTTGGAAGTTAGCGATTCTGGATGACAATTTGTCTTTCCCGAACGCGGCCGGCACCTATTCCTGTGCGTTGAATGCCCCGATCACCGAACAAGACACGCCCCATCTTTACACGCTGTTGCGCCGAACACTGACCGATGCCGGGGGTTCGACCAGAGAGGCAAAAAAGCACTATCAGCGCCTTCGCCCCTTTTTAGTCAACAAACAGCCTTTCTGCACAACTGGGGATATTGAAGGCTTAAAAAAAAGCGGTTCCTATCCTTCAGGGCATAACGCCGCCGGTACGGCATGGGCGCTAATCCTCACCGAGATTTTACCGGCACAGACCGATGCGATTCTGGCACGGGGACAGGCATTCGGTTTGAGTCGCATCGTCTGCAACGTGCATTGGCACAGCGACACCTTGCAAGGCCGATACATGGGTGCCTACACTGTGGCACGGTTGCATGCAGAACCTGCTTTTCGCGCCGACTTGGAAGCTGCCAAAGCCGAACTTGAAGCCGTCCGGGCCAAAGGGCTAAAACCAACACGCGATTGCAATGCGGAAAAAGCGGGTATGGATTTGCAACAGACCCTTTATTGACATGAATGCTACGCATAGAGTCACTACCATTACAGCGTTTTTAATGTCGATTGATTACTTTGTTTATCTTTGGCGGCAAGGGGTTGCCGCCCTACTACCCTTGTTACGCAGTAGGTCGGCAACCCTTTGCCGACATGGATGTACATTAAGTAAGTAGCTAATAGATATAGAAATCGCTGTAGATGCAATTGCTTCCCTCATTCCGTGTATTACTCGCCGCCGCAATCTTTGTGTCCATCATCTGTGGACTATGGTTCTGGTTTATCCCGAAGCAAACCAATGACCGCGTGGAGGAACCGTCGGCCAAGCCCCCGGCATCCATCCCAAAGCTTGGACAACCTGCGCCAAAACCTGAATTTGTTGGACGTGCAGCCTGTGCAGGGTGCCATGCCGAACAAGACCGGCTTTGGCAAGGTTCGCACCACGACCTTGCCATGCAGGTGGCGAACGAAACATCAATTTTGGGAAATTTCAATGACGCTGAATTCAAGAAAGACGGCGTGGTGTCGCGGTTTTACCGTCGCGACGGGCATTATTGGGTTCGCACCGACGGGCCGGACGGGCGACTCGCCGACTTTGAGGTCAAATACACTTTCGGCTACTTACCGCTTCAACAATATCTATTAGAACTTCCTGGTGGACGGTTGCAGGCACTTTCGATAGCATGGGACAGTCGGCCCAAGGAACAGGGCGGGCAGCGCTGGTTCCATCTTTATCCCAATGAACATATTACCCACACTGACGAACTGCACTGGACAAAACTCTCGCAAAACTGGAACTACATGTGCGCCGAGTGCCATTCGACCAATCTACAAAAAAACTACGACCAAACCAGTCGCAGCTATCGTACCACTTGGTCCGAAATCAATGTGGCGTGTGAAGCTTGCCACGGACCCGGTTCACAGCATATAACTTGGGCGAATGCCAACAAGAATCTAGGGACGGCTTCAACCGGCCTCGTAGGGCCTTCCCTACAAGATTCTGCAACCAAAGGCTTGGCCTTGTTGCTTGACGAGCGCAAAGGGATTCACTGGGTCATTGACCCTGTGTCAGGGAATGCCACACGAAATCCACCCCGCAACACCGACAAAGAAATCCAGACCTGTGCCCGCTGCCATGCACGGCGCGCCCAGTTGCTTCCTGACTATCAGTATGGCCAGCCGTTAATGGGCACTCATTTGCCTTCGCTATTGCAGCAAACGCTTTATCACGCCGACGGACAGATTGATGGCGAAGTCTACGAATATGGCTCGCTTCTACAGAGCAAGATGGTGCATGCCGGGGTGACGTGCACGGATTGTCATGAGCCGCACAGCCTTAAATTAAGGGTCCCAGGCAATGGTGTCTGCCTGCAATGCCATAGTGCTGAAAAGTACGCTACCGAAAAGCACCATTTTCACCCTACCGATTCGCCTGGTGCAAATTGTGTGGACTGCCATATGCCGGTCAAGAATTACATGGTTGTCGATCCCCGCCGCGACCATAGCTTCCGCATTCCCCGGCCTGACTTGTCGGTAAAGCTGGGGACACCCAATGCCTGCAACAGTTGCCATGCCGATAAATCCACCCGATGGGCGATGGGCAAAGTTCGACAGTGGGTTGGCCGCGATCCCAAAAGCTACCAGAACTATGCCGGAACCTTACATGCCATACGCACCCAAACCGCCGATGCCGAAACAAGGCTGCTGGAATTGCTGGGCGAAAATGACCAACCTGCCATCGCCAAGGCGACGGCGGTGTCTGCATTAGGGCAACGCCTGACTCAGGAATCTTTGCCCTTCTTGGCCGAGGCACTGGGCAATACCGATCCATTGGTTCGAGCCGCCGCCGTCGAAGCGCTGGAACCGCTGCCGCCGCAACAAAGATGGGCCTTGGCCCATGGACTGCTGCGCGATCCAGTGCGGGTCGTGCGGGTACTAGTGGCCGGCGTACTGGCCGAGGTTCCCGCCGAACAGGTTCCAAATGAAGAACAAGCGGATTTTCAAAAAGCGACCGATGACTTTCTCGCTTCCCAACGGTTCAATGCCGACGAACCCGGTGCACAGGTGAATTTGGGCAATTTTTATGCAGTACGCGGCGAACATGGGAAAGCGGAGGCGGCTTTCCGCGAGGCGCTGGCGCTAAATTCGGATTGGATGCCCGCCTACGCTAATCTCGCCGACCTTTACCGGCAAACGGGCAGGGATGCCGAGGGCGAAACCCTGCTGCGCGAAGGCTTGGACATCCAACCGAAATCGGCAGCGCTTTACCATAGTTTGGGGTTGTTGCAGGTAAGGCAGAAAAACATGGCTTCGGCCTTGGGTTCGCTGAAACGGGCTGTGGAACTAGCCCCGAACGATGCCCGCTTCGCCTATGTTTACGCGGTGGCGTTAGCCAGTGCAGGCCACACCCACGAGGCACGGACCGTAGTCGATGCGGGTTTGAAGCGTGTGCCGGGGTCCACTGCCCTTGAGCAACTTCGGTCACAATGGACGGCAAAGTAGCCCACTTTTAGGTGATATCCAATAAAGAGCATCCCATCCAAAGGCCAAGCTGGTGCTTGGCGCTCCCAGAAGGAACGCCAAGCACCAGCTTGGCAAGGTGATTTGCGGAAGAATTGTTCGTGATCTTCGTGGACAATTCATTTCGGTTTGGGTGGATTCATTTTTGGAAATCACCTTACGGGAGTTGTACTGACGAGCCAACCGGTAAGGCCTTCGGATTTATTCCCGCGTAATAAACGCCAATTTTACAATGCCTGCTTTGTGGGCAACCGCCATCGCTTCGGCTACAGTCCCATAAGGCACCGACTTGTCGGCCTGAAATTGGATAATGAGTTCCGGGTCAGCTTGGAGTAGCGAACGTAAGGACTGTTCCAAGTTTTGCATTTGCTCGGGGTGGTCGTTCAAGGTAACTTTGCTCTGTGCGTCAATGGACACGGTACTGGTGTGTTTGTCCGGGGACGGGTCGGTTTTTTCGGTTTTTGGCAAATCCACCTTCACTGCCTGAGTTAGCAGCGGGGCGGTGACGATGAACACAATCAGCAGCACCAACATGACATCCACCAAGGGTGTCACGTTGATTTCACTCATGGCCGTGCGGTCGGAGGAATCAGTCTTGAATGCCATATTATTTGTCCTCGTTGGTTTTCAGGCTGGATTTAACCGCCAAGTTGAGAAAGTCGGTGGCAAAGTAATCCAATTCCGCCTCACACTGCTTCATCCGGCTAAGGAAGTAATTATAGGCCAAAACGGCAGGGATTGCGGCGGCGATACCGATGGCGGTGGCGATCAGTGCCTCGCCTATGGGTCCGGCCACCACATCCAGGCTGGCGGATTTTGCTTTGCTGATGCCTTCCAAGGCATGCATGATGCCCCACACAGTGCCAAACAGCCCGACGAAGGGGGCGGTGCTGCCGATGCTGGCTAACATGGCCAAGCCCTGTTCCAATACTTTGCGCTCTTTGCTGATCTGCTGGCGCAGGGATCGCTCCAAGATGGACTGGATGTCCCCGCTCAATTCCAACGCCCGCGAGGCATTGCTATGCACATCGTTCAACACATTGAAACCGGCCCCGGCAATCCGTCCCATGGCACTTTTCTCCTGTTCGACCTGTGACGCATCGTTAAGGTTCGCCGCCGCCCAGAAAGCGGAGGAATAGATTTGATTGGCGCGGGACACAGCCCAAAAAATCCAGCTTTTAAAAAAAATGATTCCCCAAGTAATGGCGGAGAAAGAAATTAATATCCACAGCGTGTATTTAACGATGTCGGAGGAAGAGAATTGAATCATAGATAATCCTTTGTTTTAAAGTGTGTCGTAGCCCGGATGGAGCCGCTTGCGGCGCAATCCGGGTTGTGGGTAGTTCTCCCGGATGGCGTAGGGGCGACCGGTCGGTCGCCTCTACGCCATCCGAGCTACGGTCTGCACAGTTGCATAGCATAATTTAGTCGTGCTCAAGGTGAAAACGATAAGGCACGACCACCCAGGAATCAACCGGTTTGTCACCCCGGCGGGCAGGTGTGGCGTGGCCTTCTTTAACCATGTCCATCGCCGCCTCGTCCAGCATGTCATGGCCCGAACTGCTGGTCACGATGACTTCCCCTATATCGCCGTCGGCGAGGATATGGACTTTTAGTGTCACTGTCCCCTCCCAGCCCCTTTCCTTGGCTGCCCTTGGATAGTTGTTTCTGCCAAACCCGCTGACACGGCCGGGAGAGTAAGCAGTATTTTCGACCGGTGCGGGTGGGGCTTTCGGTGCTGCCCTAGGCGCTTCCGTTGGTGCAGACGGCGCTTCATCGACAGGCTCATGCACCACCGGAGCCGGGCTGGAATCGTCTTCTTCGCTTGGCTCGGGCTTTGCTATCGGTTTGGGCGCAAGCTTTGGCATCGGTTTAGGCATAGGGATAGGCTTCGGTTTGGGCTTTTCGACCTTTTTAGGGATAGGCTTTTCCACCTTGGGGACAGGCTTAGGGATAGGCGGTGGTTTGACCACCGGCTGGGGCGGCGCTGGGGCAACCGCCGTTGGCGCAGGTTGGGCCACCACTAAGCTCGCCTCAATGATCAATGGTTCTGGTTCCAGTGTTTGTGGTGGCAGTATCTTGTAGAGTTGCCACGCGCCTACATGGGCTAGTACGGCCAACAGGTAAGCCACGCCCTCGGCCTGCCATAGTTTCTTTCGCTGTCGGTCCATCGTAAGGCTGTGGGCAGAAATAAAATTCATCAGTTTTTTCTTTTTTTTGCTATCAGTGCAGACGGTTTAGGTCCATAAACTTCCAGTGGGCCTTGGTCATCGTTCAGCCCAATCGGGTAAGTTTGTGGAGTGCGGCGACTCGTCGCCGCTTTCCGAACTATACGGCGACGAGTCGCCGCACTCCACATGTTGAGGCGAACCCGCCCCCCGCATTGTGTTTATGAAGTTGTTGGCTGGACAATATTATGAGGGGATAATGACCATATGGCTATAGCTAAGCATCCACATCCTCTAGACAATTACAACGGCGGTGCTGCATGCGACCGAAGTGACCGATATCCAATTCCTTGTAAGCTATGGAAAAACATTCTTAAAAACCGATGGTATCAGGGATGCTGATGACTGGGAGGTGGTAAACGGCGCTGGAATAAAAAAACGGGGATAGTCCTTTATCCCTGGCATTATTCAGAAAGTTGTTCTGGCATGCTCCAATGGAGGTAACTTAAACGTAGGGAAAGTCCGATTGAGTTGGTAAATATCATATATTAACGATTACCGGTTTGAAATGTGGCAAATTGTCGCAGCTTTTATTAACACATACAGCGTTTTTAATGTCTATTGATTACTTTGTTTATCGTTGGCGGCAAGGGGTTGCCGACATGGACGTACATTATGTAAGTAACTTGTGATATAAAAAACGCTGTAAACTGAGTCATATAATTTATATCTGTGTCAGATGACACAGGTATGGCTATCCCATAATGGCTTGGTAAGCCCGCTGGATCAATGCCATCTCCGCCGGATGACCGCCGCGTAGTTCGGTGATGGCGCAAAACTTTCCGCCCCTATCTGCAAACAAAGCCCTAGGTGGATCGATGGAGGTGAAACGGGCCAAGTAGATATTGAGGGTGCATTGCGGGGTGTCCACCCGTTCATGAAATTCTCCTTCCGCCAGCAATAGCGAAGGCGGAAACCCAAAGGCGACGCAGTAATCGCGGACGACAGTGGCGGGATGCAATAAAACCCCCGCATTGCTGACGATGAACTCTACCCCATCAAGCACGGTGGATAGGAACGGCAGCGGTTCAGGGGCGATGACACTGCCCGATTCGTGGCGCAGAAATAGGGTGCGGGCGCTGGTGCTTTGTGAATGATAGAGGATCAACCGGGCTTCATGAGTCCAGCCATGCTGTTCACTTTTCATGGTTGGCCTCATCCCAAAGCTGCTTGAAACAAGTATCAAGCCGGGAAAGCCTTCGGTTAGTGGCATCCAATTCGGCATAGCGGGGATAGCGCCGGGTTTCTCCGCTTCTGTACCAATCATCCATGCCACGGGTCAGGGACTCTTTCCCCGCTGCGGTTTGGGCGATCAGTTGTTTCGACCACGCTGAAGTGTCGGTTGGCGACAAAGGTGAAACCCGGTAGCTTACACCCGCGTCAAAAATGCGCACCCCCCCGCCTTCGGCGAGCGTGTCCCGCAAGGTTTCCTGGTCTGATATTTCAACCCCGGCAAGGTAGTCGATGCCAAAATGATGCAGATCGGGTATCCACGGGGTGGTCGGACCCATTAGCACGGTGACCGCATTGCGGGACAATTCTGCCAGACGCGGGAAAGTCTTGTTGGGGATGGAACTGGCGGTCAGGAATACCCATTCCGCCTCAGGCAGCAGATATTCGCAGGCGGTATCGGCCAAATCGCCGTGGCTTGGATTGCGTTCCAACACGGTCACGTCCAGGCTATGGGCCTCAACGAATTCCAACAGCCCCGGATAGCGGCCAATGACAATGGTCTTCTTGTCAATCATGCGCGGCAGGAAATGCTCGAAAACAGCGAGGTTTCCCTGTTTCCCAGGTTTAAGGGTGAGTCCAGCAGGTAGGCAGTGGCGACAGTTTATGGCGGCATTGACTGCTGCCATGCCGACAGTGGACTTGTAAGGATCGAACTCCCTTACCCAAGCAGCCAGTTCGGCGACTGATTTGCCTCGCAAGCTACCCGCCCAGGGCAGGGTGCGGGTTGGAATGCCCGGACTCATCGCCAAACCGCATACTTCAGCCTCGCAATAAGTCCAAACTAGGCCAATGATGATTTCACGGACGGTTTCCACCCCGCCTGCGTAATCTTGCAGCAGGTCGTAAATTTCGTAAGGATTGGGCATATGTACTCAATGAGATAAAAATACCACAAAAGGGGCTAACAACCGGCATTAAAGCCACTCAATGCCGGATTAAGGGTTATTAACCCAGCGCAGGCAAAAGCTTGGCCTCGGACCTAATGACATCATCACGCCCCCAGGCAATCACCCCTTCCACAAACCAACGTGCATCCTTTGGATGTTGTAAGGCAATGTCATACTCGGCGTAAAAACTTCCGTCCCCGTGGAGTTTTATCTCGCCTTGGCGATAGCCTTCCCGGTTTTTCCAAACCCCTATGAGGCTATCCAAGCCGCTATAGGTGTCTTTGGCTGTCGAAAATATGGCTTGTTCAAAAACTGGCAACCCCTGAATGTTTTCTGGGTTGAAATCAAACTTGTTGATTTCCACAATCAAATGTTCACAAATGGCATCGCCCAAAGGTTTACAATCAACCGGGTTCATGTTCCACGCCCGGCAATCTTGACTCCCACCGATTCAGCCAGTCCAAGGACCACGGAACCTCCCGACCGATCCTCCGGGTCTAACATTGCCAAATGGCTAAGGACTTTACCCGCCTCATCCCAGTGTTGGCGGCGCAGTTTGATGAAGCCCAAGGCTTTAAGGGAAAACAGATAAAACAACCCAGCATCACTGGCGTAAAGCTTGCCGCTTTGGGATTCTTGGCTTAATTTTTCCCAATTGGAATGTACCCCCGCTTGTCTGGCCGACTCCGCCAAGGCTAGGCGGGCGGCCCGTTCGGCACGATCCAACTTATTGCTGTTGGCGTAGAACTTGTAAAGCGCGAAATAAACCGGAAGGCAGGTAGGATCTTCCGCTCGCGCTTCCCATAGCAAGTTTTCGGCCTCGCTGTTGTCGGTGTGGCGGGAAGCGACGGCGAATTGCAGCCGGTTATTCGTCACTGGCAGAATCGAGGTACCGAACAGCACCAAATCTTCGGAATGGGCAAGCGCGTTCATCTCAACTCCAGACGAAATCCGGGACTTTCAGCCGTTCGATGGGTTTATCACCAAGCAAGTGATCTTCGATAATCTCCGTCACATCCCCCTTGGTCACTTTGCCGTACATCACCCCCTCGGGGTAAACCAAGACACTGGCACCAAAGCCGCAAGGCCCTAGGCAACCGGCATTAGTGACGGCGATCTTGTCAAATAAGTTACGTTTTTGTATTTCACCCAAAAAGGCGTTCATCAGTTCGTCGCAACTGTGTTGGGCGCAGGACCCTCGTGGATGTCCCTCCGCTCGGCGTTGAGTGCAGACGAAAACATGCTTCAACGGTCTAGGCATGATGGCATCTCCTTCAGGCAGCTTGGGGCAGTGGAGAATGGGTGAAACAGGCTTTGGGGCAAACCCTGGAGCAGGCTTCGCAACCGATGCAGTCCAGTGCGTTGGCGATGTTCATGACCTGGGCATTGTCTTCGTCCAGATCATCGAAATCGTCGATTTCATCCGCGTCCAAGACATCTGCGCGATCCACTAGGTCGAACACTTCACGAGGACAGACTTTAAAACATCGGCCACAGCCAATGCATCGCTCTTGGGCTATGGATTGTACAAAAGCTGGTGTCCAGACAGCACCGCCAGCCGTGATGCCAGTGATGGGATTACTCATTGATTTCTCCACTTTGGCATAGGGCTTTAGGCCGCCAACGCCTTTTTAGCTTGTTTCAGTTTCGCGTTGACCTCTGCCCAAGCCTTGCAAGCTTCGACGGTGGACTGGGCGAGTTCGGGTATTTCTTCATAGGCCGCCGGCAGGCGGTCTTCCACTAGATCGTGCATCTTTGAAGCCCAATCGCTGGCAATGCGCTTGGCCTTGGCGACCTCTCTCTCCAGTGCTTGTATTTCTTCGGGAGTCATTTAAATCACCTCTGGCAACTATTGGAGTGCGGCGACTCCTCGCCGCTTTATTTCAAGGGAAGAGCGGCGACGAGTCGCCGCACTCCGGGCCATTATTAAAGATTAGCCACCTCGGCATGGGACTCAATCAACTCCAAGGCTTTGGCTATCAATTTGTCGCCTTCCTCGTTAAGCTTGGCGAAGGAAGGGAAGCCATAGCGATGGACATCGCGCAGGGTTTTGTCTACAACAATAAGCCTGCCGACGATGACGAAAGCCCGCCCGAAACCTTCATGGGTGAGGTTAATGACCGGAACCGCCATCAGTTTCGTCTTTTTTTCAATCAAGCTAGCTATGGCGTTGTAAAATGCCTTGACGCGGGCGATAGTAATTTCATCAGGGTCGCCGATGATGGGTATTTCCCGTTTGCGCTCTTTGGTAAGGATCAAAGGGTCCAGTACTTGGGCATCGGACCACCCTTGATAGGTGTCATAGGTATCGATGGCCCGCAATTGCTTGGCAATTTCTTGGGCAAATTCGGCTTGCAGTTCGGTTTCGTCTTCAGTTATCGCTAATGCGGCGTTTTGCACGGTGTTGTCTCCTAAATTATGTTGATTGTGGTTCTCACGTTCCGGCATCACTGCCATTAAGTTAAGCCGTCGTTTCGGCAGGGATGCCGAAATCCAGGCCATGGACGGTAGCCAGTCGGTTATGCAAGTGCTTGATTCAGGCGACTTGCCAAGCCTTGGTTTCCCGTCCTTGGATACAAGGGTATCTGTCGTGTCCCACAGTTTGCCATCCTTGGACGCTGGATTTCGGCATCCCTGCCGAAATGACGGGCCTCCAACACTTGTGTATAACGATGAGCGCCGGAGCGTGGGAAACGATCAGTGGATTATTCATCCCACCCGTCCGCCTCCATCTGGGTGAACTTTTCCACGCTGCCACTTTGCTTGGCTAACGCCTTGGCGACCCAAGCCGAAGGACCACTGCGCAGTTCAGCCTGAAAATCACTAATCAAATCGGCGATCTGGCTACCCCGGTAAACCTTCACAGGCTGGATGCCGGCTGCCACCAATTGACGAATCGCCGAGGCCCCTACAGCCTCGCAATACACCGCTGCACAGCCATCTAATAAATCAATTTTGGTGGACAGCTTGTCTTCATTGCCGTCCTGGTCCAGCTTGCCGAATTCAGCCACCTCTAACAAATTGCTTTGTTCCAAGTCCACCAAATAGATGGCAAAGGTCTTGGCTGAGCCAAAATGCTGGTTCACTGTTTTCATATCATCGGTGCAAAACGCAATTTTCAGGGAAGTTGCCATCGCCAGTTCTTCCTCGCTTTTGTCAACAATGCGCATGCGTCGGATAAGCGCCATGGGCGGTTGCCTCCAACGGTTGGGTAAATGATTCGTCCGGTGGTTTCTGCCCGTAAATCGAGCGGTAGACCGGCACTTCGTGGGCATGGTTATTGGACAGTGCCAAGTTGGACAGATCGAATAATGTCTGCCTGGACCCAGCGTAGCCAATGAAAGTTTTTTGGTAGCCGCCAACCACGTCGTAAAGCGGGAACCCGCAACGCAAAATGGGCAGGTGCAAGCGTTCGGCGGTCTGCACAGCGTGGGAATTGCCAATGATCAACTCGGCCCTAGCCTCACGCGCTAGATTTTCCATATCCTCCAAATCGCCGATCTTCACCGACGCAACCGGCAGGCTTGCCAAGGCTGGGCCATCCCCCGCCGCCACCGCCGCCACGGTTTCCCCTCCCATCTCGCGGACCAAATGCGCAAAACCGTTTAGCTGGTCCGGGTCGGCGGCTATGGCGACGCGCAAAAATCCGAGCATGAAATGCGTGTCCACCATCGTATCCTGCAACTGGGCGCGTTGACGCTCCAAACGGTCGGGGACACGGTTTCCGCTAATCTCGGTCAATGCCATAATCAAAGCATCAGTGGCACGGAGCCCATACAAGTGATCGAAGCGATAAGTCGGCACTCCGGTGCGCTGTTCTAGTATGCCGGCGGCTTTGTTAAGCGATGCGCCCACCGTCAAGGTGGCAACGGCCTCGCCCAAGGTTTGCAATTCGGACAACGGTGTGCCGCCGACCGTGATGGGCGAGAAGTCTGCATCGGTCAAATGCCCGTCCAAGGAATCGGACACATCCGGCACGAACACCGCCCGCAGGCCAAACCATTCGATGATGTCGCGCAGATGCTCCAAATCCCCCGGCGTCAGCATAGGTCCGGCCAGAACATTCACCTGCCGCTTGCGCATCCCGGTTTTATTCGATGCGGGCACCAGTTCGGCAATAATTTCCTCCACCGTCGCGGCATAGCCCGACTCCAGGCAACCGGAAAAATCCGGCGTATTCACTGCCACCACGGCTACTTTGTCGAACTGCGGGTACTTGGCGCGGAACTCCTTTACGCAACGCTTTACGTCAGTACCCTGGGTTTCCGATAGCCCAGTCGTCAATACGGTAATCAGGTCAGGTTTGGACTTCTCGGCGACGGTCTTCAAGCCCTCGATGACATTCTCGTCCGCGCCCATCACTGAACTGGACTGATCCATCGCTGTCGATTGTAAAGGGATAGGCTCGCGGAAATGGCGCACGAAAAACACCTTGGCAAACGCCGTGCAGCCTTGCGAACCATGCAACATAGGCATGGCCCGGTCAAACCCCAAGGTCGCCAACGACCCGCCCACCGGCTGGCTGGCCTTGAGCGGATTGACCGACATGGCTTTCTTGCGGCGGATGATTTCTGGCATGGTTGACCCTCTGGGTTGGTGTTTATTGAGACCATAAGCAGAGGTTGTGCCAATGTTATTTTATTGTTAATTCAATGGGTTGGTGGATTGTTGGTTGTCGGATTTGTGACAAATTGATGGGGATTGTCGGATGGGGGCTGAATGAGTTGACTCAAGATTGGGGAAGTTTATCGTTCCCACGCTCAGCGTGGGAATGCTGGCTAGGACGCTCCGCGTTCTAACAACCGCTTCAACACCACGGAACGATGGGTATCAAACCCTCCATACCCGCATAATTCCTCGCACTGGAATATCGCCAATGCTCGGGTTTATCCACATAACCACGCTTAACTGGGTTGTAATGAATATATTCCAGTTTTTCCCTCATTATGTCATCACATAGAATTAGTTCTGCATGGCTACCTTCTTGCCAGAATTGATATTCCCTGTCCACTTTATGCCGGATTTGCGCTGGTTCCCAAGCTCCAGCTTGGGAACCCGGTCCTAGAAGCTCCTGCTTCTTCCAATTACAACATACAGCGTTTTTAATATCAATTGATTACATTGATTAAGTTTTGAAATAGTTGGCGGCAAAGGGTTGCCGCCCTACAGTCCTTGATACGCAGTAGGTCGGCAACCCTTTGCCGACATGGGGCGCATATATGTAAGTAACGAACAGATATTGAAAACGCTGTAAGAGCTACTCTTTGCCCAAAAATCGCTAATATATACTCAATCAAGCCTGGGTGATTTGTCGAAGCTGGAGCTTCAAAATCTAGCTTCCCAAGCGCTTAGGTTCCCAAGCTGGTACTCTCGTCGTTATACACAAGTCCGCCGAGCAAGAAACGTCGTCATTCCGGCAGGGATTGCCGGAATCCAGAAGCCATGGAAGGCAACTCGTCGCTGAGCAAGTGTTTGATTCTGGTAATTTCCAGCCCACATTTTCACCTCCCTGTGGACTGGATTCCGGCAATCCCTGCCGGAATGACGTACCCCCAGTACTTTTGTATAACGGCGAGAACTGGAACTTGGGAACCTAAATGAAACCAGCCAAATCATGCGCTGACAAGTCGCCGCACTCCAGGGCTGAACGATGACCAAGGCCCATGAATCAATGACACTTGTGACAATCGACCATAACATAAGCCTTTTTCCTGTTAGAATTATGCAGCCTTAGCAAGCACTGTAAGGGTGCTGTGCGATACAAACAGCATGGCTTTTTAATTTAAAGGCTACAGGAGCATCAATATGCCGCCAAAACCTGGCATCCGAGACAAGAAGCTGTATTTTCTCATTACCGGCGATGAACTCAAAGAACTTCAGCGCTATACTTGGCTGATGTCCGAGGCGTTCGGCCTAGACAGCAGGATTTCAAACTATAAAGGGAAACGTCCCATCGGATTCTACAGTTGGGACCTGGACTGTCTGCTAGGTCTTGAATATACGCTCAAAGACGAACGGGAATATCCCGACAAAAACACAGATGGATACCGAAACCTTGAAAGGCTTCTAAGTCGCCTCCGCGAGGAATATGACAAGAATTTCGGACGGACAAGGATGAGGCAACGGAGTTATAAATGATCAAAATTCGAATAACCTTTTTGTTCTTGGTTCCCACGCTCCAGTGGGTAACCCCGATTTAACAATGCGCAAGGCTTGCGGTAACCAGATTACTTCGGGCATGGACGGTAGTGTCCTTCTGCCAAGTCCTCCAGCCATGCCATGGCAATTTCATGGCTGATGCCGTGGCCGCTGCGCTCGTATTCCGCCAAACGTGCCTCGTCGGTATTGGTGTAATCTTCAAGCAAGGATTCAACCAGTCCTTCGACAGTATTGTGGTTTTGCTTGGCAAGGGTGTTCAAACGTTGCAGGATTTCGTCAGGGAGTTTTATTGAAAGGGTTTGCATGGTTTCTGCTCCAAGCGGGCATGGCAAGGATTTTATTATGGTCAATCTTAGCATTCTTGCGCTGTTCTTGTCTGGCAACGCGGTATGGGGATTTGACTGCTCGGAGGGGAAGTTGGGCAAAACCGAGTTTCAGGTAAAGCTCACAAACCCCCAGTCACTTCAACCATCTCGCCATCGCTTATCGAATCGGGGGGGTTGGATACGACCCGGTCTTCTGTTTTCAGCCCTTCGGTCACTTCAAGGGTGGGGCCCAAATCGCGACCCAGCTTGATCGCTTGCAAGCGCACCTTGCCCTGTTCCCCCACAATGGCGACTTGGGTTCCTTGGGCACGGAATAGCAGTGCGGTGGCAGGGATCATCATGGACGGCGTGGTGTCTTGCAAGGTAAACCGGACCCGCCCGAAGGCACCTGGCAATAATTCCCCTTTGGGATTGGGAATCTGCACTTCGGTGTAAAGGGTGCGCGAAGCGGGATCAATGGCCCCGGCGGTATGGACTACCTTGCCGACAAAATGGCCCGCCGGGTGTTCGGGAATGAGCAGTTCCGCATCCAAGCCGATATGTACTCCCGCGCTATACGATTGCGGTACATGGACGTAAACCCTGAGTAGATGGGCTTGGGCAAGGCGGAATAACTGTTGCGAGGTGCCGTCGGTAATCAACGCGCCCACGTCAACCAATCGCGCCGTCACCGTGCCATCGAAAGGTGCCCTCACCTGCTTGAAGGATTGCATTGCCCGCAGGCGCTGGACATCGGCCTTTGCAGCCCTTAGGTCAGCCTCCCTGGCATGGAGTTGGGCGGCATACTGGTCTGCTTCCTGTTGGGAAACATAATGGGTCTTAAGCAGCGCCTGCCAACGGTCATTGGTCTTCTGCGCAATATCCAGATTGGCGGCGGCTTGGGCTTCTGCCGCCTGGGTTTGATGCAGTTGCTGATCGACTTCCGGGGTTTCGAGTTCCGCCAGCAATGCGCCAGCCTTCACTTTAGTGCCAATGTCAGCATACCATTTCTTCAAGTAGCCATTGGTGCGGGCATAAATGGGCGTTTCCAGGAAAGCCTGCACATTAGCCGGGAGCACCAGTTCGTTTGATGCCGGGGAAGGCTGTGGACGGGTGACTGCGACAGTCAACCGGGCGTTGGCCTTGGTTGAAACTTCCAGATCGGCATGGGCTTTGATGCGTTTGTGAATGCCCCATGCAGTCAATCCAGTTAACAACAGCGCGGCAATAAGAAAGGTGCAGCCATAGCGTCGTTTCATGCAGACCCCGACTCGTCTAGCAGTTTGCGATAACCTTTACGACGCAGGAAGCTGTACACCACTGGCACAAAAAACAGCGTCGCCACGGTTGCGAACAACAAACCGCCAATCACGGCGCGCCCCAGCGGAGCGTCCTGCTCGCCGCCCTCGCCCATCCCCAAGGCCATTGGCAGCATGCCAATAATCATGGCCAGCGCGGTCATCAGAATGGGGCGAAAGCGTGTGTGTGCGGCAGCCAAAGCGGCTTGGATGGAGTCCTTGCCCTCCTCGCGCATCTGGGTGCCGGCGAAAGTGACCATCAGGATGCTATTGGAGGTGGCCACGCCAATGCTCATGATGGCACCCATTAGCGAAGGCACATTCAGTGTCGTGTCGGTGACGAACAGCATCCAAACAACGCCGGCCAACGCACCGGGAAGTGCGGTGATGATGATAAAAGGTTCGGTCCAAGACTGAAAATTGACAACCATAAGCAAATAGACCAATACGATGGAAAATATCAACCCGACACGAAGTCCTGCGAAAGATGCCCGCATGGTTTCGACTTGACCGCGCATGATCAACTGGGTTCCACGAGGCAAGCCGGCATGCTCAGCCTCCGCCAATTCCTGTTTGACATCGTCGGCTACGCCGCCGAGATCACGCCCCTGTGTGTTCAATAAAATATCGATGACCGGCAGAGTATTGTAGTGGTTGACCACCGCCAAACCCGCCTGCCGGTGGACTAGGGCAAGGTTGTCAAGCACCTGTTCCTGTCCATTGGCACCGATAACCGGCAGAGTGCGTAGTTGGTCCATCGTATCGACACGGGATTGTGGCGTTTGTGCATTGATATTGTAGACAATGCCTTGTGGGCTTACCCAGAAATTCGGCGCAGTCTGGAAACTATTGCTGAGCGAAGTCAGCACATTGTTGGCAACATCCCGCTGGGTCAGCCCTATGCCTTGGGCGCGGGTCCGGTCCACATCGACTTTGAACTTTGGCAGGTCAAACAACTGATGGATATGGGCATCAACCGCACCGGGAATGGCTCTTATCCGTTGTAATAGTTTGCTTGCCACAGCGTAATTGCCAACCATGTTCTGGCCGGCCAACTGGATATCAATTGGGGCTGACAAACCGAAGTTGAGGATTTGATTGACAATGCCGGCAGGCTGGAAATAGAAGGCAGTCCCCGGAAACTCCCGCGACAGGGTTTGCCGAAGCGTGGAGGCAGTTTCGGCAATCGCTTGATGGTCAGGATTCAACGATATCAGAATTTCGGCATCGGACGTGCCTATTGTGCCACTGGTACTGTAGGACAGATTGATGCCGCTGTAGGGAACTCCCACGTTGTCCAGAATCCCCTTCAGTTCCTTAGGGGGGATGAGGCGGCGGATGGTGTTTTCCACACGGTCGCATAGTGCTGCGGTCTCTTCCACCCTCATGCCCGTGGGGCCGCGAATATGCAGGCGGATTTGTCCGGTGTCGATTTCGGGAAACAGATCGGAACCCAACCATGGAACTAGGAACATGACCGACCCGCACACCAACAGGAAGCCCGTCGAAAATAGCAGGCGGTGGCGCAGACAGGCAGACAGGATTTCTTGGTAAGCTTCCCTCAATCGCTCGAACCCTTCCTCGAAACGCTGATGCAGTCGCAGGAAAATTCCGGGATTGGCGGCTTCCTGCTGGCCGGATTGCCGCCTCTGCGAACGAAACAAATAGAGCACAAGAGTAGGCACAAGGGTGCGGGAAAGCAGATAAGAAGCGAGCATCGCAAACACCACGGCTTCGGCCAATGGCCGGAACAGAAGGCCGGCGATGCCGTGCAGAAAGAAGATAGGCACAAAGACGATGCAGATGCTCAAGGTGGCGACAAACGCGGGCACGGCGATCTGTTGCGCACCGAGCAGGATCGTTTCGCGAAGGCTCATTCCTTGTGGCAGCAAACGGTTGATGTTTTCTATTTCCACCGTCGCATCGTCCACCAGAATGCCCACGGCCAATGCCATGCCGCCTAGGGTGATCAGATTGATGGTTTCCCCCAACGCGCTGAGGACCACCAGCGAGCATAAAATTGACAAGGGTATCGAAGTCACGACGATCAAGGTGCTGCGCCAACTTCCCAAGAATAGCAATATCATCAACGAAGTGAGCCCGGCTGCGAGTAGCCCCTCCCTAATCACACCATCCACCGCCGCACGGACGAACAGCGATTGGTCGATGGTTTTTTCGACCACCAAGCCTTCAGGCGTACTGGCGAGTATCTGTGGCAAGGCTTTTAACACCCGGTCAACGATTTCCAGCGTCGAAGCTCCCCCGCTTTTCATGATAGTCAGCAGTGCCCCGCGCCGCCCGTCTTTGCGGACGATGTTGGTTTGGAATGAGGAGCCATCGTGGACATAGGCGACATCGCGTACATAGATGATAGCGCCGCCGACTGTCTTCAGGGGGATGTCATTGATATCCTCAATGCGTTTTAGCGAACTGTTTAGTTCGATATTGTATTCCCGATCACCGATCTTGGCAGTCCCTTGGGGTTGGACTAGGTTTTGCGTGTTGATGGCATCAATCACCTGGCTACCGGAGATGCCTTTCTCGAATAATGCATTGGGGTCCAAATCAACGGCAATGAGTCGCTGCTTGCCCCCATAGGGCCACGGGATGGATGCTCCTTCGATGGTCGATAACTGGGTACGGATTTGGCTGGTGCCAATATCGAACAGTTGTTGTTCCGATAGCACTTTACTGCTCAGCCCCAACTGCAAGATAGGCACGTTGGATGCCGAATAACTAATGATGAGCGGTGGTGTGCTGCCGGGTGGCAATTGCCTAAGCATGGTCTGGGCAATGGCGGTGACTTGGGCAATCGCCCCTTCAATTTTCACATTGGGCTGAAAAAACAGTTTGATGATCGCCATTCCATTAAGCGACTGGGAGTCCATGTGTTCAATGTCGTTGACCGTCGTGGTGGCACCCCGTTCGAACTGCCCGGTGATTCGGTTGGCAATCTCTTCCGGCGGCAATCCCGTATAACTCCAAATGACGCTCACCACAGGAATGTTGATGCTTGGAAAAACATCGGTGGGGGTTCGGACAATTGCCAAAATGCCCAAAATTAGGATGAGCAGGGACATCACAATAAACGTGTAAGGGCGGCTTAATGCGAGCCTGACAATCCACATTCCGAAATCCTATGATTTAAGCCCATCAAGACCAATCCTGAATGTCCCTCACAATATTCCCCATCGTGATTGCATTAATAGGATTATGCCGTGGTATTGTCACAATGTGCATACCGTTGCTCATGACGATATGCTTGCTTTTGCGCATAATTTTGAACCCTATATTTTCTAAGGTCCTGACTAAATCCAAGTAATTTTTACCGTGATTCAATTCAATGAAAACATGCAAATAATCCCGGATGGCATCTTCAATATTCTCGGTGGCTTCCCTTTCGCTCAAGCCCTGAGAATGGCATCCAGGCAACGCGGGAACCGACACCGCGAAACCTTCCTCGGATTGTTCATAAACGATAGGGTATTTCATGTTGGGAATTAAAGCAGAATTCCTTGAGACAGGCGAACAGCCTAGCTGTTGCCAGATTGAAAGACACGAGCGGTAGGCATGGGATGTTCCAGACAATGGATAGCCTAAAAAGTATACACATTAAAGCTAGCGTTTGCCACAGCAAAGCAAGAGATGTTTCACGCAAAGGCGCAACGTAAAGAACTTTGTTTCGTTGCGCCTTTGCGTCGTTGCGTGACCCTTGCTCTTTGGTTTTCAAGATTGGAGGAAACTGTTTGAGCGTCGTAGCCCGGATGGAGCCGCTTGCGGCGCAATCCGGGTTTTGAGTCCGCCGTTTTCCCGGATTGCGCCGCAAGCGGCTCCATCCGGGCTACGGATTACACCGTTGCGTAATATTAGGAACTAGTGCAAAATCAACAGGAAAGACTGGAAGAGGTGGCTCTTTTTCTCGAATGACCTTGCTATTACGCATCGCCTTAAGGGTGCTGGGAGCGGGACACGGGATTAGACTGGCGTTTGGGGCAATCCTTGGGTTTGTACTGGACGGCTGCCGACAGGCATCAATGGTTATGTTGGCTGATGAGAAGCTAGTTCTCGCTTTGGAAAAAGCCGGTCCACTGACCGCAATCACACTGGGAATTTTGCTCGCATTCTTGCCGCTGCTCTTCAAAAAGCGCGTGGTCAACGAAGACCAAAGCGAGTTATTCAACACATTGGATGAGGTTTGCCCCCGTGGGCGTCTTCCCGACCTGAGCCGCCGCAGAGCTTACGAGGAAGTGTTGAAAAAAGCGGTGCAAAGCTACTCGACAAGCGAGAAGGTTTCGATTACGCGAATCATTGAAGATGTCACCCAGCAAGAGGCAAAAAGCGAATGAGGGCGGTTCGTGATTGAAGGGCAATATTCTATCCAAAATCCCCACGGATATACTGATCGACATATTGTTAAACCGTGATGCATTTTTAGAAAGGTAAACCCATGTATACATTGAACATCGCCAACAACGTCGAACAAAAGTTAACCAAGGCAGCACAGCATCAAGGTAAAACCATTGATCAAGTATTAAATGACTTGATTTTTGAGTATTTGGATGATCTGGAAGATGGATACCTAGCGGAGGCTGCATTGCAGCGCATCGAAAGCGGAGAGTCCACCCTAGTTGATTGGCAAGATGTGAAGAAGCAACTGCATGAATTGGGAAATTAAAATCGAATCCACTGCTGCAAAGGAACTTAAGAAACTGGACAAAGTTGCCCGTCAGCGCATTGAACGATTTATCGACCAATTGGCGTGTGAGGCAAACCCGCGTTTCAGGGGGATAGCCTTGCAGGGTGAAGCCTATGATGGATTATGGCGCTATCGTGTCGGTGACTATCGTTTGATTTGCCAAATTAAGGACAAAGAAGTATTAATCCTTATATTGGAAATTGGTCATCGAAAAGCAATCTATCGTTAATTTAAAAATGATTGACTTTCATGAGAGTAAACAAATATATCAGCGAAACCGGCATCTGTTCCCGCCGCGAAGCGGACGAATGGATCGCCAATGGTCGGGTGAGCATCAATGGTGTCAAGGCGCAGCTTGGCAGCCAAGTCGGCGAGGGCGACGATGTCCGGGTTGACCGGCAGCGCATAGGTACTAAGCCCAAGTCGGTATACATCATGCTCAACAAACCTGTGGGCATCACTTGCACCACCGAGCGGCATATCCAAGGCAATATTATCGACTTTGTCGGCCACGCGGAGCGCATATTCCCGGTTGGTCGGCTGGACAAAGACTCCGAGGGTTTGATCTTATTGACGAATAATGGCGATATTATCAACCAGTTATTGCGCTCGGAAAATCATCACGAAAAGGAATATGCCGTGACCGTCGATAAACCGGTGACGGAGGTTTTCCTTAACAAAATGGCCGGTGGGGTGCGCATCCTCGAAACAGTGACCAAGCCTTGTAAAATCAGGCAGACAGGCAAGTGTGAATTCAATATCATCTTGACACAAGGCTTGAACCGGCAAATCCGTCGCATGTGCGAAGTGTTTAGCTACACCGTGCGCCATCTGCGGCGCGTCCGCTTTGTCAATCTGAAGCTGGGTGCGCTGAAAAGTGGGCAGTGGCGTAATTTGACAGAAGTTGAATTGAGCACGCTGCTAGGGTCGGAGCACACTAAGCCGCAATCTCATCAGCCCAAAGCTGGTCAGGGTTTGCAACCCCGACCGAAACGTTTGAAGCTGTAAATGCACAAAACGTGCCGTCACGCTTCTGGCTTGCCTTGCCACACACACTCTCGCAAGGCAAGCCTTGCACTCCCTATCGCTATTAAAAGCTTCCCTCTTTCACTACTCCCACAGGGTGCTTTTCATCAATTTGTCATCGACATCATATACAAGGTATCAACAGATAGGTACAAAGGTATTATGACCATCGCTTGGAAATAACAAATCCTTAGGAGACTTCCATGACCGCAAAAACACCCAAAGCCTCGCCATCATCACCCGACACCGAACATGAAAATGTGCGGACAGGGACTAGCCCTGAAGCATTTAAGAGTGCATTCTTGGACAATCTCAACTATTCCGGGGGCGTTCATCTGGAAATATCCACTGCGGAGGACCGCTATCAGGCAGTCGCCCTGTCGGTGCGAGATCGCATCATGCAGCGCTGGGTAAAACGGGATGAACAATGGAACAGGCCCGACATTCGACAGGTTTCATACCTGTCAGCGGAGTTTTTGGTGGGGCCGCACCTAGGCAATGAACTGCTTAATCTTGGCATCACCGGGAACGTAAAGCAGGCGATGACTGAATTGGGCCTTGATCTGGAACAATTCGTCGGGCTTGAGGAGGAGCCGGGTTTGGGCAACGGTGGTTTGGGGAGGTTGGCTGCCTGCTATCTCGATTCCCTGGCGACATTAGGATATCCGGCAATAGGCTATGGGATTCGCTACGAATTCGGCATCTTCGATCAGATCATAAAAGATGGCTGGCAAGTCGAGATCACCGACAAGTGGCTGCGTTTTGGCAACGTATGGGAAATCGCCCGTCCGCATTTGGCGCAGGTGGTCAAACTCGGAGGCCACACCGAAGCTTTCACCGATGAACAGGGTGAGTACCGTGTGCGCTGGGTGCCGGGCAGGGTCGTGGTCGGCATCCCCTATGACACCCCGGTTGTAGGCTACCGGGTCGATTCTTGCGCCTTGCTCCGGCTGTGGAGTGCGGAGGCGGCCCAATCCTTCGATTTCGACGATTTCAACCGTGGCGATTATTACGGGGCAGTGGAGGAAAAAGTCTACTCGGAAAACATTTCCAAAGTCTTATACCCTAATGATGAGGGAATGCAGGGCAAGCAATTGCGACTTGAACAGCAATATTTCTTCGTGGCCTGTTCAATCAAGGATATGCTTCGTTTATGCCTGCGCCGGGGTTTGCCGTTAGGCCGCTTTCATGAGATGTTTTGCATCCAGTTGAACGATACCCATCCTGCCATTGGCATTGCAGAGTTGATGCGCCTGTTGCTCGACAAGCATGGCCTGGCCTGGGATCAGGCTTGGGGCATAACCAAAAAGTCTTTCTCTTACACCAACCATACTCTGTTGCCTGAAGCCCTGGAAAAGTGGCCCTTGCCTTTGTTCGCCTCCGTGCTGCCGCGCCACTTGGAAATCATCTACGAAATCAACCGTCGTTTTCTGGACGAGGTTCGCGTCAAGTTTCCGGGCGATGATGTTAAAGTGGCGCATCTGTCGATTATCGACGAGAACGGCGAAAAATATGTGCGCATGGCCAATCTGGCGGTGATCGGTAGCCATGCGGTCAACGGCGTGGCCGAACTCCATTCTGAACTGGTGAAAAACCAACTCTTTTCCGACTTTCACGCCATGGCCCCGGACAGCTTCTACAACGTGACCAATGGCGTGACACCAAGGCGCTTTGTCGCGTTAAGCAATCCGGGACTGACCCGGTTGATTGACGAACGGATCGGTGAGGGCTGGCTGGCGGACCTTAATCGCCTCAAAGAACTTGAAGCCCACGCCAATGATGCTGGATTCCAGCAAGCCTGGGCCGGAGTGAAACGCGAAAACAAAACACGGCTGGCGAAGATCATTTTGGACAGGACTGGCATTACGGTCGATCCTGCGTCGCTGTTCGATATACAAGTGAAGCGCATCCATGAGTACAAGCGCCAACATCTGAATGTACTCAACATCATCACCTTATATCAGCGCATCAAACACGACCCCAAGCTCGTCGTCACGCCGCGCACCTTTATTTTCGGAGGCAAGGCGGCCCCCGGCTATTTCATGGCCAAGCTAATCATCAAGCTGATTAATTCCTTGGGTGATGTCATCAATCATGACCCGGATGTCCGTGATCTAATCAAAGTGGTGTTCCTGCCCGATTACAATGTCAAGCATGCCCAGAACATCTATCCCGCCGCCGACCTGTCCGAACAGATATCGACAGCCGGCAAGGAAGCATCGGGAACCGGAAATATGAAATTTTCGATGAATGGCGCGTTGACCATCGGAACACTGGACGGTGCCAACGTTGAGATTCGCGAAGAGGTTGGGGCGGAGAATTTCTTCCTGTTCGGCTTGACCGCCGACCAAGTAGCCACATTGAAAGCCGGTTCTTACAATCCATCCGACTACTACCACGGCGACACTGAGCTTAAGGCGACTATCGACCTCATCAACAGTGGGCTGTTTTCCCATGGTGACACCGGACTGTTTCGCCCACTGACCGACCATCTCTTGTATAATGACGAATACCTTCTGATGGCGGATTACCGGTCTTATGTGGACTGCCAAAAAGAGGTTGACCACGCCTATCGAGACCCCTCGCACTGGACCCGCATGTCAATCCTAAATGTCGCTCGCATGGGCAAGTTTTCGTCCGATAGGTCGATTCGGGACTATGCCTCGCTCATCTGGAACTTGAAGCCCTTAAGCGAGGCCTAAGGTGATTTCTGAGAAAGAACATCCAATCAAGAATAGGCAAACAGACAGTCCACGAAAGGCACGAAAAACACGAACAAAAGCATGTCTTGTTCGTGCCTTTCGTGTATTTAGTGGAAAATGCTTTTGGTAGATTCATTTTTGCAAATCACCTAAGTCAACCAGTCGCGGAATTGTCCGTCAAACAATTTAACACTATTCAACGAGTAATATAATGGCAGTCACATCCGAATCAGTCAAAACCAACAGTCTCGTCCTGTCACGGAAAAAAACCCAGGGCATGATCACCGATGAGTTCCTGTATTTTTTTCTTCGCCTACGCAAAGGCGAAGTGCGCCGCGTTGTACAGCGGGTAAAATCGCTCTACCCAGACGACACTCCCGAGCAATTGGCCCAACATCTCATCAACACTCAAAGCGTCCTATCCTTCGTGGGCGGGGCTATCCTGCATCTGCCGCAACTGATTCCGGTGGCGGGAAATGTTTGGAAGCTGGCGGGGTTTGCCGGTGGCGCGTCGATTATGACACGGATGCATTTGTATCTGATCTTGGAGATTGCACTCCTGTTTGACCATGACATTGAAGACAAGGCACGGATACCTGAATTGATCGGCGTGATAGCGGCTTCCGGTGTCTCGGCAGCCTCGCCTTATCTAGTCAGCAGACTGCAATGGAACCCCTTGGCGGCAATCCCGATTTCCGGCGTGACAGCAAGCTTAGTCACCCAAATCGTTGGTGCGGAGGCCATAAGGCTTTATAAAAAGAAGAAGGTCAGTCCAAAATTGGTCGCTAAAGCTAAAACGGTCGGCATTTCTCAATAGCCGCAAACCGAATGTACAGCGTTTTCATCTTTAAAATACCCCTATAAATGATATTCAGTTAACGCTTCAAGTTAACTGAATGCCTTGCCTTTCATGCAAGTTATCAAGTAACTTTTTGATGTTGAAAACGCTGTATCTGTGCATTCAGTAGGACTAGCTATTCCTCCCCGAGCCTTAGAACTTGCGCGGACTCGACAAGAACAGCCGTAAGCCTTCGTATTTCATACGCATTAAGACCTTCGATTGCATCGCGCAGTTCGGCAATTCGCTCCATGATTGCTAGAGCCTCGGAATCTTTAATTTGGGAGTAATACGCGTCCAGCGAAAGTTCGATTTCGCCGGCAAGCACTTCGGCATGGTTGCGTGCGTCCGCAAGCGCCCGCAGTCCGTGTGCCGCACCGGCATACTCCTCGGCACTCTTTACCATACGTTCGATCTCATTTTCCGCAAGGCCCGATCCGCCTTCGATCCTGATTTGCCGCTCGTTGCCAGTGACTATGTCTTCAGCCGTTACGTGGATGATTCCGTTTGCATCAATATCAAATGTGACATCAATCTCAATCAGCCCGCGTCGCGCCGGCGGGATTCCAACGAGGCGGAATATGCCTAGCGTTTTATTGAAGGTAGCCATCTCCGATTCGCCTTGGAGGACGTGGATCTCCACCGAGTCTTGATTGTCCTCGGCAGTCGTGAATGTCTGTGTCTTCCGTGTCGGGATGCTGGTATTTCGCTCAATCAGCCTTGTGAAAACGCCACCTTTGGTCTCTATCCCTAGCGAAAGGGAAGTGACATCAAGTAACAAGATATCTTTGAATTCACCGAGGAGGATGCCAGCTTGAATCGCGGCACCCATGGCGACTACCTCGTCCGGATCGATATCCCGGTGTGGCTCCTTGCCGATTAACTCCTTGACTTTGTCCTGAACTAATGGCATTCGGGTCATGCCCCCAACCAGTACGACATGGTCGATATCGCTAGCATCAATGCCTGCATCGGCGAGTGCCTGCCTGATAGGCTCTACAGTGCGGGCTATCAACGGGGCGCTTATCTCGTTCAATTTCCCGCGCGTGAGTTCAAGGCTTAGGTGCTTCGGGCCTGCTGGCGTGGCTGCAATGAACGGCAGGTCAACCCGCACCGAAAATACCGTGGAAAGTTCAATCTTGGCCTGTTCGGCAGCCGAGTAAACGCGCAACAGGGCAGTTGGGTCGGCTGACAAATCAATCCCCTGATCACGCTTGAATTCACCGAGTAGCCAATCGACGATGGACTTGTCAAAATTGTCTCCGCCTAGGTGGTTGTCACCATTGGTGGCCTTGACCTCAAACAGCCCCGAGCCTAGGCCAAGGATGGAAACATCGAACGTGCCGCCGCCGAGATCAAAAACCAGTATCGTCTGGTCATCTGTCATGTCCAGACCGTAGGCAAGAGAAGCGGCGGTCGGCTCGTTGATGACGCGCAACACATTGAACCCGGCAATTCTGCCGGCATCCTTGGTCGCCTTGCGCTGGGCATCGTTGAAGTAAGCGGGGACAGTAATGACAGCTTCGGTCACAGACTCGCCAAGGTATGCCTCGGCATCGGCCTTTAGCTTCTGAAGAATCATCGCGCTTAATTCCTCGGGGGCATATTTGGTTCCCTCAACCGAGATCTTGACATCGCCGCCATCGCCTTTTTCGACAGTGTAGGCAACGATTGCCATTTCCTCGGAAACCTCGTCCCACTGGCGCCCCATGAATCGCTTGATCGAAGAAATGGTGCGTTGCGGATTACTGAGTTGTTGCTGCTTGGCGGATGCGCCGACGAACCTTTGCCCCTCTTGAGTAAAGGCAACCACGGACGGTGTTGTGTGTCCGCCTTGGGCGTTCGGGATGATGATGGGGCCGCCGCAGACAAACACCGCCATGCAGCTATTCGTGGTGCCAAGGTCTATGCCGATAGTCTTACTCATGTAGGTTTTTCGCTCCCTTTCACACGTGCCAACACTGCCCCCTTGTCATCGACGATAAAAGCCTGCTCGACCGCCTCCTTGGCAAAAGAGAACTCGCTGGGGGTTCCCTCTTCGCTAAACCCCGGAAGGCTTTGACAATACGCCTTGACAATCCCGTAGGCCGCCACCAAGTCCTTGGTGCGTTGCACCGCTTGCGGATCATCAGGGTTCCTATCGGGATGATGAGCAAGAATCAATTGTCGATAGGCAGATTTGATACTTCCCCAAGAGGCTTTCTCCGGCAACTGCAATAGTTTGCGAGATTTGTCCACCATGGCAAAGTTTCCCTGATTCAACTCAATGTTGACAAAACTGTAACCTGGCAAAGGCCCTATGTAACTAAACGTCAAAATGTCTTCAAACTCTGTTGCTACGGAGTCCACTGCCTCATCAAACAACGGCTCTTGCCCTTTGTCAACCAGATAACTTCGGTTAAAAATCATCGCCTCGGTTTTTAAAGGTGCATCAGAGTAGTCTTTAGATAGCGGAGAGAGCGTTCCATGGATGGCTTCCACCAGTTTTCTTTTTTTAACCTCGGCTGCTTCGAACAGCAGCCTCCCGGCCTGTACCGGGTCCGCAGCAGTCAAATCGGGGTTATCCCTTACAATTTCTTGAAGTATTTTCGGCAACTCCCACGAGACATGGACAACCAGTTCCACGGACCCTTGCAGTTTTTCGAGGTAGGTTTTCAGTTGGATATAGGCATTCTCCAAAACCGTTTTAACCTCGTCATTATCGCTTGCCGTAAATCCGAATTTTAGCGGCAACATTCCGTTGCGCCCGACTTGTTCAAGGAGAAATGAATTTACCTGTTGATATTTCAACAGATGTGCCCTATGGCTTTCTTCTTGTTGTTCAGTCGATATTTCACCCGGCAGACTCGATCCGAACTGGGTAACATCAATGGCACTCACGACCGCTGCAATATCTCGATGGCAGACTAGTTCCAAGGGCGCAGCGTCGATCCCGCCGGCTTGATATGCAGCCAAGTTAGGCAGGCCCGACCGGATATCAATGGTCGCATAGATAAAGCGTTTTATTTGCATAAGTGTACACTGTGGCTAAAAGTGATTTGGATTGCCCCATATGATAACCGAACCTATGCCGACCTCGCTTGCCCCCTTTCCGTTTCGCGACGAGAAGCAAGAAGGCAAGTTGTAACTACGCCGGATTTGCCTAAGGCCAACGGTTGGTGCAAAATATTCAATCAGAGGCCAACTACCAAGGGATAACCTGATTAGGAACAGAATGCAAAATAAAATTCCGTCCGTGCATATCATGGGCAGCCGCTTATTCGGCGGTGCCGAACATTTTTACGTGCGCCTGTTGCGCATCCTGCGGGATGCCGGTTATCCAGTCACCGCAATCAACCGACCAGGCAGCCCTGTGGCAAACGATCTAGCCGGCGATGCCATCAAACAAATTCACATCCCCATGGCCAACGGATGGGACCTATGGTCTCTCTGGCGTCTGCGCCAGACTTGCAAAGACATGGGGGAATGCATTGTGCAGACCTATATGGGAAGGGCCACACGGCTCACCCGGCTACCCTCCAATACACCGGCGATTCACGTTGCCCGTCTTGGCGAATATTACAAGATAGACGGGTATTACCGGCATGCTCATGCTTGGATTGGAAATACCCGTGGCATTTGCGACTATCTGGTGAAATCTGGACTGCCCGCCAAACGGGTGTTTTACATCGGCAACTTCGTACCCGATCCATCCCCAGTGGACGAAACGTCTAAAAAAGAAGCCTTGTTGAAGTACGACATCCCGCAAGATGCCTGGGTCATTTTCAGCCTAGGCCGCCTAGTCGATGTAAAGGGTTTCGACGATCTACTGCGGGCCATGGCCCTACTGCCTAAGGAAATTGGCGGCAAGCCGCTGATGTTGATCGTTGCGGGCGACGGTCCACACGCATCTCGCTTGTACGCCCATGCCGAAGAACTGAATTTGCAGGATAGAATACGCTGGCTAGGATGGCAAGACAACCCAGACCCATTTTATGCCCTTGCGGATATTTTCGTATGCCCGTCCCGCCATGAGCCGCTAGGCAATGTTATTCTTGAGGCTTGGAGCCACGGTCTACCGCTAATCAGCACGGCCTCACTGGGGGCAACCGAGCTGGTTGAACATGAAGTGACAGGTTTGTTATGCCCTTGTTCGGACCCCGTGGCTTTGGCAGGGCAAATATTGGCACTGTTATCGGCGACGGTTGAGCAGCGCAAGAAACTTGGCGATACAGGGCGCACGTTTCTTCATAGCCAGTTCAGTGCCTCCGCAATTAGAGATGCCTATCTTGCACTATACGCTCAACTCATGCTGAGATTGCCTTGAAGCTAAACACCCCCCCTAAAAGCATACTCATCATCCGCCTCAGTGCCATTGGCGATGTCATCATGGCCTCGGCACTGATTCCAGCCCTCCGCGATGCCTGCCCTGGCGCCAGCATCAACTGGCTAGTCGATGAGTCGATTGGCGGTCTTTTGTCCGGCAATCCACACTTGGACAGAGTCATCGTCTGGCCAAGGCGGCAGTGGCGGGAGTTGTTGCGCAAAAGACGCTATTTGGAATGGTGCAAGGAGTTGAAGCATTTTTTGAGCATTCTTCGTGACGGTCATTTTGATTTGGTTCTCGATACTCAAGGGTTGCTTAAAAGCGGTATTTGGGCTTTTCTGAGCGGAGGGAAAACTAGGATTGGCTTGGGTTCTCGGGAGGGCAGCCAGTGGCTAATGCATGAGGTCATCGACCGAAAAACCACACACTTGGTCGTTGGCAGCGAATACCTTAAGCTGGTGCGCTCGCTCGGATTCGAGCCCGCGCATTTCGATATGGATATAGCGGTGTCAGGGCAAGTTAGCAAGGAGTCAACCGCGTTGCTAAAATCGGCGGGGGTTGATATGCCGTTTGCAGTGATTTGCCCGTTCACCACTCGCCCACAAAAACATTGGTTTGACGACCGATGGGTGGAATTGTCAACGCGTTTGGCGAGTGACTTGGGATTGCAAGTAGTCATGTTAGGTGGCCCGGCGGACAGCCAATCGGCTCAATCCATCGCTTTGAAGACTACGAACTTGGTCAACCTTGTCGGTCGGACTGGTTTGGATCAATGTGCATCCATCATTCAAAGCGCCGAACTCTTGATCGGGGTGGATACCGGTCTGACCCATCTAGGTATCGCCATGAAAACCCCAACACTGGCTTTGTTCGGCCCCACCCGTCCCTATTTGGACATTGGCAGGGCAAAGGCAAAAATTCTCTATGACCGAATCGACTGCTCCCCATGCCACCGACACCCCACTTGTGACGGCGAGTTCACCTGCATGAAACTGCATACCGTCGAGAAAGTTTTGTCCGCGGCTGCCGAATTGCTGGGAAAGAACCAAACCGACTCGGTTTTTAAAACCGAGTCGGTTTAAATTCTAGGAAGTAGGCCGGAATAAGCCCGTTCACGGGCGTTTCCGGCTTATGTGGTCGTGCGGCTTACTTCGCCGGAAACGCCCACTGGGCTGGGCTTATTCCGGCCTACATCTGGCATCATGCGTAACATCAGTTAATAACTGATGTTACGCAGTTGTGTAAGCCGTAGCCCGGATGGAGCCGCTTGCGGCGCAATCCGGGTTGTAGCCAGATTCTCCCGGATTACGCCGCAAGCGGCTCCATCCGGGCTACAATGCTCAAATCCAATGGTACGGTGCGTAACATCAGTTAATAATGTGGCTTGTCGCCGACCAAGTGACGATATGCGGCAAGCCCATTTTTTCGATTAGATGCCGTACCACCGCATCCACTCGACCCGGTTCGTCGTAAAACTCTACAATAAGCGGCAAATCCATGGAAAGATCCACCAACGATGCAGTGTGGACTTTGCCGTCAGCACTAAACCCCGCAATGCCTCTCAGGACAGTGACACCGGACACCTTTTCCTCGTCGTGCAAAAACCTAATGATTTTGGGGAGCATATGCTCTCCCTCGCGCAGATAAATCCGCGCCACCGTGACAGCCTGAGTTTCCATAATTTATTTCCCGCTAATGTAAAATATTCGACGTCGAATAATTCGCAACCGTTCAGCCCCCCTGGGAACTGTGGTAAGCGTTCACTCCCCCCCTGGGAGCGCGGCCATCTTGGCCGCAATTTTGGCGGGCGGGACGCCCGCGCTCCCAGGGGGGTAAACGGTTACAATAATTCTGTTCACGCATTTTACTTGACTCCCGATTGATGCGCGTTATTATCAACAAATAATCATGATTATTCGACGTCGAATATTCGCAGCAACCATAAATCAAGGGCATATGAGTAAAGTTGTAGCGCTGGCAAATCAAAAAGGCGGGGTTGGCAAAACCACGTCCACAATCAATCTCGCCTACGCACTGGCACAAAAAGGCAAACGGGCTCTTGCCGTCGATTGCGATCCGCAAGGTAGCCTAACCATCTACTTTGGGTTCAGCCCCGACGAACTGGAAGATGCAGAACGTACCCTGTACTTCTCGTTGGTAGGCGATAAACCCATGGAATCTTTAGTGCTAGGCGAAAATCCGGCACTCGTGCCGGCCAGCATCTCGCTGGCAAACGCAGAACCCGAGTTACTGGTTAGGATCATGTCAAGCTCGCAGAAAGTATTGCGCGAAAAGATGAAAGCCATCCGTGACCAATACGACTATATTTTGCTGGATTGCCCGCCGTCGCTGGGGCTACTCACCATCAACGCACTAGTCGCCGCCGACCTAGTCATTGTGCCGGTCAAAACCGACAATCTTTCGTTCCATGGCGTTGCTCGATTGTTCCAAACCATCGAGCAGATTCAGGGCGACCTTAACCCCACACTGAGGGTCGCGGGTATTTTGCCGACCCAATACAACCCCCGCAATCTACACGACAACGAAATCTTAACCGGCGTTAGGCAGGCACTAGCCGGCCAATCCGTGCAAATTTTCGATCCGGTCAACCGTAGCACGGTGTTTGACAAAGCGACATCCCTAGGGCTACCGACGATTGCGATCAGCCCAGGCAGCGCAAGCGTCCTGTCGTACCACCAAGTTGCCGACTCACTTATCAATTTATCGTAAACATTGAAGCCCATGGAGAAGAAACCCCAGTTAGCGGTCAGCATGTTCGGAAGCGTCTCGCCGAACACGCCAAAAATTAAAGATATTGACATTACCCATATTCTTCCCAATCCCGACCAACCACGTAAGACGTTTGACGAGCAAAGTCTGCGTGAACTGGCGGACTCGATCCAACAGCATGGCATGCTGCAACCGATCACGGTAATCCGCAAGGAAGACGACCAAGACCGCTATATTCTGGTGGCTGGCGAACGGCGATTCCGCGCCCACCAGCTACTTGGGAAGCCCAAGGTCTTAGGGATCGTGCTGACCAGTGGCAATATTGACGAACTGGCGATCATCGAGAATCTTCAGCGCGAAGACCTCAACCCCATTGAGGAGGCGGAAGCACTCGCCAAACTGATGTACCGCTACCAATACACCCAAGAGGCACTGGGCAAAGTGGTCGGCAAGGCGCAAGCCACCATCAGCAACATCCTCAACCTGAACAAACTTCCCGACAAAATAAAACAAGAATATTCGACGTCGAATAATAAAGTCTCCAAATCCTTGTTGATGGAGATTGCCCGGCATGAAAATCACAGCGAACAACTGAAATTTTGGGAAGCCGTAAAGCTGGGCAACTCCACCGTCCGCGCAGCGCGGGAAGCTAAAAAGGAGAAAATCCAAGTACGGGTAATCCAACCCCCCATCAAACAAACCATCGCAGCAGGGGCGTTATTCGCCAACCGGCTAGAGAAAATTGACGCAGCAGACCTATTTGACGATGACGAGTGCGAGCATGAGATCATCCGGCTACGCGACAGGATCAACCAACAGATTGGTCAATTTTATTCGGCGGAGGAACGCATCAGTCATGCCGCCCTCGAACTCAAAGAATTGCTTGCAAACGCGACGTTCGATTTAGTGGGGTCTGACAGCTTGGCAAGCGATTTAGCCGAGTTGCGGGATAAGCTGGCCGAATTGACGACGGGGTTTGGGAAGGAAAAAGACGAGGGGATTGAATGAACATGCCGCGTTGAGAAAAGCAAAAGAAGGTCTCACGCAACGGCGCAACGACGCAACGTAAAAGCGCAATGATGGGTGATATGGCAATGGGCAGATTGACAGTATTTGCCACAAACTGATATTTAGGAAAGTTCGTGTTTTTCGCGGAAAATGTTTATTGCACTAATTCATGCCTCCACTCTTGAGCATTGATACCCATGCAAAAAAATCAACGCCTTACTTTTCTCACACAACTGCGCAAGTGGCCTTTTTGGCGTAACGTGTGGAATTCCCGGCAGTCCGTTTTGCAATGGCCTTGGCAAGCCTTGCAACAGTTATCCGTGTTTCTGAGCCATGCCTGGAAGGTGGTCCTTCAATTGGGGCTACTGGTCTTGGTGGCGATGCTGGTTTATCTCCTTTGGGAAGAATGCCATAAAACCGTGGCTGTCATAGGCCGCATCGAAGCACCAGAAGAATTGCAGAAGAAGGGCTATGCGCCGCAAGTGCTGGGCAACCACCTGACCGATGCCCTGCTTGCCATAGACCGCTATGCTGACGATGCCATGCCCCATCAACACGCCATCAGCGATTTCCAGCAGCCGGACGTGACCTTGACCGACGGTTTCAGCCTACGCGCTGCGCTGCGCTTTTTGAAACAAACCCTGCACCACCCGGATATCCAAATCAGCGGGGATGCCATCGTCGATGGGGACACACTGCAACTGCGGGCGCGGGTGGTCGATGCCAGAGGCGAGGTTCACACCTTGAGCCAATCAGGCAAAACGGTAGAAATCGAAACAGCCTTGAACGCGCTGGCGGAACAAGTCATGGAAGTGGTCGATCCTGTTATTTTGGGAGGATATTGGTTGAGACTTGCACAAAATTCCTGCCCGTCCAAGCTAACCTGCGATTATAGTAAGGTTATTAGCCAATTCCAGAAAGTCACCGCTACCACACCTGATAATGACAAGGAAGGTCGCAAATGGATAGCTTGGACTTATCTGGGCTGGGGGTATGTGCATGGCTTGCGCGGTGAATATAAAGAACAAGCAGAAAAGCTTAAATTGGCACACGATTATGACCCGGACAATGTCAGAATTTACAACGACTGGTGTACAGCACTAAATGGACTTAAGAAGTATGATGAAGCTATCGCGAAATGCCGCCAAGCCATGGAGCTTGATTCGAAAATGGCCTTTGTTTACAACAATTGGGGAAATGCACTAAATGCTCTCGGGAAGCACGAAGAAGCCATCGAGCTATACCGACAAGCTGTGGAACTCGACCCGAAATTTGCTGATGCTTATAGCAACTGGGGCAATGCGTTAAACGGTCAAGGGAAGCATGAAGAAGCCATCGAGCAATTCCGCAAATCCGTGGATTTCGATCCGAACTTAGCCGCTGCTTACAGCGGCTGGGGCAATGCGCTAAACGGTCTCGGGAAGCACGAAGAAGCCATCGAGCAATACAGCAAGGCTGTTGAACACGACCCGAAATGTGCTACTGCTTACAGCAACTGGGGCAATGCGCTCAACGATCTCAGGAGGCACGAAGAAGCCATCGCGAAATGCCGCCAAGCCGTGAAACTCGACCCGGAAAATGCCGGTGCCTATAACAACTGGGGCACCGTGCTATTCGCTCTCGGAAAACACGAAGAAGCCATTGCGCAATACCGACAAGCGTTGGAACACGATCCGAAATTAGCCTCTGCTTACAGCAATTGGGGCGGTGCGTTATACCATCTAGGGAAGCACGAAGAAGCCATCGAGCAATACCGCAAGGCCATTGAACTCGACCCGAAATTTGCCTCCGCTTACAACAATTTGGGCTTAGTGCTAAACGGTCAAGGGAAGTACGAAGAAGCCATCGCGCAATTCCGTAAGGCCGTGGAATTCGACCCGAAAAATGCCGGTGTCTACAACAACTGGGGCAATGCGCTAAACAGTCTTGGGAAGAACGAAGAAGCCATAGAGCAATTCCGCAAATCCGTGGAAATCGACCCGAAAAATGCCGGCTTCTATAACAACTGGGGCAATGCGCTCAACGATCTCAGGAGGCACGAAGAAGCCATCACACAATTCCGCAAGGCCGTGGATCTCGATCAGAAATTAGCCGCTGCTTACAGCAACTGGGGCAATGCGCTAAACGGTCTCGGAAAACACGAAGAAGCCATTGAGCAATACCGCAAGGCCGTGGAATTCGACCCGAAAAATGCCGGTGTCTACAACAACTGGGGCAATGCGTTAAACGGTCAAGGGAAGCACGAAAAAGCCATCGCGCAATACCGCAAGGCCGTGGAATTCGACCCGAAAAATGCCGGTGTCTACAACAACTGGGGCAATGCGCTAAACGGTCAAGGGAAGCACGAAGAAGCCATCGAACAATTCCGCAAGGCCGTTGAACACGATTCGAAACTAGCCGTTGCTTACAACAACTGGGGCATTGCACTAAGCGACCTCGGGAAACATCAAGAAGCCATCGAGCAATACCGCAAGGCAGTGGAACTGGACTCAAAATTAGCCAATGCTTACAACAACTGGGGTAATGCGCTAAACAATCTCGGGAAGCACGAAGAAGCCATAGAGCAATACCGCAAGGCAGTAGAACTTGATCCGAAATTTCCCTATTACCATAACAACTGGTGCAATGCCTTAGTAAACCTCAGAAAGGACGAAGAAGCCATCACGCATTGCCGCCAAGCCGTGAGATTCGGTCCGAAATTAGCCGATGCCTATGATAACTGGGGAGTTGCGCTATTACATCTTGGGAAGTATGAGTCTGCCATCGCGCAATACCACCACGCCGTGAAAATCGATCAGAAATTAACCTCTGCCTATATCAATTGGGGCAATACGCTATTAAAGCTCGGAAAGAACGAAGATGCCATCGAAAAATACCGACAAGCCGTAGAACTCGACTCGAAATCTGCCGATGCCCATAATGGGTGGGGGAAAGCATTGGATGGTCTATCGAAGCACGAAGAAGCCATCGAAGAATTCCGCCAGGCCGTGGAAATCGATTCGAAATTGGCCTCTGCCTACAAGAATTGGGGCAATGCACTATATAATCTCGGAAACAACGTAGCAGCCATCGAACAATACCGCAAGGCATTTGAACTTACCCCAAAATCTGCCGATGCCTACAACACTGGTGGGTTACTCTATACAATCTCGGAAAACACGAAGCAGCCATAGAGCAAAATCGCTAAAGCCGTGGAACTCGACCCGAAATATGTGAATGCCTACACCAATCTCGGCAACCTGTTTAATCGCAACGACCGCCAGAAAGAAGCTCATGAACTGGCGCGAATAACTTTTGGCTGGTTCCCAAGCTCCGGCGCTCTCCGTTATACACAAGTCCGTCCGAGTCGAAATCAAAATATTCCGTGGAATACGGGTTAACCATCGCTACTGGAAAAAGAAGTCTCACGCAAAGCTCGCAAAGGCGCAAAGAAGAGCGATTTTCTTTGCGCCTTTGCGTCTTTGCGTGAAACTTGCTATTTGAATTGTCGAACATTCATGTGTTCTGACAAGTATCGCCACACTTGTGTAATCAATGAGAACTCCGGGCGTGGGAACCCTTTTCTTGCAAGCTCCTGCTCGGTCGTTCTTCGGGAAGCCGGAGCTTCAAAAACCACATTCCCAAGCGGGAGCTTGGGAACGAGCAAACAGGATTTTTACTATTTGTATCCACTCGGGACATTTTCGTGGATTTTTTTTGGGTCTACTGACGCGGGTCGGGATTTGTAATCCCGACCCAAACGTTATGTCCACAGGCCAGAGTCCTGCCGTCGCACAAAACATTATGGACGGGATTACAAATCCCGTCCGAAGGAATTATTTTGGTTTATAGTTAGCACATATTCTTTACATGGAAGCATTTGAGTATTATTGTCAGACACTATTGGATATGACTACA
>Ga0118677_10001574_pt1 | contig 48022 bp, 51 predicted proteins | sample AliMusrvi5mmetaG_FD_86154 | JGI IMG/M metagenome (GOLD analysis project Ga0118677, IMG submission 86154) | reverse complement strand
ATAAAATATAAATAAGAAATGAAAAATAAAATATTATTGGTTATATCATTGAGTTTAATTTTGATTGCAGCTAATACGGCTTTATCAAAAAACAAGATTTTTAAAGTGGACATTGGCCCTTTGAATCGAACCATCATATATTGTACTGAGAATCCGGCAAATTATTCTGCAGAACTGTCAAATGATAAAAAAAGTATTGTTATGAAGATTAATGATTGCTCCCTTGAAAATTCCAATAATAAAATCATTAGTGATGGTATAATAAAAGAAATTAACCTTGTTAATTTCAAAAATTTTACGCAAATCAATATTAAATTAAATGATAAAAGAGGATTTTCAACTATTACTCTCCCCTATACAAATTCAATATTGCTCGATGTGTTTGATTGGAAAGCTATTTCAACATCTGAAGATGATTATAGGTGTGGTTTGTTAGCATTGGAATCAAAAAATTATACATTATCAAAAAAGTATTTTGAAAATTCTGCAAAATCAGGTAATGAATGGGCACATTTCCAACTTGGCTTAATGTATATTAAAACAGGTAATTATGATTTAGCTCTGGTTCATATCAACAAAGCTGAGAATCTCGGATTAACCTTACCTGATATTTATGGAGCATTATCCCAAATATATTTCGCAAAAAACAACAAATCTAAAGCTGATAATTTTAAAAAATTATTTATTGAAAAATCTTCTGTTAAGAATTTAAAATATATTATCACCGATAATTCAACAACAAATGATTCCTTAAATTATGATACTAATTCATTAATATCAATCTTTAGCGATTCATCTAACTCGAAGGTTGATTCCGTAAAAGCGAAAGTTATGGATACCGTTAAAAGTAACAAAGTGAACAGCCCGGAAATAAATAATGGAAAAAACGAAGATTTTAATAAAAAATTCTTGACAAACAATACTAACCATTCTTCTTTTGATTATTTAAGAATATCGTTGTATCTGTTTGGTTTTGTACTTCTGTTTTTAAGAAATCTATATTATCAGTTTCTTTAGTAAGAAAATCTTTATAATCTGTAAAATAATCACTTGGTTTTTTATATATTTCTTTTAACGTTCTAGCGGCAGCAACTTGATCATACATAGCATTACTTAGATGAATTAATGTTTCTGCTGAAGATGCATTTTGTAAAAGATTGCGTTCATAACTAAAATCAATATCGGTATCAAAAGTAGGGGCACTCTTATCTCCTAAAAGATAAGCTCCAAAACTTTTTAAATACTTTTGATATTTAGTTGCGAAATCAGAATACATTAAATATTTACCGCAGTATTCATTGTAGTTGTATCAGTGCCAGTACCTAAAGCTCGTAAAGAAATCATAGCATTCTGAATCTGCAAGGTAATAGCATCACCCCAAAGATTAGCTTGCCTTTCCAAAACTGGAAGCGATAATTTATAATCTTTAAAAATAGCCATAATTTCTTGACGATGGTAGAAGCAAACCGGTTCACCAGCGTTGACGTAAAAATTAGGGAAGGTTACATCGGCAGGATCATCAAAGGTACCTGTAGGATTAATTACAATATCGCCAAATTTCTGGATGAGCAGACTATCGCCAGCATCCTTTGAAATTAATGTAATTTTAACGATGACAGCGCCATCAACTACTTCTTGATTACGATTAATTGAAGAAGCCATTATTTTAACCCTTTAGCAAAATAGGTTTTTAGCCTTGACACTTCGTATGGTTTCATTTTAAACTGTTTGCCAAACTGACCGGGACTCAGGACTGGTTGATTATTAAATCCAGTTAAAGCATCAAATTGTTTTTTCTGTTCTTCTGGTAAGTTTTGACGATAAGAGAATATCTCATTAGCCTTAGTATAATCTTTAACAGATTCCTGTTTTACTTCTCGATCAGAATCGTTAATTAAATCAGCACGATTATATTTAATTGCTTTTTTAATATGTGCAAGAGGCTGATGCATGTGATCTGCAATTTCCTCATCAGTAGGTTCTCTGTTTAATTCATCTGTAAGATAATTCTTTGCTTGTTTAATTCTACCAATTTGCTGAATTAAATTTTCTGGAATACTACTAACGTTTTGATTTTGGTAAATTAATCTAGAAAGCTGTGATATATTATTATAAAGGTGAGTGTTAATTCCGGCACCTTTAGATGGATCATATGTTTTAAATGCTTCTGTAGCATAATGTTTACCATGTGCAAAAAGCACCGCGTCAGGCACTATTCCGCGCCACTTCGCAATGTTTGCATGAATGTAATCTTTGTGGTTTTCAAGTAACTGATTTTCAATTTCTTTAGAACCAGTTAATTGATATTGTTTAATCAATTCATCACTCATAGAGATAAGTCTACCACATTTCTTAAGAAGCCGCAATGAAATGCTTGCAAGAAATTACGTAATTTTGTTATAATATATATGGAGGTACTTAAAGATGTTTCATCAAAAACAATGGCTCCGAAAACAGCCTCTCCCTATTTGGGAACGGCTTGATCCATATCTTTTCCTTGGTGGTATTGTCGTAGTGCTGATTCTGTTAAAGATCGGAATGCGATACATGCACTAGGCTCACCCCTGGAATGAAATACTTCCAGGGGCGAAATGCCTTCTTTTTTAATATTGACCTACCCTGCCATTCGTGGCACAATAATTACATCCTCGACCATGTGGTAGGATGCCGCAAGAATTAGTAGGTTTACTAAAGCGGCTAGTGGTCCCTGTGAATTGGACCTTTGATAAAACGATCCGATTAAGCAATTGTGGTAATCGGATCGTTACTATAATGTAATCAGAATAACACCGATCTGGGTCGGTGGTGAGTTCCCTATAACTCATGTGGAAAAGAATAGGGCGCGTTATCTTTAAAAGTTTCTGGACGTAGATTGTTATTGCCAATAACCAGGAAACTTGTTATCGTCCCGCAAACCCGGCTAACGATAATTGCGGTTATCGCTGATCCTAGAAACAAAAAAGCGAGAACGAGTAAATGCCCCTTTAGCTCAGTTGGAAGAGCGTCTGCCTTGTAAGCAGAAGGTCACTGGTTCGATTCCGGTAAGGGGCTCCAATCGGAGATGTTATGTTAACACTCTGTCCTAAATGCAATAAACTTTATAGTATGCCAAGTTTTATGGTTGATGGAGATATCTGCAAAGTATGCCAGGGTAAATTGTCTCCTGTTGAATATCAAACTTACTTAAAAGAACAACATGTAAAGTTTTGCAAAAAATTCTACGGAGTAGAAGATGCAAAATGTTGATAAATTAATTGAAGATATTGAAAATGCCATGTTTGCTTTACAGGATTATTTTAATCATGAACCTAAAGAATATATTAAAAATTATATTGGAACTTGTGAAAACGAAGGTTCGTTAAAGATATATCAACTTCGTTGTGAGTTTGCGAAACATTTTAGTAAAACTCAATCATACCCTCATGGAGTTGATAAAGAAGATTATGTAGAATTTTTAAAAGATTTCTTTTCAAAAGATACAGCTGAAAGATTAGGTCATGCATTTTGTCGAAAATTTAAAATACATAATCCAGAACTGGCCTATTCTACAGATCTCGAAAAGACTTCGCAGATCATAAAGACTTATCTCAAGGAGAGTTGCCCGAGTGGTTAGCGAGTAAGATTGCCACTTTAGCTCATCTGGTAGAGCGCGATATTTGTAATGTCGATGTGATCGGTTCGAGTCTGGTAAGTTGCTCCATTCTTTTAGAGGGGTTTATATGACGATGGATAGAGAATATCATCGTGATTACAGTAGAGAATATTACCATAAGAGAAAACAAGAAATCATAGAAAAGATGGGTGGCAAATGTGTATGTTGTGGATCTGTAACAGATTTGCAATTTGATCACATTATTCCAACTACAAAATCTTTTCCAATTAGTAAACTTCTTAATTTTTCTAAAAAGAAAATTGATGAAGAAATTTTAAAGTGTCAATTACTGTGCAAGGAATGCCATTTAAATAAAAGCAGAATTGATTGGTCTATCAGTAATGGTGGAACTAATAATGCAAACGCGGTGTTCTCAGAGGCTCAAGTAATTGAATTAAGGGAAGAATTTTCAAATATTAAATTTAATGTAACTGAAAAAGCAGAAGAATATAATGTAACACCACATTGTATGTCAAACATGTTGCGTGGGATTACATACAATAAAATCTACACAGGTTTTGAAGAAGGAAATACCAATTATCTAAAAGATATTGGTAATAGATAAAGGAAGGTTGGTCGAGTGGCTTAAGGCAGCGGCTTTGAATACCGCAGATGGTTAATAGCCATCCGAGAGTTCGAATCTCTCACCTTCCTCCAATCCCGAATCATTCAGCGTGACAATCAATACTGAATGATTCAGCCAGTGTAAATACGTCCCATTGATACCGTATAGCGGCGAGGGCTACGTCACAATGTTACATGGTGAAGCATCAAATGTGAATGCTTTTCTAAAAGGAGCAGGAATGAAAAAGGATAAGGACAAACTTATCAGTAGTAGCTAATTCCGGCTACTATCTGGTAAGGAGAAAGCGATGGCTTTCCGCAAAGTAGAGAAGTTCGAAAAGATCAACCGTAGCAAGCTGATCTTAAAGGACTCTTTCAAAAGAACACGTACCGGCGCATTCAAAACCAAGAGCTACGTTAAGGCTCACGGCAAAATGCACAAGCACTAAAGAAGTAATTGCTCCCTTTATGGGCCGAAAGTCCTACAAAGGGAGTAATTGATCTCATTGGGCCTGACATGGTTTCGACAGGTTTGTTCCTTTCTATACTCAGAAGCTCCGGTTGATCGAATGGCCGGGTTATCAAATCGATCAAAACAAAACTGCCAACGTATTCAACTTCCTTGGCTCTTTCTTCTCTACCCCCGAAGTCGCTTTTGCGGCTGCTGCCTAAAGAAGAAAGCGTGTAACCAGAGACTTCGATAATGGTCACGTTAAATCCACTTAGTAAACTTGATTGAAAAGTGGCTCCGAAGATAGGATTGGTAATGATAGTTAATCCAATCTGATAAATACTATCAAAACCTTTGTTGTAGGTTCTCATACGACAATTGTAGTTAACGAGAACTAAGCTTCTGATAAAATGGGTATATGTTAGGCTTTCTTGGACGCGGGTTCAATTCCCGCCAGGTCCACCAATCACCTTTCGGTGTATAGGTTAACCGAATTTGGGCCTTTAGTTCAGTTGGGAGAACATCTGGTTTGCATCCAGGGGGTCAGCGGTTCGATCCCGCTAAGGTCCACCATTTTTAGGAGATTCTATGAATTATATTTTATCAAAAAAGCCAACCATTCAAGATCAAGGATTGACTCTTTATTCTTATTATATTTCTGAAATAGATCCAATTACTAAAAAGAAAGGTGATGTTCATGGACCTTTCGATACAGTTGAAGAGATAAATACTTATTGCAAAGAAAAGAGCATTCCATTTACCGTAGATACTACTTTAGCAGTTAAAGCTTGATCAAAATGCGCCCATAGCTCAGTTGGATAGAGCAACAGCCTTCTAAGCTGTAGGTCATTGGTTCGATTCCAATTGGGCGTACCATTCATTTCTACAAGGAGTCAGTCATGGAACTGATGAAGGTTGTGTGTAAGAAGAAAGAAAAGCCTGTTGGCGTTATCGTTGCTACCGATAAAGATGGGCATCTTTATACTGGTTGGAGCCTTTGCTGTAAAGAAGATACGTTTGATGAGGTAATTGGAATTACAAAAGCGCATGAACGTGAAAGTTATAATATCGATCTTGATACCGTTCCACATTCAATTCGGAAGCAATTAGTACGTTTTGCTAACCATGCAAGGCGTTTTTTCATTTATAATGCAAAATATAAGTAATTTTTGTTATAAGATATATGGAGTACCTTAACTTCCTTAAAGGATTGAGCGAAATGCTTCTGTGCTTGCCAGCGCATTAGTATAGCCAATCGCCGTGGCAACGGAAATCGGTGGCAAGACCATCGGGTTGTTAAGTGGCTCCCGCATTCCTCGTTACTACCCAAGCAGGTACGAGGATGAGAATTGTGCTGGGTGGTTTGTCGATTCCAAGGAAATCGACTAGGATAACTGCTTAAGCGATGGCCGTCGCTTATCCGAAACAAAGATCTGAGCAAAAGCAAATACTCAGGTCACTCTAAACCTCCCATGGCGGAATTGGTAGACGCAGCAGACTTGGTAACGGGTCGGCATATTGGAAACGGTATGCTAGTAAGGTGTAAATTCGGTGAACGCTTAACGGGTAACGCCGATGCCAACGCCGAGCGAAGCGGGGAAACCTGAACGTGTAGAGACTATAATCACCCACCTAAAACCGCAAGGAAATGGTGAAGGCATAGTCCAGACCACAAACCGAAAGGGCGGCTAAAGCCGAAGTGGTAAGTAAAATCTGTCGCTTGTAAAAGCGTCCCGGTTCGAGTCCGGGTGGGAGGACCAATCGTTTTCTGTAAATGATCTTTGCAGAGAACATAAGGACCGGCGGCTAACTGCCGGTATGATACGGATGTTATCAAGTGCGAAATGGTGTAAAGCCCAATGTCGCATACTTGGTAAAGGGGAATGTTCCGTAACAGCCAGTCTCCGATACTGGCAAATTTCAATCTAATGCAACGGTATTTGCATTGGATCAAATTCGCCTTCCCGGCGAATACCTTGTGTGTGGTAAAGGTTAAACACTCTGGTTTGGGGTTATCCAAATTAAAACCCTTTTTATAGCTCCATCGTCTAGAGGTTAGGACGGCACCCTTTCACGGTGCAGACAGGGTTTCGATTACCCTTGGGGCTACCACTTAATTTGGACCTGTAGCTCAACGGTTAGAGCAAGTGGCTCATAATCTCTAGGTTTAGGGTTCGAATCCCTACGGGTCCACCAATCGAAAGCCAATTAGCTCAGTTGGTTAGAGCGGCATCTTTACACGGTGCATGTCGGCGGTTCGAATCCGTCATTGGCTACCAATCGGGAATTGGCGCAGTCTGGTAGCGCATCTGCTTTGGGAGCAGAGGGTCGGAGGTTCAAATCCTCTATTCCCGACCAATTTGCAATGACCACCGACTTAGTTTCATGGACTAAGTTAGTCTTGTGGATATAGCTACTCAGCGAGGCATCGCTAGTGATAAAGCTATAATTGCAAATCAAGGTAAGAGCCTTGTAATAAGTAGCTCTTTATGGTGTGCGTTCCATAAAAAGAACGTACCGCATTTCTCCAAATGCGTTAAACAAAATGGAAATCCCACGAAGCTAGACTAGTGGGTTATGATAACTAAATGATCTATAATGTTATCATGGAAAATTCCATTCCGGTAGGCTGCCCAAAGACCGGTTGATCAAAAGATAACCGACAAATAAATTCCTTGATACAAGGACTATTCTGGTCTAAATTCGGTGGAGGGATAAAACCCGGCGAAACTGGAAATGGATACGTCTGAGCTAAATAGGATAGGTTATCAAAAAGATGCAGAACGCATTCCTTTGGAGTGTGGTCGAGTGAATCTGCAACTGCCGGTCAGTCTCGTGATACCGGCAAACCTGGACCCATAACTCAGTTGGTAGAGTGCCGCCCTTTTAAGGCGTACGTCATCGGTTCGAGTCCGATTGGGTCCACCATTTGTTTTCACATTTGGTACAATGTGAGAACAACAATCTCGGCAAATCTCAAGGAAACGAGCCGGTTCGTACTGAATGCACTTGAGATGATAGCATAGGGTAAGCCCAATGCCGTTGCCACCTCGTTGTCTGGTGGTTAAACAACGACTAATCTAGACAACATTTTATTAACAACAAAAGCTATAACGGGAATTCGGCCCTACTGCGGGTGTGAAAAACAAAAGAGCCTTGTTATATCCAGGGGTAGTAGTTGCAGTTATCCTTGGTTTGCTTAGTTGATGTTAGCGTTGGGTAGGCCACCAGACTTGGCTCTAGGGATTTGATCACCCCTGGAATTTGAACTTGAACCCAACATCAAATCTTCGGCTGTGGCAAAGTCTGTCAATAGGCAGCACCTAACCGTAGGGTTATACCATTGACCTAATCTTTTGAATTGGTCAAAACGTACGGTAGCCGAAACTTTTCGGACTGTTCATCCAATGTAAGTCTATTTGGTCTAGGCTAAATAGGTCAATTGTTACAGAACAAACCTGTCAGGGGTTCTCTGTAATGGATTGATAACAGCTTGATTCAAATCTACTGCGCCCATTTGTGGTAGACAGGGAGTGAAATACCAAACTCAAGGTGAAACGATATATCCTGGGTACTTCCTGAAGCAAAGGTTCTGATGGCAGTTGAATGGGTAGTAAGTATTGGAAACTCTGATGGGATTTATCTGGCAGATCACTCAATGGAGTGGAGCCTGGAGACACGCGAAAGTCAGAGAACAAGTCTTTCCAATACACTAGTTTTAAAGAAAACCTTTGGGGTGTGGCTCAGTGGTACAGCACCAGACTTTGACTCTGGAATTCGTTGGTTCGAATCCAACCGCCCTAACCAAATTAATAGCCGCATTTCGCGGCTATTTTTTTCAACCACAATGCATGGAGGAAAGTCCAATGAAGTGCATCAAGAACATCATCACCGGCGAAATCAAGCGCACCACCAACGAAAATGCCGAAAAGCAGGTCAGGACTGGCGCATTCATCTTCGTTAAGAAGGTGGATTGGAAAGCCGCTCCTGGAACGAGTCACAATCCATCTAAAACGGCTCCCAATGAAATGAGCCAGAAGAAGATCGCCAATCTGGCGGCCAGGATTAACACCCCTCGCAAATCTGGCAGTCGCCGTTCGATTGGTCGCTAAACAACAACATCTACAAGGAGAAAACCATGGGTGAAGTAAAAGAAAAGGCCGTGAACCAGAAACACCTGCGTTCGATCAAGCGTATGTCGCTTGATCAGCTTCGCAAGGTAGTAAAAGACGGTTCGCTTCTTGCAGCGGCAGCCGTTTTTGAAATTAAGCTGCGTGGTGGAAAGGTGGAATAATGGGAAGCAAGCGTGAACGGCATATCGCCAATGAAGCCATGGTTCCCGATCCTCATCATAAGGATCGACAAGCCAAGGATCGCAAGCGAAGGGTTCGGGATGGGTTCATCAATCGTCATGACGAACGGACCCAGGAAAAGAAACTTCAACTGTCCATGACAAAGGACAGACTGGAAAAGAATGTATAAAAAAAGGGGCCGCGAGGCCCCTTCTTTTTAGCTATTAAGCTTAAGATAAAGTAACTGTTACTGCCTTATCAACACCTTCACCATAAGCATTAATGACTGCCACGTAAATAGTGTAAGTGCCAGCGGCAGGTGATCCAGTACCACTACCAAGATTGCCAGAAATCACACCAGTTGTTGGATTCAAGGCAACTGTTCCAGGGGTAGCACCCGCATTAAGCTGTGCGAGATCATATGCTACAAACGACAATGGAGGACATGCTACTGAATTGCCATCAGTTGGAGTATTGCCAGTAATTGTGTAAGCACTAAATGCACCAGCATGAACACCAGATGCGGTAGCGGCACTTGTTACAGCAGATGAATACTGGCTAACTACTTCAAATATAAATGGATATGGACCATTCACAGCCTGACCAAATCCATTGATCGCAGAAATCATTGCCGCGCCACCGGGAACGTCAGATACATTGGCTACTCTACTGCCTCTGGTTGAATTTAAAGTAGAGGAAGAAAGGGCAGGGGCAGTTCCGGTCAGCGCACCTGTAGAGCTATTTAAAGTTAACCAACCAGGAAGGTTGTTAGCTGAAAATGCTACTGCAACGTTTGTATTCTCGCCGCCAGTTGTAGCAATTGTATATGAAATAGCCTGTCCAGACATAACCTTATAAGGACGAATGCCATTACTATATGGAACAATTGTTACTTTTGGCTGAGTAAGTGCGATATTATATGTATTATCAGTATTATAAGCTGTCAGTAATGTAGAAATCTGACCTAACAATGTATTAATAGCTACCATAGTTTCAGCATTGTGCGGAACTGGAGGATTGCCATTAATTTTATTGTAAGCCGTGAAAATATCTACAACATTAGCCTTAGTCAAAGATGCGGCCATAGAGACTCCTTTTGTATAATTTTAGCACGTTAGAATATAAAGTAAAGGCCCAAGTGAATGGGCCTTTTTCTTTAGCTATTTAAGAAATTAAACTTTTGGAGTAACGATAAGTTTTTCGATTTTATCAGGATCAGGAACTTCCTTCTTAATAACAGGAGGAACACCTTCAAAAGCATCATTAACAGCAAGAGCTAAAGCAGGAGCATTAAGGGTAAGAGAAATTCTTTCCTTAATCATTTCAATCTGCTCTGCACTAAAATTACCGCTATCATTATAAACGGCCTTACCAATACGAGCTAAATCAAGCTTCTGAAGAAGCGACATGGTAGTATCAGCCTGATTAGGTGTCTTAACAGCTAAAATAATAACATCCGATAATGTAAGATCATCGCCATTCTGAGCGAGCTTAAACGTATCGCCAGTAAAGTCGTAAAGCTTTTGTGAAAGATCAACCATGACTAACTCCTAAAGGATTGGTGGTAGAGGATCGCCTCATGAGAAATTGTAGCACAGAAAAGCGTGAGAATGCAACTATCCATTAAATTCTAAAACTGCAAACTTAGTTAACCACGTTGAGGTTGTTCCAGACGCAGCATTAACCAAAAAATCAACAGCATTTGTTATAGTTGTATTTATACTACTTAATGTACTTTGACTTACAGTATTTGTAGTAGTTGTGGCAGTTCCTTGATAAGTAGCGATACAAATGCCACCCCACGTTCCCGATGTTCCGGTAGTTAAACAAACTGCATCTACTTCAATGATTACATTATAGGTTCCAGCAGCTAATGATGCTGTAGCTGTAATACTGTTTGTACCACCACCTAAAGTAATTCTAAAATTAACAACTGAAGCAGTTGTAACAATTGTTAATAAACCTACTACTTTTAATTTTATAGCTTTACCAACAACTAGAAAATTAGCAGATAAAGTATTTGTTCCAATTAATGTTTGATTTGTAATTCCTGAATAATAAGTAGATGTTGATGCTAAAGTTACAGAATTAGATGTTTTGCTAACAAATAACACCCCTGGAATATAACTTTTAATACCATTTACATAAGTTGCTAAACCTAGCTGAGTTGAGTCATACCATAATTGTCCAGCAGTTGTTCCACCAGCATAAGAGCTAAGAGTTATACCCTGAGTCATTACTGGAAGAATTGAGAATGTCTGTACGGCACTCCATGATTGAGCTACATCTAATCCTGCTAAAGTATGTGTGCCAGATGGAATAGTAGTTATAGTTGTAGCCGCAGAACTAAGTGATAATGTTAATGATGCGGCAGTATTATAAACTAATGATCCACCACTTGCGATCAATGGTGATTGCGTAATATTCCACTTAGTTGTTCCACTTGCTACGCATTCAATATATCCATAAGCTACATTTAAAACATAAGAAGTTAAAGCATTATTAATAGTATCTGAACCAGCACGATTAATTGTTACTGTATTAGTTGCCGAAACAGAACCAGAAATATCAAGAATAGTTACTCTTTGTCCTAATGTTGTAGCTGCTGGTAACGCAATTGTTCTACCAGTAGTAATGCTTGTAATAATTACAATAACATCTTCTCTATTTGCTATAGTAATATTTGCATCAGCTAAAATGATTGGTAATTCTTCGTAAGTAAGTACAGCCCACTTACCAGAGCCATTACTTTCTAAACAAACTGAAATATAAGGTGATGCTAATATCCAAGTTGTTCCAATACCTTCAATAGTATCAGTTCCTGCTCTTGTAACTGTAATTGTATTAGTTGTTGTAACAGAACCAGAAGAATCAACAATCCAAATAATCTGTCCAGCAACATTAGCAGAAGGAAGGGTTAAAGTTCTAGGTGCAGTAATTGAAGTATATGGAACAATACAAGATGCTGTTGTAGCAATTACATATGATGCATCTGCTACTGGTAATCTACTAAAACCTACTGCTGATCCATTGAAATATAATGCGTTATTAACACCATTAGTTAAACTATATAATCTATCCGTTATAGTTCCAGGGGCACCAGATGGAATAATAATGCCAGTTGAAGCCGGAATGCTAAGACCGCCACCTGATATAGCTAATATATTAGCTGCATTAATAGCAAGAATTATATTTGTAGAATAAGTTGTACTATTAAAAGTAAGTAAAGTTCCACTTGCCGCTGAAAGGGTAATTGGATCTTCTAAAGAAAAATGTGGGGATGCCATTTTAACTCGCCATCATCCAATAAGGTTGATAAGATACAGGTGCTTTAAATACAAGTGTCGTAATAGTATATTGAACTGCTGTTGCCGTAGTAACCGCTTCATTTAAAGTTGTTGGAGAAGCAACTACTTTATAAGTAAATCCATCTCCATCAACATTAGTAACTAAACTAAATCCAGTTCCATTTTCAGCAAGACCTATACTTGCTGCATCATATTGTTGATAAATATTAATAACTATATCGTTTGGATTTGTAGTTGTAACAGATTGAGAAGTATGTGAAGTTGATTTTGACGTTTCTATTTTACTAACTACCTGTTCATAAGGTATAGAAGAAGTATTATAGAGTACGCAAACGTAAACACTTGGACTATAAGAGAGATCTGGAGTAACTGTAATTGTTAACGTTTCAGAAGCTTTAGCTATTGCCCAAAAAGATATACTATTAAAAGGAGTTGCGGCAGTTGTATTATTTAATATCCCACCTTGAGGTGTATAAACATTTGAACCTCCTGAAGCATTATCGGCACATGTTATAGTGGTTTCGTTTACAGCATCATCAGTAAAATTAACAATAATTAAATCACCAGCATTAACAACAACTGAAGTTACAACTGCTGTGCCAGATTCATAAGTTTGTCTATATGTTGGTACAGCCATTAATAACCTCTGGCAAAACCAATAATTCTCCACGCTGAAGCGGCAGAATTATAGACAAGAGTTATTTCGTCTGTCTTATTAATAGTGGTAGTTAAGATTAACATAGCGGAAGTAATATCTGTTCCAAATACTACTCCGGTTCCCCATGTAACTAATCTAGTTCCAGTTCCATCTTGTTTAAGTTCTAAAAGTATCTTTTGACCATCGTTACCGGCACTAAAATTAAGTGTTGTAGGTGATCCACCTAAAGTAATTCTAATTACATTATAAATATTTGTAGTTAAAGTCATGGTTGATGCCCATGACGGAGCAGAAATTGCTGGAGTTAATCCTACTGGATATCCGTTAAAATATAGAATATTGCTTATTTGATAAAGAGTAGTGGCCGTTCCTGCTATTGGAGTACCTGAAGTAATAGTAATTCCATAATTAGCAAGAATATTTAGCGGATAATTCTGAATAGTAACACCAGTAGTTGTCATAGCGATACAAATTGCACCACCATTTGCGGCAAGCGTTAATGTTCCAGTTTCATTATTATTTATTGTAACATTTTTAGAAGAATCAATTGAAATATTAAAACCGTTTGCAGCACCATAACCTTTCATAGTAAATGTAGGACTGGCTGCGTTAATTAAATTTAATGTAGTAAATGCACCAGTATTGGGAGTAGTTCCACCAATTGGTCCTGGAGTTGTTAAAGCGGTTGTAATATCGGCACTAGCAATTGTGGCAAAACTAGGAACTGCACTTGTCATTGATAAAAATTGTTTTGTTGCTGTAGCGTTACCTGCAAATCTAGTTGCGGCACCCGCTGTCCCGCCATAAATCATATCACCAGCAGTTGTCATTGGATTAGTCATAGGTGCAATAATATTTGCACCCATTGTGTAAACCATAACTCTAATAGCGCCACTAGCGGGAGCGGTTATAAAATTAATAGAAACTTGAGTAGTTGAAATACAGCGAATGTCTAAATTTGTAATTTGTCTATATAAACCTGCTAATTCCCAACATACAACCTGAACATCAGTTGTCCCTAAATTATGTGTAATAGTAAATGCCGTTGTTATACCATCGCCTATTGTTGCCAAATAAGATGGTGAACTTATTGGTGAACCATTCCAATATAGAATATGAGAATTTTGATATAAAACGTCAGTAGTTACTCCAGGGGTTAGCGAGGCGATGCCTAATCCACCTGAGAGCGTTAATACATTTGCACTTGTTTGCGTCAGTGTAATGGTATTAGATAAATCAGACCGATTAAAAGATAAAGCTTGAGTAGAACTGGCTACCGTCAGTATAATCGGTTCGTATGCTTGATAACTGGGTAATGCCATTTGTTAAACCGTTGGGGTTACTTCAGGGATAGGATCTGGTTCAGGAGTTGGTTCTGGAATTGATTGAGCTGTTAATACAGCATTAATATCAATATTTTGCGTAGTAATAAGACCGGGATCTGAAACTCTTGCAGCAATAATTTGATCAGTAAAGTTAGAAACCACTTCGCCAATATACGAAACCGTTCCGTCTGCTAATGTAACTTTTATTCCAAACAATTGCATTAATTGAGATTGAGAAATTTCAATAACGCCAAGATCGGCACTTTCGTAAATGCTAGTCTTATTTCCTTCTTCGTCAAGTTCATAGGTAATTGATTTTGGATGAATAGCTCCACCAAAATTGGTAGCTATTGATCCATTCTGATTATCTAGAACGTCTCTGGTTAGGAGAATAACCCTAGAAGCTATTTCAGTTTGGAGATTAAAAGTATGTGTTTGAATGGGATTTTGAATTGCCATTTATTGCTCCTTATTTTGTGTATTCAATAGTAACATAATTTACAGTGAATTGTGTTCTATCAGAAGCGGTAACAAGAATAATATTTGTGAAATCAGCAGCTATTTCATGACAGTAGATTATATTAGCAGGATTAACAAAGGGCAAATTAATCCAAGATGATCCGTTATTTGATATTCCATATATATCTGTAATTTCTGTCATACCTGTAATTCCATGGGCAATATTTTTTGTTGTATTGTTTGGTAACGCTCCACAGCTTATAGTTTTTCTATATATTGGTTTTCCGTTAATCCAAACTTTATTTGTTAAAGTCTCTGTTGCTGAAAACGTATCTGAAGTAGTTAAGGAAGTTCCACCACTACTAAATACATCTACTCGTAATGAATTCAAAGCAGGAGCAGTTAAGAATTTTAAGGTTACTTGAGTTGAGCTAGTATTCTGAATTTCAACACTAGCGTCAATCTTACGCTTATTACCAGTAAGTTCCCAAATAGCTACATTACAATCGGTAACTCCAAGATTGTGAATGACTACAATTGTTGAATTTGTTCCATCACCTATTGTTTGTGAATAGCTTGGAGAGCCTTGAGCGAAGTTGCCATTTGAAATTTTTCTAATCCGCCATTTATAACTTGCACCATTATATACAGACCAAGCTTGACCTAATCCATCAGCCTTTGATGCAAAGTAGACATCAATATCGGTTGAATTAATTGAATTTAAATATACCCCATAGAATAAAGTTCCATTAGTGAGTACACCAAACTGCATAGGCGTTGAATGGATTTCTTTCCAAAGGATTCCATCCCAAATTTCAAAAATAACAATATCAGTTGACAAAATTGTTTTTGTAAATCTTATGCGTTTTGTAATAAATGCTGTTCCAGCTGGGGCAAAAGACTGAACCAATACTCCACCAGGATCATTACCGAATGAGGTAGAATCATTTGCAGTAGTTGCAGAAGTATTATAAGCATACTCTGTAAAGTTTGTTAAGAGATTAATATTCGCTGAGTATTGATCAACATGCACCGAAGCGCGCATATTAAAGGTATCACCAGATACCCATGTAAACGGAGCGGTATTTGTAACGGTATAACTTCCTAATACTGCAATCAGATTTCCAGATGAAGAAGATGAAAAACCATTAGTAATTGCAGAAGCATGATAGGCTTCAGCAACTCCATATACTGTTTGCGGATCATTAGCTATTGTTAATCCAGTAGGTAATGACCAATAATAGGTACCAGTTCCAAACGAAGTGGTAGAACCCATAGTCATAGCAATTACTAATTCAATTGAATCGCCAATTCTTCTATATTTTCCTGTAAGCGTTCCGTTTCCAATTGATGGAGCGGTTCCATTTGAAGTCCAAATAGGAGTATAAGATTGCCAACCTCCAACCGCAGCCGCAACCGCCGATGGTTGAACATAGGCGATTGTATTATCAACATATTGTTTTGTTGCAGATTGTAATGCTGTAGTTGGATCGTTTGGTAAAACAATCTGTGCGGTAGAGTTTAAGATATTTGCAGCGGTTTGAGTTAAAGTAACTGTATTTGCTAAATCAGAACGGTTAAATGATAATGCTGCAATAGAAGAACCAACTGAAAGATTTAATATATCAGTAGATAATGCGCCTGTACTTGGATTAAATTTCAATTGTGTTGAAGCAGTTTTTAATGTATTACCACCGGCTGTTGTTGCGAACAAAGGATAGTAAGTTGCATTTGTAGCATTATCATCTGTTACTGTTACTGATCCACCGGCAGCACTAAAAGCCCAAGCACTTCCGGTCCAATTAAGAAAACCGGTTGTGAGGGCTGGAAGTGCGTAACCAAGAACGTTGTTATCTAATAATACAGTTCCAGTAGTATTAGGTAATGTATATGTTTTTACAGTTGTATTGGCATGAGTTAGTATTGCTGGATAAGCATTACCACTTATGGCTATCTGCGGATTTGATAAGACTCCATTTGCAAAGCCTAAAATCATGATAACTCTCTATTATTGACCGACAAATTAACCAGTGCAAACTAATGTATATGTATTACCAGCAGGAACACCATAACCAAATGTTAAAGTAATCTGAGTAGAGGTTACTAAAACGTCACACATGATGGCGTTACCACTCTGATCGTATACCGCCCATGTAACACTAGCAGATCCTAAACCATGCGTATAGGGTCCAAATGAAGGACCAGCGCCAGTAAAAGTCTGAACAAATTTCTTGCAAGGTGTATAACCTAAAGCACCAGTAACATCAGAAGAAACAAGAGAAGCAAATGCAGGAGCGCCACTTGATACCTGCTTTAAATACATATTATTAGCAGTAGCATTTAAAGCAACTGAAGCTAATGATGCATTTGCACCATTAAAGTAAGCAACCTGATATTGTGCAGTACCTACACCATAAGCAAGTGAACTAGTAACGGTTGGTAATGTAAGTGTAATAGATGCGCCAGCGGCAAATGTAGTATTATAAGCACCAGTAGTAGTTAAAGTAGAACCAGCGGCTAATGTAAGAGTAGCATTAGAGCCACCAGTTGGGGTAATAACTAAAGTAGACCAAGAAGGTGCGCCAGCAGTTTGTCCAACTAAAGCTAAATTATTTGTGCCAGGAGCAGAAACTTGAGAGAACTGAGTGGTTGTGCCAGCGTAGAAGATTCCGTATTGAGCAAAGGCACCATTTGAACCGTTTAAGTTAATACTAAGAGTTTGAGAAACACCAGTTGTTAAGAAGATACCATTACCAATTGTCCAGTCAGTTGCTTTATTAATCTGAGTGAACGTGATTGGTGTTGTACCTAAAGTAATAGCTGAAACGTTCGTGCAAAGCCAGAGTGAACCGGGGAATGTAGTATCTGTTGTTTCAACAGCAATTAAAGCACCACTAAATTCCGTAGTGGCATCCATTGATACATCGCGTGTAAGAATGAACGGAGTTGAGCCACCTACACCAAGCTGAGTTAATTTATAAAGACCATCACTTACTGAGCCAACAGCACTAGTGACGAGAATTAAATCATTTAAAACAGGTGTGTATCCATTGATAACCGGAAGAGGACCGTTAGCTGTTCCAGTAATTGTACCAGGACCATTAGCATAAGAATTAGCTGGCAGAGAAGCATAGGCAACTGCTATTTTAGCAGAACCCTTAATCCCTAACCCCTGGAATAAAGCATCAACATAACCTTTATTAATAACATCATTCGCACTAGCTGGGACATAACTAACTTGTAAATGACCCTGAGTAGTAAAGGTCATTGTTGGATCTGTTCCAAATACTGGCGAACCAGTTCCGGTAGCAGTTGTCCAAGCAGGAGCCGCAGCAGCAGACGATTGAGTTAATACAGATAAAGAAGCTGGAGCGGTTACATATGAAAGAGCCGCAGAACCAGAAGTTGCACCATAAGCTACCTGATTATTAGCAGCAGGATTGGTTGTATTATAAACCAAGTTAGCTGTAGACACACCAGGAAGAGTTAAGGTTGAGTTAGTTGAACCATTTGCTAAGATTAATGTGCCTGTCCCAGTTGTTGAGAAAGCGGCAGAAGTAGTGAAGGTTCCATTAAATGTAATAACTGATGAATCTATACCAGCTAATGTAAGAGTATTATTAACCTGAAGTGTCTTAGAAGTTGTACCACCAGCAATAGAGAAGCCGGTAGAATTTGCAGTTAATGATAAACCGTTATAAGTAGAACCTGTAATAGTCTTACTTGAAAGAGCTTCAACGCCAGCAAGAGTAGCTAATGTGCCAGTAGTTGGCAAAGTTATTGCAGTTACATTAGTAGCAGTTAAAGCAATTGAATATGCACCAAGCGTAGAAAAAGCGTTTGCAAACGAAACTGCAAAAGCTGGAATCGCTAATGAACCAGAAGCGGCAATTGTTAATGTACCACCAGACCATGAAGGTGCGGCAGAGTTACCAGATAACATAACTCTATTAGCAGCAGCCGGATTAGCAAGCATTCCGGTTGTATTCAGACCAGTTTGATATGGAGTAGCCCAAGCAGCACCTACCAAATTGGTCATTGCACTATCTGTAAATGCAATGGTCTTTCTGGTCGCACCAGTTGTAATCGTAAATGATAATGTATCAGTTACAAATTCAAATGCACCAACTACAGGAGTAGTAAGAACCACGCCAGATGTTAAATTAATTGGGGCAACTGTAGCCGTTCCGGCGGCGAATGTAATATTCGTCATACCGGTTAGTGCAGTAGTAGCCGCAGCACCTAATGTAAGAGTCTGACCACCTAAAAGAATAGTAGAGTTAGCTAATTTATTGTTAGCAATAGAACCAGCTAACATTGTATTAGTAACCGTTCCAGTATCGCCTGTACTAATTAATGTACCAGCTTGTGGAGGCAGGATAAAGGTAAATGAACCCTGCTGAGTAAATGATGTGTTATATGCGCCTGTAGTGGTAAGGTTGCCACCAAGAGTAATAGTCTTAGAACCATTATTAACGCCAGTACCACCATTAGTTCCAGAGAGAATAGAGGAACCAATATTTGAGAAATCCGCGTAAAGTAAAGTTCTTCTTGTAGGACCAGCATTAGTAATATAAAGAGAAGTCTGATCCCATTCCAGGGCACCAATAACAGCGGTAGTTAATAAAACGCTACCACTAGTGCTAAAGTTAAATGGCGCAACTGTAGTCGTTCCGGCAATAATACCAATATTACTCATGCCGCCTAATGTTGTTACAAAAGCAGCGCCAAGAGTATAAGTGGATGAACCAATTTTAATAGTAGTGTTAGCCAACATTGCGTTGGTAACAGTTCCGCTATCTGCTGAACCAACTAATGTGCCCGAAGCTGGTAAAGTAACGTTAGTTGACGAACCGGCAGAGTTAATTGTGATGGCATAAGAACCACCAAAAGTAACGTTATTAGCTGTCTGTAAAGTAGTGCCAGAAGCTAATGTTAACGTAGCCTGAGAAGCTGGTTGAGTAAGAGTTACTTTACCAAATACAGGAGCGCCAGCAGACGTAGAAACTAAAGCCTTGCCTGTAGCTGAAACGTCTACAATATTACCAAATGATCCAGTTGTGGGCGCATAGATAAGTGCATATTGAGTAAATGCAGTTTGACCTGTACCACCATCACTAACAGGAATATCTGTTCCACCAGCACGATAAATATAGGCACCACCAATCGTTTCAGCAGTAGGAAGATCTGTTGATAACGAAGCAACGCCAGAACCATTCGTAACAAGAACTGCACTGTTAACAGCGGTAATACCGCCAACAGAGTTAGTGCCTGACCAAACAGCAATCTGTCCTGCTGTCGCGGAACCAGTTAAAGTTCCACCAGCAGTAGAAAGAGTTGTCCACGCACCATTTAAATATGCTCTGATAAGGTGAGAAGCAGTATTTACATATAACTGACCTTCTACACCTGAACCGGGATCGGATGTAAGGTTATGCAGAACAGGTCGTAATAATTGGTTTTGATCAAAATCAAAATTAGTACCAATTAACATATAAGCCTCTTAATTCAAAAACGCTTTTCCACTAAACTGTCCTGTAAATGATACCACAACATGCATCATATCGACATACTGAACATCACCCTGAATGATTCTACCCAAAGTATCGACAATTGTTACACTTGGATATTTATCAAGTCCATGTGGAATAATCCAATTGTTCGAACTAATAATCTGATTGTGTACATAATTAGAGGCAGACGGAACCTGTGGCACAGTCCATGTAATTAGATCAGCTTGTAATGTATATGTAAGGAAGTCTGATTGTACAAATACTTGCATACCGATCTTTCTCTTATCGGTTGCAATAGCTTCCATCTCTGCTTGAGTGGCTACCGACTGGTAGCCACCGCGAACATTCGAGTCATCTAATAATGCATAGTTAGGAGTCTTAGGAACTAATTCAGCTATTACTTGTATTGGCATCTTTCCAATCCACTACACCTAAATAATGAAATGATTCTGAATGATTAAAATAATCATCAGGTTCTACTACTTCTGGAAATTTGCACCATATAGCATTTGTTGAAAGCTTTAAAATCTTAGCTATTAATACAGAGCAATTATCTTTCGTTGAGTGGACTGAAATAAAAGGAATATATTTCCAATTTTTAAAAATCAAGCCAACTGTATGATTGATGAGAGAATCAATGATATTACGATACCCATATCCTTCTCGATTGAAATAACTATTATCTATTTCAGGTACAGGAAAGAACGGACGAACCGCATGAATGATCTCTCCTGGAAATGCATAATAGAAAGGAAGAAAACAATGCGAACGAATAGATAATTGTTCTAAGACAAATTTATTATTAGATTTATTAATAATAATAGATGAATGAACAAATTTACTACCCGTAATAATGCGAATAGCTAAAGCAAAAAAGCTAATGTGACGCTTATGTTCATAAAGTAAAACATCACCATTTTGTAATTGATCAGGGCTTATCTTTAATGAATCCATAATTATCCAATTCAAATAATGGTGTTGCTTCAGTATGCTTAATGTTAATAGGTTGCAGAGTTTTGATTGGAATTTTATTAATTGTTTGGGCTTTTCTAGCAAATTGATTTTTAACATGATTTAAAATTACTGGACCAGGTTTATTCTCTGCAACCATTTGTTCCACAACGGGTCTTACCTTGCCCCAGTCATAATGTTTCTGGAGAAATTGAATATGCTTACTTGTTAACTTAATTAAACTCATTTAAATAAAGCCTGAATCTTATAAGCTTCTTCTTCAGCTTTAGCAATAACTGAAGAAATCTTTAAGCCATAGTTTTTGCCAATTTTATAAGCAGGATAAGATGTAATCAAAGAACCAGCCAAAAAGGTTAGTATATGATATATCATGCTGTCCCCTTAATAAATGAGTGATATTTATGAATTGCACCTTTTAGAGTCTTTGATACAGCCATAGCTCTGTGAGTATTAGTTACATAAATATATGGTAAACCTTTACTGGGATCTCTTAGTTTACCAAGTTCTTTGGCATCATAGGCTTTCCAGATGGCTGAAGTTTCTTCACCTTTAGGCCCATGATGCCAAACAGCTTTTCGCTTAAACACTTCATCTAACTCAGGTTTTTCATTGTATAAGCGAGTTTAATTAATGACATTTACTTAGACACCGGATCGCCTACGGTGATTTCAATTGAAGCAACGTTAGGACTAAGAACTGTAAAATCCTGAGTAGCTGTAACAATGCTACCATCAGGGTTAGTCGCGGTAACTGTAACAGTGCAAGCACCAGGATTAACGGCAGCAACATTTGCTACTAAACCTGATACCGGTGAAGAAGGAGGGGCAAATGTAAGAGCTAATACGTTAGGATCGCTAACGGAAACGTTTACATTGCCACAAAGAGCAGGATTGCCAGCCACATCTTTAAGATTAATGGTAAGCGGAACCTGCATTGTATTGGGAAGATTAAACATAAAAACTCCTATAGAAATAGAGATAAACCTAACAGGTATCTCATAACAATGGCGAGGATGACGACGATGCAGAAATATTCTATACATGATGAAACTTATGTTTAGCAACCCAAGCAAAATTAGCACGTTTACGAATAGCTGGATCATCTGAGTGCCTAGCTATATTAAGTTTATCTTCTGGAATAGGTTCACCTTCTGGTATACCTAAATCTTTGTGAAGTAAACCTTTATGACTTGGTTTAATCTCAGGAGTATTATAAGCTAATTTGATTAAGCTCATATCAATCCTCGAAAAAGTTTAATTCATCAATTCGAAAAATAGGATTCATAAAAGCAATATCACGTTTTAATGCATTAATTTCTAACTCAGCTTTTTGATAAGAATCAAAAATAACTCGTGAATGAACAACAAGTTGCTTATCTTCTTTATCTTTAGCAACAATCTGATAATATCTTTTCATAGGAGTAATAATGATAAATCCCCTAGGGAATGATTTTCTGATTTGTAGATATCATACTGGATAACTACACCATAAATATTAGTATAATCTAAACTTTCCAGATAAACTATACCACCTATTAAACCATTTACAGAAAATCTTGGAACACCTGAATGATGTGGGATGGCAAAGTAAATATACTCATTTAAACCCGCATTAATATTATAGCTACCATCAAACGAATTTGCAAGTTGATTAAATTGTAACGATTCAATACCTAAAAAATTAGATGAAACACCATAATAAAAACGATCCAACCATAATACAATAGTACTTGCGGATTTTGATGGAGTGAAATTTGCTGTTAATGTAAATGTAATAGATCCCGGTTGAGCTAAAGAAAATGTATTAAGAGACGAAAAAGAATTAACAGAAGAAATAATGTTATTGGTATTATATTGTGAATCTCGCAAAGAGATCGAAGTTGGATTTTCATTATAGGTCGCTTCGAAGTTGGGAGTTGTTAATTGTTGACCGACTTCTAGAATGTTAACGGAGGATGTAAAAGAAAGAATTCCAGGGGTTGTTGGGAGATCGCTTAAAGCGATCTTCTTCCAATAGTCATTATTGCCATCCGTGAATAAAAAGGTATTAGGATAGTTAGAACTGTCTGGTAAACCTTGGCCTCCATCAGCACTAGTCGCAGCAAGGTCAATAGGAACCTGTGGCGCAAATATAAATTGAGTTGCATTCTTCAGCCGCCCAACTATTGTGAGGTAACTATCTCCATTTAATAATGATGGCTTAACAGTTGTAAGCATTCCATCTTTGCCAAGATAAAGAATGCCACTACCATTACTAGAATAAACTAAAGGTATTGGTGTTGTATATAACTTACCAACCTTATTCGCAATTACAACAGAATCCCCTGGATTGCCAGCCTCTAAAATTACACAATCTACATAAGGTAAAGGTCTAAAGGTTGGATCTGTTGAACCATGTGAAGTGATTATTGAAGCGTTTTGGTCTATGAGGGCGCAACAAGTATTGACTTGTGTAGTAAGTAATAATGTAGCAAAATCATCATAGATCGTATATGCAACAACCGGGGTTGATAAAACATCCCCCGGTTGTGCTTGTTCAATTAATCCGGTTAAGGGATTAAGATATAGTGGTTTACGTTCCATTACATATACTCAAAGTCATGTTTTTCTCTAAGTGCTTTTACTTTTGAAAAATTGTCGCCTGTAAACTTATCTTTATTTAACTTTCTATATTCTGAAAAATCTTTAAATCTTTCAGTTAAAGCTGGTGCTTGTGTTGTTGATTCGCCAACTTTTTTTCTCATTACTTTAGCAAATGGAACTTTTTTATCTGGCGACAGATATGATGGCTTCTTTACTCCAAAATGATTTGCTAAACTTCTTCTAATTTCTATATTGCCAGAATAACTAGGAGTTAATCGATTAACCAATAAGCCTTCACGCTGAGTAAATGGTCTTGATTTTGTTCTTTTTTTAGTAAGATTACTTAGAGTTGTGCCTAAAAGCTCTTTAGATTTTTGGTCTAACTCATTTAAATCGTTATGCATTCGCAAAACTGGTTCAAATCCGCTAATGGATTTTGTCTTTTGCCTTGATTCTATACTCTTTTTTAATTCTTCCAATCTACCGCCAACTTTTACATCAAAATTAGTATATGGAACTTTTCTTCCTTTGCGAAGCTTACTGAGCACGTTTTCCGCAATAGATCTGTTCATCAGAATTTGTGATTTTCTTTTATCTAATTCTTCATTAGCCGCAAAAGCATTCGGATATGCTTCAGATGAAAATCTTGCAGCATTTGCATCTGTATATTTTTCACCTAAAGATTGAATTTCTTTACGGTTTAATTTTGTTCCAAATTCTTTACCAGTAATATGCTTAAAGTGTTGAGCTTCACCATCTACATTGCGTAAATACGAATCTGTTACCTGTAATGGGTGAAAATTACGAGAAAGAAGATTGCTATCTCTACCAACAACGCTAAAGTTATGATGACTATACTGATTATTTTTTGAACCTTCTTCCATCATACCGGCAATATCTTTTGTTTTTGAGTTAGCTAAGACAGATCCTAATTCGTGTCCTTCATGCGACCCAACTAATGCATGTTCAACATCACCCGTATATTTAGGTATACGAGCCATAAAACCTATTTGGGGATGATAACCAATACCAGAATGTATAGTATTTCTTGCATTAAGCATAGACATTTTAAATGACACTGGTGATTCGCTAAAGGTGCGTAATGTATTACCTTGAATACCAGCAGCCATTTGAGCAGATGATCTAACCATTGGCTGCGCTACTTGACCAGCACGACGATTAATTAAGGAATGCATTAAAGTAGTAGGTTGAAATTCTTGAGTCTTAGCTACACCGTCCCAAATTTGTTTACGAAAAGCATTTTTACCAGCCAATGTTGGAATCGCATCTAAAACCTTTGTCATTTTATTTGTAGCTAATTTGATAATACTCATTATAATTCACCATCCTCATCTGTTGTATATTAGCTTTAATCTTTTGAAATGGAGTTTTTTTATTAGAACATTTACCTTCATATTCAACTTAAGGGATTAAGATATAGTGGTTTATGTTCAATTAAATATACTTAAAATTATTTTGTCACATCAAAAGCTGGCAACTTAGCTCGACCGAATGCTGTATCAATCTTAATTTCAGAATTAGGCTTTAATTTTCTTACATCCGATAATTTAGTAGCATTACCCAATGCTGCATACTCATTAGTTTTTTCTCTATGCTTGTTAATGTGTTTAGTTTCGACACCATGGGCATTTAACAATCTTGTATTTCGTCTTTCTTTGTGTAATACACCCAACGTTTCGTGAGATCCAACCAACCCATCTCTCTTTTTATTGGTGGAATTTTTGATGATACCTAAATTTTTACTTTTACCGGCTTCCATAATTTCATCAAACTCATGGCGTAAAGCAACTGAATCAGATCCGGTTCCTTTTGGCTTGAATATAGATGATGCTGGTGAGGCTAATCTATCTATAAATGAATTTCCATGAACATTAATTTGTTTTAAATGTGGGATAGCCATATATCCACCGGCATTTGCCGTATTTTTAATTTCGTCAAAACTAGCACCCTTCATAGACTTAACTGTAATCTGGTGCTTTTTAAGTAGATTTTGCGTTCCTTTTTTAAAGCCATTTAACATGGTTTCTTTTGATCGCATAGTTCCGCTCAGCGCCAGAGCTTTCAGCCCTTTAGCTGAAATGGCTCCATCCATAATTCGTTTGGTCATAGCAGATGCTATTTTAATCAGGCTCATTAGAACATTTTCCTTCACATTCGGCTTGACCACAAATAGGACAATAACCAGCGTAGTAATCTATAATATCTAAAATATAAGGATTCATTATTTAGAGAGATAGATTTACTCTATCTCTACTCCCAATATCCTTCAAAGGAGACTGAACCAGTAATAACCTGTGAAGCTGTTGCTGTACCAACTACAAAACGAACAGTTGACGCAATGAATTCACCAGGATTTACCGTAAACGGTGTAGAGAAGGCTACGTTAATATCAGTTGCGGATTGTCCAACTACAGCAGCAATTGGGAAATACATTGTCCCGACCTTCATATGCCGTGGAGCCTTAGTATTAACTGCATCAGCAGTAACTAATGAAACGGCAGTATGGCCCCAAGCTACACCCCAAAGTAAAGTCGTTGGAGTTGTAGCAACGGCAGCACCAGTATTAATACCAGTAATTCTCATACCAGTACAAATATACTTCTTAGATGCCTGAGTAGCAGACTGAACTGGAATCTGATAACTGGTAATAATCAATTCCTGTGCAGCGGTTAAAGCACCAGCAATAGCGTTAACTTGATAATGACCACCTAAACCAGTTACTAAAGCAGCAGTATTAGAACCAGCCGCAGTAGCAGGAATAGCAGTAGCATTTAAGAAATTGACAGCAGATTCACCAATCGCTGAACCAAATGGAACGTTAGCAGAATGTTGCCCCATACCAGCCATAATATGTGACCAAGGTTTCTGCCAATCCATACCCATTTGCGAAATCCAGATTTCAGCAATCTTGACTTGTGGAGCAAGAGCGGGAGTAACAACAGCATTATAAATTCTAGCTAATAATGGAAGATTAGTCTGGAAAGTAGGACCAACTACACCAGTTGGAATGAGATATGTTAACTGAAGAACGCCATCAATCCAGAAATCAACACCTAACTGATTCACCACGATAGAGAATCTATGCATGATGTTATCAGCAGGAATATTCATATTCGCAGTCTGATATTCTGTACCAGCGACAGAAATCACACCGATCAAAGTTCCAACCTTAGTCCAACGGAAACAGATACCGTCAAGTAAGCCGTCAGTCTTTGCGTCAGTGATAAGACCAATACCAAGTTCTAAAACTTTATTAACTGCATTGAAGCAGTTAATAGGCATTGCTTCAAATTCATAACGAGTACCATAACCACCGTAAGTCTGGAAGGTATTGTAAGTTTGATAAGCAATACCAACGGCAGTAGCAACAGATAAGCCTGAGTTTAACCATAAGAAACCACCGGCAGTCGAACCTGCGGTAGCTGTCATGGTTGTAGCTGTCTGTTTGAGTACGTCTTGTGGAATAGCGTTAGCAGATGTAGCGGAGCCAGCAAAGTTAACATAGAATACTGGACGATCAACACCTACGTGTGCGCGACCTTCAGCCGACATATATAATGGTCTAACTGAATCCTGGGCATCAGTTACGCCTTCAATCCTACCAGCTACATTAACATAACCAGCCTTAGTCATATCCATAGGCATATTAATGAGTAGATTGTTATTCAAATCTACTTCGGCACCATTGCCTGTAAGAAAACCAACAATCTTAGACGCAAATGACATAATTAACTCCTAAACCCAGGTGTAGTTTACAGCGAATGTACCAGAGAGTTCTTCTTCTTCAGCTTTTTTAGAAGCAGGAATCTTTTTTACTGCTATTAGTGCTAGTTTGATGATCATCTAGAAGTCTCTTTGATATCTTTTAGATTAATAAACTCAGCAGGTAATTTAGTGATTCCAAGAAGTCTTGCTTTAGCTATTCTATGTTGTCCATCTACTATAAAATCTTTAGAAAGAATAATTGGATAATTTAAATCAGCTTGTTTAACTCTGTTAGATGATAAATTATCTCTAATCTGAAAATTTCTAATATCTACTTTACCTAATGAAGATCTATCAGCTTGATGAATGTCAGAAACCTTCCAATTATGAAAACCTGTTTTATCTTCATAATTAAAATATTTTCTAGATATTGAAGCTTTCTTCTCAAGTAGCTTATCATACTTACGTCGTAACTCTGCTGCAACTCCGCATCCCGCTAATTGAACGCGAAGTTGTTCACATTCTTTACATTGAGTGGCTAGTTTAACAATCTTAGACGCAAGTGACATACTTAACTCCTAAACCCAGGTGTAGTTTACAGCGAATGTACCAGAGAGTTCTTCTTCACAGATAGCATAGATGGTAAAACCCACTCCAGCTACAGGCGCACCACACGAAAGATGAATAAAAAAAGCTGCAAATTTATGATCATCTATAGTGTGATCAGACGTAGCAATAGCGGCTAAACATGCAACCGGAATAGATGTTGAAAGAATATTTGTATCAGTTATATTAATATAAGTTTCATGTTGTCCAGGTTCAGAACCAAAATCTAATATTACTTGCCCACCATTACCTGCTGCCCCTTGATCACCTTTTGGGCCAGCAGTATCCCATGGAAGCGTATTCCATGGGGTTATTCCATCACCCATTTTATGTTGTTTTAAAATGGTATCATAACCAAATTCACCAGCCAAAAGGATAGTATTTTTACTTGTCCAATTAGCTGTTGTATCATTTCTTACTTGGAGTTGTGTGGTCATGCACCACCACAGTTTAATAAAATTGGATTTGGATCAGTAGTTGCATTGCCACAATTAATATGAGGAAATGAACCGGAATCAGGAGATGGTTCATCGGAAGAAGTAATATCTACTTCTCCAAATGAACCATCTGAATTAAGAATAACAACTTTTGTCACATTAAGCTCTTACGGTAAAAGGGTTTTCAGTAAAGTTTACCGTAACAGTAGCACCAACAGCGTCAATGGTTCCAAGTACTTGAGCAATTTGATTTGTTGTAACTGGAATAGTTTTTGTACAAGTTCCTGATGTAGTTGGAGATAAGAAAACTTTAGAGCCAGCATCGGCAGCGACAAAAGCTCCCACTGGAACAGCAGAATTTAAACCACGAACATAAACAGTTGCACTAGCTAAAGCAGTTACGCCAGCAAGTACAAATCCATTAGCAGGCTTAGTATTGTCAACAGCAATAGCTTTTCTACAATTACGTGCCCCGGCATTATTGTAAATGTTTACAAAATCGCCAGCAGCAAGTGTTTCAGAAGCTACCATTGATTGAGTATCAGCACCAATGCCAGTTGGCATTAATGATGTATCCCATTTACCATTACCATCCAACTGCGCTACTTTGCCAGCGTCACCGGCACCGGCAGAAGTAATGACTGGTTGAACTTCCTTATAAGAGCCATCAGTATTTAAACTTAAAATAGTAGTCATGAATTAATCTCCTAAGCCAATTGAATTGGTAATTGTGGGTCAAAGATAAACTGATTAGAATTAGGCGAACTTCGACCAACAATCATTGCCCATTTAACGCCGGAAGGCATTGTATTCGAAATTCCGCCGTTAGAATTAAGCCAATAGTATTGTTGCGTATCAAAATATTGAGTTACTGTATACCATTGATTACGTAATCTACCGATTTTGATCTGCTGACCTATTCCCCCAGACTCAAGCGTAATTCCGTCTATCAATGGAATTGTATCATCATTAGATGTAACTGTATAGGCTTCACCATTTGCCCCAATAGCAAAACATGTCAATTGAGGCATTGCTTGAGCTAAGACAATCTTATCTGTCGTAGTATCAGGATAATAATTAGGTGGAGTTGGAATGACTATTCCAGTGGTTAAGTCGGCAGGATCATATGGTTCAAAGAGAAATAGATTCTCGTTAAGCCTACGTCCAATAATTTCATACCATAAATCACCAGCCGCTCTTGTAGGTGCAACAACGGTAGGTAAACCATTCTGTCCAAGATAAAGTGTGTCGCCTAGATAACCTAAAGAAAAAGGAACTACGTAAGAGTAGCCCCTAACACTTGCCATTGGAACAGTGTCGCCAACGTTTCCATCTTTTAATATTACCCCATCAATATACGGAATATTTCTCCCAGCATAATTATGATTATATTTAGAAGTAATAAGCTTGGCTGTATATTCAATAATAGCCACACATGAGCCAGCAGTCATAGCTTGAAATAGAACTACATTTTGTATTGGATTGAGTGCATCATTTTGAGTTGACGAATCTCCAATAAAAAGACCGGTTGAGGGATCAAAGATAATTGGTAAGTTAATCATGGGTTCATCAGAAAGAATTGTGAAGGATTGACAAACATTACGTGAGGGCCAAGTGCTTTTCCAATCATTCTCACATTGGAAGTTGGCATAGTTTGAGTCAGATATCCACCAGCGCCTATATAGATAGGGCTATTAGCAATCCAGCTAAAATTAGGGTCACTAATAATGCCATACATAACAATCGTAGTATTTTGTCCCGGTGTGGCATTATTAGTAATTACCCCCAAAAAATTGGATAGCCGAGCCTCATCAGGCCAAGTCACAAGTTCACATGACATTTCATCAGTAGAACATTGACTAACAGCTTGGTATTTCTGCATAGCTGTTTTGGCTTGCAACTGATAAGTAACTTGGCTATCCATTTTTATTCCTTAAATCGTAGCACTTTCATTGGCCCATATTGAATTAGCCGACAAATCAGAAGCTAAATGAGCATCGAGCGTTGCAATATCAAACAGGCTAGATAACGCAATTGAACCATTATAAACTGCTAAGGCATTATTAAGACATGTCTGCCAAACAGTAGGAACAGGAATCACGCTTCCAAAGGCACCCCAAGGATCAACATCTTCCATGTAAATGCCAGGCATATAACCAGAAGGACACATTTGAAGAGCAGCTAAACAATTACGTGTAAAGTAATTAGCCTGATCTGTCGAACTTGTTACATAATGCGCCCCTGGATAAATCGTAGCCGGATCATAATTGGCATCGAAATAAGGATTGGGGAACATTAACGGAACTGGAATCCAACATGTAGCTGCTTTGGTAATATTAGCGGATTCATTGGGGAAATAAATTGATACCCAATTCTTCGAAGCATACATTAATCTTTGCAGAGACTTCTTACCGGTGAAACCGTAATAAGAACCAGTTTCCATATAATCAATAATACGACCCGTGGTTGGACAAGAATCTAAAAGTCCAAGACAGAAGTAAGGATAAAGATTATACCAACTATCACCAGCATAAGCTGAATCTGGAACAGAAGAAGGTACACCGGCAATACCAGGACCGTTGAAAGACATGTTCTGCGTAGGGCCAAAGAACATATAGAGAGAAGCGTTGGCTACTCTACTCCAAAGACTATGACCAAAAGCCGCACCCCAAGCTCTCATCTTAGCGCACATCTGAGTTCTGTTATAACCACCGCTATTAACGATAGAACCAAAACTATTCATGTAAGCCTGAACGCCACCAGTATCGCTTCCATAATTCTCAGGATCGAAGAGAAAATTAGTGATTCCAGCAGCAACGGCAATTTGAACAGCACCCGCAACAGACTGATCCATATAAGTTACGCTATTCGCACTAGCAATATCCCAACCAGATTCAGGATCGCCAACTAATCTTTCCATAACAAGCTGAATCTGTGCAGGTTTTGTATATCCAGAGAATGCAGCAGCTTCAGCACTCCAAGTATTAGAGGGAGCAGAAGCTAAACAAATATTCTCGTTATTAATTGCAAATCTAGCACCCTTCATCCAGGGGTTTGCGGAAGCTGCTGTAGCTGTTCTTCCACTAGCAAATTGAGAAGGAGATGGGAATGCTGCTGACAATAAGTTAAATCCAGCGGTTCCTACTGAAGTTACGACCGTTACGGCTGCACTAGCAGATTTAGAAGTATCAAATGTGCTTGTAGCTGTAATTGTATGATTACCGGTTGTAGCTGGGGCAGTATAAGTAGCAATATTACCATTAACAGAAATGGTTCCAACGGTAGCATCGCCGTTAGTGATACCATCTACTTTCCAAGTAACAGAAGTTGAGGCATTGCCAGCATTTGTAACCGTAACAGTAATTGACGCTGCATTACCAGCACTCACCGTTAAAGTAGTTGGATTTAACGCTACAGAAGAAACTGACGCTACAACATTAGCGGAAACGGCAACTGAACATGCTGCATGTTTAGAAGAATCTACTGTACTAGTTGCAACAATAGAATGTGTTCCACTTGCAGCAGGAGCAGTATAGGTTACTGTATTTCCAGTTCCGGTAATTAAACCAACAGTAGAATTGCCACCGGCAATACCATCAACGGTCCAAGTAACGGTGGTAGCAGCACTTCCAGTAACGTTAACAGTAGCCGTTAAAGATTGACTGATACCTGCCATTAAAGAAACGCTACTATTATTTAATGTAACAGAAACAACACTGTTAGGAGCAGCTACGGTAGCTACGCAACTATCAAACTTTGTGTTATCTGCAATAGCCGTAGCTGTAATTGTATGACTTCCGGCTGTGCTTGGAGCAGTATAGGTAGCAGTATTACCACTAACCGATAAAGTTCCAACAGATGAATTGCCATTAGTAATACCATCAACATCCCAAGCTAAAGTAGTATTAACTGGAGTTGCTGTGATTGCTGTACTTGCACCAGTATTCATATTAGCAGTTTTAGGAGTTACAGAAACGCCAACTGCATTAATTGTAACTGCACAAGTAGCACTCTTTGTATTGTCGGCAACACTTGTCGCTGTAATGGTATGCGATCCACCAGCAGCAGGAGCGGTATAAATAGCAGAGTTTCCAGAAGCAGTAGAAGCAGCTTTAAAAGCAGCTAAAATACAACCCATCTTAGTTGAATTGTTTGTTTGAACAGTATCGTAGTAGCTACCAGTAGCAGTTACAATCTTGCTAAACATACCTGCATTGATATTCTGCTTATCAACCGTGAAACCAGTTGCCTTTTCGGCAAGGGTAGGACCATTTTGATTCTGCACCCAGAAAGCAATAACTAAATCACTTGCGTTATTAGTTTTAAGAATGCCAGATGTATGAACAGTAGAAATACTAGAATCAATACTGGTAATAAAGTTGTCTAAAACAGTATCAACTGTTCCAAAATTACCCTGCTCAACCTTAACAAAGAAAGCAATTGTAACTGGATTAGCAACTGTAATAGTAACAGTGATAGTACCAGAAGATTTAGCAATTGCGTAGAAAGCGTTAAGAGAAACGTCACCAGGAGACGGAACGTAGATACCGGCACCAATCGGACGATATGTATTACCAGCACTATCAGCGCAAGTAATTGGTGCATTAAAACGATTCTCGTCACAAGCATAACCAACATAAATCAAATCGCCAACAACAACGTTGACGCTCTGACTCTTGGTAGTGCTAAGATAATTCTGCCGGGCCTTTAAACCAGCCATTTGAGTAATGGTACCAACTGTAGCATTACCATTAAGAACGCCATCAACATACCAATTAGTTGCCAGATTGGTAGTTCCTAAGATTGTTGATGTTAAGCTAAGTGTTCCACCACCCAAAATGTTTGCGGTAGTTGGCGCAACGGTAGTTGAAACTGCCCCTGGAATATTCACTGTTAAACTTGCGGTAATTACATGATTACCGGAAGTTGTTGGTGGTGTATAAACAACAGGATTAGATCCTGTGATTGTACCAACGGAAGTATTACCATTAACAATTCCGTCTACTGCCCATGCAGTATTCGTGATGTTTGCGCCATTAATATTGGCGTTTAAAGCGATTTGTGGCATAGGCACTCCTAAGAAGATTGTTTTAAGTATAACTACAAATCAAATAGTTAATCTCACCCGCATATCCTAGTTTACTCGCAGTAGGTAACATTAGCAATACGACACATTCTTTATTTGTATGACTTACAACCATTTCTCCCATGTAACCGTCAAGTTCATTTAAAAATGCAAGTTCTTCATCTTCTAAAGTCAAGGGAGCGGCAGCATTAGCGGTTGTTGTAATAGAACCTAATTCTGTAACTATTTCATAATAGCCAGTTGATTCATTTAAAGAAATTTTATTTGCAGTAAAAGTTATATCACTTGACTGATAACCAAAGTAAATATAATTCATATCAATTGATAACAAATAAATTCCATCACTACCAAAAGTTCTTGAGTGAGTTTTATAAAGAACCATTACACCGCCAGTAAAGGCCGGATATTCTCCTGCTGAAAAATTAACCCAAGTTACTCCATTATCAATTGATTGTATGCTACAACCAAATTGGATTGGATTAACGCTATAAATTTGATATTCTCCTGCATTTGGCATTACTATAATACAATTACCAATCTTTTTTACTATACAATTTAAAACATCAATTGACTGAGATGGTGCCTGATAATAAAGAGCATAACCAGTTCCGTTAAATTTATTAACAGCAATACAGCCATCATAAGTAATATAGAATTGTAATAAACTTCCATCTACAACCGTTGAATTTAAAGCATCATATCCATTAAAAACAACAGTTGGATTAAAACCACCATCAAGAGTTACTAAACTATTATCTAATTTATAATAATAAACAGTATTTGTTACAATATCAAAAGTAACATCAACATATGGTAAAGGATCTGTATTAAGTTTAGTATAACTAATAAAATCAGAAGTTGTATAAATATCTAGGAAACCAATTTCATTTCCACCTTCAGCATCATAAAGAAGTGAAATATTGTAAAAATAATATAAACCATCTTTAAATTGAATCTTACCATTAAATGTAAATGGTAAAATTATGAAAGTTCTTGTTTGTCCACCATCGGCAAATGGAACCGTTCCACTTAATTCCATTAATAAGTTGTTATTAATTTGATAAAGACTTAAGTTATCATCATTATAAATTAACAAATGTTGAGAAATAATACTATTAGTTCCATCAGTAATATCTTTTGGAACATGATCTACATCTGAAAATGGTGTATATAATAAATCACTATCTATAATATTAATATTTAAATTAAGTGAACCATTCTCTAGATCGGGTCTATTATAGAAATATGCTTGAAATGTATATGTGTTATAAGTAATAATTGTTGGAGTTGCATCTGTAAAAGATTTTGTAACCATATTAACCATATAGATTTTTTGAGTACCACTAACTATTTGATTAATATTATAATCATGCATTGGAATATTTCTAGTAAGTAATAATCCATAATTAATTGCATTATATAATGTAGTGTTTAAAGTTGCCATTGGATGTAAATCTAATCCTAAAGGTCCAGAAGCAGATTGAGCAGACATGTATGTGTAGAATATAAAACCTTGAGTTAAAAAGATTGGACTAGAAGTTTGTGCAATAGAAATTGAAACATCATTCAATAAGGCAAACTTATAATTAAAATAAAAGAAATTATTTAATTCGTCATATTGTAATGTACTTAATTCTTTAACATCTAATGCAATATTGCCAACTTCATAAAAGTTGCCAGGACTAAAATATATAGGATAACCATCAGTAGGAGCATGAATGGATACAAGAGTACCACCAACATATTTAACATAATTACTCATGTACCTTCTCCACCAGTAACTAATGAAATTGTTAAACCAGTAAATTTATTATTTGCGTAACGTAAAGGATTATTATCTTTTGCGGCTGGAATATAATTCATGTTTCCATTTAAAATAATATCATAATTTACATCTTCTGTTGCAGCCGTCATATCAACTGCTCTTAAAAAAGCATAAACTCCAGTAGATAATTGATAGATATAAACTACATTATGAATTCCATCAGGGAATGTAAATTGAGTAAAAGATAAATCATATGGTCTTGTATGGTGCCCATCTCTAGGAGGATATAGAGAAATATGTTGTGTATATTTAACTACGCCTTGTTGAATTACGGTTATGATATAATCAAATCCCGTAGAATCTAAAGCCAATAATGTATTTCCGTCAAAATCTTTCTTAACCATCTTCCACATAGTAGCAGTTGCTATTGTTATTGGTGTTCCAGTAGTCCAAGCTTCAATTGAATTAGGTCTTGTAATATAAACATGATCATCGTTTAAAGCAATTACGTTATCGTAAGAATTTCCACTTTCATCATTAACATTAATATCCGTCCAGGTTCCACCACTAATAAGTTTACTTAATAGATGATTGTTAGTTGTTAAAATATAAATTTTAGTTAAAGATACCGAAATTGCTTTAGCTATCCCCAAACCACTATAGTCACCAACTTCAACTGGAGTTGTATTAAGATAATCTGTTTTATAAATCTTATTAGTATATTTTTCCACAAAGTAAACATGATCTTTATCTACAACATCACCCTGAGTCATATTAGCTAATAAATTAACAGGAAGATCTACGGGTGGTGGCGTAACTCCATGTGAAACATATTGAAATATTTTTACATATGTTGGCTTAAGGCGTTCTACAAGATATTTAATATCAGTATAAGTAAAAGTATCACTTAACTCAATTACGCTAACATTACGAAACATTTCATAAATTTTCTGATCATTAAATCTTAAATCAGTCCATCCAGTAAAATTAGTAATTAAATTACTATCCGTTGGAATATCAATAATATTTCCAGGGTCAGTAGGGGGCATTAAGCTATTGTTGCCCATATCCCAGAAGAGATTTGGATTATCCCAATCTAAACCACTATCAAATTTAAGATATGCATACTCTTCTCTGTTAGCGGTATCAATGTAAAGTAAACTAATTAATCCACCAGCAGCAGTACTATCTGGTGAAGCTAAAATCATTTGTGTAAATCTAGCTGGATTTGAATAAATATCATACATCAAATGCTTAGGAGTTTCTAAGATTTGATATTTGCTAACTTTATCGCCAATCTGTAATGCTGCGTTAATAGTTGTTGGAACTGTAATGGTTAAAAGACTGTGATCACTGTCTAGTTCTAAAATCGTACTATTAGAAGTTAACGATCTAATTGTACCATCTACAGTACTGAAAACAGAACCAAGCCACATCTCAATGGCAATATCTATTACTTTAGCTGTTGGTCCCATGACAAGACCATACATTAAAGCTAATAATCTTGTTCTATATCTATTATAACTTATAAGATAGGCATCTATTGAAATTTCTATAATATTGCCAAAACTAAAACCATCAACAGAATCATAAAGAATGTCAACATCATAACTAAGAAGGCTACCATAAACTCTATTTAGAATATGTTTATCTTTGTAGCAAGCTTTAACAAAGACGCAATCTTGCATATATTCTTGAAAACTACCTTGAAAGATAACATATTTTATCTGAGTTGCACTGTCATAATGAACGGTTGCAATTTGAACCTCTGACGTAAAGGCTGCATCAAGATAAATTGAGTCGAGCCAAACTATTTCTGAATCTATCTTGTAACCATTACTATACCGATTAGCTACGGTAACATCTATGGTAATATTAGTTTCGTGAATTAATAAAGGACATTTTTCAAAATTGACAAGTTGCCGTATCTGCATGGCTTGATATACAGCATCGCCATACAGCATTTCCCATGTATTCATTAATGGTTCTAGTAAACTATTTCCATTAGCATCTTTAAATTGATTTTTATAAAAAGATGGCAAATAGTCGTACATGAAATCGATTGACATATTTAACCTTTAAATTCTTTGGTCACTGGCAGTCCAAGCTAAATGATATTTTACTATATCCTGGTTTGATTTGCCAGTCACGATCCAAGTCTCTTTCGTTTCTCCACCTAAGATATTTTTACTACGATTATAATCATATACTTTAAAATGATTTGTAGAAAGTCCGTCTTGTAACGCAGATGATTTAAATAATCCTAATGAATTTGGGATATTTGTTTCAGGATTTGACAATATTGTTTTACCGTGTAATAAAAGATATTGATTTAATTTACAAATACTTTTGTGTCTACTGTAATTTGTTTTAATTGTATCTTTATTATCTGAAGCATCATATGTATATGCATCAAGCAAACCATCAATAGTCTCAGATAACTGATTTGTTGTTGAACCTAAAGTACACAATCTCTCAGATCCAAAGATAATTTCCATTTCTTTCATAGAAGTTTCATTTGTACTGGATGGATCTACAACATTACCTAAGATACCCATATCCTCATAAGCATAATGAGGATAGCCAATACCTAAATTAGTAACCTTTTGACCTAAAGCTGAGATATATTTTGTAATCTCAAAGATAAAAGCTACGATATGCTGACCATGTGCATTCATTACAACTGTTGGAAGTCCAACAACTGGACATGTATCAGGGGTTATTTGCACGCTATATTGTCTAGAAGATAAAAACTTTTGAGAAAACTCATAATTTAGGTAATTATTCATTGCTTCGGCTGTATCTTTAGTAGCTTGACTCTCATCAGTCTGACCTTTTAAGATTTTATTTTGAAGCAAAGTCTCGTCAAACGCTTGGCTCATGTTTAGCATATGATATTTAATGCCATAAGCCTCTTCGTAATCAGATAAAACCGTTTTGGCTCTAAAAGTTCCCTCTGGAATTAAAGTAACTGGTGAGACTAACGATTTAAAGTATCCATCCTTTGTAGTTAATCTAGGTCCAACCAAAACTTGAGTAGTTAAAACAGCATTTTGTAAATTATCACCAGCAATAGGTTTTCTATTTGCTAAAACTCTAGTTGGTGCGCTAACAAAATCTTGCATAATATTTTCAGAAACAACCTGATCAGGCCAAATTACATTACATTTTAATGGTAATCCTAATACAGAAATTGGTTTAAATACATATTCGCCTAATCCGGCATATTGTCTATTCTCTGTGACGGTTATAATATCTGTATTGTGACCAATTTGTTCATCTGAAAGTTGAACATCGTCCTTTATGGTCATACTAGCTTCAGAATTCAAATTAATTTTATCGGTAGAAAAAGATTTGGTAGGTCCAATATAAGTTGGATTAGTAATATCAAATAATTGATAGAAACCATAATTTAAAACTTGCTGTGCAATACTATAAAATGAGTTTTCACCATGAACGTCAACCATGTTTTGACAAATCATAGTGATGAACTGATTTGTTGCAAAAAATTTCTTAATATTTAGACCTGTTGTGAGCCCATAAACCTTATGGCTTAATTTATAGGTATCTAAATAGTCTTTATAATACTGTGGAGTAACACTAGTTCCACCTTCGATTGAATTCATTGCATTTAAAAGAAATTCTTTACCATTGTAAATGAATTCACCAAAAAGAGTAACATTTACATTACCGGTAGCCTTTGAACCTGCATCAGTTTTACCACCGGAAGTAGTAATTGTTTTACTTTTTGTAGTTAAAACAGAGGCAGCGGCCAATCCGGCATCAAAACTATTATTCTTTAAGATTTCAGTAAAATAATTACCAATTGTTCCATCAGATCTTACGTTAATCTCATCACCACTACCTCTAACGTCCATACTAAGTAATTCTTGAAGATAAAAATCAGCCTGTTTACGTCTTTCCCAAATAAAACCATCAGTGTAACAGGTCATATTCAAGCCAGTTTGACCAAGTAAATTCTTCTGTCTCGCTATAGCTCCGATGATTCCATCAAATTCCAGGGTTGGTTCATTATAAATGCCGCCATCAATCAAATGCTCAAAAACTGTAATTTTAGTAAATGGATGTAGATGCTCTATGTAAGGACTATAAGGTAATTGTATATTCATGCTAGAAAGTTGACCATATTTTGAATTAATTGTTAAATCAATAAACGGAACTTTAATACCAGCAATATATACATAATATTTATAGATTTTATTAGAACTCATAATCCACGTTCCATATTGTATTTGTAAACTAACTCATTAGTCAATAGATCATAAGCTTCGAGAATGTCAAATTCATTTATAAGTATGTGATGCCCTTGATCGGGATTGTCTAATGTTGCAATTACATTATCTAGTTCTATTGCTCTAAGAAAAAAGACCGTGAAATTACCAGAAGTTACGATTCCGTTCTTATTAAGAGGCTTAACTAAGAGTCTGTTCATTATCTTAAAGTCTTTACAAATCATAAGAAGTTCCTCTTAGTCTGATATTTATCTTTAATCAGGAAAGACATACTGAAACTAACAATAAAATCGGTTGGAGATATTTTAGATCTATTGAAGTTGAATGGATAACCGCGATAAACGTCACCATCGATATAAAGTTCCATGATGTTACCAGCTTCTACGAGTGCCGTTCCTCGCATCATTTCATCCCATAAAAAGACCACGTTGGCGGTCCATGGGTTGTCTACCGTATTTTTTAATACGCCAGAGAGGTTTAACATCTCAGGTTTCTTTCCATAAAATAACACCTGGAATTCTTGTGATGTTTCTACAATCTGCATTCTTTCTGCCGATCCAGTATTTACACTCGACAGAATAAACTGTTTGTATTTAGTTTCAGTAATTCCTGGTTGAGAATTAGCTTTAGGAAATACTTGTTTCATTGGAGTGGTTTTAGTATTAAGAATACGGAAGAAACTAATACTTGGTTGATCACCGTTATAAAAAGGTGCATCAATTGAAACGTAGCGACTATCGAAATCTGACTGGTCGCTTGGATCTACCTTGTTAAAGGTTGCATCATCATATGATTTAACATTGCCAACAGTATCTTTAAGAGTAATAATACCAGACTCGTTTTTCAAAAAGACTACCGTACCATCATCGTAAGCAACCGCACCTGACATTGAATTAAGATTAGAAATTGTTTTATCTATTGTGGCTTGTTCGGCAGCCAATAAAACGGTAGCATCTTCAATGGCCTTTTTCATTTCCATCTGCTTTTTACTAATAGCTTCAACAACCGCACTGGGCGATTTACTTAATGTAGCGTAATAATCTGAAATAGATCTAGTTAATGAATCACTAGAATCTACTGAAGGAGTTTCCCATGGTGTAGTTAAGAAGTCCCACATTCCCATATCTATCCAATCAAAGATTTAAGTTTTGCTCTTAATTGTTCTACGCTACTATTGCCTATTGTAACTTTATGTAAATCATTTATCTGAGATGAAAGATTTTTTGATTGAGAAGCGCGTTCAAAGAAACCTAATTTTGGATTAGTCTGTTCTGCTACTGTAGCTGGACTACCAGATACTATTTTAGTAGAATAACCAGCATCTCTACTATCCGCTTCTTTAATACCAGAAGATGTATGGTTAACAATGGTATCAAAAATTCGTTTAGCATCATAAATAACATCTAAAGGAATCTGAAAAGTACGCTTTTCCCAACCTCTCCAATTGGCCTGTTGAATAGGATTCTTTGCAATAGTTCTTAAATAAATACCACGCTGAATTTGCCCAATTCGCGCCATTACATCAGTTGGATTAGCTTTATTTAAATAGTTTAATCCACCAAGAACCTTGACAGAGCTACCTGTTGCTACTACAAATTCAAAGACCTTCATTGCAACTTGAGGATTGGTAATACCTTCAAGTTTATAACCTTTCCAAAATGTATCATAATAAAATGCTTTTACTTTATCATATGATATATTTTTTAAGTCTTGCGGAGAATTGATACCATATTTTTTAAGAGTTTGATGTTGATATTTATATGCAATACCAAAATTAGTAGCTCCACCAAGATCGGTAGACTTATCACTCCAGCCTTGTTCTTTAGATATTACATAACCTAAAGCTGATTCAAAAAAATTAGTGGGCATTCTTAATCGCAGTTGTTAATGCTTCGCAAACATCAGCAAGTTTTTTGATTGCGTCTAAGTTAACTGAATCATCTGAACCGGGAGTACCGCCAGGAGCATCCTTAACTACGCCACCAGATTCGGCAGTTGCCATATCGTTGAGGACTTTAGATACAGCCGTTCCGCCCACATTGTTGGCTTGCTGTAATGCTCTGCCGAAGTTTTGATTTAAGAGAAGATCGGAATCTTTAAGAATTTCATTCATCATACTCTGAGAAAGTTTACCATCAGACCCAAGTGTTCTTTGCGCCCTGCCTAAAATTCCGGCAAATTCTTGATTAGCCCGAATAAAACTAACTTCATCGGTAATTCCGTGTTTCTCTAAAATTTTCTTCCCTTCTTCATCTTGGGCCATTGAGGCGTAAGCTTTACTTGCGCCAGCAATATTATTAGACACTCTAGCCCAAGTACCCATATCCATATTTTTTACATCTTCACCATTTCCAGCTACTCTTCTACGTCCCCAATCTTTAATTGCTTGCATAGCAGCTTGATATTTTTGACTAACCGTATACAAACTATCGCGTTTTAAATTAATACCATAATTCTTTAAAACAGCAATACCTTCATCTTCATTAGACACTCTAGCAAATTCTTTTAATAATTTATCGCCTTCTTTTCCACGATTCATAATACTTTGAACAGCGTTATATGTTTGGAAATCGAGATTAATGTTATTAATTCTTTTTTCTTCAGCATCTAAAAATCCAAGAACTGTATGTGATTTTTCTAAATCTAAACGTTCCTCAATATTCCTACGTCCACTATAATCCTGAACTAAATGAGTTCCTAAAAATCTATCCATAGGATAAACTATTGCATTTTCTAATTCTCCAAGTCCACGATTAATTATACTTAATGAACTACCATTATTCAGTGTCCAGTCGTGTTCGTTACTTAAGCTATTCCAACTTTGAGTAGCTTCTTCTTTACTAAGTTTGTATTGACCCATTAAACCTTGAATAGCTTTCTCTTTAATAGATTCATCAACAGTGCCACCATTGTAAACTTGAGCATAATATTGATTAACAGAATTGGCAAGATTCCCATCTTCTTTCATTGCCTGATAACTTTTCCACAATTTACCACTATTATTATCTATTATCTTACCGGATATGTCAGAGTAATAATCTGTTAATTCTCTTATTCTCCTTAAACCCTTAGAGTCTAACACATCGACCTTACCAGAACCCATAGTAGCTAAATTATAAGTTCTACCGAAACCTTTATCTGCGCCCACGCCTATATCGGTATAATATGCATTCCAGGCAGATATTTTAGCCTGATATCTATTTCTACCTGTAATACCCATTACGTCACGATAAGCCTGATTAGCGCCTTCTCTAGTTGTTTCTTGAGACAAAACAGCAGCTAAAGCATTTGAGAAATTACCCTTATCTCCACCAAGTTGACCAAAAAGATTATTTGCCATATTCTCATGAATAGAGACAGGATCACCGTCATTACCATAATCCGTTCCCTGCATCATCAAACCTAATGGCGAACTTCCATATTTACTCGCTAATCCACCAGCGGCAGCCATCACGCTACCGTTACCATATTGCATTACTAAACCATATGGAGTTTTTGCTTTTTGTGCCGCATTTACAAAATTTTGCTGTGCTAACGTTCCAGCGTCATACGAACGAGAGATTGTCCCGTTCTCTTGTCCTGCACGAATCATAGCAATTTCATTTAAACCAACTGTTCCTTGAGTGCCAGGTGATCTAAAATTATAGAACCCGACTTGCTTACCCATTTCTGTAAAATTGGAATATTGCTGATTTAAATAATCTTCTCCTAATCCAGTAGATAAAGATGTGTTAGCTATGTTAATCATAGCGGCATTTTGCTGTGTGTTATTAAGACCAAGTTTATCTAAAGAACTTTTGATTTTAAGTAGACCTTCTCTTGTTGTGTGTAATAATCCAGCATACTTATCTATAAATGCTGTAGTATCTTCTACACGTTTTTTAACAGCGTCAATATCATTAAGATCTATATCGCGCATAAGTCCCATTTGACTCATCTTTTTAGCTGTCTCTTCTATAGCAACTTCTGGACGTAAGCGTTTATCAATTGCAGAACCTACAATTGGAACATAATACCAAGCACTACGTTCTTCATTTAAGAAATCCCGTCCTAATTTATCTGCTACATCAGCACGCATTCTGCGTTGACCACTACCGCGATTAAAATCGGTGGTTTCACCAAACTGACGCATTTCACGACCTGCTCTACGATAATCAATAAATGGAGAAACAATCTTTCCGACTGTTTCATCTAATGCAATACCGACAGCGGCACCGGCCAAGAATCCCATCGGACCACCAATAGCAGTTCCGGCTAATGAAGATGCCGAAGCCGCACCGCCACCGATAACCATATCAAATAATTCTTCTCGACCATATGCCGCACTTCTACGTCTTTGATAAGCATATTCTGCGGAAGATAAGAATTCTGGTCTACGTCCACCAATTTTTAAAGCTCTACCTAAAGCACTATCTGATATACCTGTCTCATAAGTAAAATCACGCCATGCACTACGTTCTAATACGTAGTTACCACCACCCATCAAGATATCTTGATAAACCCGTTCATTGGATTTATCTGTAATGCTTTTGCCACCTTGATAAATAGCCATACCCGCAGCCATAGTACCAGCTATAGCAGTTTGCAATTGTGCAGCAGCGTTATTTTGAGCGGTTACAATGGCCGCTTGAATATTAGATTGCTGCATTTGTGCAAACTGCTGACTTTGAGCATAGGAATATCCCTGCATCGAAGTAGCCGGATCTGGCATTTGCGGATATGGAGGCTGTGGATATTCATCCATTTACATATACCTTTTTAACGTGTTTTAAATCTAACGCAGAACCATTAGATTTTTTACCAATCTTAATTGTTTCTGGACCCTTAAGCATTTCTTTACCTAAACGCATCATTCTTTCTGATTCACTCTCAATGTCTGGATAAAGTAATTTATTAAGATCTTGTCTTGAGTTATTATATGCTTCTAAATTATTTGTAGCAAGATGACCTTGCATATTGTTATACATCATCTCTTTGATTAATTCTATTTCTATTCCTTTATCTTGAACGTAAATAAGTAAATACTTAAAACATTCAGGGCATCTATGCTGACCTCTAGCGGCTAACAAGGCTAACCGGACACCCCTGGAGGTTGCCGTTATTTTTTTAAGGCATCCTCACTTACGAATGCTTTAGAAGTAATATTGGCAAACACAGCAAGCTTTTCCGAACAAAGTCTTAACAGTTCTTCAGGTTGTCCTGTGAGTAAAAGAATACGTTCATCCATATCACCTTGCTGCATATTAGTTCCAATACCATTTGTTTTAATACGAACCAATTGTAATGCAAGATTGACTTTAGATGTATAGTTGTCAAGCTGAATTCTTGAGAGTTTATCTTTATTCGTTTCTGTGTAAGCACGAATAAGTTCATAGCCCTTATTACGTTCTTCATCTGTGATAGATTGAAAAGTTAATTCAACCTTACCATTAAACAATGTAAAAGTTTTAGTATAAACACCAGCGGAAAGAATTGAGATTAATACTTCCTCAAGTTCTTCTATTGTGCATGTATATAAAACCTTATCATCATAGTTTTTGATAAGTAAAAACTCGTCAACAATTGGAGTTTCTTTTGGGGTTTCTACCTGATCGGACATACGACCTCCTAAAGTTATTATAGACTAAGAAGCGTCTGGAATAAAGCCAAATTTACATTTAAGAAAAATAGCTCTTATTACATCGCTTGGATTAACTCGTACAAAACTAATATTTCTAACACCAACTAAATTAGTATTATCTTTAATTGAATATGGCTGTATACTTAATACCCAATTCTTACATGGAATCTTTTGACCAGCTTGAGGTTTATTTTCTCTTGTAGCAGCAATATATTTACTCATTGTAAAGATTGTTGTTTCTAATGGATCAATAGGAGGTTTGTTTTGAGGATTATAATTTCCATTATCATCCTGAATGAAATTGTAATCGTTACTAGCTATAAATTGATATGGATAAAAATCAACATTTGGTTGTAGTAATTTAACTGTAACAAATATTGTATTAACATCTATTACCTTAAAAACCATCGGCACATATGTTTTAGTTAAATTTAATGTATTTTGTAAAATCAAATCCCAACCTGAGCCTGGTAAATCATTGTAAGTTGCAGATCCGTTCATTACGTTATAGCCATTAATCACTGTAAACCATGGATTAATATTGCTAGTTGAATCTGTCTGAATATTCCCAGCATCATCAATTGTGGTCTTATCTGAAATATTTACATTTATACTTTGATACCATCCACCAATATCTACATTATCTGCATCAGTAGCGGTAGTTAAGTATAAATTAAATGTTCCATCTAGATTTTGAACTACCTTTTTATATGAAAAAGCACTAGAACCTGTAGTTAGGAAGCTTCCAATCGTTTTATTTACAATAGAGCCATCTGTAGTCGGAGTTCCTGTAATATTGGTTTGAATAATTGTTTCACCATTATTAATATTAAGATCAAAAAGAAAACCGAACTTTGTTCCAATTAAAGGATCTAAACCGCCACTAATAATACCATCACCATCACCAGGGACAACAATTGTACCTGAAACGGTTCTGCTATCAATTACCATAACTGGAGAAGTATTCGTTACGTAAGAATGACACATATTAGTAATCTTTTTAAGAATACCAAGCTCATCATCTGAGTTGTATTCTAAAAGACCGCCAGAATTAGTTACACTCCAATTATAATCACCAGATTCAGTGTTTGCACTATAATCAAAATCATCTAAGAAGTTATCTGTAATCTGACCGCGTAAAATTAAACCAGAAGTTCTATTATTATTAGCAATTCCTAACATTTCTGTAAAATATTTAAAATTAACAACCATACCTCTAAGAAGATCTAAATCTGCTTCTAAATGAAGTAAAGCGCGTTCTGGTGATCTTTTAAGATTATGTGTAGCTGTTTGTAACTTACCAATTTGATTTAACAAAGCATCAATCTTGCCTAATATAGATAAAATATCTGAAATATAAATATCTTTTAATAATTCTGTTGAAACTACACCAAGTAATTCTATATCAAGTTGAACTGGGTCAAACATTTTCTGAATAGTTAAAATTTGATTTTCTAATTGAGTTATTTTTGCTACAACCTCAACTACTACATAGTCAATAATACTAATATATGTATTGATTAAAGCTGTAATATTTTGAATCACTTGTGTAAAACATTTAGCAGCGGTATAAACTTGCTGAATAGTTTCTGCTACGCCTTTAGCTAATTTGGCATCTCTAGAACCATCTGGTCCCATTGATTGTAACTTTGTTTTAATAGCCTGAATACAATTCTGTTTGAATTGATTTAATCCATCAATAATAGGTTGTAATGTAATTTCTCCAAGACCTTCCTTAAGATTAAATTCATCTAAACGTGGAGGATTTGGATATGAACAATACTTTTGTGGAATCCAGGGTTTTAGGGGTGATGGAGTATTAAGCGAAGCAGAACCTTCATAAATAGCAGACATAATTTTAGCACTTAGACCACTTTGGGCAGCGACTGGACCCATATAGTGTTCTAAGAATAATGGAGTGCTAGTTAAGATTGTGTTTTGTTCAATTTGTTTCATTGAAAATTAATTCCCATTTTTGACATTCTTCTAAAGTACCATGTGCAAAAACTGCTCCAGATTCATCGATGAGTAAAAAAAAGTCTTTATTGTATGGTTCTACTTTAACATTTCCAATAGGTTCAACTTCTTTAATGGTTGAATTCAACAACTTCAACCTCCACATAATATGTAGGTATTTCTACTTCTACGTAATACATTATTTACTCCTTGCCATAAGTAAAAATAAGCAATTAGCTATATCTGTACAAGCTTCTAAAGGAATACCATCATCTTTATCAATGAGATTAGCTATTACAAGTAACAATTCTCTAAGTATATCCTTTGTAGGGATTTCGTTTGCTGTTCTATTGAAATCCATCTTCCACCTTATAATTTCCACTTACTCTTTTAAATATTTCTGTTCGTATAGCAAAGATATCTTGATTAACATCTATTAATTGTAATTTTAATTCTTTATTTTTTCCTAAAAATTCCGTAGTAATGTGAAATTCTTCTTTAAGAGTATTTGTACAAGTACTCTGAACAAAATCCATAATAGTTGCATTTGATAAAATGCTATATGCTCTTAATTGAACTGATGTATATATTGGATATAAATCTTCAAACTCGCGAACCATTCGATCTGTAATTTCATTAGGAACTCCATGAGCATTTACCATTTCAATGGGTAAAAGATGCGACAAAGTTCGTGAATGTGTTGGTTCTAAAAACATTACAAGTGTGTTTGTAAATCCAATTAATGTATTCAGTTCAATTTTTTTAATATTTGTATTATGTTGAATTACTACTTGAAC
>Ga0118677_10001572_pt1 | contig 48037 bp, 39 predicted proteins | sample AliMusrvi5mmetaG_FD_86154 | JGI IMG/M metagenome (GOLD analysis project Ga0118677, IMG submission 86154) | reverse complement strand
GGGGATAACCAGATACTGAAATATTATCTGTAAAAAACTTACTACTAGTTTGGAATTTTCTGGTGCCCGGGGTGGGAGTCGAACCCACACGACCTTACGATCGGCAAATTTTAAGTCTGCTGCGTATACCAATTCCGCCACCCGGGCAAATAAATCTGCATATCTATACTATCACTTTGAGGCCACGGTGGGAATCGAACCCACGCATAACAGTTTTGCAGACTGTCGACTTACCACTTGTCTACGTGGCCATTTTAATAAACCTAATACTAGCCATGATTCTATACGTTTTTGGACTCATAGTCTAGCGGAATTATTAGGTGTTGAAAATTTTCTTTAAAAAACTTTTACGATGAATTTGGGAAATTCCATACTTCTTTATCGCCACATAATGAGACTTGGTACCATAACCTTTGTGTATTTCAAATCCGTAATGCGGATATTTCTTGGCAAAGTTTTTCATTTTTTTATCACGTAAAACTTTGGCACAAATAGAAGCTAGAGCAATTATCGGTTCTTTGGCATCGCCGTCAATAATAGTTTTTTGATTGATATATCTTTCTGGAGCATAGAGGGAACCGTCTAGTAAAACCAGAGAATGTAGAGGTAAGAAAAATCTGCTACTTGCCCCTTTAATATCTTCTGATTTCCTACTAATACTTAGTTCAAGTTTTTTGAGAGATCGATTCAAGGCAGACCTTATCGAATAAGATAGCCCTTTTTCATCGATAGTTTTTGCACCAGAAAAGGAAACCGCCCAAAAAACCTCATGCGAATTTTTTAGATTTTTAGTAAACTTTTTCGAATTTGAGACTACTTTTATTTTTGCTAGCCACTCTTCTCTTTGCTTTTCTGATAATTGTTTTGAGTCTTTGACACCACGAAATTGTTTTAGAGCTTCCCGCTTTGCAATAATGAACTTTTCCTTACTATTCAATTTGATTGCGAAAGTTCCAACTGAAACTGGCCCAGCCAATGGTCCTCGTCCGGCCTCGTCGATTCCGATGATAAAATTGTTGCAATTTTTTAGTAATTTGCGTATTTCTGCCATAAATAGATTATGACAGGCTAAATCTTTAAAAACAATGCAATAAAAAATGCGACGAAAGCCTTGGCCTCGTCACACTGGAATACATTCGAAGAATTACAGCTTAAAACCCGTTGAAGGTGCCGATGTGATGCACGTCTTGTGCAACATCATCAAATGCACGGTCAAGCGGTATCGGCCAGTTGTGGCCATTTGACCGCATCAATTCCACGTAGTAGGTCGTCTTACCCGCATCACAGTTTAAAATCTCGAACAACAACAACTGGAGATTCAACCCATTGATGCGGTTAAATACCTTTGCTGCCCCGTCGGTACCTTCGGTGGTAAAGACGAAAACTGTTTTGTTGCGATTTACCGGAGAACTGATATGAGTCTTGGCGCTGATCATGTGAAACTGCGAACAGCACTTGGACTCATTCACAAACCAGCAACGCTGTTCAGCGACAGCATTACAAGTATTGTGTTGTCTCCAGGTATCGAGAATTTCACTCGAGATACGACCGTCCTCCTTCGTCTGCATGATTCCGAAGTGAAGATCGCCGCTTTCGACGCAACGAAACAACTGGGCAGCATCACTGACGATGACGGGTTTGCTTGACGGTGATCGACCAGATTGGCGAATCATCCAGCTAAACCCTTCATGAAACACCCGCATGTAAATACGCGACTCTTTACCTGGCGGAATCAACATGCCAATCTGCACAGGCAACGGTCGAACAATTTGTTTTTGCATTACATACCTCTTATTGATGCTAATCGTTAGTTTGTCGTTTGGGTCAACTTCCCCAACCGATCTAGGTAAAAATCTACGCCACAAGTACAGAAAAGTCAAGAGCATCACATCGGAAGGCTTCCTACCCTATTATCTACAAAAACACTCTCAACGTCTTCAACATTCTGATATACTCTCTACATGTCCCAGTTCACTCACCTTCATACACATTCTCATTATTCTTTGCTTTCGGCTCTACCAAAACTAGATGAGCTTATAGCTGAAGCCAAAAAAGATGGTATGAAAGCACTCGCACTCACGGATAATGGAAACCTTTATGGTGCTATAGAATTTTATAAAACCTGCAAAAAGAAGGAGATCAAACCCATCATCGGTGTGGATTTTTATGTTGCCACTCGTACACGTACAGATATGCAACCTGGTATTGATAATAGGAGGACGCGTCTAGTACTGTTGGCGCAAAATTTGGAAGGTTATAAAAATCTTATCAAGCTTGTCACACAATCACATTTGGAAGGATTTTATTATAAGCCTCGTATTGATCGTGAACTTTTGGAAAAATATAATGAGGGGCTTATTGCCATTTCACCGTCGTTTTCTGGAGAAATCGCTCTTTCACTAAAAAGTCGAAGTCAGGATAAAGCTCGCGAAGTCGCCGCTTTTTATAAGAAAGTTTTTGGTGGAAGAACTGGCGGTGGTATAGAAAAAACTGGCAGCGAAAATCGTCTCTATATAGAAATCACACGTCACCCAGAAATTGAAGGTCACGAACAGTCAATGAAAACTTTGGTGGAATTTGCTCGTGCACAAGGAATTCCTATGATGGCTGCGCATGATGTTTATTATTTGAAACCCGAAGATAGATTTGCTCGAGAGACTCTCGTACGTGTAAATTCTCACACTGATGCGTCAGACAAAATTTCCGACTCAGATGAAGATGATTTTTCTTTTATTTCTAGTGCGCGTGCAGAAGAATTATTCCATGATTTACCAGAAGCATTAGAAAACACTGCTAAAATTGCCGACTCATGTAATCTAGAACTCACACTTGGAACTTGGGTATTCCCTGCCATGACGGTAGAAAGCGGTCGCAAGCCAGATGATGAATTACGTCATATAGTTTTTGAAGGATTCGAGCGCCGTGCCGTCACACAAACTCCAGAAATTACCGCACGTGCCGAATACGAACTCAAAGTTATCAAGGACAAAGGATATTCACCATACTTCCTCGTCGTGGCAGACATGCTTCGTTTCGCTCGTGAAAAAGGCATCTTAAGTAATATCCGCGGATCAGTTTCTGGATCCATGGTTACTTATCTTGCAGGAATTACAAATATTAACCCAATCGAATATGAAATTCCTTTTGAACGTTTCTTGAACCCAGATCGTCCATCTGCTCCCGACATCGACATGGACTATGCCGACGATCGTCGTGATGAAATTATTGACTACGTGCGTCAGAAATACGGCGCAGACAAAGTTGCTCAGATCGGAACATTTGGAACCATGGCTGCGCGCGGATCTGTACGTGACGTTGCGCGTGCAATGGGATTTGAATACGCTGTTGGTGATCGCATTTCAAAACTTATTCCAATGGGTTCACAAGGAGTTCCTATGACTATTGAACGCGCTCTCGAGGAAACACCCGAGCTCAAAGAAGCCTATACAAAAGAACCAGATGTTCGTCGTATTATAGACATGGCAAAAAAGATCGAAGGTTGTGCACGACATATCGGAGTCCACGCCGCTGGAGTCGTGATTGCACCAACTCCTCTTACTGATTACACACCGTTACAGTTTGATCCAAAAGGTGAAGGAAAAATTATTACACAGTACGATATGTATTCGATCGAAGAAGCAGGTCTTCTCAAATTCGACTTTCTTGGTCTCAAAAACTTAACCATTATTGCTGACGCTATAGATCGTATACGCAAAATCGACGGTGTGACTGTAGATCCAGAAACAATTCCAATTGATGACAAGCAAACTTTTGAAATGTTGGCGCGTGGAGAAACCGCTGACCTTTTCCAGTTGAATGGTGATGGTATGACAAAATTCCTCAAAGATCTCAAACCTTCTACTATTCACGACATCAATGCCATGGTGGCTCTATATCGTCCTGGTCCTATTCAATTTATTCCTGATTATATTGAGCGCAAACACAATCCAAAACTTATTAAATATCTCGATCCAGCTCTAGAAAAAATTCTCAAAAAAACTTACGGCGTGCTCGTTTATCAGGACGACCTTCTTATGATGGCTCACGATCTTGCTGGTTATAGTTGGATTGAAGTGGACAAATTCCGTAAAGCTGTTGGAAAAAAGATTCCGGCAGAAATGGAACTTCAAAAAGAAAAATTCATCAAAGGTTGTGTCACTCACAGTAAATGGCCAGAGAAAAAAGCCAAAGAAATATGGAAATGGATCGAGCCATTTGCTGCTTATGGTTTCAACAAAGCCCACTCAGTTTCTTATGGTCGTGTTGCTTATATTACGGCTTATCTTAAGACGCATTTCCCAGAAATCTATCTATCAGCTGTTTTATCAAGTGAATCCGGTGATACAGAGAAGGTTGCAGAAACTATCGCTGAATGTAAGCGTATGAATATTCCGGTGTTACCACCTGACATAAACGAAAGTTACAGTCAGTTTACGGTGGTGAAAAGTGCAGAGACTGCAACCTCTCAGAATACGCCGTTATCACCTGCTGGTGATACGGCTGGTTCTCACTCGCCTTCGCTCGTTCCAAAACATTCTTCGAACTTGCAGTCTCTGCACTCTAAGACGATTCGATTTGGATTGGTTACTATCAAAAATTTTGGTCAGGGTATCTCTACGGCTATTATCGATGAACGCAAAAAAGGTGGTAAATATAAATCTCTTACAGAATTTCTAGAGCGCGTAAAAGATCGCAACCTCAATAAAAAATCATTAGAATCTCTCATCAAAGCTGGTGCACTCGACTGTTTTGGAATCGATCGTGGTGCCATGCTCGGAAACTTAGACCTACTTCTTGATTACAATAAAGAAAGTGACGAGAAGCATCGTGACCAAGATTCCCTTTTTGGAATGATGACCGATACTTCTAGTGTTCCAACTTTGACTCTACTTGATGTTCCAAAAGCAGAAATGAAAGATAAACTTGCTTGGGAAAAAGAATTGCTGGGTCTTTATATTTCAGGACATCCGCTAGAAAAATATCGTGCAATTATTACAAAAAAAGATTTAGATATAAAGAAAGTCTTGGCAACAAAGAAAGATGGTGAATCTGTGGTTCTGTGCGTCATTATAAATGAAGTGCGTGCAATTCAGACGAAAAAAAATGAAACTATGGCTTTCGTCACTATAGCCGATTTCTCCGGAACCGCTGACGCCGTCGTTTTTCCTAGAACTTATACAGAATTCAAAAATCTTATAGCAGTTGATAAATGTATCGCGGTCAAAGCAACAGTGAATACCCGTAATGGTGAAAGAAGCTTTTTGATAGATAATATGAAGGGGTTGTAAAAATATTTAAATATGCTAAATTAAAAGTGGCTCTTGGAGGGTTTAGGCCCTGTCACGGCTGTTACAAGCTGTAGCCAAGTGCCAACAAAGATCCTCGTTTTATTGCGGGGTTTTTTGTTAGTCGGCCTCTTGGCTTAGATTATGCAAAATTCTCTTACTATTAGTTTTATCAATACGCCAATATGGAATAATACTCAAAAAGTGTCTTTGGCCACCAGAAATCATTTTGACAATTACTTTTGCTCTAATATTTTCAATCACAGCAACAAACTCATAATATGTTACGAGTTTCAAAACTTTATCCCACCGACTATTCATATTTTGCATCTCAAATCTCTGAATTTCACATATTCCCTGTAGAGTTTTAGAATCCTGAATTATCGTTGGTGCAAATTTAAGTAATTTCAATCTTGCATACTGATCTTCTTGTGTCCTTGCTACTTGATCAGACTTAAATTTCAAATGCCGAAGACCTTTGGCATTAAAGGCAATCTTTTCTTTAAAATATGGACAATAGATTTGACCAACTGTTGAATAAAAAGTTTCAACGGCGTTTTTCGTCGATTCAAAATCTATTTCATCTTTAAAATTAAATTTACCCATAAATATTTGGAGAGATTATACTCCTCAAAATATCTCGCGAAAGTTCCAGACTATAAATATATGGGTTGTAATTTCCTCCTACAACATCTATACTCATTTTAGTGCCAGCGTTGCCACGAGCAAGAGTCTCGGTGTGAGTAATACCATGGTATTACAGTTGTTCGTTCTTTGACTGTGAAGCCTAGGTCCTATCAGATAGTTGGCGGGGTAAAAGCCCACCAAGTCTACGACGGGTAGCTGACTTGCAAAATAGTATTGAGGATCTAGTAGTTGGACGATCTGCTACGCGTCCGCGAACAACCCAATACTGTCGGCCAGAGGCAACATAAGATACGCACTACTCCCCCATCCACCCAGTATTCTAGATCAGGTGGAGGGGAGTTTTTATTTTGGTAAACAAAAAACCACTGTCCTAGAGAACAGTGGCTGAGGCATAGCAGTACACACCTGATAAACAGGTAACAACAGATACGCCCACCTTGCGAAGCAGTTTGAACTTCTCGTGACTATTGCGTATCACGAAAACCGACGATCGCTTCACATTGACTCAAAAGAACAAAACTTGATAGTGAGAGTTAGTATATTTCTCTCACTAGTGTGGCATTACATCAAGCGCCCATAGGGCACGAATCACGTCGCCACACAGTGTAGCAATTCCACTGACGCCTTTGGAGGCAGCCAACACTTCGCTACACTAAGCTACTTTACGGTCCCCCTCGGAACCGCTTTTTGTAGCAGATTTTTCCACCTTCCACCATTCGCGGTGGAGGTATTCAGCAAAACGAGTCAACGTCCGCCAAATGGCCATTTTGTGAATGTGCCCATCGGTGTAGCGTTTCTTCTTATTTTCACCGAGCTCGGCTTCTGGATGTTTGACTCGAAGAGCCTTCTTGCGAGCCAAGAAGTACCGACCCCAATGAGTACGGTCCTTCTGCCGAATAAGCTGATCGGCAAAGAGGTAAAGAGCCTGTCTTCCATCTGGATTCCAGCCAGCCAATTCCCCGTGCCTTCGTCGTGGGAAACGTCCGTCGGCGAGCACATGCACACCGAGGAACTTCGCAAACTGTGCCGGTGTTTCGAACCGACGAATGTCGATAACCGAATTGATGATGCGAGCGGCAATCCGATAACCAATACCTTCGATGTTTTCGAAAATTCCCGCCCAAACATTCAAAGATTCGACGATCCGTTTGAGTTCTTTTTCCGCTTCACCTTCTGCCGCAAGCAAAGCCTGAAGAGTCGCGTCATTCGCTTTCCGACTGTCGAACTCTTTGATGATACTACCTTCCGGAAAACCACCTTTTTCAGTGCAGAAGATGCGACCGATGTCGCGCTGACGAATCCTCTGCTCACAGGCGATCCTCGCCTTCATCGTATCCATCCAGTAACGATACGCATTCCGCAATTGGATGGTCTCACGATCGTGTGCAACCATGGGATAGAAATCCTCTGGGTAATCGCACGCGAGATGAGCCAACAGAGCCGGATCATCGTCTTTCACACCGTCTCCACGATGTTTTTTGAGCGCAAACGGTGGAATACGAATGACCTTACCACCAATTTCATCAAGTTTACGACTCAATGCGGAGGCAAAATAGTCTCCTGATCCGCCGAGCATCATGACCACAGTGTCACCTTTTTGGATACCGATCCAGGAGTAAGGCACCTTGACCGCAACTTCAGTCAAAACTGAAATGCCTTTTTTGATTTCGTAGCGACACTGCGATTTGTGACGTGTGATTGCAGCATCTTCATCCTTGGCTGGACGAAACAAAACTTGATGCTCAATAAACAGACTCACATCTTGTTCCGGCACGCAGTTACGCCAATGGGTCGGGCATGCGCCATTCAAGAAATCGAGCTCTTCTTGTTCGGTGATAAGCTCGAACTTCACAACATCATTCGATTTCGTATTGACCATAGCGACCAGAGTTGGTCTGGCTACTTGGTCCTTCCGTTGCTTAACCCGATGAACAATGCCAACGAACCATTCTCCATCGGTTCGAAGGCTATTAACTTTCGTTAAGACTTCTCTATTATCTGCCATACACTTTCCTTTCCGCGTTTTAGGTCCGTCGACCGTTTTTTGTTTATTGGTGGTGACGGCATGAGATAAGTCGTTGCACGCCTCAAAGAAGCACGCGTTTCAACATCTCACACCGCCACCAACCAAGTACTTGGGGCACCTTTCTACTCGCCATTCAAGGCAGGCTAACATACGCCCCATTCCCGGTAAGGGAAATTTGGTGTGGATAGAACCTATTTCACTTTCCTACGGAAAGCACAGTTCATCTTATCCACACCTCCAGTTTAGCTGGAAATTGTTGTAAACGAACACCAGAAATTAAAATCCTTTTTGACGCTATCACTTTAATTACACTATGTCAACTCCCCTCCCACGAGACCGTCAAAGATGCTAAAGTTATGCAATCATAACCTGTAAATTTATGGCTAATTCACAAGACCCTGCAAAACTAGCATTACTCACACTGAAGCGCCACACTTTGGCTCATCTTTTGGCTGCAGCTGTCAGCGAACTTTACCCTGATGCCAAACACACCATTGGTCCAGTCATAGACAATGGTTTCTATTACGACTTCGAATTTTCACCAGAGAACAAACCAACAGAAAAAGAACTCAAAGATATTGAGAAAAAGATGCGCAAACTACTGCCTTCTTGGAAGACTATAACTGGCGCGGAGATTACCGCAGACAAAGCCCACGAAATTTTTAAAGCAAATCCTTACAAGCTCGAACTTATCAATGAGATCACAGCAAAGAAAGAACCAATCACTCTATATACTGCTGGTGGCGAAAAAACTAACGCGGATGGCAGCGCGCGTGGCTTTTCCGACCTATGTCGTGGTGGTCATGTAGAAAATCCTGCAAAAGAAATTACTTCTGATTCATTTACACTTTCTCATATCGCAGGAGCGTATTGGAGAGGTGACGCAAAGAACGCCATGCTTACTCGTATTTATGGACTCGCTTTTGACACAAAGGCTGAGCTCGATGCTTACGAAAACATGATGAAAGAAGCCGAGAAACGTGATCACAAAAAACTTGGTAAAGAACTTAAACTTTTTACAAGTTCCGCACTCGTTGGTTCTGGTCTACCACTCATACAACCAAAAGGCATGATTATCCGTAAAGAAATAGAGGATTATCTTTGGGAACTTCACAGAAATCGTGGGTACGACAGAGTTTGGACCCCTCATATTGCCAAAGAAGACTTATACATAATGTCTGGTCATGCTGCCAAATTCGGTGACGAACTTTTCCGTGTACAAGGGAAAGAAGAGAAATTCTTCTTGAAACCAATGAATTGTCCGCACCACATGCAGATCTTCGCTGACAATCAGTTTTCATATCGAGATATGCCAGTACGTTACTTCGAACCAGCCACTGTTTATCGTGACGAAAAATCTGGCCAGCTAGCTGGACTCACTCGTGTTCGTTCGATTACACAAGATGATGGTCACCTTTTCTGTCGTGTCACACAAATAGAGCAAGAAGTTTCTACTATTGTTGAAGTCATCAAGAAGTTCTACACAACATTCAACATGATGGACGGTTATTGGGTTTCTCTATCTGTACGTGGTGAAGATAAGAGTAAATATCTCGGAACTGACGCAGTTTGGAATCTTGCAGAAAGTTCACTCGAAAAAGCTGCAAAAGCAAACGGCATAAATTATCGCCGAGTTCCTGGCGAAGCTACTTTTTATGGTCCGAAACTCGACTTCATGTTCAAAGATGCTATTGGTCGCGAATGGCAACTAGCAACTATCCAATGTGACTTCAATTTACCAGAACGCTTCGATTTACATTTTGCAAACGAAAAGAGTGAGAAAGAGCGTCCAGTCGTCATTCATCGTGCCATTTCTGGTTCTCTAGAGCGCTTTATGGGAATAATTATCGAGCATTATGGTGGTAGCTTCCCTCTCTGGCTTTCACCGGTACAGGTCAAAGTTATACCAGTTGCTGATACCAACATTGATATAGCTCAAAAAGTTCACGCTATGCTTCGCGAAAATAATATCCGTGCTGAGATCGAACTTTCTCATGACAATTTCGGCAAGAAAATCCGTAATGCAAAAGTCACAAAAATCCCTTATTTTATAATTATCGGTGACAAAGATATGGAAGCTGGGAAGGTTACACTTGAAAGTCGTGATTTGTCCGCCAAAGGTTCCGCCGGTTCAGAAAAATCCGGTAATGGTCAAGTCGGTCAGCTATCTACTGAAGAAGTTGTAAAAAAGTTTTTGGAGGAAATAAAAGCTAGAAAATAAGCCATACATCTGGTACTTTATTTCTTTTCATCCTTAACCTCCTTAGAAATCCTGCGTAAATAGAACGATGCACCATGCTTCTTGACCTCACCTTTACCACGAACCATGTCTAGAACTTTTTTGCTGTGAGTATTAGAAAGTGTAAGGTGCTTGAGCTCCACATAAACATTACGTACATGTACCAAAAGATGAAAAGCTATCCATTGTGCCAAAGCGATAAAAGTGTGCTTGTTTATATAAGAAATTCCAGATTTAATTCCACCGAAAAATGCAGCAAAAATATGATCACTACCTTGACCGAATCTAGAAACAACAGAAGGATGTCCTGTAGTAATTTCCTGACGCTTCAAAAGAAGCATAGAGATAATTCCTGCAAGTGAGACATAAAAAATTGTAATTAGAGTATACATATTTGCGCGACAACGCGCGTGATACAACTAACGCTCAAGAATCTTGAAACGCTTGAAACGACCTACGGCCATCTTTTCGCCAAATTTCTGGACGGCTCCATCTACTAGACCCTGAACCGTGACGTCTGGATTCTTGATGAAAGGTTGATTGAGAAGGACCATTTCCCCGAAATATGCATCCATCTTACCTTGTAGAACTTTCTCACGCATATTCTCTGGTTTGTCTTTGACTTCAGCAGCAAAAACTTCTTTGGCAGTCTGCTTGTCTGCATCTGTAACATCATTTGTACTCAAAAACTTTGGGTTTGTAGCAGTGATATGCATGGCAATATCTCGAGCAAGGGTTTTGAAAGCCTCGTTATTTGCTACGAAATCTGTCTCACAATTGAGTTCTACGATCGTACCAACGTTGCCGGTAGCATGAATATAAGCCTGAATAGTCCCAGCACCAAAAGTACGATCTGCTTTCTTTGCAGAAATCTCACCGCTTTTCTTACGTAAAATAACAATGGCTTTTTCTATATCACCCTGAGCTTCCTCAAGAGCCTTTTTACATTGCATAATAGAAACACCTGTCTGATCTCGGAGCTCTTTGACTTGTTCTGTAGTGATTGTGGGCATTTTTTTGACTAAATTATTGACTAAATTATTTTAATGACAAACGACTAAAAATAAAAAACGACAACTAACAAATAAAATGAGCTATTTTGTGGCAGTAACTTTGGCGGATGCCGATGTTGCGGATTTTGCAATTGGTGAAGGTGCGACCGTGACTGCTGGAGTTAATTTCTTTCCGGCTTGATAGGCTTGCGTAATCTCATTAACAAAATATTGAATGCTCAACTTTGATCCGTCGTTACCGACAATAGGGAAAGTTATGTCAGAAATATCACAGTCTGAGTTAGAAAGTGCGATAACTGGAACTTTCATATCAGAAGCTTCTTTGATGGCATTGTGTTCTCTACGTGGATCTACAACGAAAATCACGTCAGGAATCTTTTTGAGAGAAACTATACCAAAGAACATTCTTTCAAGTTTATCTATCTCTTTACCGATAATCATACGCTCACGCTTTGTATACTTTGCAAGCTCACCTTTTTCGCGGTCAGAAATAAGCTTCTCAAAGCGATCAATACGCTTGCGAACTTGCATGAAATTTGTGAGAGTTCCTCCGATCCAACGACCATCAACGTAAGGAAGATTGAGAGATTGAGCGGCGGTTTTGATGGCGGCACTAGCTTCTTTCTTACCCCCAACAAATAAAACCGTTTTACCTTCTGAAGCGAGCTTATGAATATAAGCTATGGCAACATCAAGAAGAAGCTTGGTCTTTTCTAGGTCGAAAATGTCTGTCTTATTCTTTGTACCGAAAATATATGGGTTTGAAGTAGGATTTCTGCGTGAACGTCCAAGGCCGTACTGCGTTCCAGCGCTGAACATTGATTCAATGGTGTTCTTTGTTGTTGGCATAATGTAAGGGGTAGCTTAGCAAGGAGGGGCGACGAAGTCAATAGATTAAATCCTGTGTTTCTATATAAAACCTTTGGTCAGAATTTAGAATTTCTGCAGTGTTTCTTCATAATGAAATGGTATGGTTCACCGAACATGTCACAAAACATCGCCTATATAGATGGTGCAAATTTACATAAAGGAACAGAGGATCTTGGCTGGAAACTAGATTATCGCAAATTCCGAGTATGGCTCACAGAAAAGTATAGTGTCGGTGTAGCGAAAATATTTATAGGAAAAGTTCCTGAATTTAAAAGTATATATAAAAACTTAAGAAATGCAGGTTTCGTCATCTCATTCAAGACGATACGAAGAGGAAAAGGTGGGGCTATAAAAGGTAATTGTGATAGTGAACTAATAGTTACAACTATGACAGATTATTATGAACACCAACGTGAAAAAGTTGTCATAGTATCTAGTGACGGAGATTTTTCTTCATTGGCAAACTTTCTAAAAAAGAGAGGTGTTATTGTATATATCGTTTCACCACGCAATTCATGTTCACTGCTATTAAAAAGATTAAATATCTCAATCTTATATCTTGATACACAACGAAACATATTAGAACTTTCTCTCCAAAATGAAAAAGCCCTCGATGGGGACGAAACCCCATAAAGGTCTTTTTCTTAGGAATACTCTAAAAGTATAGCAAGCAAAAAATTACTGTCAAGGTATTATTCCTCCACATCTTCTTTAGCCGTGCCCTCGTCTCCTTCACTTCCCCCACTCTTTTCATACGCATGCAACGCATCAATAATAGGCTGCAACTTACCCTGCAAAATAATAGGAATATTATGCCACGACTCTTTTATACGATGGTCAGTAATACGATCTTGTGGAAAATTATAAGTACGAATCTTTTCAGAACGATCTCCTGTACCGATTTGGCCTTTACGATGAGCAGCAAATTTATTGATGTCCTCTTGCTCTTTTAGAGCAGCAAGACGAGAAGTAAGTAAGTTAAGAGCGTGCTCGCGGTTTGCGCTTTGACTGCGCTCAACAGTAGAGCGCACATCCATACCAGTTGGCTTGTGAATAATACGCACAGCTGACTCAACCTTATTCACATTCTGACCTCCCTTTCCGCCTGCACGAGAAAATTCGATCTCCAAATCGGCGGGATTGATGACGAAAGTTGTCTTCTTGCGAATCGGCATAATGGCGACAGTAACAGTAGACGTATGAACACGTCCCATTTTTTCTGTCTCTGGAACACGTTGAACACGATGCACACCAGTTTCCCACTGTAGATCTTCATACACACCATCACCTTTTAGCTCGAGAGAAGCTTCTTTATAACCACCAAGATCATTTTTGGACTCTTCGGTAATGCGAGTAGCCCAACCACGCGCTTCGGCATAGCGTTTATACATTTCCAAAAGTTCAGCTGCAAACAAAGCTGCTTCATCACCACCAGCACCAGCACGAACTTCTAGTACGGCTTCACGAGGTCTTTCATCTTCTACGACTTCGGAAGCGATAATAGAATCCATTTCTGCGAGCAAAGATTTCTTCTGCTCTTTTATAGAAGCAAAATCACTATCAGCCAGTTCTTTCATCGACGGATCCTTCGCAATAGTTACATGTAAATCAGCCTCGTCTTTCTCGAGTTTTTCATAAAGACCTGCAAGAAAAGCAGTCTTTGGATTATTTTTGTAAGCGTCGAGGTTCATAATTATATATGAGAAAACACGCGTTGGCGCACCTCCTCGCTTACCCTATTTTGCGACAGAAGCCTTTGCCTTCGAAGAAGTTGACTTGGCCATGCGATTCTTGAACTTTTCCACACGACCGGCGGTGTCGATAGTCTTGTCCTGATTTGTGTAAAAAGGATGAGAAGCACTAGAGATTTCTACATGGTAAGCAGGATATTCCTTGCCATCTGTCCATTTATCAGTTTCCTTGGTCTCAATAGTAGAAGGTATGAGAAATTTGGCACCACTAGAATTGTCTGCAAAAATAACTGGGCGATAATTGGCGGGATGAATGTCTTTTTTCATATGGAAATAATATAGCACATGATATAATAAACGCAAATGAATAACCCAAACACAGTTCCAGAAAAAAACCACATACAAAATTCACGACCTAATAGTCGTATTCATGTTGTATATACGATCGCAGTAATCGGATTCATATATACCCTACACTCGGTTATTCCGATGTATTCAAACTCCATATTCTTGGAGCTTCTAACAAACAAGCTGACTGTCGATTATATCTTTATGCTCGGAGCAGCTGTGTCAATCCTGGGATTTCTCATAGCACCAATCATGATCCGTCGCTTAGGTAATTACTACGCCACACTCTATTTAGTTGTTATCCAAATTCTACTTTTTTATGGAATGATAACGACAAAATCAACTGGTTTATTTGTCGCCTTTTTCATTCTACAAACAGCGGTCATAGCTATTATCGGATTATGTCTAGATATTTTCCTAGAGACATACACCGATAGTATGCACATCGGAACTATCCGTGGAATGTATACCGCCACACTCAATGCCTCATGGATAATAGCACCACTCATAGGATGGATGATTATCAACGGCGATAAAAACTATCACAATACATACGTAGCAGCACTATGGATGCTGTTCCCTCTTCTTTATCTTATTTATACAAATTTTCCTCGTTTCAAAGATCCAAACTATACACACCTTTCACCGTGGCAATTGATCAAGCACATAAGCCATAACAAAAATTGGATCAAACTTTTCTCAGCTAACGCTATTCTCCAGGTTTTTTATGCTTGGATGACGATATATTGCACAATATACCTAAGCAATATCATGGGCTTTAACGCAGAGTCCATGGGTACTATACTTGCGATAATGTTAATTCCTTTTGCCCTTATTCAATATCCATTAGGGAGATTGTCCGACAGAAAATATGGTGAGAAAAAAATAATGATTGCTGGATTCACTTTATTAGGTGTGTCCACGGTTGTACTAGCTTTTATTCACATCCCGAGTGTTGCTGTCTGGGCAGGAATATTATTTGTCACTCGTATTGGTGCAGCTGCTGCCGAAATTATGATTGAAACCTACTTCTTCAAAACAGTATCTATGCGTGACACTGCAGCATTGGGGCTGTTCCGCGTCACAAGACCAATATCTTATTTGATAGCTCCTCTGCTAAGTATAATAGCCGGACTCATATTGGGAAAATATTTTACAGGTGAAGCTTATATGTTCGCGGTTATAGGTATAGTTGTCCTTTTGGCAATTATTCCTTTACTTTCTCTCAAAGATACAGACTAGGGTTTGTGTGGTTTACAGGGCAAAATTTTTCTGGTCTCTAGATTTTTCTCGCCTCTATGCACATAAAAAGCGGAATTTCTTTACGAATTCGATCTTCCTCAGTAGCTCGTGGACCTTTTTGACTTTGCTTATGAGAAATCCACTCTTCGAGACGAGTCACTGCAAAACCAGTAGAACTTAAAGCTTTAAAATATGACTGAAGTGGACGATGGAAAGAAACGGTTTTTGCACCAAAAGCGGAAATTTTGGCTACACCACCCTTGTCAATGCCACTAGAATCTTTGTTCGTGCCATTTTTATTTGTGCCAGGATTCATATCGATCTCAGTTTGCGTATCAGACATATATGCATCAATGCGACGATATTGTGTAGAGCTTTTCTCATCCCAAACCCAACTAGTTTTTTGTGGGATTCTGAAGATTGGATGATTGATCACGATCACGAGACGTCCACCAGGCTTGAGTGCACGAAAAGCTTCGGAAAAAGACTTTTTCATGTCACTAATATTTTGAATAGCAAGAACAATTGTGACAACATCAAAATTTTTTATCAAAGGAGGAAGTTTTTCTGCTGGAGCCACATAATAAGCAATAGGTTTTAGCGACACCATTGATCCCGACACCACGGTAGATTTTGCTCCAGTCTTCGTATTAGTATCAGAAGATGTATGTTCTTTAGCCAAATCAATCAACTCTTTTGAAATATCACAACCGGACACATTTGCTCCGGTCTTTTGGAAAGCACGAGTAAAATATCCTTGACCACAAGCAATATCAAAAATCGGCATCTCTGGTTTTGGATCAACAATTCTCAAAATATTCGGCAAAATTACCTTTTCTTGAAATGTATTGCCAGATTGTTCGAGAAGCTCATCGTACCATTTTGCTACAACACCCCAAGAAGTCGTTTTCATAAAAGTAATACTAACACAAATAATTATTATTCAACGAAACTATTAATAAAGAAATCAGCCCCACTTTCCGCAAAAGGCGATAAGTAAAAGGGCTGAGGAAACAACTGGTTCCTCCGCCAAGCATGCCGCGCATTTCGGTTTGAGGTGTTTTGGGAGGAGGACAACACCTTTAGACTCGGGTAGCACTCGATCACATGCTTGACGGAAGACCAGTCGGGAAAGTAAACAGGAGTTGCACGCCAAGGAGGTGGGGGTGGGGAACCCCTCTGAAGAACGTGCAAGCTCCTGTTTACGAAATTGTGAAAAAAACGCGGTAAGACTTTCTGGTCGATATAATAAACAAAATAAGTAGTCTTGTCAAGATTTTCAGGATAAATCACTTGTTCCCTTCCAAATAAGCCTAGAAACCTATATAATTTAGACTATGAAAAAAATCAAATCTATACATGCACGTGAGATTCTTGACTCAAGAGGCAACCCGACAGTAGAGGTCGATATTACCCTTTCAGATGGTTCTTTTGGGCGAGCTTCGGTACCATCAGGAGCTTCCACTGGAAGCCATGAGGCTATCGAGCTTAGAGATGGAGGTACCAGATATGGCGGTAAAGGCGTATTAAAGGCTGTAAAGAATATAAATACTATAATTTCCAAAACTATCGCAGGAAAATCTGGCGTCAAAGGTTATGATCAGCGTTCTCTCGATACCACCCTTATCAAGCTCGATGGTACACCCAACAAAGGCAAACTCGGTGCCAATGCCATACTTGGAGTGTCGCTAGCCTTTGCTCGTGCTTCAGCTGTCAGTACAAAAATTCCACTTTACAAATATTTCAACTTGCTTTCTATAGCTGCCGCCAAAAGTTCTACAAAAGGAGGCGTCAAAAAAATTACAATGACCTTACCTGTTCCAATGATGAATATCATAAATGGTGGTCAACACGCAGAAAATTCTACAGATATCCAAGAATTTATGATCATACCAGTAGGACCAAAGACTTTTTCCGAAAAACTTCGCGCTGGAGCAGAAATTTTTCACGCTTTAAAGAAAATCTTGAAGGGTAAGGGTCTAGCTACCACAGTCGGTGACGAAGGAGGTTTCGCGCCTACCCTTCCGTCAAACGAAGCCGCTCTAGAGATCATCGTCGAGGCTATCACAGCTGCAGGATACAAAGCCGATTCCTCTGGTATCGCTATCGCTCTCGATGCTGCTGCTACAGAATTTTACAAGGATGGAAAATACGTATTAGCTCGTGATAATAAGACATTTTCTTCAGATGAAATAATCTCTTGGTACGAATCTCTAGTCAAAAAATATCCAATCATATCTATAGAAGATGGCTTGGCAGAAGATGATTGGACTGGATATGCAAAACTTACAAAAACACTCGGATCGAAAACCGCCACAAGCCGCAGAGTCCAGCTAATTGGTGATGATCTATTCGTTACAAATATAGAAAGATTGGCACGTGGTATCAAAGAAGGTGTGTGTAATTCTATTCTCATCAAGCTTAACCAGATTGGTACCGTCTCAGAGACTATAGATGCTGTAAATCTGGCTCGTTCAAATGGTTACACATCTATTATCTCTCATCGCTCAGGAGAAACCGAAGATACTACAATCGCCGATTTTGCCGTTGGAACAGGTGCAGGTCAGATCAAGACTGGTTCTCTTTCCCGAACGGACCGCGTGGCTAAATATAATCAGCTATTGAGGATAGAAGAGGTTTTGTAAAAAAGAGGAGTTCCCCACACCTTATCCACAGCTTCTCCACAAAGAAATCCCCTCTAGTATATCTACTCCTCTCTGGTAGATGAACCGCTATGACACGACAACCCGCTTTGGCGGGTTATTGTGTTAGATTTTTTCCTGTCATTGCTGTAGGAACTTTCAACCCAAACAAACTTAAAACCGTCGGCGCCACATCAGCAAGTCCTCCATCATGTAAAGCAAAATCGTGCGATGTCAAAATGCATGGCACAGGGCTCGTGGTATGAGAAGTGTGCCTAACGCCAGTCACTGTATCAATATTCATCTCTGCATTTCCATGATCGGCAGTTATAACAGCAACTCCACCAGCTTTACCAAGAGCGTCTATCACTCTCCTGAGTTGTACATCGACAAATTCGACTGCTTTTATCGTAGCGGAAACATTTGCGGTATGACCGACCATATCTGCATTGGCAAAATTCATAAAAATAAAGTTGGTACCAGCCGCAATCTCCTCTATAGCTTTGTCAGCAATACCTTCGGCACGCATTTCTGGAGCTTCGTCATGAGTCTTTATATCTTTCCTGCTTGGCAACAAAATATCACGTTCACCATCGTATGGAGTTTCGCGTCCGCCATTCAAGAAATATGTAGCGTGAGCAAATTTCTCTGTCTCTGCGATATGAGCTTGACTTAGACCCGCTTTGGAAATCTCTTGACCTAGTGTTGTTTCTACTGCCATAGGAGGAAATGCCATTTTACATACAAAGTCTACGCAATATTCTGTCAAAGTAACAAATAAGATATTACTGTTTTTTTGTTTTTCTAGAAGTTTTTCTGAAAGCATACGCGCTCTGTCAGCACGAAAATTAAAAAAGAAAACAGCATCATTGTCTTTGATGGCACAACCCATACCTTCAGGATTAGCACACACAGCTGGCTCCATTAGTTCATCGACTTTACCAGCTTTATATTGTTCATCCATATAAGCTGATGGCTTGATATCACAAACATTTCCCTTACATTCGAATATTGCTTGCTCGACTTTGGCTAGACGATCCCAGTTGTTGTCACGATCCATCGCATAATATCTACCTGAAATAGTAGCAATAAAAAAATTTGGACCTAGTTCATCCAGTAAGTTTTCTAATTCCTTCAAATATCCAGAAGCACTTTGTGGAGGGACGTCTCTACCATCAGTAAAAACATGAATAGCTACACGTGGAACATTGTTCTTTTTGGCTAATTTTAGAAAAGCATATAGATGTGCTTGGTGACTATGAACACCGCCCGGGCTAAGTAAACCTTGCACATGTAAAGTAGAATTATATTTTTTTACATGGTCAAAAAGTGACAAAAATTCTGGATTTTTGTCAAAGTCGCCATTGGCAATAGCTTTGTCAATACGCACAAGATCGGTATCTGCAGGTTTACCAGTACCAATAGTCATATGACCGACTTCGCTATTACCCATTTGACCTTCTGGGAGCCCTACAGCTTCTCCAGAAGCTTTCAGTAAAGAACGTGGATATGTCTTCCAGAGTTCATCAAAAAAAGGTTTGTGAGCAGTAGCTATAGCATTGTTCTTTGTGTCTTCACGATAGCCCCAGCCATCCAAAACGATCAACGCAACAGGATTAAAAAATTTTTGCATGAGATGATTATATCATAGGTAATTAAACCTATTCTATTTATTAAAAAATATTACTACTCTAAAACTTTTCTATGGAATAATTCGCCCACATATCTTACAAGAAGAACAGAGGCTGTAGCACAGAATATGCCGAGTGCCCAGCCAGCTATAACGTCAGATGCCCAATGGACATTGAGAACAAGACGACTTAATCCAATAAGAATGATAGCCAATACACACGCTACAAAAGTTAATTCTCGCCAAACCCACGAGCGAATCTTCGGCATTGCTAAATAAGCAACAATAAGGAAAAAAGCAGCGGCCATACCGGCATGACCACTAGGAAAACTCGGATCAGTAACTACCTGCAGGGCATTTTCTGGACGAGCGCGCATGAAAAATTCCTTAAGAAGTCCTATTACGAAAGCCGATGAACCAATAGATAGAAGCATAATAGCTGCAGAACGCCACTTTTTTCTCAAGGAAAGAGCGACTGTAACAATGACACTCAAGCCTCCAATTACCAATGTGCCACCACAATTTGTGATTACATTAGCAATACTAGCCATATACGGTGTAACATGAGAAGCCATAAACAAATTTACGGAAACATCAAAACTAGCTAGTGAAGACCCGACGAATGAAGAACCAGCGACTGCGGGTTGTATCGACCACGCATCTTGTACGACTTGAGCCAAAACCCAAAGCGCAAGAAGATTGAGTATAAGCATAAACAGTTCATACTTCTTGAAAACATGAAAACGAATATTTACGAAACGATAACCCCAGATAATTACTACAGCAGCACATATTGCAATCAAAATAAATTTTCCCATAAAACCAGCGGCGGCTTGATAGCCAGCTCCAAATGCAAATCCCAAAACTATTGAGGATATCGCCCAAATACATCCACCAATAATATTGAATTTCCAAAATTGCTTATCTGACGTTTTGTTCGTACCTACCAAGAATGGCATGAGTGCGCGTGTCATCGGGCTCAAACGTCCGATCACCATGGCTTTACCTGTGTGATTAGCGAGAAGGTCTTGGGCTTTCTTTATGTGTTTATTGGTAATGAAAAAATACGGCTTGAGTTTATCTATAAGCGAGAGACCATATTTTTTACCAAGATAATATCCGAGATAATCACCAAGTAAAGCTCCGGAAATTCCTAGAATGAGAGTTATCCACACATTGAAAACTCCAACCTTGATCAAAAAACCAGCGACAATTAGAGAAACGTGTCCAGGAACAAGCGTTCCAATAAGTGGAACACCTTCAAGTACAACCGTCAGAAACAAAAAGGGATATCCCCCTATAATTGCAATCGTTTCTATCTGTTTTGCAAGGTCTGCAAAGATATGTGTATAACCCATACGATTGTATAGTTTAACATGCGCATGATATAATGAAAACCTATGAAAAAAATAACAATCTATTCCACGCCAACTTGCGTTTATTGCAATATGGCCAAGACCTTTTTTAAGGCAAACGGGTTCGATTATACAGAGTATAACGTCGCAACAGATCTTCCTCGTCGTAAGGAAATGATCGACAAGACTGGTCAAATGGGTGTTCCAGTCATCGATGTTGATGGAAACGTCGTCGTAGGTTTTGATGAAGCAAAGTTGAGCGCTACGCTAGGAATTAAATAGTAGGCTGTGTAGGAACCGCCAGTTTGAAGGCGGGATTTTTGTGTAGTTTTAATATGAGATTTTTCTCATAAGTGATTTGTGTGCATGATTTTTTACCATGATAATTAGCCACAGAAAGGAGGTGTGGGTAAAAACTTTTTTCCAAAAGTAGGATTTTTGCAATAATTTCTAGCCGAGGTACCAGTACCTCGTGGTAAAATTATGCACATTTTCCATGTTTGAGAACTTATATTACTACCCCAGCCACAAAATATGGCTTATTTACGTAATTATCTTAAAATTTAACTATTTCAATATAAAAACCATAAAGAGCACTATAAAAGTTATTCCCAAACAGAGGTCTATTATAATTCCTGTAAGTGAACCGATAACCCCGGCACCAGCGGCTTTAAGTGAACCCACCAAGTGAATCGTGCTGTTTTTAATAGTTTCTTCCTTATTTGAAGCGTCTTTATTCGACGCGTTCTTATTTCCTTGATGTCGACGAATAAGTTCCCCGACTAAAATTCCCACAAAAAGTCCGATAAGCCCACCAAAAAGTGGCAAAACAAAAGTCCCAATAATCACACCGGTAATTCCAAACAAGAAAGTTTTACCTTGTGCCCCACCCCATTTTGCTGCAATAAATCCCGCAAGTTGATCAACGATCAATGTTATTAAAGTTACTCCCACCAACACCGCAATATTTGCACCTGTCAAATAATGTGAATGTGGACTGATAAAATGATTGGCCAAACTATATAAAAGCGCCACTACGAACATGTAAGGAACTCCTGGAAGCATCATAATTGTAGCCAAAAGACCTGGGAGTAAAAGGGCTGTAAAAATTGTTATTAGAGTAATGGAGAGCATTTGAGTGTTAATTATAACTTATAAAAAGAGAATTTATTACTCTTACACTGAGACTTGCCTCTAGGTCTCAGTGTTTTTATTTAAATAGATTTAATCTGATCTGATCTTCTTCTCTGTGCGGGTAGGGAGAATCGGCTTCGCCTCTCACTCGACCAGTCTCGTTCGGGCTAGCCACCGGCTCACGGCTCGTCGTGCTCGACTCGCACGTTCCGCCGTTCGATTTCCCTACCTCGTCGCAATGATGTTCCGCTCGAAAGCCATTTAGGCTTTCTTGCGTATCATTGTGCGGGTAGGGAGAATCGAACTCCCGTCTCAGCCTTGGGAAGGCCGCATTCTACCACTAAACCATACCCGCATTGTCATACTGACCACAATAAACCACTAAACCATACCCGCAAATTTTTAAAACGATGAAAAATTTTACACGACTAACATACTACAACCCAATCGCGCCCCAAATTCTTCCCCACCAACTTTGCCCTGACGTCGAGTTTGCCTCGCTACCAGAGCCAGCACTGTTACCAGAACTCGTCGAAGACGTGGACGCACTGTCATCCAAAATCACCGCCACCGACTCACCTTCTTTGGTTCCACGATACTTTGTACGAAGCTCAGACTCAATACCATCAGGTGAAGATAATTGATCAATTTTACTGGTTAAATCAGTTTTTTGAACTTCTAGACGATCTATTTCTGCTTGGGTCTCAGCCGTCTTTACGGAAACAGTTTCGTCAGATTTGTGGATATTCCAGGTGGCACGACCCAAAAGAACAAGAATAATCAAACCTGCTACAAACATAAATGGCGATGAAACTAGTGCTTGCCAAAATGAACGATTGTGATTTCTCATATAATTAATTGCTGTAGTAAGTTGCGATTTGTGCGTCCTTTAAGTATACTAGATTTGCTATGTTATTTCATGAAAAAACAAAGAAAGCTGTAAGTGTTGGTTTTGCAGTGGTTTGCGTACTTGTCATCATCAGCATGGTTATCGCTTATTTCCCAGGCTGGAGGTAAACGCGCACTTTAATCCTCACTTCGCATCATTTTGACGAAGACTTCTTGAGGAATGATCACGGAACCATGTTCTTTTAGACGCTTGCGTCCTTCTTTTTGTTTCTCACGCAACTTCATCTTACGAGTAATGTCTCCACCAGAAAGTGTTCCAGCTGCATCTTTTTTCACACCAGAAAGTGAACGGGATGAGAGAATACGTCCAAAAGCTGTGGCCTGAATTTTATATGTAAATAATTCTCTTGGCAGAATTTTGTGTAAACGTTCTACGGTAGATTCGGCATCAACCTCGACTCTACGTCGAGATACTACGCGTGCAAAAGCTGGTACAGGTTCATCAGCTATCAAAACATCCATACGAACAACGTCAGCTTTACGATTGTCTACAATGTCATAAGAAATAGAAGCATATCCAGAAGAAATACTTTTTACTTCATCAAAGAAATTTCTCATGAGTTCACGCAATGGCATATTTAGTGTAAGCAAAGTTCTGTTATCGCCAAAATTTTCTGTACCAACAACTTCCCCTTCGTGGTCATACAAAGATTTCATCAAACCACTGAGATAAGCTGGTGGCGTAATTATTTTCAAAAGCACAATAGGTTCCATAACTTCAATGATATCGTGATCATCTGGAAAAAGTGATGGTGAATAGACTTTTACTGACTTGCCATTTTTAAGCTTTACTTCATAAGTAATAGTCGGCATCGTTACAACGAGATTTAGATTGAATTCACGGCGTAGACGTTCGGTGATAATTTCCAAATGCAACATTCCTAGGAATCCACAACGATAACCTTTGCCAAGAGTACCTGACGCTTCTTCCTCAAAAGAGAAAGCTGAATCGGAAAGACGCAAGCGACCAAGTGCTTGTTTCAAAAGTGGCAAATCATCCTGACTTTCTGGATAAATAGAAGCCCATACAACTGGTCTCGGTACCGCATAACCATGCAGTGGCTCCGAAGTATCCTTTGGAGAGGCTACAGTGTCACCTACAGAGGCTATACCTGGTTCCTTAATACCTGTGACAATATAACCGATCTCGCCAGCACTCAAGGTAGCAGTAGGAGTTTCGGCTGGAGCAAAAATACCAACATCTATGGCTTCGAATTCCCTGTCGGCAATTTTGAATTTCAAACGATCGCGTTTTTTTGCAGAACCACTCATGACACGGATATAAACTATGACACCAGTGTGATTGGAATATTGGAAATCGAAAATAAGTGCATTGAAGGCGTTTGAAGCAATGGCAGCTGGTGCGACGAGAGCATTCGAAGGCTCTGGAACCCTTCGTACCACTTCATTCAAAAGATACTCAACACCTTCACCGGTTTTGCCAGAAACTTTGATTACATCTGACTCTTCGCAAACAAGAAGTTCGGAAACTTCTTTGATCACTTCTTCTGTACGTGCAAGCGGAGAATCAATCTTGCTGACAACCGGAATGATCACGAGTCCAGCCTCACGAGCCATGTTGAGAGTTGTAAGTGTTTGAGCTTGCACACCCTGAGTCGCGTCCACGAGCAAAATTGAGCCTTCCACAGCTCTTAGCGCACGTGAGACTTCATAAGAAAAATCAATGTGTCCAGGAGTGTCGATAAGGTTGAGGATAAAGTGAGTGCCCCCGTCCTGCTGGACGGTGGCCGAATTGCCTCCACCGGTAATTCGCCATTTCATTCTTACCGGCTGCATTTTGATGGTTATTCCTCTTTCACGCTCAAGTTCCATAGAATCTAGAACTTGTTCCTGCATTTTTCGCTTTTCGATAGTTCCAGTAATCTCAAGCATGCGATCAGCCAACGTCGACTTTCCGTGGTCGATGTGGGCGATGATAGAAAAATTGCGGATATGTTGAGGATTCATAATTAGCGTAAAAGCTTTAGAAATATAGCATTTTTTGAGCAATTGTCTAACCTAACTATTTATAGCCACGAAAAGCAGGCGTAGTAACACATATACTTCTCACGGAGTTATATCATATATGCTATAACTACTTAAAAAGAGTATGCGTGCCCTCAGCCAGATTTCACAGCTTAAACACGCCAGACTTAAACCCTACCCCCCCAAAAAAAACTCCACTATGCTTACGCGAATTTTACAAATGCTCCACTTCTGCTGGTGGAACTGGAACAACTTTCCAGATCTTACTGTGCAAAGTCTTCCAAACTTCTTGCAACTCTTTATTTTGAAGCATAATAAGCACCCAAACACCAACTGCTAGACCGATAATTCCAGAACAGAATCCTTGCATAAATATTCCCCAGACTTTTTCGAGTGGAAAGACTAGAGAGAATGCTCGCAAACAAATGAACGAAACATACCCCATGATTATAGATGCAGATAAACTATGAAAAAATGTTTCAAGAACTGGCTTACTGAAACCTTTATAAGATTTTTCAAACATTATCCAATGCAAAAATGTATTCAAAATAACTCCAATAGAATAAGCCAGCGGCAACATAAGCGCATTGGTACCAGGTTGACCATCAACACGCAAAAGATTTTCTATGAAATATTGGAATACTGGAACATGATTGAAAATATGAACCAAACCAAAACCAAGCCCGATGATAGTACAGGCTGAAATAACGTTTATAAGCAAAGGCTTGGCGGTCTTTCCTTCTGCATAGAAAGCTCGAACAAAAAGCACAATAAGACTTTGACCAACAGTAGAAACGATAAACAAAGCCAACATGGCCGCCGTTAGACGAGTATCAGCCCAGTTGAATTTACCGGCACCGAGAATGACACGAACAATTTGAGCACGCAAAACTATAAACAGAATAGTGATTGGCATTGACCAGAAAATAATATGGCGAGCAGCAGTGATCATTTTTTGTAGAAACGCAACCGTATTTTTGTCGTATATCAATTTGGACAAAGTCGGAAATACAGCAGACGAATAACTTACTCCTATCAAAGCTAGTGGAACCGACTGAAGATTAAAAGCGAGATTGAAAACTGAAATAGAACCAGCGACAAGGAGCGATGCCATCGAGATAAAAATAAATTCCGCCAACTCGTTTGCAGACAGAGTCAGCATACGTGGAAAAGCCGTTAGAATGATCGGTTTCATCTTTGACCATTGAAGGTTGGCAGTAAATTTCGGTAGAAGTTTTTCATGACGAAGAAAAGGCAACTGAATACCCATATGGAGAAACGCTCCGAGTGCCACACCAACCGCTAGTCCAGCCAAACCTATAAAGCGATAAAGGAAAACTACTCCGACAATAATTCCAAGATTGTAGACGACTGGTGACGCCGCATAGACGAGAAAGCGGTGACGCATTTGGGTCAAACTAGAAAATAGGTTCGATAATGCCAAGAAAATTGGCGACAAGAGCATGATGCGCATTGCCAAGATAAGTTGCGGCAAAAGCGGATCATGTGCAAAGCCTGGCAATATAACAGGTATAAGCCATGGAGCAATAATGAATATAATGACACTAATAAAAATTATAATGGAGAAAAATATCGTGAAAATAGAATCAGAAAAAGATTTGCCTTCTTCTTGGCTCCTGTTAAATGAATCTATAAAAAATGGCAACAGAATAGACGCGGATACAAGCGAACCTATAAGTGCAAAAATAAAATCTGGCACACGGAATGCGGCGTAATATATATCTAGTTGATGTCCTGCTCCAAAAGTGAAAGCCAAAAGCTTGTCTCGGAAGAGCGCCAACACCGAAGAAAGTAATGCAAAAATAGCCAACACATAAGCGGCCTCATGTAGACCCTTTATCTCTCTTCCCATTGCCGAAAAAAATCTTTTTACCATTTTGTTGTGGTCTTTGGTCTTATGGGCATAATAATAGCATTTTGTCGGGCGAGAAAACACCCCGAATGAACGGGGTGTTTCCATATTGCCGCACCATAAGCCGAATTCTGTTTAGACAACCATTTATCTAGGTCACACATTTCTATGTGACTCAAGCGACTCTCTTCACCTCTTGCGAGATAAAGCACGGTCTTGCACTGAAGTAAGGATTTTGCCGTTGCACCCCACACGTTACCGTATGGACTAATCCGTATGCCCAATTGGCGCGGATCCTTCAACCATTTCTGGCCGAAGCGTCTCTGTTCGCACCTCTGGTTATTAACCTGATGGGCGTTACCCATTACCCTTCTGCAAATAGCCTTGCGGCCAATTGCCAGTGTTCGGACTTTCCTCACGTAAGCTTACGCCTACGCGCAGTTGTCTGGTGAGACTTGGGTAGTATAGCTTAAGTGAAGGTAGTTGACAAGTACTATAAACAATGATATCATCATCAAGTAATCAGCACTTTAATATATTCATATTTGTGCATAGCAGAGAGTAGATCAATCTATTTGGTCTTTTCCCCGCTATAGCACAAAACCAAATGGTGAAAAGCTAGATAGCACAAACAAAAATCAAAGGAGAAAACTGTGAAAACAGACGAAACCCTCGATGGAATTACTGCAGGTTTTGTAGCTGCAGTCGCAAACGCACTGAGTCGTGGAATTAGTGCAAAGCGCATGAAAGAACTCATCGCAAACCCAGGCAAGCTACGATCATTGTTACTACCAATCCTCGATGATGATTGGTCGACTATGTTGTCTTCTGTGACTTATCGAATGCTCTGCTACGATCAGACGCTTGGACAAATCGTGTGGTATCGACTCGGTAGTGGCGACAATGAAGCACAGACTATGCGTGGTATCATGCGAGAAGCAACCGACAGAAAATACGCACCTCTTAGCGAAAAGGGGGCAAGGAAATTGTGCGGCCTAATGCAAAAAGCTGACCATGCCCACGGCCGGTATCCCTATGTCCGCAATGAAAAATTGCGTATGTTGATTTGCGGACTTGATGGCTCGATAACAGACTCTAAAGTCAACTTGGATGAATACGAGGAACATATACTCGGAGACATCTTCTTCTTCAGAAAAGGCTTCGAGGATCGGTCAGACTGCTTCAAGTGCTAAACCAAAATTGTCCCGTTCGAACAAAGAGATCCGTCTCACGTTCGGGCGGGTTTTTCTTTTACGCCAAACCTGATGTCACAACTTGTGACCTTTGATTTTTACGAACCCCATACTCACCTCTCCCCTTTTTTATCGATTCCGCCCATGAGAACCAACGCAAAAGTGCTCCAACTGAAAAGTGACGAAAAAATGGACACTTTTGAGAAATGGCACAAAGTACATGATGAACAGAATAGAGCAAAAATGCCGGACAACCCGGCACTCTTGCAACTTCACTTTTTGAGAAAAATTCCTACACTTACCCCCCCTCACCTACAAAATCTCGCAAACTCCGCCGGCACAAGCCAACTCTTTCTTGAGATCCAAATCATTGGCCTTCTCGTAGGTAATAATCTTTGAATAATCGATATGCTCTAGACGCTTTGCCAACTCTCTATACTTCTCTTCATCGATAGCTTCGTAAGGAGCGAGTTTGTAGACATGATCTTCGCGTGGCAAGAATGACAAACCTCCGACAATATCCCAGTTACTATAAACCCAGTTGGCAACTTGGATCCATTCGTCGTTACCGATAGAAATCGTAACGGAAGGATTGTGTTCAGTGAAATTTTCTTTAACCATCTTCCAATACTCTAGCTGATCAATAGCGGACAAGTCATTCTTGAAGGTTGTAGTTCCTTTTGGAGCTGCTACAGGAAATTCTAGAACGAAAGTTGTGGCATTCTCCATAGTCTGACCAACTTCTGGAGAATACGGAACACCCTGATCCTTCAACATCTTGAACAAACTATCTGTGGAAGCGATACGAGCACGACGAATATAATATTTGGCGTGACGCGGATGCATACCAGATGCGCAATCGAATGTCTGTGAACCATTTCCAGAAGGTTTGACACAGGTCACCGCTGTCGACTCACTGATACCAAAACGCTTGGCAAATTCTTTGTTGACCTTGATCACTTCATCGCGAAGTTTCACCATGACTTCTGGTTTGCGGACTGCGGGACAATCCCACTGACCAGTGATAGATACTCCAAGAAGACGCTCCTTTTCACAATGCTCTTTCCACTCCTTTGATAGATATGGGAAGTGTGTGAGCATAGACTGATAAGTTCCTAGAATACCAGCAATACGGATCTTTTTCATAAGAGACTTTTCTGTGTCTTCGGCACGAGCAACAACTTCTGAAAGATTACAGAACTGTTTTGATTGAAGAATGATCTCACCACACGGGTTGACCCCGATCAAACCGACGATGTGCTGACCTGTCGAGTCAAAGTAGCCCTTATACTCCTTTAGAACCTTTATACGGCGTTCTGGCAGAGTCTTGGCTAGAGATCCACGGTTGAATATACCGCGTTCACCTGCACGACTCTCTATGAGAGCCATCCATTCTTTCAGGAACTCTTCGTTGGTAGGCTTATTTATATAAACAGCAGAGTTGTTTGCGAGCATTCGATGAGGATGTGTAAGGTAAAATGCACCACGCTTTGCATCACGAACCTCATTATCATCTAGATCTGACAGTGAAATAAGAGCGCTACGACGTACACCGCCAGCCACGATACATTCACCCATCATACAAATGATGTCATGAATATCGATATTGCGAAGACGCTTACCCTGACGGTCGATCATAACTTGACGAGTAAAGTCTAGAAGACGCTTGAGAGGTTCTGGACCAGAAGCTTTGCCACCCATAGTTTTCAAACGTGAACCTAAAGGACGTATCAAAGAATAATCAAACTCAACATCTTTTCCAGAAGCCCAAGTCGTGGCACCTTTTACGAAAGCCTGACACCAACCCTCCTTCGAATCATCAACAACAAAAGGATGAACTTTTTCGCCAGTCTGCATCATAATCTGTGGAAACTTTTGGACATTGGCACTCTCTGCAGAAAATCCCATACCAGTTCCGCACATAGAAACATACATAATCTCAGACATGTCTTGGAAAGATTCAGGAGCTATGTAAGCACAGTTATAAGCACAGACATTTGTCTTACGTGCGGCAGCACCAGCGAACTGTACGAGACGCATGGAAGGTATAGCCCACTGATTTAAGATATATTCACGAATCTCTTTGTACTCAGTATCTTTGAGTTTGTTACCGAGATTTTCTTTCATGAAACCAAGATATCTGTCGACAGTTTCGATCCAAGTCTCACGTCGACTCTCTTCATCGATCCACTTTGAGTAAGTTCTATAGTAAACAAATTCGCCCAAAGCGTTTCTGAAATATTTTTTGGATTCTGTGGCAAGTTTACGAACATGTTCTGGAACTTCCAAACCTTTGGCACGAATCTTTGCCCGCTCTTCACGATACAAAACATAGTGTTTGGCAGTCTTCACATAATCAGAACGCATAAGCTCTGCTTCGACGATATCCTGAATACCCTCAACTGTAGGAGTAAAATTGGCAAATTTCTTTTTTATACGGATAAGTTCGGCAAAAACTTGATTGGCAACCATGCGGGCCTCTTCTAATGAACCTTCACCAACAGTAGTCATACCCTTGTTAATTGCAGAAACGATCTTTTCTAAATCGAACGGCAAAGTACGACCATCTCTTTTGATAATTGTAGGAATCGTCGGCGCTTTTACCGTGACCGATACGGTTTTTTTCTTCTTGGACATATGTGACGCGAGCCAGAGCGGGCAGGTGCAATGGGTACGCGAATAATTTAATGATTAATAATAACTACTCACAAACTCAAAGGAACTTTATGTATCTATTGTAGCGTGTAAAAGAAAAATGCGGAAGGTTAAACAAGCTTTTTTTGATAATTCACAAAGAAAAAAATATTTCATAGAGAAAATATTCCTTTGTGAAGAGGTGATGGTGAAATAAAAGCCTGTGTAAGGGTTGTGGAACATTTTTAAAATAGCTTTTTGACGGATTGCCAATATTGCTTGAAAATTTTTGACAGAAAAACGTATAAAAAATGAAAGTTATCCCCATTTTTACAAAATTTTCCTAAAACTTATTGTGAAAAGATTTTATAAATTAAAATTTAAAGTAGTACCAGTCTTTATTTGATTTTTTTTCGCAATACCTGCATTAACTTCCAAAACATATCTGACAGGTGACGATGGTTGAAAAGAATTTGGGAAAGTATCTGGAGAAATGTCTGCAGATACGTCTGCAACCTTGTGATTTTCATCAATCCAGATCATGTCCAATGAAAAATGCATATCTTTCATCCAAAATTGGTAAATCTCTGAGTCTGGAAATACAAAAAGCATGCCTTTGTCTAATGGTAATGAATCTCTATCACCCAAACCTTTTTCTTGGGTAGTTTGGTTGTCAGCGACATAAGCTTTTATGGTACCACCAAGAGTCTTTATAGATATCACCTTCATAGATGAGGTCGTCTCAGATGTTGTGGATGTCGCTATTGTAGAAGTTGACGTTGAAGAAGTTGCCATAATCGACTCTAGAACTTGAGAAATGCTTGACGATGCCAATTCGTTCGTCGTAGTAGATAGTTGTAAAGTTGAAGAAGCAATATATTGATTTAGTGAAGGAAATGATCCGCTAGAAATAAGTTGATACGAGAAAAAAATAATTCCTCCAATGGCAAGTATTACACAAATCAAAATATAAACTGCTCGTGACATAGTTATCTAATACTAGCACATATTACTTATTTGTGATATAATTCGGCGAGATTTTAAGAAGAAAATTTGAAAAAATAATCTCAACAACAACTGGTGATGAACCAGGGGAGGTCGTAATGGAATGTTTGAGTCTCGAAAGACAGCTCGACAACTGCGTAGCGTGGTTGGAAAATCAAAGAAAAAATGATGTCGATCTTGGTGTGAAAGCATCATTGAACTACATCAAGCGGTATCGCGAACTGACGGAGGTCCAACCTGGTCAAGAACGACCGTTGTGGCACTTACCCCTAGGTACGTGCTCCGTGGTAGTACCGAAGCTTCATAAAGTTGTGCAGGTGTGTTACAAGACACGAGCACAAATCGCTGCGGACAAAGCCCTTAACAAGTTGTTTTCAATTGAGCGGAACGAGGATGAGCGGAAAACTCATTGTCGTTTTCATCGAAATGCTCGGAAACAACTCTTGTGGGAATTGCAGTTGGCAATGAAGCCACACGGGAATAACGTCACAATGTGGGACTACATGATCCAAGGGAAACGCCAGCCGGAGGAAGTAAACCGTGATGGTGTGCCAAATGAGCGGGAGTTGTATACCCTGCTCCGTTTCTGGGACCGTACTGCGCAAGCTTTAAGGATCATATCTGCAAGGCAGCCGGGCGGTTTCATGGTCATACCTTGCTACATTGGAACTACACCACGGTTGCTAAATCCTCTCGAGGTATCAGCCGAGCTCATGCCCGACCAGTTTCCACTTCCCTCATCTGTCGGGATACACTGGTTGAGTGCAAATCTTCCTGATATCGAGATCGGGAGAACCAAAATTGGACCAATTGGGTTCCTGGGAGATGATTACCGAAACTTAAAAAAGATCACCGTGGGCGATAACGACGAAGAAGTACGCGAAGTGGAGAAAGTCGATCAGTGGGATCACCACGCAGTAAAGATCGAAATAACCGCTTCTCAAAATATTCGTTGCCAACGTCTACTGACCGATCGGTCGTCGGAATTCATACCAGCAATTGGAATTATCCCGCCAATAATCTCAAGTTAGCGCTGGGCAATATTGAATCTTCCAGTTCACAGACAGAGGGGTTGCCACACCGGCGACCTCTTTTTTATATAGCAAATTTTCGCACCAGATTTTTTATTACCACAACGGCAAAAAGCCAAACAAGCGTAGAAGAAATGCCAGCACAATATCATACCAACGAAACTTACGTTTACTTTGATCAAAAAGGATTGAATCTGATCGCCAACCAGTAATTATTTTTGTAAGATCACGAACCATATCTCCTTCTTTGAAAAAGACTCCAGCTTCAATATTCCAGTCAAAAGAAATTAGATCAAGATTAGGTGAACCAATCATTCCTTCACGACCATCGATAAGAAGTGCTTTGGCATGATTCATTTCGCCATGAGAATAATAACATCGTGCACCAAGTCCGGTGAAAAAAGGTACGTAAGACTGATTCAGCCAGTTTGCATAAACATGATCTGTATCATTTGGTAATAAAATTTCTACTGCCACTCCACGCAATATTGCTTTGTGTAGACTTGCGATGAGCCACCTAGGTGGAAAAAGATATGGTGTCACAAAAGTAATAGATTTTTTCGCACTTTCTATTCTTTCTTTATAATATTTTCTCAATTGATATTGTCTACGACCAACTCCCTTTTCCACAAACCAAAGTTTGGCACGGGTCATGGCTGGTAATTTTAGTTCGATTTTTTCAGGTTCACTATTCTGAAAAACTTTTCTTTGCACAATATTTCGTAAGAGAATATCTTTTCCACCACATTCACGATAGACACGCGAGTAGGAACGTATAATTGACCTAACCACAGGACCTGTCACACGGATCTGCAAATCTTTCCAAGAATGAAACGTGCCTTTGATATTAACTCCACCGATGAAAGCAATTTTTTCATCAACTATAAGAATTTTGCGGTGTGTTCTACGTAAGAAAAAACTGTAATAGAGAACTTCTACACCAGCAGCACGAAGGCGCATGACAGTGTCTTTGGACAAATCACGGCTACCGAGAATGTCCATAACCAAAATAACCCTTAGCCCTCTACGTGAGCTAGCTTCAAGCTCTGACAAGAAATCAAAACCTCGAGTATCATCATGGAAAAGATACATCTCCATATATATGCTTTTTTCAGCACTTCTTATAGCAGAAAGCATACCACTCCACGCTTTTTGAGACGTAGTAAAAATCCGGTATTTCACTGGATTATTTTACCATTAAAACTGATAATCAGTTTTTCATCAAAAACAAGACAACAAACTTATCTGATTATGTATTATCTAGTCACACAGATAGGTTCTGTAATAATATTGGAGAGAGCAGCTTCCTGGAATGATGCTGGAGCACAGACAGTAACTCTGCCAATATTGTCGACACTAAGGGTGTAGCCGGTAGCATGATTGGTCGAAGACGTTCCTGATGGTGTATCAGAAGCTGTAACAGGATCAGATGGAAACTTAGAAATATAAATCGGGGTGAGACAAGATAAATCAAGATTTGTATTAGTTAAGGTTCCACTATTATTAGTATTATAAAAACCTCCTGACAAAATATTCACAGATGAAGTTGCACTATAAATCCATAAACTATTAGTAGTGCTTGCATTTATACCTGGACATACCTGTCCTGTTGTACCGATCGCTCCACCGAACACACCTTTGTTGTCTGCCATTCTTTGACCAATTGCATTCAATATATTGTCTACTGCTGATTGGCGGTCTGTATTACGAGCCTGAGCGAACTGCTTGGCTGGGTTGATAGCAACGATGACGATAGCAGCAAGAATAGCGATTATGCCGATAACCACCAAAATTTCTATAAGAGTAAAGCCTTTTTGTTTGTTCTGCTTGTTTTGGTAAAAGTGTTTCATTTTTTAATTCTTCAAGTTTAATATATTAAAATTGCTTCAGATTGATACTAATTAGCGCAACAAACTGGAGATTTGAATATGTCGCAATTGTAGACCTTATTATTAGTCTTGTAAAGGATAGAAATTCTTCCACCACATTTGGGACAAAATCTAACAAATACACCATCATACCTACGGCGCCGTCGAAGTACCCTCCGCATAACAATATGACGGATCTATTGAGCACAAACCGAGTCCAATTGACAAATTTGGTGGTGGTGGAGGTGGAGGTATATCATCATTTGTGATAATACATATCCTAGTTTCTCCAGCTGCAATAGCAGGATTATTGGTAGAACCATCAGCCAGACAACCACTACCCAAAGTTTCTGTATAACCTGACATAGGATTTTCTGTCACTATATATGTTCCAGGATTTATGGTAACAGTGGTGCCTGGCGTATCAGCGCCAGGGAGAGTCGACGGTGCTTGCCCAGAAGAATTTACTACAGTAGTAAAAGCAGATGAAGTCAAAGTTGATGTTGAATTATCATTTATTGTACGAGTCATAATGATCACAGATGCGGCAGTCGGAGTTGTTATTGCTGACGGATGAGCTGCTGGACAGACATTATTTCCAATATAATTGAAAATCTCTTGCATTTGATCTGGGCTTGTAGATATAAAGAAATTATCTCCATCGGAATTTTCACCCAAAGCTATCCATGAAATCGTTGTCTTAAGAGAATTCACGTATAACGTTCCAGAAGATGAGCAACCTGTTCCACGAATATCTTGCAAACGTACGACGAATTTACTTGGATCAAAGTCAGTAGAAGCAAACGTACGACCCCACTGAGTTGAAGCTATGGTCGATGCACCGATGTTATAAGATGCATTACTAGTATTTGTTAAGCTAACTTTGCTGCCACTGGTAGTAAAGGTGAGGCCACCATCTGTCGAAACTTCTAGACCGAGAGAACAGCCACTACGACTCGGTGCCTTGGCTTGGAAATCAAAGCGTAAATTATTGATTGTGGCTGTAGGCGCTATGGCATATGATCCAGTAAAATCAAAACCGGAATAGCCTTGATATTTCAAAGCTGCATTAGAAGTCGCATAGTTGAATGTCCCCGTAGTAAAACCATATTTTGCATTAGTCCAAGTGTTTGGTGTGACGAATGATGCGGCATATCTAGCAGGAGTTCCAGAAGTAGTAGTCGTGGAATTATACAATGATCCGTTTTGATATGGTGGATAAGCATATGTACCATTAGCAAGCTCTGCCATGAAATTTTTATCGGCATCCACCGGTGTAGCATTGTAATAAATCGTAAAAATATTAGTACCTGCCAACTTGGCAGCATCTGATGCATTCAACGCTGCTTGTTTCGGTGCTGAACGACTATAGTTTACATTCACTCTTAACCAATCCAAATAATCCACATCTGTACTTTGACAAAGTGTTCCATTAGTAAGACCTGATATCCTAGTCCGGAAATTGTCGGTAGAAAAATCGGCCACAGTCCAAGTGTGAGTAGTGCCCCAAGCGTCAGTCGAGTTACCGAGTTGATATGTAGTAGAAGAACCGTTGAGTGTCTGGCTCTTGAAACCAAAACCTCCAGATGTCCAAGTATTACCACCATCCCAAGAAAGTTCCAGACCGATCTTACAAGCACTTGTCGGAACATAATTCACCACCACATACATCTGTGTAACACGAGGAGGAGTAGAAGCACCAGTCGTTTGTACTCCGAAGCTGTTTGTCCAGTTGGTGACTTCAGATTGAGTCCAGGTATGAGCATCACCGGTTGTTGGGAAGGTATATGAGTAAGTCTGGTAGCTAGTAGAGAGAGCATTTGCTGGAGCGACAATGACATGTGTAGAGTCCTTTTCCACTACCAAGTTCATGCTAGAGCCTGAGGTTGTACCTCTAGCTGTAACAAAGAGTGTTACTGAATTGATGGCTGCATTGGATGGTACTGAGGCATTTGTGACATTGAAGGTGTGAGTGAGGGTAACATTGGATGTACTGATGTAGTTTGCATCTGTAGCATCAGATGAACCTACGGCTGTAGTAATTGAACCAGTGTTTGGAAGCCAATCAGAGAATGAACCTGCAGATGATGGATATAGGTTGGTGGTGGAGGCAATCGAAGCAGTTGCGTATGTTACTACTACATAAACCTGATTTACTTTAGGTACGGTAACTCCGTCAGTAGTAGCGTTGAGAATACCAAACTTTACACCTGATGCACCACCTATGTTATTCAAATCTGTATATGTCCAAGCTGTGCCATCTGGTTTTGTAGCAACTGGCCAGTTGTAGTCTGTATCAGTACTTGTGAGAGATTGGTTGGTGTCATAAATCTGTTTACCTCCATTTTCCGCCATGAATTGGATGTTTCCGTTTGAGCCAATTGACTCTGATGCTCTGGCATGGAGAGTAACTGAGATACTACCTGCATTGGATGGTACTGTAGGTGAGATGGCAGATAGATTGAATGTTTGTGCTTGGATAGGAGAACTGATGTATGTGCTGTCGTTAGATGACACTGCAGAAACGGCTGTACCAGTACTAGGAGTCCATGTGTTAAATGAACCGACGGAGGATGGGGTCAAAGTCTGAGTAACTGTAGTGCCTGATATACTATAGTAAACAACAACTTGTATTTGATTTACAGAAAGAGTCGGACTACTTCTAAAGCTAGAGCAGCCATTGTTGCTCTGATCATCTTGCAAACGTACTACAAAGTTAGAATTAGTAAAGTTACTCGGTGTCCAAGTCCTTCCCCAATTATCAACAGAACCACCAAGTGTGTAAGAAACTGCTGTACTTGAAAGTGAAGGCGTATTGTTACTGCTATTTGTAAAATGGAATCCACCATCATACGATAATTCAGCATCGACGACGCAGTTACTTCCAGTAGATTTGGCATACATCATGACTGCTATACCATTTATAGTTGCATTGGAAGGAATTGTCGGCAAATTAAAATTTGAATACCCTTGCTGATGTCCATTGGTAGTATCAGTAGTGTAGTTTGTACTACTCCAGCCATTGGAAGCATTGGTCCAACTATTAGGAGTATGCGTAATTGTTGGCGAGAAAGAGCCTGTATTACTCGTAGTAATCGGTGTATAACTAGCTACCACATAAACCTGATTTACTTTAGGTACGGTAACTCCGTCAGTAGTAGCGTTGAGAATACCAAACTTTACACCTGATGCACCACCTATGTTATTCAAATCTGTATATGTCCAAGCTGTGCCATCTGGTTTTGTAGCAACTGGCCAGTTGTAGTCTGTATCAGTACTTGTGAGAGATTGGTTGGTGTCATAAATCTGTTTACCTCCATTTTCCGCCATGAATTGGATGTTTCCGTTTGAGCCAATTGACTCTGATGCTCTGGCATGGAGAGTAACTGAGATACTACCTGCATTGGATGGTACTGTAGGTGAGATGGCAGATAGATTGAATGTTTGTGCTTGGATAGGAGAACTGATGTATGCGGTATCATTAGATGACACTGCAGAAACAGCTGTACCAGTACTAGGAGTCCATGTGTTGAATGAACCGACGGAAGATGGGGCAAGATTAGGAACGGTGGTAGTCGTGGAACTTGTATAATTCACCACCACATACATCTGTGTGACACGAGGAGGAGTAGAAGCACCAGTCGTTTGTACTCCGAAGCTGTTTGTCCAGTTGGTGACTTCAGATTGAGTCCAAGTATGAGCATCACCGGTTGTTGGGAATGTATATGAGTAAGTCTGGTAGCCAGTAGAGAGAGCATTTGCTGGAGCGACAATGACATGTGTAGAGTCCTTTTCCACTACCAAGTTCATGCTAGAGCCTGAGGTTGTACCTCTAGCTGTAACAAAGAGTGTTACTGAATTGATGGCTGCATTGGATGGTACTGAGGCATTTGTGACATTGAAGGTGTGAGTGAGGGTAACATTGGATGTACTGATGTAGTTTGCATCTGTAGCATCAGATGAACCTACAGCTGTAGTAACTGAACCAGTGTTTGGAAGCCAATCAGAGAATGAACCTGCAGATGATGGGTATAGGTTGGTGGTGGAGGCAGAATTCACATTGATAGGCTTTGCGTAAGCATCAATATCTGCAGTAATACCAAAACCAGAAGCATCACCAGGAATTTGTGGGAAATTATAACCAGAATATATCTGTTGTGACTTCCCTATTCCTATTGTTGTGGTCGCAGATGCCCCGCCGTCAGTAAAAGTATATGCATTTTCTGGACTATTCCAAACTACCGTACTCGTACTACTAGTCGCAATACTAGATGGTGAAGTAAAACCTGTACTTGCTGAAGCTGTACCTGTAGGCAGGCTAGGCACACCATCGGAAAGTAAAATAAGAACTTTTTGCTTACCATCATTTTGGTACGCTGAATTTACCGGATTAGTAAGTTCGTTAGAACCAACATTTATAGCTGCAGAGATATCTGTGCAATTATCACCGCTACCATAACGAGTCGTGCAACTATTTGTACTCATCATCCTATTTATAGCAGTAGTAATATTGGTATATGTCGTAGTCATATAGCCAAAATAACCAGATAAATCTATGTTGTTATTGGGGATCAATGCACCATTCACAGTTGCACTCGTAATACCTCCGAAGCTTCCCACACCCAAAACTGGTGCCGGTAGATTCGGTGAGTTTGTAGTCACTACAGAATAAAGATTAACCATAGCGTTGGCAGCCGTCTTCTCAAATGTAAGTTCTGAAGAACTCATAGAAGCTGTGCGATCTAGCATCATCACCGTATCTGCACAAGAAGGATTTGGTGGTGGAATATCGGCCATCGTAATTACACATACTTTATTATCACCGACTGTGGTACTAGCAGTCCCATCTCCAGCACATTGGAAACCCCATGGTGATGACAAATATCCATCTGGCACCGTAGCCGAGACTTTATGTGTGCCAGGTGTAACATCAGTTGCTACTCCAATTGTAGTAGATGCACCATCTATAAATAGCTGGAAGTCGCTAGGATCCAATATACCTCTATAAAGATTTTTTACATTTACAATAAGAGTGATGGATGTATTCACTGCATTGTTGGTAAATGTACACGATCTAATCTCACCTGCAGTAATAGGCTTTGTGCCACTGGTACAGTCAGCTGAAGGAATAGCTGCATATCCTGTCGGAACATTCGTTTCTCCAATACTATAATCTCCAGGACTTACGTGAACCACAACGCCAGTAGCCGAACCAGCGAATGAACTCTTTGTTGGGCTAATACCAGACACAGACATAGTGAAATCAGCAGGAGTCTTTGTTGTGTATTTATTGTTATTAACAATAGTCTGAATCACTATCGTTCCAGAAGTTGGTGATGATGGCACAGGGTCTAGATGTAGCTGGTTTGTATTAACCGCCATCCCTACGTTTGCATAAGATCTATTGACTTGTACTTGAGTTTTGATCAATACGGGATTTTTGGTGATATCAACATACATATAACATGTTCCAATCGGTGATGTAGAAGTTGCTCCACCAGTAAACGGCAAGCCAATAAGCAATCCCGTGAGAGCTTTGTTGATACAACCATCAGCAAAAGCTGTAGCTTGTTCTTTTGTCTCAGTACCTAAGACATTGAAACGTGTATGCCAACCAGAGAATCCTTCTTGCGCAATCATGGTCATCAAAACAACAGAAATGATCATCACCGTCATCAAGGCGATATATCCATTTTGTTTTGTTTTGTTCCTTTGAATATTCATATTAAGTGTACATTGTGGATGTCTTATGCAAACGTTAGTTATGCAAATATGTATTGAAAAGAAATGGTTTGCCTCTAACCTTAAATGCAACGGTGATGGAAGTAGGTCCTCCAGATCCCGGACTAACAGTAAAACCTACCTCAGTTACATCAAATGTATCACTATTTAAGACAAAAGGTAATCCTGTACCACGTTTCAAAGTCATTTGGTTATTATTTATAGCAGTAAAAACAAGAGGGCTGTCGGAACCAAGATCATTTCTTACTATAGATAAAGTATTGCTTGCATTTGATGTCACTTTGGCTGCACCAGACAAAGCCCAATTTATCTTACGATACATGAAGAGACCTTCTTCCTGAACAGAGGTAGCTATTTGATTTTTTGACCCACCATCAAGTAGTTGATACGTAGCAACGATTACCCCACTCATCAACAAACCAAAAAGACCAATATAAACTATTACCTCAATCAGAGTAAAACCATTTTGCTTCTGGATACCATGCTGACTATTTATGTTGCAGGACTTTTTCATATTTACGGATTATAAAGAAGATCAAAAGAATCACTAGCCACAGTATCATACGAAATTTCATGCAAATTCGCCGGTGCACTATTCCATACGTGCAACACTTGACCAGCCTCGTGTGATACTACATACAAATAATCACGATCGAGTGGGGCTGGTGCATACTCGTGATCAATATCAAGCAATTTTGTCGATGAAGGGCTAAGAACTTGGCTAGTCTCAATGAACATAAAATTGCCAAGTACACGAATGCCGACAATACTACCGACTACTTTAGCTGATCCCACAACGTGTATACCTACATATGGATCAGAAATATCTAAGACGTATAGATTTGCTCCAGTGGCACATGATGGTTGATTTAATCCTATATAGAGTAAGTTACCAGAAATAAATAAACTATCAGCTTTCGGCTGACTTGCAGAAGAACAGCCAGAATCTTGTGGTAATAAATTCCCTAGTGCAGAAATATCTATAGGTGTAGTGGTAGTACCAGTAACATCGAGAATCATCAGTCTCCTATCATCTCCATATGTAGAATCAACAGCGTCTGATGTAGCAAGATATGCAAAACGACAAGTACCACCGTCAGATTTACACGCAGAACCAGTGTTGCTGGTACCTACTGAATATTGATTACGTACCACCATATCATTCACTGTAGTATCTAGCTTCTGATTTGTTAATTCATAAGGCCCTAGTGGATTACTTACGTCTAGTACATGAAATTCTGGGTCAGAAGAATCATTTTTCCTAGTCGTCATATACAATCTCTGACCATAGTAAAATACACGCCAACCTTCTGGATACGCGGAGGTACTATCCACATTACTAAGAGAAAAATCTGTCTGTAAACGCGGAGGTGTTGAAGTCGAAGTCACATCAAAAACATCGAGCTGACTAGTAGATGCATTACGCGCCACAAAGGCATAAGTTCTACCAGTTGAGAGATCGCGTGCGATATCAATATCGTTGAAGGATGCGTCTCCGTCTGTAAACGCATTGGCGTCAGACAACGAAGTGTTTTTATAATCTATCATCTGGAGAGATGCTTCTGGAGATACTTGGTCGGTCGTAATATAGGCAATTCCATTCAACACATCGATACTTGTTGGATTACCAGTAAATCCTTTATAGTTAAATGTGTCTGTACTTTTCCAAGCATTAGCCTCATCGGTCACCGAACGTGCAGCTTGATCGAGAATACAATCTCCTCCGAGTGCCACAGCTTCAGTCGGACTAGTCAAACTAGAAGCTATCACGGTGGTAGACGTCGGATACCCCGGCACTTGCCATGAGACATATGCACTGGCGTATTTCGAACATGGAGAAATATCAGAAACAATATTCTGTGCAAAATAACATAAGCCACCAGACTGACAAGAAGAGTCTACACTTTTCTGCAACACCGTAGAAGTTGCTTGATAAAAATTCTCTTTTGCAGTTTCTCGCATATACTCGAGATTTATTTTTGCTTTATAAAGTGCTTCATTACTAGTCTCGGCTGTTATTGACCAATACTGTGCACCAAAATTTGCTAGTACAACTCCTGCCAAAACTAGAGTAATAATGGCAAAAGCTATCATAATTTCGAGAGTGCTAAAACCACGGATATTAAAGCCTAGGATACTAGAGTCACTAGCATTTTTTTCTAAATATTTTTTATTTTTAAATTTCTGAACCTTCATATAATTTTTGTTTTATATAAAATATATTTAAAGACTGATGGCTCCCTCTTTATTAATGGTAATAGTGCTAGTAATCGGCCTCTGTGGATCAATTACCGTAATTGTGGCACTTTGATTTGGTACAGATAATAAACTGTCAACATCTGCACTTAGTTGACTAAAGACGATTTCTGTCGGTGATCCGGAACCAAGACCTATAGTGTAAGAAGAACCTATTATTTGAGTTGCAGTCGGTGTACAAGAAGGTCCTGTGTAACATAATCCTTCAAACATTACATAACTATTCGGATGGTCAGGTGGGTGAATCGCCACACCGTGAGGTTGTTGATCGGTATTATTCAAGGCATCAGCACGAGCTGTCTGTAAGATTGTTACTAGCATACTCTGTTCAGCTCGAAAAGCATTACCACGAAAATTATTCACATCGGTAAATATAGCAATGCCAACCAAAGCTGTAAGAATGCCAAGGATAACAATCATTTCCATCAAGGAAAACCCTCGCTTATATGTGAGGGCTTTATAGATGCAGGTTTTATGGATGTAGACTTTGGGTAATGCCATAAATTGGAGTAATTATAGAAATAGCGATAAAACCGACAAAAAACCCCATGAAGACCATCAGAGCTGGTTCAAGCAAACTAGACAAGTCTTTCGTAAAGTCATCAACTTCGTGTTCGTAAAATTCAGATAGATAAATAAGCGAGTCGGACAAACTACCAGTAGATTCACCAACCATGATCATCTGGGCAAAAACTTCTGGAAAAAAATTGGGATTTTTATTAAGTAAAGAAGAAATTCTCTCACCACGGTTAACGACTAATCCCATTTCATGCCACTGTTTTCTGTACGCTAGATTACCGGTTGTGTCAGAGGTAATAGATAATGCCGAACTCAGATTGATACCACTCTTCAATAACAAACCTACGGTACGACTAGCGTTCGCCAAGTTATAATCTCTTATCATTGGTCCGATCACAGAAATTCGAAGGATATTTTCCTCAACCCAATAACGGATTCTTTTGTATCTATTCAAGACGAATATCACAACAATGACAAGCACAATAAGAAACAAGAGAAACCAAATTCCCCAATTCGTCAGGAAACTACTCAGTGCTATCACTATACGTGTCGACATTGGCAAATCTACGTGAAGACTTACGAATATTGGGATAATCTTAGGAAAGAGATAGATCATCAAGAATGCTGTAATTCCCAAAGTTGCCATCGTCACCAGTGCTGGATAAATAATGGCACTAACAATTTTACGTCTAAGCATCTGCTTTTTCTTAAGCTCTTCTGCAAGATAATTCAAGTTTTGACTTAATATTCCACTAGTTTCACCTATTTGGATAATATTAATAGTAAAATCATTGAACATATTCGAGAAACGACTCAAACTTTTCGACAAGGCTTGACCATTGGCTACATCACCTATCACAAGTTTCAAAATCTTCTTATGAGACTTTGATTTTGTCTGTGCATGTAACATTTGTAAGCTTTCTAGGATCGGTACTCCTGAACCTATAAGAAAAGCTAATCGTCGCGCAAAAAATGCCTGTTGCTTTACAGAGAATCTATCTGAAAAAAAGCTTTGAGTCTTTTTTGCTACATCTCTCATGGTTGCACCTGAGTTCATTGAACCAACCCCAAATCTCACAATATACTTTCGTGCTACAACCAAAAATTTACGTGAGTGGTAAGAGGCCAAATCAACACCTTTTTTTATGTGTTTGTGTATTTCCTGTTTATTCATATCGAATCTTGCTAAGAATCTGGACTGTAATATCACCTCTACTCATGAATCACATGTAGAACTTCTTCTACACTCGTGATACCAGATCGGACTTTTGCAAAGCCATCTTCTAGCATAGTAGTCATACCATTTTTGACGGCTATACGCTTGAGTTCACTGGCTGAAGCCTTGATCATTATTGCCTCACGTATCTCGTTGTCTGCAACCAATACCTCTGCTATGACGAGTCTACCAGTATAACCGGTGCCATTACATTTTTCACAACCGACACCATGATAGAATACTTCACCTTTTTTTACCGGCTTAACTAAAGGTATTTCAGACAGGCTTTTTGCAAAAGCCTCAGTTACAACTACTTTTTCTTTGCAAGATTCACATATCTTACGCACTAGACGCTGACCAATAGAAATATTCACCGTAGAAGCAACGAGGAATGACTCTATATGCATATCTAGAAGTCTAGGCAACGTGGTAGCAGCATCATTGGTATGCAAAGTTGAGAGAAGTGTGTGACCAGTTAGAGCCGTGTTCACAGCAATACTAGCAGTCTCCATGTCACGGATTTCTCCAACCATAATAATGTTCGGATCTTGGCGCAATATCGTACGCAGACCAGTAGCAAAAGTTAGACCGGAGCGGGCATTAACTTGTATTTGTTCTATACCTGGCACAGCATATTCAATAGGATCCTCGATTGTAACAATAGATATCTCTTTTGAATTTAACATCCTGACAAGAGTATAGAGTGTAGTAGTTTTTCCAGAACCTGTCGGACCAGTAACAAGAATCATACCACTTGGCTTTTTGATGGCATGCGTTATTTTTTTCTGATCAGTCTCACTAAAACCAAGCATACTCAAAGTAAAATGCTCAGCTTTGTCAAAGAGAAGACGCATCACGACATTCTCACCATGGTAAGTAGGTGCGATAGAGACTCGAACATCTACGAATCCGCCATGAGAAAACACGTGTCGGAATCTACCATCTTGCGTCATCTGATGTTCATCTGTGCGCAAACCGGCAATAACTTTGATACGAGAAACTATCTCAGATCGTACGGCTTTGGTAAAAATATATGGATCCTGCATAACACCATCTACTCGGAGACGCACTCTCATTCCCTCTTCCGAAGGATCGATGTGGATATCGGAAGCACCGAGTTTATGGGCTTCTTCTATCAAAATGTTTACGATATTAATAATCGAAACATCTGTTTTTGAGGTGAGCTCTTTTTCGACAGCACCAAACATGGGTGTTGAGGTTTTCATATATTATTAACAATCAAAATCCTATCTGCCTTATTTTTTCTTTCTATTAGCAAGGTTTGCCAAAAGATTGTTGATATATTGCATAGTCGATGAGCCAAAGATACCTGTACCTTGAGTAAGTTGCTGAGGAGTGAGAATGTCTTTTGCGTTTGCTTCTTGGAATTTCTTAAGAGCTGCTCTAGTGGCAGGACCGAACACGCCGGTCTCATGACCAGGAGAACCAGGACCAGTCTTTGCAATCAGGAAGCCCATAGCATTCAAGAATTTCTGGAGCAAAAGTACATCTGAACCACTTACACCAGGAGCAAGTCTTCGCAAAAACCTAAAAGTGGTTGTACCTGTACTACTAGCACCTCCTGCACCGCCGGATCCGGCACCACCAAATAATGTTGAAAAATCGATTCCATTAAATGATGCTCCGCCACCATTTCCTCCAGCATTACCTACAGGAGTACATATATAACCTTTTGGACATCCTGCACCAGCGCCGTCCCCTGCTCCACCACCCAATATGCTACTCCAATTGTAGCCAGAGAATCCTCCACCGCCCCCTCCGCCACCGCCATTACTAGAAGGTGCAGGAGGTGGAGTACCGCCACATCCTGATGTACAAAGATCTGGTGGTGTATAGTCTCCAACAGTAACCATGGCTACTGTCTCCTCAAAAATCTTATGATGATTTTGTGTAATCGTACAGATTATTGGGGTGAGATTGTTAGCTGCAAAGGTAGAACCGGAAGCAGGAGAACATGATAACGAGCTAGTGAGATCGGTGGTACTTGCATGATCTGTTGCTGTGGCTGTATATGATATTACCGTTCCAGCATCACTATCTGATGGTACGTTTATTGTGTAAGTATTGTCAGCAACTACTGGACTAGTGTAATGCACTGTAATTATAGGATCATAAGATGATGCTCTGACGGTTATCCTGAAACTAGCATGTGCGACATTACCAGCACGATCTGTCGATGTACAAATAACATTGTGGCGACCGTGGAGAAGCTGAGCTGAACCAGCGACAAGGGTTACAGCCTGATCATCTGGAGATGAACATGAAATACTAGGAGGAAAACCTGCAGGAGTATCTATAGCATCAGTCACTGTAGGAATAGTATAAGTAACATATGTCGTAGTACCTGTTGGATCGACTGTTATATCAGAAACCCTTGAAATCACAGGCTTTGTATTGTCCAAAAGAACAGCAGAATCAACTGTAGCACCTAATGCATTATTGGAATCACAAGCTTGAACATGAATATAATTTACGCCATCACGAATCCCATGAAGACCGTGAGCAAAGCGACCATAACGTGGTCCCACTGTTATACCAGTAACATCTCTGAAAAGACCCGAAACAGTAGAAGAAGCTGTTTGATTTATGAGATATCTATAAGTAGTCGATGCACCATCAAAAGGAAATGTCCAAGCCCAGTCGACTGATTTGACGGGAGTCGTGGTATCACTTGCGGGAGTGATCACGACTGCATTACTGGTCGTATCAACACCACAAGAGATCCCGGGATTATCTATATCACCACGGTCCCAACCATGGTTCCACCCATGCTCATCTCTGTCATGGGCAAATGTAACTGCTGGAATAAGAAAAGTTGAAATTGTTACCGCGATTATGACACCGGCTATGAATTTATTTTTATGTGTATTCATATTCTTTAAATTAAAGTTTTTAATGATTTTAATAATTAACCTATAATATATTTATAGGATTCCAATTCTTAATATGACAAAACTACACCTTAATCAATTCTGGATACGACTACAAACCTTCTTCCGCATTATACATCAACTATAAACAAAAATCTATTTGTTGGTGGTGTACAATAAAAACCAACTGACAAACGCCAATTGGTCTTTATTTTGCTTGATATTATGAGAGATGAGCTGAAACGAGCTTTGTCATTTCAAACATGTTAACAACTGCCTTGCCTGCGAAAACCTTCTTGAGATTTGCATCAGCGTTGATATTACGCTTGTTCTTTGGATCTTGGAGATTGGCTTTCTTTATATAAACCCAGAGAGCCTTAACGACCTCTGAACGTGGCATAGGACCCTTACCAACGACAGCAGCCAATTCTGGGCTGATGTTCATAGGCTTCATAAATGCGGAGTTTGCTTTTGCTGGTGCCATAAAATTATTATTTTTATGTTAATTGTTAATAACCCTATAATGGTAGCATACTAGGGGCAAAGCTGGCTACTAGGCGTTCTAGCTCATTAAAACTGTTACCAAGAACATACTGGATATCTCATAAATGGGTTACCGTGGTTGCATATGACCATGAAGACAAAAAACGACATATTTAATGAGTTTCAGGCTCGTTACTGGAGAGCGGACAAAGATGAGAAGGGTGAGATTCTCACTCACGTCTGTGCTGTAACAAAAATGCACAGAAAAGCAGCTGTAAGGAAGTTTCGTCGTATTCAAACCAAAGATC